>ENA-OSEO01000039-OSEO01000039.1-sediment-metagenome-genome-assembly--contig:-NODE-39-length-317931-cov-42.261548_pt1 | contig 317931 bp, 306 predicted proteins | sample MGYA00237883_ERZ534232 | MGnify/ENA metagenome assembly ERZ534232
ATCGACAAGCGCACGACGCGTCACCCCGGCTACACAATCAGCCAACGAGTACGCAAGCGCGTGGAGGAGATCTTCGGTTGGATGAAAACCGTCGGTAATTTCCGGAAGACTCGTCATCGGGGTATACCCTTAGTCGATTGGATGTTCACGCTGACCGCCGCTGCATATAATCTGGTCAGGATAAGAAACATCTTGGCTGCTCAAACCGCGTAAGGGGGAGTGTGTCTTGTCGGAGTTGAAAGGCATTCAAACGAATCGATCAGATGGATATTCTCCGGCTCTCTGCTCGATCATTACCCAAATTCATCGCAAATGTTGGTTTATGTGCTCCCCAGTAAATCAAATTTCAACAGCCTGCTAGCTCCTCCCGACTGCCACAAGACCATTCTCCGTGGGCAAGATTCCCGCGGGCAAGTTGTCGAAATACCAACTTATTATCTCCGCTTTTGGGTGATGAATGATGGTTCCCAGATGGCGAATCAAGCACAAGTGTTTTTATCCGGTCTTTCAACGCACTCCCCCGATGGATCGTTCCAGAGGGTCGAATCATTCCTCCCGATGAACCTTGTTTGGGCACATTCTCGCACGGTTTATGCTGATATTGCCCCAAGCATGGGAAGGCACTGCGATTTTGGTCATGTTGATAACCCTAATCACGGGGCTTCTCCTGCGGATGTCATGTTTGGAAAACCCAAGCCTTTTCTATCCCTTGATTTGGAATTTCTGCCAAATACAAATAGCCATATTGTTCCATCTGGTGTTTATAGGGTCGAGTTAAAGGTTGCCGCCAACAATGCAAATCCAACCATCAAGCGATTTGAATTTAATATTCCAGACACATGGTTCAACGAGGAGCCCAAGATGTTCACGGAAGGGATTAAGATCAAAGAAGTTAATGATCTAATCAGCTAACAAGTCATTTCAGGGGAATTTTGGGGTAAGGTTTTGTTATTTGCATATGTTTGAACTTGATGAAAACGAGACCCCCATGGTTCGACGGGTGGCCGGGACAGGGATAGGTATCATAGAAACACTGGGTGCCACGGGCCAAGCGAAGCTTGCCCGTGCTTTTCCAGGTAATGATCGTACAGTATCGAAGCGAAAGAACGAACGGATGGAAACACTGGAAGAAAAGATAGCCCGGGTGGTGAAGGAGGAGGTGGAGGTCGTAGCGTACGATCCTTGCTGGCCGGTGATGTTCGAACAGGAGCGGCTGCATCTGCTGGCCTGTCTGCCGGCTGATCTCATCAAGCGGATCGAGCATTTCGGCAGCACGGCCGTGCCCGGCCTGTGCGCTAAACCCATTGTGGACATGCTGGTCGAGGTGACAAGCCTTGAGGAGACCAGGCAAAGGATTGCGCCGGTTCTGGAAACGCAGGGGTATGAATACTTCTGGCGGCCTTCATGGGGAGAAGATGTCCCGCCGTTCTATGCCTGGTTCATCAAGCGCGACTGTCAGGGAAACAGGACGCATCACATCCACATGGTGGAGCCCCAGTTTGGCGAGCACTGGGACAGGCTTTTCTTTCGGGACTACCTCATCGAGCATCCCGGCGTGGCCCAGGAATACGGTCGGCTTAAAATGAGGCTCTCGGAAGCGCATCAGAACGACCGGGTCGCCTACACCAAGGCCAAGGGCGACTTCATCCGGCAGGTGACCGAAAGGGCGAAACACCACTACCAAATGGCCCGACAAACGCAGGCCCCCGACATGCCAACAGGTGGCCGGGATACGGATAGGTAAATTGAAACACTGGATGCCACGGGCCAAGCTCAGCTTGCCCGTGCTCTGTTTACAGACATTATGTCCATGGAAACCATGCATAGAAAAAAGCTTCATCACATCAATCTGCCAGGGCATGCCCATGAATTGACATTTTCCTGTTATCGCAGACTGCCGTTGCTCTCACGGGAATTGCCCTGTAGGTGGATGGTTAATGCCCTGCAAACCGCTCGCGCAAGACACCGGTATAGCCTGCTTGCGTTTGTCATTATGCCGGAGCATGTGCATATGATTGTTTATCCTCATAATGCAGACCACGATATGGCCTGGTTTCTCAAAAGCATCAAACAGTCGGTATCACGCAGAGCCTATGCATGGTTGGCAAAGCATGATCGGCTATGGCTGGAAAGATTGACCATTCCAGTAGAGGGCACATTTCGTTTCTGGCAAGCAGGCGGCGGGTATGATAGAAATATTGATAGGCATTCGACACTCATTCGGATGATCGAATATATCCATAATAACCCGGTCAGGAGAGGACTGGTTGAAAATGCAGTGGATTGGCTGTGGTCAAGTGCTTCATGGTATGAGGGAAAAGAATGTGTGCTCCCCATGGACTCGATACCATGAAGGGCACGGGCAAGCTCCGCTTGGCCCGTGGCACCCGAAATGGAGCTGGGCTTGTGTTTCTAATCAAGGCCACCAGCCTCTGATTCAATCGGTGATATCTGGGTCCATTTTCAATCGCAGGTATAAACATGAAGAACGCCTGACCACGGCATGCACCGGACGGTGTTGACATTGACATCGTATGCATTAAATGCTATTTTTATGCATATGGAGGACTATGATGAGAACCACGCTCGATTTGCCTGAAGATTTGATTGCCGAAGCCATGAAAGCTACCCGTATCAATACGAAAACCCAGCTCATCATAACCGCCTTGGAGGACTTGATAAGAAAATCGAAAATCTCCGGATTGAAGGCATATAAAGGAAAGGTTGATCTGGACATTGACATGAATGCCCTGAGAGACCGTCAATGCCGATCTTAGTCGATACATCCGTATGGGTAGAATATTTCAGACGCGGTGAAAATTCCGCAAAGCTCGATTACCTGATAGATGAAAACCTCATTGTTGTTAACGATCTTATTCTTGCGGAGCTCGTTCCATTTTTAAAAGTTCGGAATCAAAACAAGATTATTCATTTGTTGTACAGCATTAAGAATCTCGGTTTGGAAATCAACTGGAAACAGATTATCGAGTTCCAATGCAAGTGCCTGAAAAATAGTCTAAACGGAATCGGTATCCCTGACCTGATCATTGCCCAGAATGCAAAACAAAACAGCTGTGAAATCTATTCATTGGATAGCCATTTCAGTCTCATGAAAGACATCCTTGCGCTTAAGGTAATAGGATAAAATTGTTCAAGGCCGAAGAAGGGCATGCACCGGAGAGCTTTCATCCAATCCTGAGCCGGAGCGTTTTGACCGGGGTACAGATTCCCAGCAAACAGGAGGGCAAGCACATGGAGACACCAACCTTCGAGAGCTACCCCTGGTGGATGGTCCTGATCTGCAATGCGTTCGGTGTAGTCATCTATGCCATCGGCCTCTTCCTGATGGCCGGCCTGGGAACCGTGTGGGCCGTGCTGTACGCCTCGTACTGTCTCTGGGTGGGATGGCGCGTCGTCGCAGGGAGCTGCCGCTCCTGTTCCTACTACGGGAAGCGCTGCGCTTTCGGCAAGGGTCGGCTGTGTGCGCTGATCTTCATCAAACATGAGTCAAAGGGCTTGTCTGCCAGACACATCTCGTGGCTGGACATCGTGCCCGATTTCCTGGTCACGCTCATTCCGCTCGGGGTCGGGATCAGCATGCTCATCCGCAGATTCACCTGGCTTGTGTCATTCCTCGTCGCCGCGCTGGCGGCCCTCGGTTCCGTGGGCATCGGTCTTGTGCGAGGGCAGCTGGCTTGCAAATACTGCAAGCAGCGTGAGCTCGGGTGCCCGGCGGAACAGCTTTTCAGCAAAAAGAAACCGACGTAAGAAGATATGACATGCTCCAGATATATGAGTGAGGTCGATATCCTGCCGTCCATGCTAAGGGCTGGCGGAAACTGCTTTTGCGAGCAGTGAAAAAATGGTAGGGCAAGCCAGGTTAAAAGATTTCATGCCACCGAGGAGGGTGCTCACATGACCAGCCATCAGGAAAGCTCACCGATCTTGAACGAGACCATAGCCGAGATACGCTCCCAGCTTGGGAGCAAGATGGATGAGATCATGGTCGAGCGCGCCGTGATCGGGCTCTTTTTCTCCGGGGTCAAGCTCTCGAACGGCGCCTGCGGCATCTGCTTCACGCCGGTCAAGGAGATCCCGGAGTCGGTATGCTGCCCGACCTCGGCCGCGGCCCTGCCGCAGGCGGGCAGGCTCAAGGGCAAACCGGCCGGCGCCTATCTGGAGGAGATGAACGACGGGCGACCCCTCAAGCGCGCGCTGGGTATCGCCGTTCTCAATGCCCTGTCCCAGGCCTGCTGGAAAGCGTATCCACCCCGGGACTACGCAATCGAATACGACAAGGACCCGCTGGATGATATCAGCATCCCGGATGAGGCCTTCGTGGTCGTGGTGGGCGCCCTGGTGCCGTACCTGCGGATGCTCAAGAAACGGGGCAAGCCGTTTGCCATCCTGGAAAAGGACGTGCGCACCCTCAAGGAGGACGAGCTGCCCTTTTTCGCCCAACCGGAGTGGGCATCGGAAAAGATCAGCCAGGCCGATCTGTTGATCGTTACCGGGACCACGCTGATAGGCGGCACGCTCGAGGGCATCGTGGCAGACGCCAAGCCGGGGTCCGAGATCGTGGTGGTGGGCCCCAGTGTGAGCATGCTGCCCCAGGCCCTGTTCCGGCGCGGGGTCACCTCGATCGGCGGCCTGGTCTGCACCGATGCGGACCGGCTGCTCGAAATTCTAAGCGAGGGCGGCTCGGGCTACCATTTCACCGGCTCTTCGGCGCGCCGGACCGTCATCCGCCCACACGTGGCATAGTCTGGCCTGGGAGGCGTAGAGCGTTGTTCACCACGAAGATCACGAAGAACGCGATGGAAGGCGAAAGAGAATAGGTGGGGAAGAAATGGGATTTCTTCCCCACGGGGAGACTGTGGGGAAATCTGTGCTCCCATCTTCGTGCTCTTGCTTCGTGGTGAGAAAAGGCTTGTGCACCACGAAGGGCGCGAAGAAATCCCTGGCCCCCGGCGTTTGCCGGGGCGACGATACACCCGTTTGCCGACGGTGCGAGAAAAGAACGGGCCGCCGCGACAGCATTGGGTCTTCCCGTGCTTGCCCCTGCGGCCTCTTTATGCTAGCCATGGCATATCAATCGGGAAAGACACGCAGAGATGAAGAGCGCCCCCCCATCCTCCGGCCCCATCTCCCCCGCTCAGGGGGCGGCCAAGACGCACGGCGCTGATGCGGGACAGGGCGGCACTCATCCCCGGCGCTTGGCGCATCCGTTTGTTCTGCTGACGCTGCTGGTAGTCGTAAGCCTGTGCGCTTCGGCCCTGCTGGGCCGTTATCCCGGACCCTATGTGAGTCTGCCCGCCGATTTCAATGACGCCCTGTGGCGTGATATCCTCATCAACCTGCGTCTGCCCCGCATCATTGCCGCCTTTGTGCTGGGCATGGTCCTTTCGGCCTCCGGGCTCGTGTTCCAGATGATCTTCCGCAATCCGCTGGTCGACTCGGGCTTCCTGGGGGTATCGGCCGGGGCGGCCTTCGGGGCCTCGCTCGGCATCGTGATCCTGGGCGGGACGGTCCTTGTGGTGCAGGGCTGCGCGGCGTTCTTCGCCTGCCTGGGGCTCGGCATGAGCTATGTGCTGGCGCGCCGTATCCGCATGGGCGGCTGGGTGCTCAGGCTGGTGCTGGCCGGCATCGCGGTCTCGGCCCTGTATACCTCGGGCACGGGCGTGTTCAAGTACCTGGCCGACCCGCTCAAGCAGCTGCCGGACATCACCTTCTGGATGCTGGGCGGTTTGTGGGGCATCACCTGGGGCGATCTGGCCAACATGCTGCCGGTGGTCGTGCCCGGCCTGCTCATCATCTACCTGATGCGCTGGCGCTTGAACCTCCTGGCGCTGCGCGACGAGACCGCCTTTTCCCTGGCCGCGCGTCCGGGGCGTGAGCGCCTGGTGCTGCTGGCCGCGGCCGTGCTCTCCACGGCTGTGGTGGTGGCCAAGGCCGGGCAGATCAGCTGGGTGGGCCTGATCGTGCCGCATATCAGCCGGCGGCTTTTCGGCGCCGACGCCCAGCGGGCCTTGCCCGGCTCATTGCTCCTGGGCGGTTTCTTCGTGCTGGTCTGCGATGATGTGGGCCGCACCGTGCTTTCAGGCGAGATCCCCTTGGGGATCCTGACTTCGTTTGTGGGCGCGGCCTTGTTCCTGGCCCTGTTCATGTCCCGGTCCGTGCGGAGCGGCGTATGATGCCGAGCGTGAACACGGTGCCATGTGTTGAGCCCACGGTGCGGAGCGCGCCATGATCATTTCAGCCGACAGCCTCGGCTTCGGCTACGGCCGCGAGCCCTTCATGCAGGGATTGTCCCTGGGCATACCCGCAGGCTCCATCTGCGCCGTGCTCGGGCCCAACGGCTCGGGCAAGACCACGCTGCTGCTGCTTTTTTTGGGGCTGCTCATGCCGAAATCCGGCAGTGTGACCGTGGCGGGCATCGATACAACCGCGGGCCGGGAACGCTTGAAGAGGTACATTGGGCTGGTGCCGCAGGATGAGAGCATCCCGTTCGCCCTAAGCGTCTTCGAATACGTGCTCCTGGGCCGCGCCCCGCACTTGGGGCTCTTGCAGCAGCCGGGAAGCGAAGACCGCGCCGTGGCCATGGCGGCCCTGGAGCAGGTCGGCATCGCGCACCTGAAGCACCGGCCGGTGACCGCGCTCTCGGGCGGGGAGCGCCAGCTCTGCATGGTGGCGCGCGTGATCGTCCAGGACCCGCGCATCCTCTTGATGGACGAGCCCACCAGCCACCTCGACCTGGCCAATACGCGGCGCATCCTGGCCATGATGCGCCTTCTGAAAAGTTCGGGTAAGACCGTGGTATTCAGCACGCACGACCCCAATGCCGCCACGGCCGTGGCCGACCAGGTGGTGCTGCTGCACCAGGGTTCGCTGATGTCCGTAGGCCGGCCAAAGGATGTCTTGAACGATCATACATTGAGCGCCGTGTACGGGGTTCCGGTCGAAGTGCTTACCGTGGATGGGCGGCCCTGGGTTATGGTGGACTGAAAGACGTGACAGCCGTCCGTGCGCATACCGGATCACAGCCAACGATGAGGGACGCATCTATGGGCAGGCGATATATGGACTGTTTTTTAAGAATATGCCGGAGCATTAGCGTGGCATGTAATAAATAAACGTGCTATTATAATGGATCTTATGATACATAATTAAGTCAGGTATCAGGCTATAGATGCGTCCCGCCGGGGACGGTAGATGAGAAGGAGCTTCAATGCAAAGGAAATGGATTCTTTTTTTGGTTTTGTCCGTCCTGCTGTCGCCGCTGCCGCTGCGTGCCGCCGGGATGGCGGACGCGGTTGCCGCGGGTTTGCAATCCTTGTCGCTGAAAAAGGGCGATCCTTCCCTCTGTGTGCTCAGCAATGCCGTGTATGTGGACCACGGTGCGATTGATATGCTGCAGGGGCTCACGGGCTGCTCTCTGGGCAAGGGCAATCTGCTGTTTTATCACTGCCCGGCAGGGCGCCCGCTCAAGGTGGCCCTGTTCCGGCGCGACACGCGCGCGGCCTGCGTGCTGACCGCATTGAATGATGGAAAGATCGAGCGTGTGCAGCTGATCATAGGCCCGGAGCAGACCTCGCGGCCGGATACATGGAAGGAAATCAGCGCCAAGCTGGGCACTGATGCCGCGATGGTGGGGATCTTGAACGCCTGGGCCGACGGCGCGCCCTACGATCTGCTCAAATGTGTGGAGTTTCACAACCACTTCTGCCCCGGGGTGACCTCGGGCTATCTCCTGGCCAAGTATATCCAGGCGCGCTGGCCGCTCTCCGGGCAACAGGCCTATCTCTATATCGCCGCGCCGATGTGGTGCAAGGAGGACGGCATCCAGGTGTTGCTGGACCTGACGGCCGGTAAGCATGGTATCATCACTAAGCCGCTCGCCAAGGACCAGCTGAAAGGCCTGCCCTTTACGCAACCGGCCGGCATTCTCATCGTGCGGGAAGGCCGCAATGGTCCTGGAATCGCCCATGTGCTGAGCTTCGACTGGGAGGCGGCCAATCGTGGGATTAAGAACTCGGGCGGTATGAAGAAGAATCCGCTGTCTTGGAACGACGCGCCGGAAACATATGTTTCCTGTCCTTGGGAGCATGCCCTTTCGGCCGAAGAGATCACGCAGCTCGAAGTCGTTGAAAATCCGTACCGGTTTCTTGTATCTGTCAAGAAACAATAGGCGGTAGTAATGATCGACAAGGAGATCACCATGGAACAGATACCGGATTGGGCGCTGCTTTGGCGGCAGATCGTGGAGACGCACGCGGCCGGACGGAAGCGGGAACCCGATGCAGCGGGCGATATGTGGGCCAAGAAGGCCCGTGGGTTCAACGCGGGCGTCAAGAAACGCTGGGACCGGCAGGACTCCAGCCGCAGCTTCATCATAGAGCGCCTGCAGGCCGACCCCGGCTCCACGGTGCTGGACATCGGGGCCGGGACCGGGGCCTGGGCTTGCCTGCTGGCGCCGTTTGCGAAGAAGGTCACGGCCCTGGAGCCCTCCGCGGCCATGATCGAGGTCATGCGGGAGAACCTGAAAGAGCTGGGGATCACCAACGTGGAGATCGTGCAGGGGGCCTGGCCCGAGGCCCAGGTCGAGGATCATGATTTCAGTCTGTGCTCGCACGCCATGTACGGCTGCCCCGATATCCAGGCCTTCTTCCGGCGCATGCATGAGGTCACGCGCCGGTGCTGCATCCTGCTCATGCGCGTGACCACCCCGGACGGGCTGATGGCCGAGATCGCCCGCCATATCTGGGGCCAGCCGCACGACAGCCCCAATTTCCATATAGGGTACAACACGCTCCTGCAGATGGGCATCTACGCCGACGTGCTCATGGAGGACACGGGCCTGTGGGAACCATGGACCAATGACACGCTCGAAGAAGCAGTGGAAGAGGTCAAAAGCAAGATGGGCATGGCGGGCTCGAAGAGTGACGACACCTATCTCCTTGACCTGCTCGGACGCAAACTTACCTTCAAGGACGGCAAATACGCCTGGCCGCTCGGGGTGCGTTCGGCCCTGGTGTACTGGGAAAAAGGATATTGAGCGCCAGGTCTGGTTAACCAGGGAAGAGTGTAGGGGCTGGTTTTGGCGGGTTATTATCTCGTTGACAAAGGAATGATCATTCAATATAAAAATCTATTGTGCTCTAGCATATATAATAATTAGCGAGGAGGTTTTGCACGTGAAAAGATTACTTATTGTCATGTATGTGCTTTGCCTGTCTTTCAGCGGCATCGCCTATGCCGAGGAAGGGCAGAATGTCCAGAATGCACAGCCGCAGCCGGTGGTGCAGGCGCAGCAGGCCCCTGTTCAGGGGGCACCGGAACAAGAAAAGGCTGCCCAAGGCGAGGCCAAACCGGTCCAGGCCAAGCCCGACGTCATGCCCGAGATCGTGGTCACGGCCACCAAGACCAGGCAGGAGGCGCGCAAGACGCCCGCCAAGGTGGAGGTCGTCAAGGCCGAGCAGCTGGAGGAGACGAATGTCACGACGGTTGACCAGAGCTTAGCCTCTTTGCCGGGTGCCATCAGCACCCGCCGGGAAGGGGCCGTAGGATTGACGTACCCATTTGCCGGCATCCAGCTGCGGGGTTTCCCGCGTGCCTCTGAGACCCTGGTGCTCTTGGACGGCCAGCCGCTCAATAACTATGAGGGCAACACACAGTGGTGGAGTATGCCGGTAGAGTCGATCGATCGCGTCGAGGTGGTCAAAGGCCCGCTCTCCTCGCTCTATGGCGGCGGCGCCATGGGCGGCGTGATCAACATTATCTCCAAGACCGACTATGCCCCGTTGTCCTTCTCTCTGACCAAGGGCAGTTATGACTTCACCGGGATCTCGATCGCCTCGGGCTTTCGCGTCAAGGATGTCACCTATCACGTAGCATATGACAATAAAGACATTGGCCCCATCGATCAGTATTATACCTCGACGAGGGGCAGTGTCGGCGAAGTGATCGATACCGCCACGGGGGAGACCACGCGCTTCCTGGGCTATCGCAGCTGGACGACCGAGATCAACAACCTCGAACTCGGAGCCAATTGGGATATAACCACGGATTCATCGCTCGGATTCAAATTTATCAACTCGACCTTCAGCTGGGTGCCGGAGACCAGCACCAGTCTCTACGACAGCACGTATGATATTACCGGTTCAGAGCGCGCGCATAGCACCAAGATTTATAATCTGAGCTATTATAACAAAATGCTCAAAAACGTGGAGTTCAGCGCCAATATCGGCCTGACCGATAATTATGAGGATCTTTTCATCTACAGTCCCGGCTCGGCGGATTCCACGTGTCCCAATACACGCTATAACCTCGGGGGCCAAGCCAATATCACCCTGCCCTTGAATAACACCCTGAGCGTGGGCTTAGACGCCAGCAAATCTCAGGTCGTGTCCGAGGACTTGAGTCAGACGCCGATACAGAATTCCAAAGGCAAGATGCTCAACGCCGGCCTTTTCCTCCAAGACCAGTGGAATGCCACCGATTTTCTGATCTTGTATGCCGGGGCGCGCTATGACTACTGGAAGGCCTATGAAGGCAAAAACAACAGCCCCACCGGCGACGATATCGACAATCGCACCAAGCATCATGTCTCGCCCAAAGTGAGCGTCGTAGTCCTGCCGGATGCCAAGACCACCATCCGCGCCTCAGCCGGGGATGCCTTCCGCAGTCCGGCCATCTGGGATATTTACGCCTATCGCTATGTCCCCGGCCGTGGTAGCCGCCTGCCCAATCCGGACCTTGACCCGGAAACCGCGCGCTGCTACGAGGCCGGCATCGAGCGTGCCCTCACCGACCGACTTTCGGTCAGCGGCACATACTTCTCAAATCATATCAAGGATATGATCTATCGCGTGACGATCCCCGACACGGACCCGGAAGACTCGCAGAACCAGAATGTCGCCGAGGCCTATTCCAAGGGCTATGAAGTCACGGTGAACTACAAAGCCTCGGACGCTGTTTCGACGTACGCCAACTGGACCCATACCCAGACCAAGATCACCGATGCGGGTGAATTCGTGCTGTATTCCGGCGCCGCCATTGAGGACAAGGAATTCACCAGCGTCCCCGAGGACATCTACAATTTTGGTCTCAACCTCAAACAGGGCGCCTTTTATACGGATGTGCTTGTCCAATATGTGGGTGACCAGTATTACGAAGAGGATAACTCCGATACGATCGACGGACTCTACGGCGGCTATGACCCCCGTACAACCGTTGATATCACGGTGGGTTACAAGTTCTTGAAGAACTGCTCGGCGTCCTTAAGCGTTCTGAACGCCTCGGACGTGAAATACTGGGAAGGCACGGACCGGAACCCCGGCCGGACCTTTATGGCAAAGACCAGCCTATCGTTTTAGGGCATGAATGTCCGGGAGTTCCATGATTCCGGACAGATAAGCGATAAAACAACCGAGCTGACCGGTCTGGAGCGCCAGGCCGGTCGGTTTGCTGTTTGTGGCGCGTAGAACGAACTTTTTAAAGATATGCAAAACATGCTAGTGGGAAGATATGCGGGGCTGGCGATGGTGAGGAAAAATGATCTTTCGGTCTGCCTGGCGGTTTCCTTGATCCTGCACTCCCTGTTTGCCTTCACGCTGTGGGGGTGGTTTAGCTCCATGGCCGAGGCGCGGCCGAGCCATGACATTATCAGGGTCAGCATCATACAGGCCCCGCCTGCAATGCGCGCCCCGGCGGCCGCGGCGCCCAAGGCCAGGCCTCGGCCCAAGACCCTCAGTTTAGCCAAACCTTTGCCGCTGCCCGAGATCCTGAACCAGGAGAAGAAGGCCCCTGAACCGGCCCAGGAGGCGGAGCAGCCAGTTCCGGACGATGCCCAGGATGCTTCCTCCGGTTCTACCGATGGCGCGGCCTCAGGCATTTCCGGCGCGCCGTCCGCGTCCGGAACCGGCCCAACGGATGGCGTCGTGATCGCCGATCGGGCTTTGGCGAATGCACGCGATGCCTATACGGCGGAGCTCTACCACATCATCAGGAAATATTTTGTCTACCCCGCGCTGGCCAGGCGGCGTGGCCAGGAAGGCCGGGTGCAGGTGAGCTTTACCGTGGGCGACAACGGCCGGGCCCAGGATATCCAGGTGGTGGGCTCATCGGGATTCAGCCTGCTGGACCGCGCCGCGGTTCAGACCATTCAGAAGATACCGCTGCCGCGGCCTCCCAGACGCGCCATGCAGATACCGGTCACCATCGTCTACCGCCTGGAAGAAGACGCCTGATGAAAGGGTGTGGGCGGCCATGTCCCGTGAGGGGGCGATACATGTGGATGAGATCCGTCATTATGATGATCATAATGCTGCTCGGGACAGCCTGTATGCTTACGGGCTGCCCCGGTACGTCGGACAGCAAATCCCGGACCATGGTCGTCATCGACCAGTTGGGCCGCCGGGTGGAAGTGCCGCGCGAACTCACGCGCATCTCGGCCATGCACCACTTCGGCGGCAAGATCGTCTATGCCCTGGGCCAGCAGCACCGGCTCGTGGAGCAGGTCCTCTACGGCATTGAGGCGCAGGCCATGGCGCGCGTGGACCCGCGCTTTGCCGCCTTGCCCATGACCCTGGAGGGCCATGCCATGAATATCGAGCACCTGGTGGCGCTTAGTCCCCAGTGCGTGTTCGTGTATGCCTCGGACACGTCCGACATGGAGCTGCTGCAGAACGCCGGTATCCCGGTGATCGCTGTCAAGGGCGAGACCCTGGAGGAGAGCTTCGCGGCCGTTGATCTCATGGCCCGGGTTCTGAACTGCCCCGAAAAGGGGCAGGCCTATATCGCGGACTGCCGCCGGCTGCTGGACCTGGTCCATGACCGGCTCAAGGACATCCCCCCCGAGCAGCGCCGCCGGGTCCTCTTTACCGGACCCAAGAGCATCTATACCGTAGCCACCGGGCAGATGCTGCAGAGCGAGATTCTCAGGCGCGCCGCGGCCTTGAACGTGGCGGGCTCCTTACGGGGCAATTGGGCCGACGTCTCGCCCGAACAGGTGGCCTCCTGGAACCCGGATGTGATCTTTCTGGGATCGAAGCTGGGGACCTATGGCGTGGCCGAGATCTATCAGAACTCGCAGTTCACGTCCTTGAAGGCCATCCGTGAGCGCCGGGTGTATGTCTTCCCTTCCAATATCGGCTGGTGGGACTTCCCGGCCCCCCATTGCGCGCTGGGCGTGGTCTGGACGGCCAAGACGCTTTACCCGGAACGTTTCAAGGACATCGACATGCGCACCGTGGCGGACGACTTTTATACCAAATACACCGGGCATGCCTTCACGGCCATGGGAGGCCGTTTGTGAATCAGGCCGCGTGCACTTACCCTGAGGATGCCTACCGATGAAGAAAAGCGGCGTGGCGCTGCTCTGCCTCTTCTTTGCCGCGAGTCTCGGCATCGCGCTGTGCGCGGGACGCTATCCAATCGGCATCCAGGGTGTGGCGAGGCTCCTCTTCGCGTGGACGGGGGTTGCGCCGCCAAGTGAGGAGACCCGGCTCATCTTCTGGAACATACGGCTGCCGCGTATCATCATGAGCTTTGTGGTGGGGTGCGGGATATCCATTGCCGGCGCGGTCTTCCAGGCCCTGTTCCGAAATCCCTTGGCCGCGCCCGATATCCTGGGGGTGACGGCCGGGTCGTGTTTCGGGGCCGCCCTGGCCATCATGTATTTCACCACCGCCGCCCTGGCCGTGCAGGGCAGCGCCTTTGTCTTCGGCACCCTGGCCGTTACGCTGGCCTATCTCCTGGCCTCGCGTAGCTGGGACCGCTCCGCGGCCGTGCTGGTGATCTCCGGGATCGTGGTCTCGGCCTTTTTCCAGGCCGGGCTCTCCATTCTCATGTACATCGCCAACCCCTACGATCAGTTGGCGCAGATCGTGTTCTGGATCATGGGCAGCTTCCATACGGCCTCCTGGGCCAAGGCCCAGACCACCTTGCCGCTCGTGGTGGCCGGCTCCGTACTGCTGATGATCTTCAGCTGGCGGCTCAATGTCATGACCCAGCACGAGGAGGACGCCCTGTCGCTGGGGATCGATATCTTCCGCTGGCGCTGCTTTTACGTCACGGTGAGCACCTTGATCGTGGCCGCTTCCGTGGCCGCGGTGGGGACGATCGCCTGGGTGGGCCTGATCATGCCGCATATCGCGCGCTACCTGGCAGGCACCGACCACCGCCGCCTGATTCCGGCCACCGCCTTCTTGGGCGGGACCTTCCTCCTGCTGATGGATACCATCGCCCGCAGCGTGCTGGCCTCGGAGATACCCATCAGCATTATCACCTCGATCATCGGCGCGCCCTTTCTGGGCTACCTGGTCATGAACCGGAGATACCTGGGAGTGGAACGTGAGCTTGGCAATTGAGACCTTAAGCGCCGGGTACGGCGCGACGCCCGTACTCCACGACATTACGCTCAAGGTCGAAGAAGGCGGCATCTGCGCCCTCATGGGCCGCAACGGTTCGGGTAAGACCACGCTGCTCAGGTGCATCAACGCCATCCTGAAACCAAAGCACGGCGGCGTCAAGGCCTTCGGGCAGGAAGTTTCCCGTCTGAAGCGCGTGGAGATCGCGCGTCTGATCAGTCTGGTGCCGCAGAGCTCCTCTACGGCCTTTCCCTTTACCTGCCGGGAAATGATCCTGATGGGCGCCGCCGCGCGGGTCAGGGCCTGGTCGGCCCCGAGCCGCAAAGAGGTGGCTACGGCCTTGGAGGTCTTGCACGAGGTGGGCATCGAGGGGCTGGCCAACCGGCCCTTCAATCAGCTCTCCGGGGGCGAAAGGCAGCTCGTGATGCTTGCGCGCGCCCTGTTCCAGAACACCCCCATCATGCTCCTGGACGAACCCAACGCCCATCTCGATTTCTCCAACCAGCACCGCATGATGGAGATCATGCGCGCGGTGGTGAAGCGTCGCGGGGCCACGGCCCTGATCTCTCTGCACGATCCCAACCTTACCCTGCATTACTGCGATCATGTCGCCATGCTCAAGAAGGGGCGTCTTGTCGCCCACGGCCCGACGGGGGCGGTCATGGAAGAGAAGACCCTGCGCGAGGTCCTGGGAGAAAACATCCGCACCGAGACGACGCTGGGCGGTCATACCGTGGTGACGCCCAGGGGACCGAGCGTGGCGGTGCATAAGCTCAAGATCCTTTCCCGGAGGTGAAAACTATGCGGTGCAACTATTGTGAATGGCGGTGCGAACTGGACCGGGAGCGCTACGGCGTCTGTCGGATGTACTACGCGGATGACGGCGTGATCCGCGAGCGCTTTCCGGGCCGCTGGAGCACCTATGCCATGAGCCGCGTCGAGTCGCTGCCGTTCTACCATGCCTATCCGGGCAGCCGCGTGCTGACCATCGGCACCTTCGGCTGCAACTTTTCCTGCCGCTACTGCTCCAACGGCTATATCGCGCGGCGCGACCCGTCCGAGCTGACCGAGGGCATGTACGACCTGAGTACCGAGGAGCTGGTGCGCATGGCCTTGAAGCTTGAGTGCCACTCGATCATCTTCAATGTCAACGAGCCTACGGTATCGCTACCCAGCCTCTTAGACCTGAAGATCCAGGCCGGTAAGGCCGGTCTGCCCCTGGGCTGCCTGACCAATGCCTATACCACGCCTGAAGCCACGCAAATGCTCGCCGATATCTTTGACTTCATTAATATCGGTTTGAAGGGCTTCACCGCCGCATTCCACCGGGAGTATATCGGCGTGCCCGACGTGGCGCCGATCCTGCGTAATATTCGGGCCCTGGCAGGCATGCGCCATGTGGAGATCACGACCCCCATCATTCAAGGCGTCAATGAAGGCGACATCGAGGCCATGGCCTCTTTTATCGCCGGCATCGACCGCGAGATCCCCTGGCACGTCTTTCGGTTGCTGCCCGAACATGAGATGAAGGACAGCGACTATCCCAGCATCGCGGCTATCGACAAGGCCTTAAGCGGCGCGCGCGCCGAGCTGGCCTATGTGTATTTCCATAATTTCGTGGGCTCCCAGTGGGTCAACAGCGCCTGCCCCGACTGCGGCCAAACCGTGATCGAACGTATCAGCCTGGGCTGCGGCGGCGATAAGCTCTCACGCTTTCTGTGCGCCGACAACCGTTGTCCTGAATGCGGGCATGCCATTCGTATGCACGGGACCTTGATCCCCCGCTTCCATCGGGAGGTGGCCTTATGAGCCTGGCGATCATCGATGCCCGACAGTGGCAGAACATCTTCGACCTGCGCACCGGCGTCAAGGTCGACGTTGAAAACGCTGAAACCCTCCTGGTCAAGGGCGTATTGGCGCGGCACCCCTATCCGGGCGATGTCGAAAACGCCAGCAACGCCTGGGTCAGCGATACGGCCCTGGACCTGATTGAACAGTATCAACCCCAACTGGCCTGCCTGTGCTATGCCCACCAGTATTTCGTCAGTCGCTACACCCCCTTAAGCGAAACACAGCGTCGGGGCATGATTGCCGATGTTTTCCAGGAGGTGCAGCGTTTCCTGGACGCCTCGGGCTATACCCCGCTGATCATCGGCACGGGCGACATGGACCGCGTGGTGGGCGAGATCGACTTGAGCCGACTCGACGGCCTGAGTATAGCGAGCCACTGGTCGGCGCGCTACGCCGGGCTGCACCGGCCCAGCAGCGCCGATCTCGCCTATGTGCGGGGCTCACAGAACATCGAACGGGTGGTCAGCCGCCTGGAATGGATCAGCCTGTTTCCCGGGGTGGAGCATGACCCGGAGCGTATTCCCGAATACCTCCTGATCGCCCGCGAAGGCTGGACCTTCCGCACCACCGGCATGCCGCTGCGCAAGACCGTCATGATCCCGGCCACGAGCTTGAACATCCCCGTGTCGACGCCCTTGGGCGCTCCAGGGACCATCACCGCCATCCGGGGACTGATCGAAGCCAACCTGAGTGATGAGCGCATCGCGCTTATCATCCTGGAAGGTATCGGGGGCAGGGACTTTGCGCTGCCCCACCAAACCTGCAACAATCATGCGGGTTGGTTCTCCTATGAGCCCGGCGAGGCCCAGTACCTCACCATCATGACCGGCACCCACCAGGTCTTCGCCTATCCGGCCGGGTATCGCTACCATGATGAGAACGACGCCAACCCGGAGTATCCTTTTTCAGGCTATCTCAAGACCATCCCGCAGCATACCCTGGGCCGCGATTTTCGGGATAAGAGCATCGCGGTGGGCAACCGCAGCATGCTGACGCACATGGTCTTCGGCGCCAGAATTTCAATCGAATGCTTCGCGAGAAATTTATACAACCAGGGGTGCATGGGGGTCATCCATGATTGATTCCAGGCTGCATTCAAGCGGCATCTGTGATTCGGGGCATCCATGCCCCGCACCCTTCGGGCGCACGCACGGCGCGTCCAATTCGGCTGTCCTGCCGAATTGTGGCGGATTGCTCCTCGGAATACCTCTTTATATACCTGAGGGCAATCCTCCTCGACTCCCCGGTAGTATCTTGAATGGCGGGAAATTCTATCAAAAGATTGGTATGGATAAATTATGGTACATGCAAAAAATCTTATAAAATACTTTCTCATCGTGCTGATGCTGTACGGCTGCAATGCGGCGGGGCGGCACGAGAAGATGGTGACCATCACGGATATGAAGGGGCGCAGGGTTGAGGTGCCGGAGAAGGTCACACGCATCGCCGGCGGCGGCGGCATCATCTATGCCCTTCAGCAGCAGACCAAGCTCGTCGAGCGCGGCATCTACGGCAAGGACGCCGAGGCCCTGGCCAGGACCGACCCGGCCTTTGCGGCCCGGCCCATCATCCTGGAGGTCAACCAGACCAATATCGAGGCCCTGGCGGGATTGAGGCCGCAGGTGGTCTTCGCCTATGCCTCGTTCAACAAGTCCGAGATCGGGGCCATGGAGAGCGCCGGGCTCACGGTGGTGGCCCTGACCGGTGAGACTTTTGTAGAGAGCTTTCGCGCCGTGGAACTGGTGGGCAAGGTGCTGGGATGCGAGGAGAAGGCCCAAGCCTACCTGAATGATTGCCGGCGGCTCTTAGACCTCGTGAGCGCGCGCACCCGGGATATCCCGCCGGATAAGCGCCTGAAGGTGATGTTCGCCGGTCCCAAGAGCGTCTACATGGTGGCCACGGGCGAGATGCTGCAGACCGAGTGTCTGCGCCTGGCCGGGGCAGAGAACGTGGCCGCGGGGTTGAACGGCTTCTGGTGCGATGTCTCGCCCGAGCAGGTGGCCTTGTGGGACCCGGACGTCATTTTCCTGGGCTCGTCCAAGGATAGCTATAGCGTGGACAAGGTGCTCAAGAGCTCGCAGTTCAAGACCGTCAAGGCCGTGCGGCAGCGACGCGTGTATGCCTTTCCCTCGAACATCGGCTGGTGGGACTGGCCCGCGCCGCACTGCGTCCTGGGCGTTCTCTGGTCGGCCAAGACCTTGTATCCGGAGCGCTTTGAAGATATCGACATGAAGAAAGTTGCGGACGACTTCTATGCCAGATATCTGGGGCATAGCTTTACGGCCTTGGGAGGCAAGCTCTGATGGGGCAGGGGGATCGCCTATGCTGATCCTGACCGGTGAACGGGGCTGCGGCAAGACCACGTTTTTGCAGCGTCTCATCCTGGAGGGCGACCTGGCGGTCCAGGGTTTTTTGAGCCTCAAGATCGTCGAGAACGGCGTGCCGGTGGGCATCCGGCTTTTGACCCTGCCCTGGCGTGAGGAGATCTTCATGGGGGTGGCCACCCCGGATAGGACCAAACCGCTTTCCACGGGCCACTATGCCTTCGAGTCCGAGGCCTTTGACCGCGTCGACGAGCGCTTTAAAAGCTTTGATGCGGGCCTGCCGTTTGTCCTGGATGAGTTCGGCCGCCTGGAGATGAAGGGCTTGGGCCATTTCAACCTCTTTCAAAAGCTGGTGGCAGCGGGTCTGAAATTGCTGGTCGTGGTGCGCAGGGACTTGCTGGACCAATTTCTGGAACGCTATGCCGCTAGCAGCGACACGGTGGTGCTGGACCTGGAGTCGGGGGACGAGGGTCTGGAGAGGCGGGTGTATGACTACCTTGCGCCCGCAGAAATGACGCATTGAAGATCAAAGATTTTGAGTTCAACATGCGGGAGCTGTCCGGGTCGCTGGGCGACCTGGGGACCTTCATCCCGCTGGCGGTGGGCTATATCTCGATCTGCAAGGTTAACCCCTCCGGGTTGCTGGTCATGATGGGCCTGGCCAATATCGTCACCGGGCTGGTCTATCGGCTGCCCATGCCCATCCAGCCCATGAAGGTCCTGGCCGTGATGGCCATCGCGCAGGCCTGGACGCCGTCTCTGGTCTACGCCTCGGCCTTTGCCATGGGTCTGGTCTGGATATTTTTTTCCCTCACGAATATCATGGGCTTCATGGCCCGCATAACGCCGCTGTCGGTCGTCAGGGGCGTCCAGGTGGCCTTAGGCGTGCTGCTGGCCCTGCAGGCCCTGCCCATGCTGAAATCCTCCTGGGTACTGGCCACGGTTTCGATCGCCCTGGTGGTGGCGCTGCGCCGCAGCCGCTACGCCCCGGCCGCCATAGTGCTCATGGCGCTGGGCGTCGGCATCATGCTCGTTCAGGGGCGGTTCTCCCAGGTTGCATTCACCGGTTTGACCTGGCCCTCCCTGACCTTCTTTCATCCGTACGAGGTGTGGGATTCCCTGGTGCTAGGCGGTTTCGCCCAGATACCCCTGACCGCGACCAATGCCGTGATCGCCACCGCGGCCCTGATCATGCGGTACTGGCCGGACAAGGCGTTAAGCGAGCAGAGGCTGAGCCTGTCCATGGGGATCATGAACCTTGTAAGCCCCTTTTGGGGAGGCATGCCCATGTGCCACGGCGCCGGCGGCCTGGCGGGGCAGTACTATTTCGGCGCCCGCACCGGCGGGACCAATATCATCGAGGGTGCGATCGAAATAGGCTTAGGCCTATTCCTGGCCGGTTCGATCGCGGGCCTGTTCCTGGCCTTCCCCAGCGCCATCATAGGCGCCATGATGCTGCTGGTAGGCCTTGAGCTGGTAGGCTTTGCCGCTGAGCTCAAGCTTGATCAGGAACTTATTACGTTAACCGCCACGGTGGCGCTCGCCTTGATCTCGAACATGGCGATCGGTTTCTTATGCGGCATGGGCGTGCATTATCTGCTGGACAGAATCAGGAAATCCAGGTCCTCTCAAGGGCCTGATACAGGAGCGGAGCAATGAGCAGAAACATCACCTGGGCGTTGGCGATCTGTCTTGCCGGATCACTGTTGGCGGCTTCTGACCTTGTCTCAGCCGGCGGTTCGCCGGATGAGACAAACTTGGCCGCGCTCAAGGCGCGTATCGAGGCCCTTAAGGTTGATCCGGCCTATCCCGATGACCTGTATGCCCTGGAGACGATCAAAGAGGCCTACGCCGCCTTGCGCTCCAAGTCGGGCGGCATCGGGGCCTGCCTGGTGGACGAACGTAGCGGCGCGGTGATCGCGCGTGGACGCAACCGGCAGTACAGCGGGTATTTCCGCTCCGACCTGCACGCCGAGATGGACCTGCTCAATCGCTACGAGGACCGTGTGAGAAAGCCTTTGACAAGCGCGGGCGGCAACCCGCGCGCATGTGAGGGCCTCGTGCTTTACAGCTCGCTGGAACCGTGTCCCATGTGCCTGACGCGCATCATCAATTCCGGCATCAAGAAGCTGTACTACGTGGCGCCCGACCCCGAAGGCGGGATGGTATCACGCATGCAGGATTTGCCGCCCTTCTGGCGCCGCTTCGCCCAAGGGCGTGAGTTCAAGGAGGCGCGTTGCTCGCCCGCAATGCGTGCCATGGCCGCCGATCTGTTCGGCTTCTCGATGCGCAGTTCCACGAAGCAATAAAATTACTTCTCTGTCTTATGTATTGCCGCTGAGCGGATCAGGCTGTAGCGGTGCACGCTTGCAATCCATTTAATTCTGTTATACAAAACATAATAAACCGTGGAGAAGCAAAGATTCATCGGCACGGCATGCATGATCCGGATTGTCCTGAAATGCGCTCTGTGACGGTATTCTCCGCCGAATCCATCCATGTAATGAGGGGTATTTCATGCAGCGCGGCGTTCTTCTGATTCTCTTGCTGGGTATCGTGGGTTTTTGCGGCTGTAACAACATATCGGTGCTGGGTGATCAGTCCGTGACCTTTCGCGATCAGGAGGGACATGTCGTGCGCCTTCCCCGGCATATCACCCGCATCTCCGGCGAGGGCGGCATTGTTTACGCCCTGCGGCAGCAGGGCAAGCTGGTCGATCGCGGCATCTACTATACCCCGGAAGCCGAGGCCATGGCGCGCCTGGATCCCCGGTTCGCGGCCCGGCCAAGTGTCATGCAAGACAAATATACCGACTGCGAGGCTCTGGTGGCTTTGCGGCCCCAAGTCATATTCGCCAATGCCGCGTATCACCGGGCCGACAAGGAGCAGATGGAGCGGGCGGGGTTGAAGGTCTTTGCCGTTAAGGGTGAGACCATGGCTGAGAGCTTCGAGGCGGTCAGACTGATGGGACAAGTGCTGGGGTGCGAGGACAAGGCCCGTGTCTACCTCGATGACTGCCGGCGGCTCTTAAACCTCGTGAGCGCCCGCACCCGAGATATCCCGCCGGATAAACGCCTGAAGGTGATGTTCGCCGGACCCAAGGGCGTGTATACGGTGGCCACGGGAGAGATGCTCCAGACCGAGATAATCTCCCTGGCCGGGGCCGAGAATGTCGCCGCGGGCTTGAAAGGTTTCTGGTGCGATGTCTCGCCCGAACAGGTGGCCGTGTGGAACCCGGATGTCATCTTTCTCGGTTCATCCAAAGCCACCTATGGGATCGACATGGTATACCGCAGCGCGCAGTTCAAGACCGTCACGGCCGTGAGGCGTAAACGGGTGTATGCCTTTCCCTCCAACATCGGGTGGTGGGACTACCCCGCGCCGCATTGCGTCCTGGGAGTTCTTTGGGCGGCCAAGACCTTGTATCCGGATCGCTTCAGGGACGTGGATATGCAAGGAATCGCCGACGAGTTCTATGCCAAGTACCGGGGATATACCTTCACGGACCTGGGGGGTAGGCTCTGATAGCACCTGACGGGGTAATACGGTCTTGAGCCGGAAGAGCTATGATGAAGGAGCGGGGGCCTTTTTACAAAAGGGGCTCCCCAAGGCCTTCTTTCACGAAATCGTGGCCCACCATCGGCACGCAGATGGTGCGGCCTACCTCGCCATCTACGCGCAGGATCTTGACCGCGATGCCGTAGGCGTCTTGAAGATTGGCGGAAGTGACGACCTCAATCGGCGTGCCCATGGCGATCAGGCGCTTATTTTTCAGGATAACCACGCGTTGCGCGGCCAGCAGGGCATGGTCAGGAAAGTGCGTGGCCATGACAATGGTGAGCCCGGTAGAGGCCAGATCCATGATGACCTTGAGAATCCGCATCTGCTTGCCCAGGTCAAGGTGGCTGGTGGGTTCGTCCAGGAGCAGGATCTTGGGGTTTTGGGTCAAGGCGCGAGCGATCAGGACCAGCTGCCATTCGCCGCTGCTGATGGCGTTACAGGGGCTGGTTGAGATGTGTTCGATGCCGACTAAGGCCATGGCATCCCGGGCGATGGCATAGTCGGCCCTGGATGGCGATGACACGGCATTCAGGTGCGCGGCGCGGCCCATGACCACCACGTCCCGCACCAGGAAGGGAAAGATCGACGGCTGGCCCTGGGGCACATAGCCGACCAAACGGGCAATGGCCGAGGGGCTGAGCACGGAGAGCGGTTTAGCGTCCAACAGCACGCTCCCGCTTTGAGGGTGCAAAAGGCCACCCAGGCACTTGATGAGCGTGGACTTGCCCGTGCCGTTGGGGCCCAGCAGACAGAGCACCTCGCCGGTGGTGACGTGGAGGTTCAAGCGCTCGAAGACCGGCTTGCCCGGCAGGTAGTGAAAGCTTAAGTTGTCTACCGCGATACGTGTTTGCATCGTTACCATCCGCTGCGATTTTTATGGAGCAGCCAGGCGAAGATCGGTGCGCCGATCAGGCCGGTCAGGATGCCGATAGGGATCTCCACGGCCAAAAGGTTGCGGCTGCACAGGTCCACCAGAACCAGGAAGATGGCGCCCAGGAGAGTGGAAGCCGGCACCAGGAGCTTGTGGTCCGGCCCGACCAGGATGCGGCCCATGTGCGGGATGACCAGGCCGATCCAACCGATGACGCCGCTGATGCAAACGGCGGCCGAGGTGATGATGGTGGCGCAGAAGATGATCAAACCCCTGAAACGCGCGGTATGTACGCCCAGGGCGCGGGCGTCGTCGTCGCCCATGGCCAGGAGGTTGATGCGCCAGCGCACGAGGATAATAGCCAGCATGCCGCTTAAGAAAATGGGGGCCGTGGTGGCCAGATCGGCGTTGGAGACATTGTTGAGCGAGCCTAAAAGCCAGAACACGATGGCCGGCATCTTGTTCAAGGGGTCGGCGATATATTTGACCAGCGAGAGCAGGGCCGAGAAAAATCCGCCCACGATGATCCCGGAGAGCACCAGCATGAGCATCTGGGAGGAGCGGTAGGTCCGGCTTAAGGCATAGGTGATGGCCACGGTCACCACGCCGAAGAAAAAGGCCAGGGCCTGGACGACAATGATATGGCCCGAGAAGAGCAGCCCCAAGGCGGCGCCGAAACCGGCCCCGGCCGAGACCCCCAGGATATGTGGCGAAACCAAGGGATTACGGAAGATACCCTGAAAAGAAGCCCCTGACATAGCCAGGCCGCCGCCCACCAGCATGCCGGCCATCAGGCGCGGGAAGCGTACGTCCCAGATCACGCTCTCCCAGGTGGCCGACCAGTTGGATGCCAGCGGGATGAAGCGGCCGGCCACGATGCGCATAACCGTTGCCGGCGGGATATTCAGGCGGCCCAGGCCCAGGGACAACAGGCCCAAGACGAAGAGCGCCCCCAACAGGACAAGGTAGAGCGGCAGGGCAGGTAAGCGCCGATGTGGCATGCCGTTAGCCGTTATAGGCCATGTCGGCGTAGCCCCCGCTCAAGACCTTGCGGGCCTGTGCGTCGCTTAAGGCAAAGCCGAAGATTTCGCGGTAAAAGCGCTGTACCTCGGCGACCAGGTTGATATCCTTGAAGCGCTCGGGATAGGCCGTGCAGGCGATCCACAGCGGATAGAGCACGGCGGATTCGGCCGTGGGCCGGTCCCAGATGAAGACCCCGCTGGGCTGGCGGAAGACCCGCCGCAGCCTGACGGCCCGTAGGGCCTTCCAGCGCGGATCGGCATAGATCGCTTGCGGCGTGCCGGAGTCGATCACGAGCACGTCCGGGTCCCAGCCCAGGACCTGTTCCATGGATACCTCGCCCAGTCCGGTATGCAGGCCTTCGCGTTTGCCCGTGGTGCCGATTTTTTCCGCGGCGTTGCGGCAACCGGCCGCGGCCAGGCGTTCCTGCATGAAGGTATCCCCGCCCAGGGTGACGAGATGTGCCGGACCGTAGCCGTTGAAGACCAGGGCACGGCGCTCGGGAGGTATAGCGGACAAGCGGCTGCGTACGAGGGCCAACGTCATGTCAAGGTAGGCGATATACTGCTCGGCGCGTGCCGGGGTTTGGAAGACATGGGCGTAGAAGCGGATCTCTTTTTTCAGGTTCTCGAAGCTCTGGCCCATGTTGTCATCCAGGAAGGCCACCGGGATCCTGGTCTTGCGCAGGACGATCTCGCCGTCGATACCGCCCGCGATGACCAGCTGGGGGTCGGAGGCGATCAGGGCCTCGATATTGATATTGCCGGCCGTGGTGCGCGGTCCGGGCATGGTCCGGATGCGCGGGTCCATGCCGCGCACCAGGGGCGAGCTTTTGAGGCTGGCCGTGACCGCGCACAAACGGTCCTGGACGCCCAGGATATAGGCCACCTGGCCGGTCGGTCCGCCCAGCAGGGCCACGCGCTGCAAGGGATCGGATACCATGACGCGCCTGCCCAACATATCCGTGATGGCGCGCTGGGCCTGTGGACCGGCCGCGATCGTCAGGACCGCGAGCAGGGCGATGATCAGACCAAGAATCGTGAGGGATGGATGGAAACGTTTCTGCATGGGTTCTCCTGATGAGTATAAGATATCCACATGGGGGATTACTTCATAATTACATGTACGGCCGTGGCCTTGAAGCTGGCGATGATGGTCAAGCCTTCCATCAAACCCAGTTCCTCGATCGACTGGCGCGTGACATAGGCGGTGAGCGGGCAACCGGCGTCGAGCTCGACCTTGTAGTAGAATCCGCGCGGGATGATGTGCACTACCGTGGCGGTCAAGACATTGCGGGCGCTGGAGGCATGTCCGTCGGGGGTGGCCAGGGTCACGTTTTCCGGACGGATGCACAGGATCACCTTGGCATCCGGGGCGGCATCTCCCACGGCCTCGATCACCCGGCATCCGATGTCAATGGACAGGGTCCCCTGACGGGAGGAGGTGACGGTGCCGGGGATTACGGTCTCGGTGCCCACGAAACCGGCCACGAACTCATCGGCCGGGTGGTTCATGACCTCCTCCGGCCGGCCCACCTGCACGATGCCCCCGGCGTTCATGACCGCCATCTCATCGGCCAGCCGGAGGGCCTCCTCCTGGTCGTGGGTGGATAGCACGGCCGTGGTCGAAGTCTCATTGAGGATGCGGTGCAGGTCTTCGAGTAGGGCTTCGCGCGTGGGCGGATCGAGCGAGGCAAAGGGTTCGTCTAAGAAGACGATCTCGGGCTCCAGGGCAAAGGCCCGCGCCAGGCTGGTGCGCTGCGCCTCGCCGCCGGAGATCTTGCGGGCCGAGCGCTCAAGAAGATGCGGGATGCCGAAGCGCTCGGCGCAGCGTCGCACCTGCTGTCGAATATCCTGAGAACGCATGTGCCTCAGCTTCAAACCCGCGGCGATATTGGCGTGCACCGTGGTATCGAAGAGCAGCGGCTCCTGGAACACACAGGCGATGCGCTTGCGATAAGCGAACAGGTCGGACAGAGGCTGACCCTGAAAGGTGATCTCGCCGGCCGCGGGTTTGATCAGCCCGGCCAGGGTCAGGAGCAGGGTCGATTTGCCGGCCCCGTTGGGTCCGATCAGGGCCAGACGAGCACCTGCTTGAAGCTTGAAGGCCGGGATATCCAGCACATCCACTCCGCCGCGCTTGACGATCAGGCCGCTGACCTCCAGGATGGAAGAGCTCATCGCGGCCGCTGCCTCTGCTGGATATGGGTGAGCACGGCATTGATCAGGAAGGCCAGCAGCAGGAGGATGACGCTCAAGGCAATGGCGATGTCGAAGTTGCCCTTGCTGGTTTCCATGACCGTGGCCGTGGTAAGCACGCGTGTATAACCTTTGATGTTGCCGCCCACCATGATGGAGGCCCCCACCTCGGAGATAACCCCGCCGAAGCCGGCCATAACCGCGGCTAAGAGCGGCAGCCTGGCCTCCTTGACCAGGATCCAGACCATCTGGAGGCGCGTGGCGCCCAAGGCCATGATCTGCAACCTGAGATTGGCGGGCAGGTTTTGCATGGCCGCCAGAGAGATGCCCGTGATGATGGGCGTGGCAATGACGGTCTGGGCGATAATGATGGCCATGGGCGTGTACAGGATTTCGAAATACCCCAAGGGCCCATTGCGCCACAGAAAGATCGTGACTAAGAGACCCACCACCACGGGCGGCAGGCCCATGCCGGTGTTGATCAGGCTGATCACCAGGCGCTTGCCCGGAAAGTCATTGAGCGCCACGGCCGTGCCGGAGGATATCCCGATGAACAGGCTCACCAACGTGGCAGTGCCGGAAACCTTGAGGGACAGGGTCGTGATCCCCAGCACCTCGGGATCAAGGGCGAAAAGCAGCTGGAAAGCCTTGACAATACCTTCAATGATCAGATCCATATAAACTTCGTGATATTACAAAAAGTCGTGTTTGTCATCCTGAGGAGCGCCAGCGACGAAGGATCTTTCATAATGAAAATATGGAACCTTCGCTCACGCTCAGGATGACATGGCTCTTACGCCTTGCTTGCTGCCGGAATATTAGATTGAGGGGAAACCCTTCTTGCCCGACCCTGCTTAATAGCCGGATTGTTGCATCCCATGCACGTCCTTAAGGACATAATCAGGGATGGTCCGGGGCAAGAATGGCAACCCCTGAACCGGCTAGGCTTACTCCGGTTTGCCGGCGTCCGGGAAGAACAAGGGGCTGCCGTACTTATCGACCCCGAACGTGGCTACGATCGCCTGGGTCTCCTTGGAGACCATGAAGTCCGCGAAGGCCTTGGCGCCGGCGGCGTTGACCTTGGGAAACTTGGCCGGGTTAACCTCCATGACGTGGTAGATGTTCAAGAGCGCGGCGTCGCCTTCACAGAGGATGGGCAGGCCAAGATTTTTCTGCAGCGACAGCCAGGTGCCTCTATCGGCGATGGTGTAGGCCTTTTTCTCGGCCGCCACGTTCAAGGTCTGGCCCATGCCTAAGCCGGTCTGCTGGTAGAACTTCTGGCCCTCGGGGTTGATCGCGGCCGCTTTCCAGAGCTTCTTTTCCAAGGCATTGGTGCCCGAGTTGTCGCCGCGCGAGATGAAAATCGCGCCTGATGCGGCGATCTTTTTCATGGCCTCGAGCGCGGACTTCTCGCCCTTGATCTTGGCCGGGTCATCGGCCGGGCCTATGATGACGAAGTCGTTGTGCATCACGATGCGGCGGTTTATGCCCAGGCCTTCGGCGATGAACTTTTTCTCGGCGTCCGGGGAATGCACCAGCAGCACATCGGCCTCGCCCTTGGAACCCATGGTCATGGCCTGGCCGCTGCCTACGGCGATGGTCTTCACGAAATAGCCGGTCTTCTTCTCGAAGAGCGGGATCAGGGTGTCCAACAGCCCGGTGTCCTGGGTGCTGGTGGTCGTGGCCAGGATGATGTTTTTCTGTTGCGGCGCGGCCTGGGCCGGGAAACTTGCCATGATGGCCAGCAGCAGTGCCAATGCAATCGCCCATACGCTGGTTTTTTTCATACGGTAATCCTCCTTACAAATTTTTTAGTTAGGTTTGTGCGGTTTATCTTTCGGCCCCGCCTTGAGCGCCTTGGCCTCTTTGCAAACGCCCCCGCTGGCCTTCCAGGCCGTGGACTCCGGGATAAAGAGCGGCTGGCCATAGGTGTTCTTGCCGAAGCTTGCTATGATCTTCTGCCCTTTGCAGGGCGCGGTCAGCCAGTTTACAAAGGTCATGGCGTCCTTGTTGTTGACACGGGGGCACTTCTGTGGGTTGACCGGAATGAGCGAGATATGGTTGAGCAGGGCCTCGTCGCCCTGCACCAGGACAGCGAGCTTGACCTTGTCCTTGACGCCCAGATAGGAGGCGCGGTCGATCACGGTGTAGGCGCTTTGCTGGTCGGTATACAGCAGCGTGGCGACATTGCCTTCCGCGCCCTTCTCATAGACGTGGTACCATGCGCCTTCGGGCTTGATGCCGGCCTTGGCCCACAGATCCAGTTCGGCCATGTTGGTGCCGGACTTGTCGCCGCGGCTGATGAAGGGGGCCTGCTTGGTAGAGATGGCGGTTAGGGCCTCGGCCGCGGTCTTCATGCCTTTGATGCCGGCCGGGTCAGCCTGTGGACCGACGATGACGAAGTCGTTGTACATCAGCGGGATGCGTTCGGTGCCGAAGCCGTCGGCGACGAACTTTTCCTCCAGGGCCTTGGCGTGCACCATGACCAGATCGATGTTGCATCCGGTGGCGATCTTCAAGGTCGCCCCGGTCCCGGCGCCCACATGGCGCACCCGGATGCCGGTCTCTTTTTCAAACTGGTCCTCAAGTGCGGCCACGATGCCGGAATCGACCGGCCCGATGGTGCTGGCCATGAAGATGAAACGCTGCGACTCAGCCCCCTGGAGCGTCGTAAAACCGAGGAGCAAACAACAAATCAATCCCAAGCAATACCTGTGCATGGTTCACCTCCTGTATCGATTATATTTTAATAAAGATGGTAGACTGGATTGCAAGCATAGATGATTCGACGCGGGTTTGTCCAGGGATTATTCATACAAGAGCATAATTCATTCCTTACGGGTGTGTCCCGGCAAGCCATGCTTAAGGTGCTCAAGGTTAATATATTTGGCGCCGGGTGCCGATCATGTCCCTATTGTCGGTACTGGGGGGTTGTCGGATGCGAAAACCACCGAGTCTGATCACCACGTTTCTGCGCTCCACCCTTATGATTGCACTCACGGCCTGCGGACTGATCGGTTATTACTGGATCAGCTCCGAATATGCCCGTTTTCAGGAGGAGACCGCCAAGCTCAGGCAGAATTACCTGGCGCAGCAGCAGACCCTGCTCAAGATGAACATCGACAAGGCCGTGCTTTATATCCAGTTCCAACGTTCCAAGACCGAGGCGCGCCTCAAACAAGCAATCGAGACGCGCACCAACGAGGCCCATGCCGTCGCGCTGAACATCTACCGCGAGAACCGCGCCGACAAGACCACCCCTGAGCTGCAAAGGATGGTCAAAGACGCGCTCAGGCCCATCCGCTTCAACAACGGCCGGGGCTATTATTTCGCCACGGCCTTGGACGGCCGGGAAGAACTCTTTGCCGACCGTCCGGAGATGGAGGGTAAGATTCTCCTGGACCAGCAGGACACCCGCGGACGCTATGTCATACGGGATATGATCGCCCTGGCCAGGGAGCATCGGCAGGGCTTCATCCTGTACCACTGGACCAAGCCCGGCCTTTCCGGTCGCGATTTCCCCAAGATCGCCTTTATCCGCGCCTTCGAACCCTTCAACTGGTTCATAGGAACCGGTGAATACCTTGATGATGTCGAGCAGGATATCCAGGCCGAGGTAATCAAGGACTTGAGCCGCATGCGCCTGCCGCAGGGCACCTTTCTCTTCGGCGCCGACTATGAGGGTGCCCCGCTTTTTTCCGAAGGCCAGATCGTGCGTGGAGGGTCTTTGCCGGCCGGGAAGGAGCCCGCACGGGATTTGAAGATATTTCAGGAGCAGCTCAAGGCGGCCTCGAACCCGGAAGGTGGATTCGTGACCTCCAGCGCCGCCTCGCCGCAAGGAGACACTGGCCTGATCACCTATGTCAGGGGGGTACCGGAATGGCGCTGGGTGGTGGGCGGCAGTTTTTCGCTCGAACCCCTTGCCGGGATCATCGCCGAACAGCGCGCCACGCTCGGTCAAAAGGTCAGGATCCACAGCATCAAGATTCTGGCCATCCTGGCCGGCATGGTGATCATCATTTACGCCATTGCCCTCTTTATCGCCTATCACACCCATATCGGTCTGGATTCTTTTGCCCACTTCTTCGAGAAGGCCTCATCGGATGCGGATGAGATCCCGGAGGTCGAGATGTATTTCTCCGAGTTCCAGCGCATCGCGGCCTCCGCCAACCATATGCTCGCTACCAGCCGCCGGGTGAACGATGATCTGAAACGCAGCGAGAGCCGCTTTCGGGCCTTGATCGAAAAGGGTCAGGAGACCATCACGGTCATCGACGCGGGCGGGATTATCCGCTATGTCACGCCTTCCATTCAGGCCGCGCTGGGATATCTCCCGGAGCAGATGATCGGCAGAACGGTGCTCGATTTTCTGGCGCCCGACGACCGCGAAAGGATGCGCAAGCTCCTGAACGAAACCACGCCTACCCAAGGTGACAACCGTTCGGCCAAGGTATGTTGCAAGCATGCCGACGGGTCGGTGAGGGTCCTTGACTGTTCGGCCACCAACCACCTCGATGACCCGGCCATCAAGGCCGTGGTGATCATCGGACGCGACATCACGGAGCGCCTGCGCGCCGAGGAGCAGCTTAAGCTTATGCAGTTTTCCATCGAGCATTCCGATGACGCCATCTACTGGATCAACGCTTCGGCGCGTTTTGTGTACGTCAATGAAGGGTGCTGTAAGATGTGGGGCTACAGGCGTGAAGAGCTTCTTGCCATGCATATCCACGATATCGATCAATGCCTCGATCCGGAATTGTGGCCGCAGCACTGGGAAGAGGCCAAGGCCCGGACCACGTTTTCCCTTGAGGGGTGGCATCTGACCAAGAGCGGTAGAGGCATCCCGGTCGAGCTCATGATCAATTACCGCGAGTTCGGCGGCCAATCCTACATCTTTGTCATCGCCCGCGACATCTCGGATCGCCGCGGTCTGGAGGAACGGCTCCAGCGGGCCCAGAAGATGGAGGCCTTAGGGCTTCTGGCGGGCGGCGTGGCCCATGACCTGAACAACATCCTTTCCGGCATCATGAGCTACCCGGACTTGATGCTCATGCAGATTCCGGCCGAAAACCCATTCGCCAAACCGCTTGAGACCATCCGGCGTTCCGGGGAAAAGGCCGCCGCGATCGTGCAGGACCTCCTGACCCTGGCGCGCCGGGGGGTAAACGCCACGGAGGTCCTTGACCTCAACCGCATTATTGAAGACTACCTGGCCACACCCGAGCATTCCCGCCTGATGGATTTCCATCCGCGGGTGCGCGTGGAAAAGAGTCTGGACAAGGATCTCCTGCCGCTGATGGGCTCGGAGGTCCACCTGAGCAAGACCATCATGAACCTGACCTCCAATGCCGCCGAGGCCATAACCGGAGACGGGATCATCACCATCTTAACCCAGAACCAGTACCTCGACCGTCCGCTCAATGCCTATGAAGACCTGCGGCCGGGCGATTATGTCGTGCTCAAGATAGCGGACACCGGCAAGGGGATCTCCCGGGATGATCTGCAGCGCATCTTTGAACCCTTCTATACCAAGAAGGTCATGGGCCGCAGCGGCACCGGTCTGGGACTGGCCGTGGTCTGGGGCACGGTCAAGGACCACCAGGGCTACATCGATATTGAAACCGACCATGGCAGGGGTACGTGCTTCAGCCTATATTTTCCGGCCACGCGCGAGGCGGTGACGGAGCGGAAAACCTCAGTTTCCCGCTCGGATTTCCAGGGGCGCGGGGAATCGATCCTGATCGTCGACGACGTGCCCGAGCAGCGCGAGCTGGCCACCCACATGCTCTTGAAGCTGGGCTATGTCGTCATGGCCGTGGCCGGCGGGGAAGAGGCCGTGGCCTATCTCGAAACCCGTCACGTCGATCTGGTCCTCCTGGACATGATCATGGACCCCGGCATCGACGGCCTCGAAACCTACATCCGTATCCTGAAGAGTCATCCCTGCCAGAAGGCCGTGATCGTGAGCGGCTACGCCGAGACCGAACGGGTCAGGCAGGCCCAGCAACTGGGCGCCGGCCCGTATGTCAAAAAACCCTATCTGATCGACAAACTGGGGCTGGCCATCCGCGTCGAGCTCGATCGGGAGGAGGTTCTGTGAGGCTCAACGAACCCTTCATGTGGACCTTCCTGGAGAACCTCTGTGATGGAGTATATGTTACCGACAGCGAGCGCCGCATCGTGTTCTGGAACAGCGAGGCCGAACGCATCACCGGCTATAAGGCAGCCGAGGTCACGGGTTCGTGCTGCGCGGACAATATCCTCAAGCATGTCGATGCCCAGGGTCAGACCTTGTGCACCAGTGCCTGTCCGCTGAAACAGAGCATGTCCGAGGGAGAGCCCCGGCGCGCGGAGGTGTTCCTGCACCACAAGCAAGGCCACCGCGTGCCGGTGACCGTGTGCGTCACGCCCATCAGGGATGAACACGGGCTGGCCATCGGGGCCGCCGAGGTCTTCCACGACAACGTCACCTGCCAGGCGGAACAGGAGATCATCGCGGAGCTCTCCCGCGTCGCTCTCATTGACCAGCTCACCGAGCTGCCCAACCGGAGGCTCATCGAGATGCGTCTGGCCGAGAGCTGTGACCAGCTCGAACGCTACGGCCTGAACTTCGGCATCATCTTCGCGGATGTCGACCATTTCAAGCGCATCAACGATACCTACGGGCATGCCGTCGGTGACGAGGTCCTGCTCATGGTCTCACGGACCTTGGCCGCCAATATTCGCGCCTCCGACCTCGCCGGCCGCTGGGGCGGGGAGGAGTTTCTGCTCATCATTCAACTGGTCACGCCGCCCATCCTGGCACAAGTCGCCGATAAGCTGCGCATGCTGGTGCAAAATTCCGGGCTGCACCACGGCCAGGGCTTCATCCGAGCCACCATCACCATGGGGGCCGCGCTGGCTCATAGGGGTGAAGACGGGGGTGCCTTGATCGGGCGTGCCGATGCCCTGCTCTATCAGGGCAAGGCCGCCGGGCGCAACCGAGTGATCATCGAAACCTGAAGACCCGCTCAGGAGTGCTTTCTTATCAGCCTTTGAACGCCTGGCGCTGGGTTTCGCTTAGGAAACAGCCTTCCAGGCATTTCCGGCTGCACTTTCCGTCGCAGGGTTCGATATGGATCATGACGCTCGAGTTGGGGAGGTGATCCTCGATGTGTTCCGTAAGGTCCTCGGCGATGGCATGCGAGGTGGCTACCGTCATCTGAGGATCGACCTTGAGGTGAAACTCGATGAAGCGGAAGTGTCCGGCCTTGCGCGTGCGCAGTTGATGGAAGCCGTGGATCTGGGGTCGATGATTCTCGATCAGATCCTTGATCCAGCCCACTTCTTCGGGTGGCAGACCCACGTCCATGAGGTCCTTGGCCGAGGCCAGGGTCAAATCATAGGCGGCCTTGATGATCAAGAGCGCCACGAGCATGGCCGCCACCGGATCCACCCAGCGCAGGTCAACACCCGGCAGGAAACGGGGTCCGATCCAGAGGGTCAACATGCCCAGCATGACACCGGCCGAGGTGTAGACATCGGTGCGCAGGTGCCAGCCGTCGGCCATCAGGGCCACGGAGTCGGTCTGCCTACCGACCTTGAAGAGCATGTGGGAAACCAGGATATTGGCTCCGGCCGAGATCAGCATCACGGCCACGCCCCAGCCGGCGGCCTCGATCATGCCCGGATGCCTGAGCTTGTCGATGGCCTCGTAGATGATCCAGCCCGCAGCGCCGAAGATCAGGAGCGCCTCGATGGTGCCGGAGATGTTTTCGACCTTGCCGTGTCCGAAGGGGTGGTGCTTGTCGGGCGGTAGACCTGAGGTCTTGACCGAGAACAGGGCGATGACGGCGGCCAGGAGATCGACCCCGGAATGGATACCCTCGGAGATGATGGATACCGAGCCGATCGTCAGGCCGATGAAAAGCTTCATGACGACCAAGGTGGTGTTGGAGATCACGGAAAGCAGTGCCACGCGGGTTTTGCGCTTCTGGTGATCCATGCCGATCCTTTCTTTTCGACCCACTCTAGAACAGGACCGCGAAATTTTCAATGGCCGAAAGTTGTGCGCACTTTCAAGCCGTTAATCGGTAAGGAACGGCGGCTGTGTCTCACCCGTAAAGAGTTGTCGGAATCAACCGACTTGCATTGACCCGCGTAAGCGGGGTATACACAGTGGATTAGAACGCCATGAGAAAGAGACCGGCCACAATACCAGAGATCGAGGCCCCGACGGCCGCAATCCTGGAGAGCATCTCGGACGGGGTGTTCACCGTGGACGCCGCCTGGCGCATCACCTCGTTCAACCGCGCGGCCGAAGAGATCACGGGCATCCCCCGCCGCGAGGCCATCGGCCGGCCGTGCTCGGAGGTCTTCCGCGCCAGCATGTGCGAGACCGAGTGCGCGCTGAGGCGCACCATGGAGACGGGCGCGCCCGTCATCAACCATTCGGCCTTCATCGTGGACGGACAGGGACACCGTATCCCGGTCAGCGTCTCCACGGCCCTGCTCAAGGATGAGAGCGGCCGCGTCATGGGCGGGGCCGAGACCTTCCGCGACTTGAGCGTGGTGGAGGAGCTCAAACGCGAGCTTGAGGGCCGCTTCCAGATGGGCGACCTGTTAAGCCGCAGCCCCTTGATGCGGCGCATTTTCGATATCCTGCCCCAGGTGGCCTCCAGCGGCAGCACCGTGTTGCTCCTGGGCGAGACCGGCACGGGCAAGGAACTCCTGGCGCGCGCCATCCATGGCATGAGCCACCGTGCCGAGCAGCCCTTTATCGCCGTCAACTGCGGGGCGCTGCCCGATACCCTGCTGGAGTCCGAGCTCTTCGGGTACAAGGCCGGGGCCTTTACCGGCGCGAACAAGGACAAACCCGGCCGTTTCGCCCTGGCGGAGGGCGGCACCATATTCTTAGACGAGATCGGCGAGGTGAGTCCGGCCCTGCAGGTGCGCCTCCTGCGCGTGCTGCAGGAGCGTACGTACGAGCCGCTGGGAGCCACGAAACCGCTCAAGGCCGATGCGCGGGTGATCGTGGCCTCCAACCGAGATCTGGCCCAGCTGGTGAAGAAAGGGGCTTTCCGCGAAGACCTCTTTTACCGCATCAACGTGGTCAAGCTGGTTCTGCCGCCGTTGAGGAAACGGCGCGAGGACATCCCGCTGTTGGTCGAGCACTTCATCGAGCGCTTCAACCGCACCCAGGGCAAGCGCATCACCGGGGTAAGCACCGAGGTCATGGCTTTTCTCATGGCCCATGACTGGCCCGGCAACGTACGCGAGCTGGAAAACCTGATCGAACACGCCTTCGTGCTGTGCGACAAGGGTCGCATCGAGCTTAAAAGTCTGCCCGAGGACATCATCGCGCATGCGCCGCTAACGTCGACCCGCGGCGGCATGTCGGACACCCGGCGCTCGGTCGAGGCCCATGCCATCCGGGAGGCCCTTCAGCGCAGTCACGGCAACCGCCGGGCCGCGGCGCGCGAGCTGGGCATCCACAAGAGCACCCTGTTCCGCAAGCTCAAATCCCTCGGCATAAGATAACCCCATGATCATCTATTGCATGGATATCCTGGCCACCTTCGTTTTCGCGCTTTCAGGCGCGTTTCGCGCCGTGAAGCACGAGCTCGATCTCCTGGGCCTGCTGGTGCTCGCAACCGCCACCGGGGTCGGCGGCGGCATCATCCGGGATATTGTCTGCGGCGATACCCCGCCCATGGCCTTTAAAAATGAAACCTATCTGCTGGTCTGCTTCCTGGCCGGTTTCCTGGTGTTCCTGATCGCCCCCTGGATCGCGCGCCGTTGGAATGTGGTCATGATCGCCGACGCCATCGGGCTGGGGCTGTTCTCCGCCATCGGGGCGCAGAAGGCCATGTCCTTAGGGCTGGGACCGCTGGGGGTGATGTTTTCCGGCGCGGTCACGGCCACGGGCGGCGGCATCATCCGTGATATCCTGGTGCGGCGGATACCGGACGTTATCCACGAGGATTTCTATGCCACCGCGGCGATTGCCGGCGGGGCCGTGTTCTATTTTGCCGCCTGGTGCGGCCTATCTGACCTGCAGGCCTTTGCCGTGAGCCTGCTCTTCACCGTATCTTTACGGGTCATCGCCATGTATGCGGGCTTCAAGCTGCCCAAGGTCAGGCGTCTGCCCGCCTCGCCTTCCACGCTCACCCGCAACCGGAAGAAGCCGCGCGGGAAAAACACCCCCGGAGAGAGTCAATCCGGTTGAGTGCGTTCCATACATCTCATCGGATGTGAAATGACCCGATCGCCTTCGAAAAATGCGGTTTTAAGTGCCTTGCCGGGCGAGAAAATAACCGCCTGAGTCGCATAATTGCGACCTATTTTGTGGACAATGGTCGCATTACCGCTCATCAAGAACGGTTCGTCGGAAAGCCATTGCTTCTGCAACACACTTGATTTAAAGATGTTATTATATTGACCGGGTTTTCGCGATGGTATGGCATGGTTCCTGCTTTTCCTAAGGGTTGAAGGAGTTGGACTTGTGAAAGCCGCTTTTGCCGTGTGGAATGGGCGCATCGCCCCGGTATTTGATGTCTCGCGACGGGTGATCATCGTGGAGATCGATGCGGGTCGTGAGATAGCCCGGTTTCAGGGCATGTTCGAGAACGACGATCCCCGGCACAAAGCGGAGCGGCTTAAGTCTTGGGGGGTGCAGACATTGGTCTGCGGCGCCATTTCGCATTATTACGGAGTCACGCTTGAGACCGATGCGGTCAAGACCGTGGCCTTTGTGGCGGGCGAGATAGAGGAGATCATCAATGCTTATTTGGACGGGCGTCTGCACCTGAGGGATTACCGCATGCCCGGGTGCTCCTGCCGGGCGCGTCGAGGCATTGGCTGCTCCAGAACGAAAGGGAAGGGATGATGCCATACGGATGGGGAAGGATGTTGCGCTTAAGGCGTGGTATGGGCGGCGGCCCCATGGGTTGCCCCCGCCGGATGTCGTTCGGCCGGGGTCTCATCGGCACGGCCGCCAGCATCGTGGCAAGCCTGGCCTTGAACGACTTGGCCAAGCCCGACGGCTATCTGCGTGGAACCTGGCGACGGCTCATCGGGGCGCGTTCATCCGTGCAGGTGATCGGTTATGAAGCGGACGGGAAAGAGAAGGTTTCGAACGATTCATCTCAAGATGGCGACCAGGTCGTTCCTAGTGATACCGTCAAGGAGGATTAGCGCCTGCCGTGTGGAGACAGGCCGGCGGCAAGGGATGACCCTGCCGTAACCGAGAAAGAGGAGAATGTGACGATGAAAATAGTGATAACCACCAGCGGAGAAGGTTTGGAGGCCCCCATCGACCCACGCTTCGGCCGGGCCAAGCATTTCATGGTGTTCAACACCGAGACGGGAGAAACCGCCACCGTCGACAATTCGCAGAACCTGAACGCGCCTCAGGGCGCCGGGATTCAGGCCGCCGCGGCAGTGTCGCGCCTGGGGGCTACGGTGCTTATCACCGGGCATTGCGGGCCGAAGGCCTTCCAGGCGCTGGCTGCCGCCGGCATCAAGATCTATACCGGTGCGACGGGCAGTGTTTCCGAAGCCGTGGCCCAGTTCAAGGCAGGCAAGCTCAAGTCGGCGGACGCCGCCGATGTGGAAGGACACTGGTAAGAAAGACATGCATACCCACCTCGCATGTATACCATGCCTGAGACGGCAGGCCGGGGATGCGATCGCGCTGGCCACCGCGGATGCGGGTCTCAGAGTCGAGATCATGTTGAAGGTGGTCGATGTCATTGCCGGTCTGCCCATGGATCAGCCGCCGCCATCCATGGCGGGTCGGATCCACCGTCTTATCCGCGAGCAGACCGGCGCTCTCGATCCGTATGCACGGATCAAGGCGCGCGCCACGGATATGGCGCTCAGTCTGTTGTCATCGCTGCGTTCACGGGTCGAGGCCGACCCGGACCCTTTCGAGGCCGCCCTCCGACTGGCCATTGCCGGCAATATCCTCGATTTCGCGGCCTTCACCCAGATCGATGATAAGCAGCTCAAGCAGTCCTTCGACGAGGCCTTTGCCAAGCCCCTGCCGGAGAGCGAGATCGAAAGCCTCAAAGCGGCCGTTCTTAGGGCCCGTTCGATCCTGTACCTCGGCGACAACGCCGGCGAAACGGTCTTTGACCGGCTCTTCATCGAACGCCTGCCTGCCGGTGTCGTGACCTACGCCGTCAAGGCCGGTCCGATCATCAACGACGCCACGAGGGCGGATGCCCTGGCCGCCGGAATCCAGGAAGTGGCGCGCATCGTGGAAACGGGTTCCGACATGCCCGGAACCATGCTGGAAGAATGTTCCCCGGCCTTTCTGGAGTTGTTCGAGACGGCCGAGGTGGTGATCGCCAAAGGTCAGGCCAATTACGAGACCCTCAGTGATGCATCGCGCGAGGTGTTTTTCCTCACCCAGGTGAAATGCGCGACCATCGCGCATGACCTCGATGCTCCGCTCGGTCAGTGGATCGTGCGCCGCAAGGTGCCGGCGGCAAAGTCGGGCCGGGGGAGGGAAGAGCTATGACGACGCTCCGACCGGAGCCTGTTATCTGCCACGCGATCGGCATGATTTACAGCGACCACCAACGCCCCGAAGAAACGCCCATCCAGCCGGTGTTTGCACGCGATTGCCCCGGACGGGTCGAGCTGTTCCCCGAGTTTGCCGAGGGACTCAAAGACATTGAGGGTTTTTCGCACCTCATCCTCCTGTATATCTTTGACCGGGCCGCCGCAGCGCCGCTGACCATCACTCCCTTCATGGACGACGTCCCGCGCGGGATGTTCGCCACGCGCCATCCCGGACGTCCCAACCGCATCGGGCTCTCCGTGGTGCGCCTGATTGGCCGCGAGGGCACGGTGCTCTCTCTCATGGACGTCGACATCCTTGACGCCACGCCGCTGATCGACATCAAGCCCTTTGTGCCGCGCTTCGACATACCCGATCATCCGTGCGGCGGCTGGACCGAGGCCGTCGATCCCAAACTGGCCCAGGCGCGCGGACGGCGCGGGCACGGGAGGCGGTCGTGATCATAGCCGTAGCTTCCGGCAAGGGCGGCACGGGCAAGACCACGCTATCGCTCGGCTTGGCCTCCGTGATGCCCGGAGAAGTGCAGATCCTGGACTGCGACGTCGAGGCCCCTAACTGTCATCTCTTTCTTGAACCCCGCATAGAGGATAGCGAGGAGGTCGGTATCCCGGTGCCGGTAGTGGACGAGGGCCTCTGCGACGGCTGCGGCGAGTGCCAGCGGGCCTGCCAATTCCGGGCCATCGCCGTGATCGGGGAGAAACCCATGGTCTTTCCCGAGCTCTGTCACGGCTGCGGGGCTTGCCTGTATATCTGTCCCCGGCACGCCATCAGTGAGAGAGCGCGCCCCATCGGCGTGGTGGAAAGCGGAGTAAAGGGCGATATCCGCCTGGTGCAGGGGCGTCTGAATATCGGCGAACCCATGGCCCCGCCCGTCATACGGGCCGTCAAGCACCATGCCGCGGACGCGGCGCACACGATCATCGACTGCCCGCCCGGCACCTCCTGCCCCATGGTCACGGCCGTGCGCGGCAGCGATTGCGCGGTGCTCGTGACCGAGCCCACGCCCTTCGGACTCAATGACCTTATTCTGGCGGTGGCCACCGTGCGCGCGCTTGCCATCCCCTTCGGCGTGGCCATCAACCGGGTGGGGATCGGCGATGCGCGCGTGGCCGACTTCTGCCGGGCGGAAGATATCGCCATCCTGGCCGAGATCCCGGATGATCGGCGCGTGGCCGAGGTGATTGCGCGCGGCGGTCTGCCCTGGGAAAGCGTGCCCGGTATGCGCGGACATATTGAAAAGCTCTATCAGGGGGTGCTATATACCTTGAAGAATCAAAGGAGGAAGTATGCCGACCTATGAGTACGCCTGCACCGTATGCGGACAGCATTTCGAACAGTTCCAGGCCATGTCGGCGCCCGATCCGGCCTGTCCTGAGTGCGGTGGGGCGGCTCAACGCCGGATTGTCGCCGGCGCGGGCGTGATCACCGCTACGGGCGGGGCGCGCGGCCACAATCCGGGCGGGTGTTCCTTCGAGACCACCGGTGTCACCTGTTGCGGCAGCCGGCAACGCTGCGCCACGCCGGGGTGCGAGAAATAATGCGCGAAGTGGTGGTCATCAGCGGCAAGGGCGGGACGGGCAAGACCAGCCTGTCGGGCTCCATGGCCGTTCTGGCTCATGGCGCCGTGCTGGCGGATTGCGACGTGGATGCCGCCGACCTGCACCTGCTGCTCTCACCCGATGTGCGCCGGCAGGAGGTTTTCATCAGCGGACAGACGGCCGTAATCGTGCCGGAGGACTGCATCGCCTGCGGCGAGTGCGCGAAACTCTGCCGCTACGACGCCGTGAGCGTGCATGAGGACGCCGGCAAAAGCATCTACCGGATCGATCCCTCGGCCTGCGAGGGCTGCGGGCTGTGCGTGCTGGCCTGTCCCATGGCCGCCATCGATTTCCCGGCGCGTACCTGCGGTCGGTGGTATATATCCTCAACCCGCGCCGGGACCATGGTGCATGCCCGGCTTGATCCCGGGGCCGAGAACTCGGGCCGGCTGGTGACTTTGGTCAGGAACGAGGCCAGGCGGATCGCCCAGGAAGAAGGACGCGACCTGGTGCTGGTTGACGGACCTCCCGGCACCGGCTGCCCGGTCATCGCATCTTTAGCCGGCGCTACATTGGTCCTGGCCGTGGCCGAGCCAACGGTCTCGGGCGCGCACGACCTGGAGCGCGTGCTCGCTCTGGCGCGGCACTTCGGCCTGAAGGCCGCCGTATGCGTCAACAAATGGGACTTGAGTCCCGAGGGCACCGTGGCCATCGAGAACAAGGCCGCGGCCATGGGCGCCAGCCTGGCCGGCCGCATCGCCTATGACCCCGAGGTAACAAAAGCGCAACTCAAGGCGCTCACCGTGGTGGAGCATGCACACGGCCCCGCCGCCCGCGATATCACACGTATTTGGGAGGAAGTATGTCACATGATCACATGAAACCGACCGGCTCGGAACTGCCGTGCTTTTTCGGTCCCATGGACGACGCGGACGGCCACGCCCGCGTCACCGGTCCCTGCGGCGATACCATGGAGTACTGGATCAAGGTCGAGGACGGCGTCATCCGCCAGACCACCTTCATCACCGACGGCTGCGAGCATTCGATGGCTTGCGGGGCCGCCACGGCCGCCATGTCGGAAGACAAGACGTTGCAGCAGGCGCACGACCTGACGCAGGCCGATGTCCTTCAGACCCTGGGCGGACTGCCCGAGGACTTCGAGCACTGTGCATTGCTGGCCACCAACACCCTCAAGGCCGCCATCGATGACTACCGCGGCCGCGCCCGTACGGCGGCCGCCAAGCAGGCGGAGAAACCACGCAGCTGCGAGGGTTGCACGAGCTCATCCTGCGACGCCAAGACCCAACGGCCGGGCGAGAGCCCCCAGGACTTCGCCCAGCGTCAGGCCCTGTACCGCCGCATGTGCAGCATCAAGCACAAGATCCTGGTCCTGTCCGGCAAGGGCGGGGTGGGCAAGAGCACCGTGGCGGTCAACCTGGCCGTGGCGCTCATGCTGGAGGGCAAGAGCGTGGGCATCATGGACTGCGACATCCACGGCCCCAGCATCCCCAAGATGCTTAAGCTGGAAGGCGTGCAGATGCGCCAGGGTAAAGACGGTATCCTGCCGGCCGAACTCGGCGGCTTGAAGGCCATGTCGATCGGTTTCTTTCTGGATAACCGCGATGACGCGGTCATCTGGCGCGGGCCTATGAAGAATAGCGCGATCCGGCAGTTCCTCTCCGACGTGGAATGGGGCGAGCTGGATTATCTGGTCATCGACCTGCCGCCCGGCACGGGCGATGAGCCCTTATCGCTCATCCAACTCATCGAGCACCCTGACGGCGCGGTGATCGTCACCACGCCCCAGGATGTGTCCACGGCCGATGTCAGGCGCTCCATCAGCTTCTGCCGCCAGCTGGGTCTCCCCGTATTGGGCGTGGTGGAGAACATGAGCGGCTTTGTGTGCCCGCACTGCGGGGAAGTGACCGAGATCTTCAAAACCGGCGGCGGCGAGCGTATGGCCAAGGAAATGAACGTAGCCTTCCTGGGCCGCATTCCCATCGACCCCTTGATCGGCGAGTCCTGTGACGACGGGATGCCTTATGTCTTTCAGTTCCCGCAGACCCAGGCCGGCAAAGATTTTAAGCATATCGTGGAACCTATCTTGAACATGTCGGAGAATGCATCGTGAACCGCATGGAAAACACAAACAGAAAAGGAGGACAGTAATATGCGTATCGCCATTCCCTTAGCCGACGGACGACTGTGTATGCATTTCGGACATTGCGAAAACTTCGCGCTGGTCGATTGCGACCCGGCGGCCAAGACCATCGTCAAAACGGACACGGTCGCGGCGCCCGCCCACGAACCGGGGCTTTTGCCCCGCTGGCTGGCCGAGCGCGGCGCCACGGTCATCATCGCCGGCGGCATGGGCTCGCGCGCCCAGGGGCTCTTTGCCCAAAGCGGCATCACCGTGGTGACGGGCGCCCCGTCCGGCACGCCCGAGCAGGTCGTTACGGACTATCTGAACGGCTCCCTGGTCATCGGCGCCAATGCCTGCGACCATTAGGCCTCGCTGCCCAAGGCGGGCCATGACATAACCGGCCCCCGCTTCCATCCCGGAGCACCGCTCCGGATGGAGGGGGCAGGGGCGCATTTTGAAAAGGAGGTTTTGCATGCAAGTCAAACAAGCGGACAAGGTTGAGATCTTAACGCTCCAGGACAACTACATCGATCTGGTCGAGGCCCCGGCCGACGCCATGACCACGCGCGCCCTGCCGATCAAGGACGGGTATATCAAGAATTCCATCGTGGCCGAGCACGGGTTTTCGGCCCTGGTCACGGTGACGGAGGGGACAAGCGCGCGCAGCGTGCTTTTCGATTTCGGCTACTCGCCCTGGGGCGTGGCGCACAACATGGAGGCCCTGGGCGTGGATGCGGCGGCGATCGAGGTCCTGGCCTTATCGCACGGACATATGGATCATACCGGCGGGATGCTCGAAGTGGCCAAGCGTTTGCGCACCCCCATCGATCTGGTGCTGCACCCGCGGGCCCTGGATACCGACCGATATCTCAAGTTCAGCGAAGATTTCAAGATCCGCTTCCCCATGCTCAAGCGCGCCGAGCTCGAACAGGCCGGCATCCGCGTGGTTGAATCAGAGGGGCCGCGCGAGCTGCTGGGCGGGTATGCCCTGTTTCTGGGCGGCGTGCCGCGCGAGACGGATTTCGAGCCGGGCATGCCCTTGGCCCACTACACGGACGCCGGCGGCGAGCACACTGATACGATCGAGGACGACTCTTCGCTGGTTTTCGCGCTGAAGGACAAAGGCCTGGTTATCCTGACCGGCTGCGCGCATGCCGGGGTGATCAACACCATCCGCTATGCCCGCAAGCTCACCGGTATCGAAAAGGTGCACGCCGTCATGGGCGGATTCCACCTGGGCGGTCCGGTGGGCCAGGCGGCCATCGCGCCGACCGTGGCGGCCTTCAAGGAGATCGCGCCTGCGTATGTGATACCCTGCCATTGCACCGGCCGCACGGCCATCATGACCATGGAGCGCGAGCTGCCCGGCTTTATCCTCAACATGGCGGGCACCAAGCTCGCCTTCGCGGCGGTTTGAGCGGCGTTTCACTCCGGTGAAGGCGCCAAAGAAAGTCCGGTCGTTGACGCGGATCAATGGTCGGCGCGCCCGCCGCTAATATATAGGGCATATACCCAAGCTTAAGGAGGCTGACATGGAAGCGAACGCGATCAAGCATGCCGATGATACGAATTTTAAGGACCTTGTTTTGACATCCGCGCGTCCGGTGCTGGTGGATTTTTGGGCCACGTGGTGCGGACCGTGCAAGGCGATTGCGCCGGTGCTGGAAGAGCTGGAGCGGGATTACGCAGGCCAGCTTGACGTGGTCAAGGTCAATGTTGATGACAGCCGCGAGACGGCCACGCAATACGGGATACGCAGCATTCCGACCCTTGTGCTGATCCGTGACGGACAGGTGTTGGGTACGCGCGTGGGGGCGTTGCCCAAGGCGCAGCTCAAGCAGTTTGTGGATGATTTGATCAAGTAGGCGGGGGGCGATATGTCTCAGAAGCGCATTATCGTCATCGGCGGCTCGGCGGCCGGACCCAAGGCCGCGGCCAAGGCCAGGCGGATCGACGAGCACGCGGAGGTGATCATCCTGCAGAAGGACCCGGACCTGTCCATGGCCTCTTGCGGCTATCCCTACTACGTGGGCGGGTATTTCGACGACCGCAACCAGCTTTTGTGTACGCCGACCGGCATAGTGCGGGATCCCCAATTCTACCTCAACGCCAAGAACATCAAGGCCGGGACGAATACCGAGGTCATCGGTATTGACAGGCAAGCGCATGCGGTTGCTTTCAAGAGCCTGTTGACCGGCGTGACCGGGAGCATCGACTATGACAAGCTCATCATCGCCACGGGCGCCAAACCGAAGATGCCGCCCATCCCGGGCACGGACCTCACGGGCATCACCACGCTGCAGTCCATGCAGGACGCCGACTTTCTGCGCAAGATCCGCGACGATCACTCGATCAGCAAGGCCGTGATCGTAGGCGGCGGCCTGATCGGGATCGAGACCTGCGAGGCCTTGCAGCTGGCCGGCATGGAGATTACGGTGATCGAGCTTTTGCCGCAGCTGCTGACCTTTCTGGACTGGGACCTGGCCAAGCTGGTGGAGAACCACGTGCGCAGCAAGAACGCCAATGTCATCACCGGCAACGGCATCGCGGCCTTTCTGGGCGAGAAGGGCCGGCTTACCGGGGTCAAGCTGGCCAACGGCACGGAGCTGCCCTGCGAGCTGGCCGTGATCGCCATCGGCGTGACCCCCAACGTAAAGCTGGCGCGCGAGGCCGGGATTGCCATTGGCGAGACGGGCGGCATTGCGGTCAATGAATACCTGCAGACTTCCGACCCGGATATCTATGCCGTGGGCGATTGTATCGAGGTGACGCACCGCCTGACGGGCCGCAAGGTCCTGGCGCCCTACGGCGACCTGGCCAATCTGGAAGGCCGGGTGGCGGGCGAGAACGCCGTGCTGGGCAACACGGTCACCTTTCCCGGCACGATCCAGACCGGGATCTGCAAGGTATTCGACTATGCCGCCGGCTCCACGGGTTTGTCCGAGACCGCGGCGCGCAAGTTGGGGTATGAAGATATCGTCACGGTCATCAACGCCAGTCCGGACAAACCGGGCTTCATGCAGGGAGCGCTGCTGGTCACCAAGCTGGTGGCGGAACGGAAAACCGGCAAGATCCTGGGCGCGCAATGCGTGGGTCCGGGCAACGTCAACCGCCAGATCGCGCAATGGGCGCTTGCCGTCATGGGTGGGCTGACGGTCGAGGATTTTGTCAACGCCGACCTGCCGTATGCGCCGCCGTTTTCGCTGGCCATCGACCACGGCATCGCGGCCGCGCACCTGTTGCAGAACAAGCTCAAAGGCCGCTTGAAGGGCCTGACGCCACGCGAGGTCAAGGCCAAGCTGGATGCCGGCGAGACCCCGTTCATCCTGGACGTACGCGGCCCGGACGAGTTTGAGCAGATGCGCCTAGGGATCGGCGAGACGCTCATCCCCTTAGGGGCCTTGCGCCGCCGTTTACCCGAGCTGCCCGCCGACAAGGAGCGCGAGATCATCTGCTACTGCAAGATATCGCTGCGCGGTTACGAGGCCGCCCTGGTGCTGGAGGCTAATGGCTGGAAGAACGTGCGCGTCATGGAAGGCGGCATCATGGCCTGGCCATACGCGCGGGAGAAGTGAAACCAGGTTGCGGCGCTGAACCGTTTTTTAAGTGAAGAAAGGTGCGGCGTGACCCGCCGCGCCTATATTTTTTAGCAGAGGAGGAAAAGGCATGAAGAATTCTATCGGGAAAAAGGTATCCGTAGTACTCGTCGTTCTGGTGTCCTTTGCCTGTATGGTGGCCTCGCAGGCCCTGGCCGAGCCCAAGGGTACCCTCATCATGTTCCATGCGGGCAGCCTGACCATGCCGTTTGAGACCATGGAAAAGGAGTTCGAGGCCAAGTATCCGGGCGTTGATCTGCAGCGCGAGGCCAGCGGCAGCCAGGCCGCGGCGCGCAAGATAACCGATCTGAACAAACCCTGCGACATCATGGCGTCGGCCGATTTCAAGGTGATCGACAAACTGCTCATCCCGACCTATGCCGACTGGAACATCCGCTTCGCCACCAACCAGCTCGTGCTCTGCTATACCGACAAGAGCCGGTTCGCTAAAGAGGTGAACGCCAAGAACTGGTACGAGATCCTGCAGAGAAAAGGGGTGGTCTGGGGACACTCCGACCCGAACCTTGATCCCTGCGGCTACCGCGCCCTGATGGTGCTCCAACTGGCGGAGAAGTATTACAAAAAGCCCGGACTCAACGACAAGCTGCTCGCCAACCGCCCGCAGGCCAATGTCAGGCCCAAGTCGGTCGAGCTGGTCTCGCTGCTGCAGACCGGCAACATGGACTATGCCTGGGAGTATCTTTCCGTGGCCGTGCAGCACGGGCTGAAGTATGTGGTTCTCCCGGACGAGATCAACCTGGGCGACTACAAAAAGGACGCGTTCTATAGCCAGGCCGTGGTAAAGGTGACCGGGAAGAATCCCGGCGAGTTCATGGACATGAAGGGCGAATCGGTCACCTACGGGGTCACCCTCATCAAGGATGCCCCCAATAAAGAGGCGGCCATCGCGTTCCTCAAGTATCTGCTCGATCCCAAGGGCGGCCTGAAGGTCCTTAAAACGCAGGGCCAGCCGCCTTTCATCCCCTGCCGGGTGCCGACAGAGCAGATGAAATCCGCGCTGCCCGCTGAGCTCAAAGGCCTCGTGGAAGTGAAAGACTAGACGGACAGGGCGTCATGGCGCGGAGGGAGCCGTTTTTCTGGGTCTCGGTGTCCTGCGGCATCGTGGTCCTGGCCTTCATTCTCCTGCCGCTCTGGGAGATGCTGACGGCCCCCTCCTATGCCATGCTCAAGGAAACGCTTCATGACAAAACCGTCCTCCATTCGATCTGGCTGAGCATCTACACGGCCTTCGCGGCCGCTGCAATCGCCTTCGTGTTCGGGACGCCGCTGGCCTATGTCCTGGCCCGCACGCACTTCAGGGGCAAGCGCCTGGTCGAGGGCATCATCGATCTGCCCATCGTGATCCCGCATCCCGTGGTGGGCATCGCCATCCTGGGCGTGGCAGGGAGGAATCACTGGCTGGGGCAGGTCATGAGCGAGCTGGGCTTAAGGATCATGGGCAGCACCACGGGCATCATCACCGTGCTTACCTTCGTGGGCATGCCCTTTTATATCAATACGCTCAAGTCCGGGATCGAGGCCATCTCCCCCCGGCTGGAGAATGTCGCCCGCAGCCTCGGCGCCCCGCTGTGGAGCACCTTCGCGAGGATCACCTTTCCTCTGGCCTGGCGCAGTGTCCTGGTGGGCTTCATCATGTGCTGCGCCCGGGCCATCAGTGAGTTCGGGGCCGTGGTCGTGGTGGCCTATCACCCCATGATTGCGCCGGTGCTCATCTATGAACGCTACGAGGCCTACGGTCTCAAGTACTCCCAGCCCGTGGCGGTATGGCTGGTGCTGGTGTGCCTGACGCTGTTCCTGGTCCTCAGGGCCCTGGCCCTGCCGGGGAAGAAAGCGGCATGATCGAGATCAGCAAGCTCAAGGTGCATCTGGGTGAATTCCGCCTGAAGGACATCGATCTTTGCATCGACGAGGGGGCATTCTTTGTGCTTATGGGGCCCACCGGCGCCGGCAAGACCGTGCTGCTGGAGGCGATTGCCGGACTTACGCCCGTGCTGGGCGGCCGTATCGCCGTGGGCGGCCGGGACATTACCCGCCTGGCGCCGGAGAAACGGGGGGTGGGAATCGTATACCAGGACTATGCCCTGTTTTCGCATCTGACGGTCGAGCGCAACATCACCTTCGGGCTGCGCTATCAGCGCCACGACAGGGCGGCGGCCGGCAAAGGCTTGTCCAGGCTCGTGGATGAACTCGGCATCGGCCACCTGCTGGGCCGGCACCCGGAAACCTTAAGCGGCGGAGAGCTGCAGCGGGTGGCCCTGGCGCGGGCCCTCATCGTGGAGCCCCGGGTGATCCTGTTGGACGAGCCGCTCTCAGCGCTGGATCAGGGCTTCCGGGAGGAAATACGGCTGCTGCTCAAAGAGCTGCACCGCAGCTCGCGGGTGACCTTTTTCATGGTGACGCACGACTTTTCCGAGGCCCTGACGCTGGCCACCAAGGCGGCCATCATGCATGAAGGCGCCATCGTGCAGACCGGTGCGGTCCGCGACATCTTCCAGCGGCCGGCGTGTGCCTTTGTGGCCGATTTCGTGGGCATGAAGAACATTCTGCCGGCCTTTTTCGACGGCACAACGGCCAAAGTGGGGGTGCTCTCCATCGAGATCCCCCACCGGCACCGGAATTCCAGCGGCTACCTCGCCATCAGGCCCGAGGACATCGTGCTTAGCCTCAAACCCCTGGAATCGAGCATGCGCAACTCGTTCACGGGCGTCATCACGGGCATCATTGACCAGGGTTTTCTCTATGAGGTGCACGTCGCCGTGCAGGACCTGGTACTCAGATCGCTCATCACCAAGGGAGCGGCGGTCGACCTGGGCCTGGACATCGGCCTGGGCGTACTCGTTTCTTTCAAGACGTCCACGGTGCATACCTTCTAAAAGGGGGTCACGATGAAGACATCAGCATGGTTTTCGCTCCTGTCCGGCAGGCAGAAACTCGTCCTGTGCGTTACCCTGATCGTGGGGCTGGCCATTGCCGCCATCGGTCTCCTGGCCGATGGCGGTTCTCAGCCGGGCGATGAGCTCCATCTCACCACCGCCCTGCCGATAAGCCGCATCGCACCTGCACTGGGGGTCACGGGAAAGGCGCTGGCCAGGGAGCTGCATCTCCCGATCGACATCTCCAAGGACAGGCCGCTCAGGGAGCTCAAGGTAATGGATGCGGAGCTTGCCCATGCAGTCGATCACCTGCTCTCGCACAGAGATGCTCCCGGGAAATATTACCTGTACCTTGCATTGGTGCTGGTAGGCCTCGTCTACCTCAATGCGCTCGGGCGGCCCGAGGCATCCGACATACACCGGAGGAAGAGCTGGTATCCCCGGTTCCCGTACATCGCGGTCCTGCTGCTCTCCGTCCTGCTGGCCGGATTTTATTTCGGGAAATCTCCGAATCCCATGGAAGGGATCGTCAAGGTATTCAAGTCCATGGCGGGCCTCTATCCGGACCCCGCGGCCAAAGCGGCGGCCTTGCTGTTCTTTCTCGTCCTGGCCGTGGTCGGCAATAAGGTGGTCTGCGGTTGGGCCTGTCCGTTCGGGGCACTCCAGGAGCTGCTCTACAGCCTTCCTCTGTTGCGGGGGGTGAAGCGCTACAAACTGCCATTCGCCGTGACCAATACGGTCCGCGTCGTGCTGTTCCTGTCCGCGCTGCTGATCCTTTTCGGGGTCGTGGGCGGCCGCAAAGGGCTTGTCCTGTATCATTTCATCAATCCCTTTGATCTGTTCAATCTGGACCTCGGCACAACGAGTATCCTGATCACCCTCATCCTTGCCCTTGTCCTGTCGCTGTTCATCTATCGTCCGTTCTGCCAGATCATATGCCCTTTCGGCCTGTTATCCTGGGTATGCGAACGCTTCAGCATGACCCGCGTGCGGGTCGATCAAGGACGGTGCATCCGGTGCGGGGCCTGCATCAAGGTTTGCCCATGCGAGGCCGCCCAGGGCCGTGTCTACGAAAGGCCTCTCCCGGCGGACTGTTTCAGCTGCGCCCGCTGCCTGAATGCCTGTCCGCAGGATGCCATTTCCTATGGTCCGGCCGCGATCGTCCAACGGATAGCAGAGAAAACCCTGAGAAAGCAGGAGGGCAAGCCATGAAGAGGTGGGTATGCGGCGCCTGTCTGCTGCTCATTTTAGTCCGGCCGAACCCCAGTGGTTCATCTTTCAGGGGAGATAGCTCACTACCGAGGCCTCTCCGATCATCCTCTTCATGATGGGCAGCAGGGGGACCGAGGCCTTGTCGGCCGCACTGAGGTGGGGAAGTACGCTCATCATCATGGCGATTGCCCTGGCATGGGCCGGCGCAAACCACGGTGAGCCGATATCCTTCAGGGCGTCCTTTTGCATGGCATCGGCCAGATTGCGGGTGAAACCTCCTACACGCTCCAGGTCTTCCCGGCTCGGGCGGCCTTTGCCGAGCGGGTTAGCTGATTTGAACATGAGCGAATGCTCGGCAGGCACTTTTATCGCGCCGACCACCGCATACCCCTTGCGCCTCAGGATGCGGGCGGCCTGTGCATGCAGCCCGCCGGAGCAGACCTCTCCAAAGGTGGAGAAAGTCACGGCCTTGCCCCCATGCCGAATGGGGAGTGCTTCAAGGTAGTTCTTCACGATGGGGGCAAGGTGGAACATATAGGTCGGCGACCCTACGCAGAGGATTTCGTCCGCTTCAGGAAAGACCCGGTCTTTGGTTGTATGGCAGCGGGTTGCGACCCCTGCCTGCCGGAGCGATTCTTGAATGGCCTCGGCAACGGTCCTGGTGCTGCCCCGGGCGGAAAAATAGCTGATGAGCGCCTTCATCGATAAGTTCCTTTCCTTTGATTTTTGCAGCATGTGCTTGTACGCGAGCGCAAGACCGTGAGCGATCAATGCATGCGCGATGCATTGAAATACTTTCGCACAATCACCGGCGCATGTCTAGCGAATCACGGTCCGGGAAGAGAAACCGGGGGTCCTTGTTTCAGCAAGGATCCCCCTTAATAAGGTTTGACTATCAGGGTTTCCAGATCTCCCAGACCTTGCCTACCAGGGCAGGGCCAGGTTTGAGCGTCTTCTGCCCCGGCTGCCAGCCCGAAGGCGTGACCTCGCCCGTGGCCTTGACGTGCTGGAAGGCCTTGATCTGGCGCAGCAGTTCTTCCGGGTTGCGGCCCACCTCGGGGGTGAGGACCTCCATGGCCCGGATCACGAAGTCCGGGTCGATGATGAAGCGGCCGCGGATATCCACCCCGGCGGCCTCGTCGTAGACTCCGTAGAGCTTGCCGATCATGCCTCCGGCATCCGACAGCATGGGGAAGGGCACTCCGCCTTTGACCATCTTGGAGAGCTCCTCGGCCTGCCAGATCTTGTGTACGAAACGGCTGTCCGTGCTCATGGACAGGACCTCGACCCCTAGGGCCTTGAACTGATCGTACAGGGCGGCGACCGCCGCCAACTCGGTCGGTCAGACAAAGGTGAAGTCGCCGGGGTAGAAGCACAGGACAATCCATTTGCCCTTCAGGGACGAGAGCTGGACGGTCTTGAAGCCCTCGTTCTCCACATAGGCATTGGCCTCGAAATCGATCGCTTCCTTCCCGACGCGCGCCTGGACCATCGCTCCCTCCTTGACTGGTGCGGCCTGTGGTTCGGCCGCGCTGGCCGGTGCGGCAATCGGACCACGGGCCGGCTTGACGCATCCATCTTTCTGTTCCGCCATGGTTCCTCCTTGTTTCTTGATAAAAAGCGTTCCGCTCGTGGGACGAACGTCTGTTCGTCCTAATGTAAGAATAAGGAAGGTCGGTAAAGCCCGCAAGGGTTTTCAATGAAAAAAGTGAATGGTCAGGGAACCGCCATGCCAATAAGCTATTTTACAGCCGCCGAGAGTTGATCATATACTTTCCAATCATAACAAGGGATCATCGATCGTGCGGAGTCTGTTCCATCAGCACCATCAGGGATGCTCGATCGCTGCCCAGGGGAGGTTTGATGTTGAAGGTTCGTAACGTCTTGGCTACGGGGTGGGGCATTATCGCCGTGGGGGCGCTCATCGGTATCCTGGCGCCCCTGCTGCAGAAATGGGGCAATCCCGGCAATATGGGTATATGCGTGGCGTGCTTCGAGCGCGATATGGCCGGGGCACTGGGCCTACACCGCGCCGAAGTGGTGCAATACATGCGGCCAGAGATCATCGGTTTCGTCCTGGGATCACTGGCCGCGGCCCTGATCTTTCGCGAGTTCCGCCCCCGCGCCGGCTCGGCCCCCATCGTGCGCTTTATCCTGGGGGTCTTTGCCATGATCGGGGCACTGGTCTTTCTCGGCTGCCCCTGGCGTGCGCTCCTGCGGCTGGCCGGCGGGGACGGCAACGCCATCCTGGGCCTGGCGGGCCTGGCCTTCGGCATCTTCATCGGGACCCGGTTCCTACGGTCCGGCTATAACCTGGGGCGTACCGAAAAGAATCATGCGGCCGCCGGGCTGGTAATGCCCCTGATCATGCTGGGATTCCTGGTCCTGGCCCTGGTTTTTCCGGCCATCGCCGGGCAGCTCAAGAACGACGTCCTTTTCTACAGCATGAAAGGGCCTGGCTCCATGCATGCCCCACTGATCATCTCGCTCGTTGTGGGTTTGGCAATCGGATTTTTGGCCCAGCGCAGCCGGTTCTGCACCATGGGCGCCATCCGTGACCTCATACTCTTCGGGCAGACCCACCTGTTCATGGGTATTGTGGCCCTGGTTGTGGTGGCCTTTATCGTCAACCTGGCCCTGGGCCAGTTCCATGCCGGGTTCGTGGGCCAGCCCGTGGCCCATACCATGCATGTCTGGAACTTCCTCGGCATGGCCCTGGCGGGTCTGGCCTTTGCATTGGCCGGCGGATGCCCGGGACGGCAGCTCTTTCTGGCGGGCGAGGGCGACGGCGATGCCGCGGTCTTCGTGGTGGGCATGATCGTCGGCGCCGGCATTGCCCATAACTTCGGCCTGGCAAGCTCGCCCCAGGGCATCGGTATCCACGGCATGGCCGCCGTGATCGTGGGCTTTGCAGTCTGTCTGACCATCGGCTTGACCATGCGCCTGCGCACGGCCTAAGGAGAATCGTATGAGTACAACCACCGTAGATGCAAGAGGTCTGTCCTGCCCCCAGCCGGTCATTCTGGCCATGAACCAGATGAAGACCCAAAGGACGGGCGAATTCTGCGTTCTGGTCGATACCGACACGTCCAAGGAGAACGTCTCCCGCGCCGCCAAGAGCAAGGGCTGGGAGGTTGCGTCCATTGAGCCCGAGGAGGACGGCTACCGGCTGAAGCTGAAGAAAGGCTGAGCATGGCCTGGTTCAAAAGGTGCACAGCCGTTTCCGCCGAGGTCCAGGCCGTGGATCTGGGTTTCCTTACCTTTCAGAACACGAGCGAAGTTCTGCGAGCCCAGAAGGTGTTGAGCAGGGCGGGGTGGAAGATCCGCGTCATGGGCCCGCCGCCCGAGGTCCGCACCGGCTGCGACCTCGTTATCGAGTTTCCGCTCATGGAGGAGTTGCGGATCGTGAAGACCCTTGCGGACGCCGGGGTGAAACCGGAAAATGTGGTGCCGGTCGCAAGCCCGCTGCTCAAACCCGTCGACCTGTACACGATCACGGATTTCCCTGAGCATCTGATGGTCCGGGCCGCCAACATGAAGATCACGGTGGACAGGCACAGCCTCGTCATCGTCAATATCTCCGGCGGCGGCTGTCCGGACGTGCCTTTCCTGGCGGCCGCGATGACCGGCAAGCACCTCTCTAAGGCGCCCCAGCCCAAGGATATCGGCCACACCTTGTGTGCCTATGCCCTTCAGTTGGCCTATGAGGAGATGCTCAAGCGATGCTCGCCATAGTTGGAACCGTTCCCGCGGCGGATTTCCCCTTAAGCCACGGGACGCTGGCGTACACGCCGGCAGGGCTTACCTTGAACGACGATCACCTGGAGGTGCAGCGCGGCACCCCGGCCCTGATGGCTGCGGCCTCCTGCGCCTGCGAGGCCCTTGGTCTGGGATCGCCCTATGGGTTTCTTGTGGGCGACATCGGCCACGGCAAGGGCAGTCGCATGCTCTATCAGTATCTGGCTGAGCATATCGCCGAGTTTGCCTGTAAGACCATGGTCTTTCATTACCTGCAGCCCATCGCCCACTGGCACAAGCGCGTGCTGGATGCCATTGACGCGCTGCCTTCCCGGCCGCGGCTAATCGCCGACGCCGGGTTCATGTACGCGGCCAAGATGGGCGGACAGGCCGTGGCCTATGACCTCTTCACCCCCGATATCGGCGAGTTGGCCTTCCTGGCGGACGAAAACGCCCCACATCCGCTGTACACCCGCGGCTTCATCCTGCACGAATCCGCACGCGCTCCAGAGCTGATCGCCAGGGCCTATGCCCACCGGAACGCGGCCAAGCATCTGTTCGTCAAGGGGCAGACGGATTATGTGGCCGACCAGGGTGGCATCATCGCCGCCATTGATGAGCCCAGCGAGCCGGCCATGGAGGCCATCGGCGGCACGGGGGACACCGTCACCGGCATCGTCGCGGCCCTAATCCAGGCCGGGTACGCCGTACCGGAGGCCTGCGCGGTAGCCGCGCGCGCCAACCGCCAGGCCGGCCGCCTGGCGCGGCCCAACCCGGCCACGTCCGTCAAGGAGATTATCCTCCATATCCCGGCCGCGCTCGAAGAAGCGCTTTTAGAGAAAGGGGAATGAGGCCAATGCCGGAAACAACCGCTGAGCCCCGCATCACTTCGGACATGACCGTGCTGGATGTGATCGCGGAACACCCGGCCACCAAGGCGGTATTCCACGGCTGCGACAACCGGACCGGTGCGTGCACATGCCGCGACCACCTCTTCGAGGCTTCTTGCGGAAGTCGCACCAATCGTTTGGGTCTGAACCTCGCGGTGTTGCTCAAAGGAGTTGATGACCCTCCTCACCCTGAGATGGAACAGGGTGTATCCCCTGCCGCTCTAGGCCATGACGAGCGTAGTTTTCGTAGGATCATAAACGCTTAGGTGAAACACGGGCCTTTGCCGCTGGCATGGCAGTCTGTGCCGCAATCGCTTTGCGTGAGAAGTACTCCTTTATGATGAGCCTTGATAGCATGTCGGCCTGAATTCGAAAGCGCTCCCTCAGCACCAGGACACAGCCGATTGTTATTGCCTCGCCGCTTTGCTGATCCGATGCAAAACCCACAAACCAGTTGCGCCTGCCGTCTGGATCGGTGCCGTCGAGGCTACCGCTTTTTCCGCCGATGGTAAGTCCTTTTAGAACCCTGTCCGATGCGGTTCCCCGGAAGTGTTTCGCCACCGTGCCCGACTTTACCGTTCTTTCCATCATATCCCGCAGATGTTCAGCCGTATCCATGCGCATCGCCGGAGTTTTTTCACATCGTTCCGTCTTGATAAGCCGCGGGCTGACCAAGTAACCCCCGTTTAGGGCCGCGGTCACCATCTCGGCGGCATGCAAAGGAGAAATTCTGGTTGCATGGTTAAAGCCGCTTGCCAACTCTGCAAGGTTGTATTCATTCTGGGGGGAAAAGAGCACCGATGCCGGGGCATCGAGAACCCGTAGAGGCGACCTTCCGAATCCCAATCGCCGGGCGGTAAGAGCAATGGGCGCCTTCCCCAGATATTCAGTGCCCAGCTTGGCAAAGACAACGTTGTTGGAACGGGCGAAAGCCTCTGTGAGGGTAACATCCGTGCTCCACCGGTCACGCTTTTTTGTGAGTTGATTTGTATACAGGGTATGGGCATTGCCGGCATAAAAAAACCTGGAGCTGCCGTTAAAACCGCACTGTTCCATGGCCGCCGTGGCGGTGACAAGCTTGAAGACACTGGCGGCAATCTCCGTATCTAAAGCCAGGCGGCAGTCTTCCCCGGAAAGCGAATTCCCATAGAGCGCCAGGATATCTCCTCGGCGTGAATCCATGACAGCCACGGCCCCGTAATAGATATGATACCTCTCCGAGATCTCAGAGATAAACCGCTGAAGTTCCCAATCAATCGTGAAGTTATGTTTCCTGATCGTATCTTCCGTGATGTGCGCCAGATCATGCTTGGTCAGGTCCGAAGCGGCTGCAGGCCCGGCAGTTGCGGGATGCGGGCCCGTTTGCGCCGACATTTCCCCGGGACCTTTCCGGCTGTTCGCCATCTTTCCTCCTGATGCCTTAGCTCCTTGGGCTACATAAGGTTCATTGCCGTTCGGAGCCTGGAGCAGCCATACGGCAACAAGCACGATAACGAGTAAAAGATACCGAAGGCGTGGGAACCGTCTTCTTTTCTTTCTCAGCTCACAGGTGCCACAGTAGTATTTGTCCATAAGTAGATAATTAATCGATTTGCTTGCACAGGCAACCAGTCGGTGTCAATGAAGATTTGCTTTCTCAACGCTGCTTCTTCTCATCTACCGCTTGGAACTCGGGGGTATGGTGTTGAGATTGATGGTCAAGAAACATAAAACGCATCATTTTTTCGGCTGGGGGGGAAGAGTTCATGTTGACGAAGTGAGTCTATCAGGAGCATATCAATCCGCGGAGAAAAAAGAGAAGCGACTTGATCAGTTCCGGATAGTATAGAGAGCATGAATCCAACAGTGGGGCGAGCAAACAAATTCCTTTTTCGCTGGGTGCAATTAATAGGCCCAGGCCCTGCCCGCGGATTTTAAACGAGGGCGTATTAATGAGTACCGATGATGAAAGAGGAAAACCTCAGCGAATTATGGTGTTCCAACAGAAAGGAAGCGGAGAAAATAAAATCAGAGGAATTCATCAAGTTGGAGGGGATCGTTTCATCACCGAGACCTACAATATTGATATCCCTCTGCCCGATTTAATCGAAAACAGCAACGATTATCTCCCGCTAACCATTGATGCGGATATCGTCCTTGATTATCTGGAACATCTTGACCTGTCCAACGACCTCTGGTTGCTATGCGAAAAACTTGGAATCTCTGTGGTTGCTTCAAATAAAAAGGGTGCTGGAAAATGGGCTGTCACGCCACGAACCTGTTGCGCATTGCCTCAGAGGGAAGATCTAGGCGAGTATGGTAAACTTTTCGGCGCTCCGGAATTTAAGGTAACCATCAGCGATGGTAGCATTGCCGGAATTTCGGTATTGCATGGGGCTCCATGCGGTGCGACTTGGGAAGCGGCAAGGCAGACGATCGGGATTCGTGTTGAAGAGGCCCCTGTGCACATAGGTCTTAAAACCCAGTATTATTGTACGGCCAATCCCGCCGCTTGGGATGTGATGTATGGCAAAAGCCCTGTACATTTTTCAGCAGAACTCCATAAGACGGCTTTGAAAAAAGCCATAGATCGATCAATCTTAAAGGAATAAATACAATGTCAAATACCGATTATCAAAAGAGCGACAGGATCGCCGGAGATCTCAAAGCAGTATTTCATGCCAAGGATAAGCTCAATCATCCCGGTCAGTTTGTACAACGCAAATTCAAGGATCCCTTCCATTTTCTGCGCAACCTGTTCGACCTGCTTACGTACACCCCCGATCTGATCCTCGTTTACTTTGGTAGATCGATATCTCCTCGCTTTCGCGAAATGATCATGTTGACCGTAGCGAGTACCAATGAGTGCAGTGCCTGAACCAATGCGCACTATCGATTCGGTCGAATCGCGGGTCTAAAAGATGAAGATATCCAGCTTCTTGGCCGCCTAAGAAAAGAGGATTTCGACGAACAGACATGGGTCGCATTAACGTGGGTCCGTGCCTATATTCTCTTTGAAGGCAATTTCCCGGATAAAAGCGTCGATGCGACTTTTCGCAGAGTTTATCCGCTTAGTAAACAAAAGGCCATATTTGCCACAATGAAACTCATGCTCTTTTTTAACATGCTCATGAACGTTTTTAATACAAAGGGCTCATCTCTGTTGAGAATGTAGAGATGGCCCGACAAATGCCCTGTATTTATCGTAATTTTTTTAGTGATGGTGTTCTCCACATCCTTCATGGGCTGAGCAGGCCAAACCGGAGTCATTCAAAGAACCGCTTAGCCATTCAGAAACTACGTCTCGCACAGAACCGCTGCACCCGCGTATAACATTTATCCCATGAGACATCAGTACATTGACTGCACCCGCTCCCATATTCCCGGCCAGCATCACTTTTACCCCCATGTTCGCGAGGATCTCCACTATGTTGGACTTACAGCCGCAACCCGCGGGGGGTTGGATAATTTCCTGATTCACGATATTTTTCTGATCGTCGACCGTGATAACGGTAAAATACTCGCAATGACCAAAATGTGCATCAACCATGTCTCCGCTTGAAGGCAGTGCAATCTTCATATCTTTCTCCATTCTTGAATTTGTAATCCTAGAATTTTTACAAATATAACCAACATAATAAATTGTCAACTGGGCATACGATGGGGTTGCCTGGGATGCGGCCTGTGCCTGGTAAGTCGCCCCAACGAGGCGCACGCGCTCTCTGCGGATGATGACAAGGAGCGGCCCTTGGACACGGCCGAGGAGCGCGCGCGGCTTATTTCCAGTTAAGAGCCGGCATCCGCCCCGCAAGAGACGGCCGGATTATGTGGCCGATCAAGGCGGCATCATAGCCAGGCCGAACAGTATTTTTCGGGAAATCTTCCGGATTTAGGCCCCACGACGCTTTCGGGCTATGTGCATGGTATTCTTCACCATGCAGCAGATCTGGCCCTGGGCGTCGATGAGTTCGACGGCGAAGACTCGTTCGATGGCGTGGTCCTGCTCGAGCGCCCACCTGATCTCCTCGATCTCCTCGGGCGGGATGCGCACCGCGCCGGTAATCGTCGTCTTCGATGGCCTAAGAAAGCGCACGCTGGATGCCATGAGCGCGACAAAGTAGCGCGGCCCCAGGAGACGCATCGGCATCGCGCCGGGCAGCCCGGCCACGTCCGTCAAGGAGATCGCCCTGCATATCCCCGCGTGCTCGAAGAGGCGCCGGAATCCGAGGGCAAGGAGGCCTAAGCCGGAAACGTCGACTGAGCCGCGCATTATGCCGGACATGCGTATATGAGGCAACGCGGGCACGCCCATCCCCGTTCCTCGACGCCAAGGGCTTTGTAATCAGCCGTGAGTCGTGATAGAAGATGTACAGTATATCCATCACGGGAGAGAAGATGAAACCGGTTCCGGCAGCGATTCCCTTGACGAACAATCTCAGATCCGCCTGGGAGCAGTTCATGGCCAAAGGCACGGCGCCTCCAGGGGCGATCCGGAAAGAGGTCCTGGCATCTTGGCGGCGCTGTCGGGCGTCTCAGCTCGATCCCTACACCCAGACGCTGACCGCTGCCTTTTCTGAAAAGGAGAAGGCGCGCATCCTGAAGGATAACGCCGCCTTGATCTCAACGGCACGCCCCTTTCTCAAGGGCATATTCGAGCTGATCCGGGATCTGCACGGGGTATGCTTTCTGACCGACCATGATGGTTTTATCCTGGATGTCATGGGGACCGGCTTGAGCTGGGAGTACTGCCAGCTCAAGAACGCCGTGATCGGCAGCAGCCTGCACGAGCGCTATGCCGGCACAAACTCCCTGGCGATCGCCTTCCATGACGACAAACCGTTTCAGCTGATGCCCGGCGAACAGTACCTGGAAATCCACCATCTCGCCACCTGTGCCTCGGCGCCCATCCACAGCGATGCCGGAATGATCATCGGGGGGGTGATGGTCGCGGCGCCGGCCGGGACCCAGACAAAGCTCCCCCATATCCTGTGTACCGTTACCACGGTAACCCAGGCCATCGAAAACCATCTCTGCATGAAGAAACACTCCTACTCCTCCGTAACCGGCACGCTGATCAATGAGGCCATGGGAGGGATGTCCACGGGGATCATCCTGCTGGATGATCACCACCGCATATCCAATATCAACCCGGTGGCCGAACGCATCACCGGACATACGCTGGCCGAAGCCGTCGGGCGCGATCTCCGTGATCTGTTCCGGCACGAGGAGATTATCTCCGCCCTGGAACAAACGCGGGAACTCAACGAGGAGGAGCTGATCCTCCAGGAGTTCGAGGGCATGCCGCGCTGTATCGTGAGCATCAAACCCATCCTGGACCAGGACAGCGGTTTTATCGGCAATGTCCTGCACCTGCGCGAGGTGCAGGACATCAAAAAAGTGGTCGGCAAGATGGCCGGGTCGCAGGGCCGCTATACCTTCGATGACATCCAGGGCAAGAGCCCTCAGATAAAGAAGGTCATCAATCTCGCGCGCACGATTGCCTTAAGCCCTTCCACGGTGCTGATCTACGGCGAATCGGGCACGGGCAAGGAGATGCTGGCCCAGGCCGTCCATAATGCCAGCGACCGCGCGCAGGGCCCCTTCTTCGCCCTGAATTGCGCGGCCATACCGCATGACCTGATCGAGAGCGAGCTTTTCGGCTACGAGGCCGGGACCTTTACCGGCGCGATCAGGGGCGGCCGCTGCGGTAAGCTGGAGCTCTCCGAGGGCGGGACCCTCTTCCTGGACGAGGTCAACGGCATGAGCCTTGCCATGCAGGCCAAGCTTTTGCGCGTGCTGGAGGAAAAGGAGTTCCTGCGCTTGGGCGGCTCGCGCTATATCCCGCTGGATGCGCGCATCATTGTGGCAACGAACAAAGACTTGCTCGAAGAGGTGGGCGCCGGCACCTTCCGCGGCGACCTGTACTATCGGCTCAATGTTCTGGAGCTCAAGATCCCGCCCCTGCGCGAACGCGCAGGCGATATCGAGCTGCTCACCCACATCTTCATCCAAACCGTGAGCCGGGCCTTGGACAGGCATATCCGGGGCATCACCCCCGACGCCCTGGAATTTCTCAAGTCTCGTCCCTGGCGGGGTAATGTGCGCGAGCTCAAGAACTGGATCGAGCGCGCCGTCAACCTGGCGTCCGGTCCGCTCTTAATCCGCGAGGATTTCCCCGCCGAGCCGGACATGGCCGAAAGGAAAGGGCCGCAGTGTGTGCTCGCGTCATCCCCCATGCCAGCCTCCCTGCCCCAGATGGAACGGCAGACCATCCTCAGGGTGCTGGAGGAGAGCCGGGGAAATGTGAGCGAGGCCTGCCGACGGCTGGGCATCAGCCGTACCACGCTGTACCGGAAGGTCAAGAAATACTGATTGTAAACATCCGGAATGGATGTGTCACGCCTGATCGTATCATAAAGTAACACTGTCGCATAATGTAACACTTGGTGGGCCTGGTAAAACGCCCCGCGCATCGCGTTGATATCCGATAAAACAGCTTAACTCCGAGCTCTCAAGCCGCTGGAGAGGGGTATGTCCCTGCTGGCATAACGATTGCTTTATCGCTGGCATCAAACTTCTTAATGAATGAGGAGAAACTATGATTAAGGAACTCTTGCTTTACCAGAATTACGATCCGCAATTGGAGTATGACGTCATCGTCTGTGGAACCGGCCCCGGCGGAGGCACGGTGGCCCGCGAGATGGCCAAGGCCGGGAAGAAGGTCCTGATGCTGGAACGCGGTCCCGAGCAGCACTGGCTCGTGCAGAACACCATGGGCTGGGCGCTCAGTATGAACAACCTGGGTTTCAATATAAGCAAAGAGAGGGTTTCGGTGGCCATGCCCAATGTATACGGGGGGGCATCCAATCTGACCTGTGGGGTTGCCGGCCCCCCGCCGGTAAAGCTCTTTAATGAGGTCGGCATCAAGTTCAACGGCGAGATCGAGGAGGCCAAAAAGGACATCTGGGCCAATGAGCTGCCGGACAATCTGGTCGGCACGGATAATCTGCGCATGCTGGAGGCCGCCAACGAATGCGGTTTCAACTGGACCAAGATGCCTAAGATGATCGACGCCAGCAAGTGCGTGCCCAACTGCGCCGACTGCATGTTGGGCTGCGCCCGCCGTGCCAAGTGGACCTCACGAGTCTTTTGTGACGAAGCCCTGCGCAACAATGCCGACATCATGCTCTATACCAAGGTGACCGACGTCATCGTGGAAGACGGCAAGGTGGTCGGCGTCCGAGGTACCCGGCTCGGCAAGGAGATCAAGGCCTACGCCAAGGTAGTGGTGCTTTCGACCGGCATCTCCAATGTCGGCATCCTCAGGAATGCCGGCATCACCGAGGCCGGACGATCCTTTGCCTGTGACGAGGTGGTCTTCGTGGGCGGTGTGGCACCTGAGACCACCAGCATCAGGGCCAACCCCATGGCGGTAGGAACCCTGGAAGACTGGGAAGATGGTTTCATCATGACCCAGACCGGTCCCAACTGGTCGTCCTTTGCCGCGTCCATGCTGTTCTCATTGGAAAGCCCCAAGCAGTGGCGGCATTTCCTGGATAATCACAAGATGAGCTGGATCATGGTCAAGATCCAGGATGAGATGGGCGGCAAGATCTACCCGGAGAAGCGTTTCTTCAACTTCTCCAAACCCGTCACCAAAAACGATCAAATGCTTCTCGACAAGGGCGCCGACAAGGCCAAAAAGATCTTGCGCAAGATGGGGGCCAAAGAAAGTTCAATCTACGCCTGCCCCATCGTCGGGGCCCATCCCTGCGGGACCTGCCCGGTCGGCACTGTGGTGGATGCCAACCTGGAAACAAAAATCAAGAACCTTTACTGCTGCGATGCCAGTATCGTGCACCGCTCCATGGGGCTGCCCGTGGTCTGGACCGCGGTCTCCCTGGGCAAACGCCTCGGCAAGCACCTGAACGCCACCACCTTCAAGGGCAAGGCTGCGAAATAACCGATCACGTCACGCCAACACCCGAGGAAGGGGCGCCGCGGCGTTCCTTGTGCCCGGGTGTTGACGTGGCCGGCGGTCAGGGCCGCCTGTGCCAGGTAGGCACGGGCAATGCGGCGGATCATGCCGCCAGGTGTACAGACTTTTTACTCAAAACAACATATGAGGAGTGTTTCTATGATGAGCGTTATCAAACCATTTCTAAAGGTGTTTAAGACCTCCATGGCCTATTCCATGTATATCGTGGAAAACTTTCCGAGCCAGGAAAGCGTCATCCTACAGGGTGCCGGAAGCGTCAAGAAGCTTCCGGCATTGATCAAGGCCCAGGGAATCAGGAAGCCGCTGGTGGTTACCGATTCCGTGCTCATGCAGCTCAATCTGCTGAAAGGGCTTTTCGAGTCCTTCGATGCCATCGATATGCCCTATGCGGTGTATGACGGTGTGCAGCCCAATCCCACCATCGACAACATCGAGGACGCCTATGCCCTTTACCGGAAGGAGGGCTGCGATGCCTTTGTGGGCTTCGGCGGGGGTTCCTCCATGGACTGCGCCAAGGTTGCCGCCGCCAGGGTGGCCAAGCCCGAACTGACCACGGACCGGTTGGGCGGATATTTCAAGGTGATGCTGCCGATCCCGAAGAGGCTGCCGCGGATCTTTGCCGTCCCGACCACTGCGGGCACGGGCGCCGAAGCCACCAGCGCGGCCGTGGTCACCGATCCGAAAAAGAACATCAAATACACGGTCAACGACTTCCTGATTCATCCCCATTTCATCGTGCTCGACGCCGAGCTCACCCTGGGCCTGCCGCCCTCTATTACGGCCATTACGGCCATGGACGCGCTCTCGCATTCCGTGGAGGGCTATATCGGCGGCGCCCACTCCAGGCTCTCGGATATGTATTCGGAGTCCGCGGTCAGGTTCATTTTTGAGAACATCGACACGGTATACCATGACGGCAGTGATCTCCAGGCCCGCGGCAACTTGATGCTGGCGTCCTATTATGCCGGTTTCGTGCTCAACCGGGCCTTGACCGGCTATGTCCATCCCTTTGCCCATAAGATCGGCGGCAAGTACCATCTGCCGCATGGGCGCGTGATCGGCGCGGTCATGCCCCATGTCTTTGAGTATTATGGAGAGACCGCCTATAAACGCCTCGGCAAGCTGGCCGACGTCCTCAATATCACCGACCCGTCCATGAGCGACGACGAGAAGGGCGCGGCCTTCATCGAGGCCATCCGCGGGTTCAACCGCAAGTACGGCATCGCCGAGACCATCCCGGAGATCGAAGAGGCTGATTTCCCTGAGATCGCCAAGTCCATCCATTGGGAATGCGTGCCGTATCCCGTGCCCAAGATCATGGACACCCAGGATATCTTTACGCTGCTGAAACGCATCAAGGGTTGATCCGGCCAGGCATGCTGTCTTCGGCATCGAAACCGGATCGCGGTCGGTTAAAAAAAGGGTTTTCGTTCGTCAGGCTTCGTGGCGCCGGCGGGCGATATGCATGGTATTCTCCACCATGCAGCAGAGCTGGCCCTGGGTGTCGATGAGTTCGACGGCGAAGACCCGTTCGACGGCGTGGTCCTGCTCGAGCGCCCGCCTGATCTCCTCGATCTCCTCGGGCGGGATGCGCACCGCGCCGGTGATCGTCGTCTTCGACGGCCTAAGAAAGCGCACGCTGGATGCCGTGAGCGCGACAAAGTAGCGCGGCCCCAGGAGACGCATCAGCATCGCGCCGGGCAACCCGGCCACGGCGCTGTAGATGCTGCCGCCGTAGATGGCCCCGTGGACGTTCAGGTTCCGCAGGCGCTTGGGCAGCGCGATGTGCAGTTCATGGCCGTCGCCCGACAGGTAGGTGACCCGTGCGCCCGTGGCCCGGAAGGCCGGTACGAGATTGCAGAGCCGCCGCACGATCGGCGTCTGCCACGACCCGCTTAAGCTGAAGATCCCGGTCATGCCTTTGGCGAGCAAGGCGCTTTGTGATCTGACGCTCATAATCCCCCTTTTTCGAAGATAATCCGCCGTCACCGACGCCGGGGCCATATCACGTTGCGGGCGCCGCGTACGGCGCCAGGAACCATGCCATGTCGGTTAGCGTATCCAGGGCATGTTCGTCAAGTGACAAGCGTACCGCTCTACCGGCCAGGGATGGGCCTCTGAGTCATCCAGGGCCGGGGGCGCCCCCATCGTCCTGTGCTGGGGGGGGGATATTACAGGTTCATTTCCAGGAATCCGCGGACAGGTGGTGGCGGATGGCTTCCAATGTCCGTATGCGTCTGTTGAGGGCGTCAAGGCAGTCTTCGATCTCTCTGGCCTGGCGTTGCAAGGCGGCCAATCGGTGTCCCGCTGCAGGGCCCTGTTCGATAGGCCGCCCGGCGTATCCGGCGTATCCGATGACGCCCTCTCCGGGTTTATCCGGGTGCCTCAGGATGCAGAATCCCCTTGCCCCGCCGCTCATTGGTCCCATTCCCCTGGGTCCGGTTCCATCAAATTCCGGCATGTAATTCACCTCCTTATCCTGGGCGTACAAAGATTGCCAGCGGGACGCCACGTGTGTTCCCGCCGGGAGCTCCACAGGGTAGAGCAACAACAATGCCAAGCCGTTGAGTTTGGGCATGCAGTTGTACATGGAGTTGATATCAGAAAGATTTATTGATTTTCCCTGCCGCCTGGCGTGCCATTCAAACCCGGGGATCAGGACGCAACCGTGCATTTTGCATTTTTTTAGCAGGCGCTTTGGTGGCTTGGCTCGGACAAGGCCATAGACCATGAACGCCTTCTCTGAACCACGGTGCTTGTCTCGATTCCGATAGCTTTGCGGGCCGGTGATCGTGCGGCGATCTTCTGTGGCGATTTGCCACGATTGTAGGCCATAAACATTGCAATACGCACGATTAGGTCAACACGAAAAGGAAGCGAAGTTGCCTATCATGCTGAGATTATGATGATTCTTTAGATTGTGGTCTCGTGGCACGAGAAATGCTTTTATCTTTTTTAAGCCCGCCGTATCCGCTGCTTGAAGCAGGGGACACGGCGGAACACCGCCAAGGCTTTGATCCGTCGAGAAAGACCGTCACGGACAGACAAGGCTGTGAAAGGAGGCTTCAGCCATGCCGCGAGGAGATGGTTTTGGACCGCCCCGCCGGGGCGGTGGGGGAGGCCTTGGCATGATGCCCGGTATGGGGCGGGGCCAAGGAGGTGGACGCGGTATGCGCGGGGCCGGGATGGGCAGAGGTGTGGGAGTTTTCCCCATGCCCCAGCCGGCATCTGCCGGAAATCCGGCCACCAAGGAAGAACTTGACGAACTGACGAGGCAGGCTCAGGGCCCGGGCCGACAGCTGCCGCAGGTTCAACAACGGATAAACGCGATAAGTCCGGCAAGGAAAAGGCCGGCGGTTATCGATGAGGCGTCATGCGTGGGTTGCGGGGCATGTGTGGATAGTTGCCCGAGGGACGCGATCCGCATGGACGGCGGCGTGGCGAAAGTTGCTCAAGATGTGTGCATCGGGTGCGGCGCGTGCGTGGGGGGTTGTCCTTCAGGCGCCATCAGCATGGCCTCATGACGAGGATGAAAGTGATCAAGCCCGGGTTAGGGAGCGTTCATGAAACGTGAATCCGGTTTTACCCGATCGGCCGGGGAATCCGAGGGAATATGGACGGTAAGGCCGCTCAGTCTCAAGGTCTATCCCGACGCTATATTGCGGGAATTGTGCGCGCCGGTGCAGCGATTCGACGGCTGGCTTCTGGATGTGGCGGATGAGATGTTCACGCTGATGCGAAGGCATGATGGCATTGGCTTAGCCGCGCCCCAGGCGGGGATCAACCAACGTTTTTTCGTGGCCGAAATCGATGGTCGGCGGCTCTGCTTGGTGAATCCCACTATTATGTCACGTGCCGGCCGCGAGAACATGAACGAAGGCTGCCTCAGCCTTCCGAGCCTCTTCCTTGATATAAAGAGGAACGCGCGCATTGAAGTGAGCAGCTATGGACTCCTCGGGAAGAAACGGCAGGACGTCTTCCAGGGATGGTGGGCGCGCGTGATCCAGCATGAGATCGATCATTTGAACGGTGTTATGATCTGCGATTATGCGGACCTGCGAACTGAAAAGACCGGAGGGTCCTGAAACGGCGACGGCTGGAATTATCGCCGTACAGTTGAGGCTGCATGCTGAAAGCGTGCGTGACGCGGATTTCATCTCCATCGCTTGACGGTCATGGGACGTATCCGTTATGATCGCGTTGTTACACAGGCGCACATTCACAAGCGCGCCTGTGTGGGATACCAGGCCGCGGGGAGCGCCAGGGATATCCGCGCGGCCCGGCGGCGCGTGGAAACGGTGTTGCATGGACCGGAGGCGTCTGGAGACTAAAAAGACTCTTGATGATTGCATGGATAAAATGTTGAAACCAACCACAGGCACGCGGTTCGATTTCGGACCGCTGGCCGGGGAATACGAGAACTGGTACAGCACGCCTGCCGGTCAGGAATATGACCTCGTTCAGCGGCAAGATGTGCTGAAATTACTGCGAACCGACACTGCGCGCGGGCGCCTGCTGGATGTGGGCTGCGGCACCGGGCATTGGAGCCGCTTCTTTCAATCGAGGGGCTATAAGGTCCAAGGCATTGACATCTCGGAAGGCATGATTCGCGAGGCAATGTCGGTCGCGCCGGAGTGCGCGTTTGGTATCGCCGATGCCCGCGCTTTGCCCTTTCGCGCTGCATCCTTTGACGTGGTGGCATGCATGGCCACGCTGGAGTTTATCATCGCGCCAGGTACGGCGGTGCGGGAGATGGCCCGCTGCGTGAAGCCGGGCGGCAGTCTGATAATCGGCACACTCAACCGCCTCTCGGAGCTGAACCGGGATCGGCTGTCGCGGGGTGAGCAACCCTATGCCTCCGGGCAGCTTTTCTCGCCCCGGGAGCTGTGGGACCTTCTGTCTTCCTGGGGCCGGCCGCGCATGCTCGCTTCGTCATCGAAGGGAAGCCCGGACCGGATTGTCACCGATCTTCCTCCCGACCTGACTTCGCCTTTTGCCGGCGCGTTCATCATCGCGGAGGTCAGGCGATGATAGTTCAGGTGGAAGTCAGCCTGTATCCGCTGGGGATGCCCGAGCTGGGAAAGACCATCGAGGCGTTCATCGAGCGATTAGTCCGCCCCGGTGTGAACATTGTGAAAGGAAACATGAGCACGATCATCGAGGGCGAGCTCTCCGGTGTCTTTGATGCGCTGAATGAGGCCTTTGCCCATTGTGCCAAGGACAATGCCGTTGTCATGGTCCTCAAGATGTCCAATGCCTGTGGCGCCCCGCGGCATGGGGCGCCTGCGCATAACCCCCACAAATCAACCAAGGAGGTACCTGATACCCATGGCTCGTGATCCACTTACCCCGTATGGCAACCGGCCGATGGTCACCCCCATCGTAAACGCCGTGAATTATGAATATCTCTCGTTCGAGGTGCTGCGCCAGATTACGGACGGCGAGATCGACGGCTACACCTACCACCGCGACGACAATCCGACCGTGCGCGAGGTCGAGCACAAGATCGCCGCCCTGGAGCAGGCCGAAGACTGCATCGTCTGCACCACCGGGATGGCGGCCTGCACCATGGTATACCTGACCTACCTGCGATCCGGCGATCATCTCATCATCTTCCACGACACTTACGGCGCCAACTACAAGGTCTCCCTCATCCTGGAGCGCATGGGCATAGAGATCAGCTGGCTCGACGCCGATGAGGCGGCCGGCATCGGCGCTCACCTCAAGCCCAACACGAAGATGATCTTCCTGGAAAGCCCCACCAATCCTCTCTGCAAGGTCATCGATATCAGCGTCGTCCGCCGGGCGGCCGATACCATCGGCGCCATGGTCGTGGTCGACAATACCTTCGCCACTCCCTATCACCAGAATCCGCTTAAGTTAGGCGCCGACCTGGTCGTCCACAGCGCCACCAAGGCGCTCGGCGGTCATAACGACCTGATGGCCGGCGCCATCGCCGGATCCAAGGAGCACTATAACCGGCTGTGGTTCACCCGCCAGGCCATCGGCACCACTTTGGATGCCTACTCCGCCTTCCTGCTGGAGCGGGGCTTGAAGACCTTCGAGCTGCGCGCCGAGGCCATGGCCCGCAATGCCCAGAAGGTGGCGGAGTTGCTCGAATCCGAGCCCATGATCTCGCGCGTGCTCTATCCGGGGTTGGCCAGTCATCCCGGGCATGGCGTCGCCGGCGCTCAGATGCAGCGCGGCTTCGGCGGCATGCTGGCCTTCGATGTCGGCACGACCGAAGAGGATGCCCGCAGGTTCATCGCGGCCTTGAAAACGATCCGGCATGCCGTCAGCTTAGGCGCGACCGAATCCCTGATCTGCATCCCCTACCTGACGACCATGCTCTACCTGCCCCCCGAAAGGAGGACGAGCTTCGGCGTCAATATGCATACGGTCCGCCTTTCCGTGGGCATCGAGCCCGTCGAGCAGCTCCTGGCGGATCTGAAGCAGGCCCTGGCGTGTCTGGACCGGGGCGTGGCGGCGCATGCCTGAGCGCCGCATCACGGTCCTGGTCGAAAACACCGCCGGCGGCCGCGGGCTCCTGGCCGAGCATGGTCTCTCGTTCTTGATCGAGCTGGGCGGGCGGAAGATCCTCTTCGATACCGGGCAGGGCTGGGCGCTTCAGCACAACGCCCGGCGCCTGGGCCTGGGTTGGAAATCGATCGAGGCCGTCGCGCTCAGTCATGGGCACTACGACCACACCGGCGGCCTCTGGGAGGTCCTGGCATCGGCCGCGCATCCCCGCCTCTATGCGCATCCGCTGGCCTTCGCGCCCAAGTATACGCGTGGCTCCGACGGCGGCACCCGCGCCATCGGGATGCCCGAAGCGGATGAGGCCCGGGCGCGATCCTGGGCTGATCTGATCTGGACCGAGACCCCGACGGAAGCGTTTAGAGGGCTTATGCTTACCGGCGCGATCCCGCGCGCGAATGCGTATGAAGACACGGGCGGGCCGTTTTTCACGGATGAACAGGGCCGCGAGCCGGACGAACTCCTGGACGATCAGGCCGCGTTTTTCGAAACCGAGGCAGGAACGGTCGTTATCCTGGGGTGCGCGCATGCCGGCATTATCAATACCGTGTGGTACATCCGGTCGCTGACCTCCAACCGTCCCATCCACGCCATCATGGGAGGCATGCACCTCTTGCATGCGAGCCCGCAGCGCATGGAATTCACCATCGCCGAACTTACCCGCCTTCAAGTCGGGTGCCTGATGCCCTGCCACTGCACCGGGGCCGCGGCCGTAAGCCGCCTGTGGAACGCCTTTCCCGGCCGATGCGCGGCCTGCCCCGTCGGCACGGTTCTCAGCTTTTAAGGCTTGAGGAGTTTTACAATCTTCTCTCAAGACTGACAATTGTCTTTTTTACGCCATATGTTCAGATAAAAAAATTGCAGGTCATTGGCGGCCTGCGAAAGAGGAGGTTACGTTTGGTCATGTTTCCTTTCCCTGTTAATAGGGATGCATCTTTCGCATTTCAAGTGTGTCTCATGCGATAGGTCTTGCTTGATCCAACATGGGTAGGTTTTGAGGCTGGAACAAGTCGGAGTTCCGTGAATTTGGCTGTGGGCAGCTCTTCGTATGGATTTGTACTTGACATATAATCAGCTATTTTGGGATGTAGAATCGTTTGAAACCGAGCTCAGGACAGTGTTGGCGTAAGAACGTGGGCAAAAAATTTCTGAAGGAGGGTTTGATATGAACAAACAGGATCTGGTGGCAGAGATTGCAAAGAAAAGCGGTCTTACCAAGGCCTCGGCAGAGAAAGCCGTTAATTCCTTCATCGAGGTGGTCAGCAAACAGTTGGCCAAAGGCGACAAGATTTCGCTGGTCGGCTTTGGCACGTTCGGCGTGACAAAAACGGCGGCCAGGACGGGCAAGAACCCCCGCACGCAAGAGACCATCAAGATCCCGGCTGGAAAACGGCCGAAGTTCTCCCCCGGCAAGGCACTGAAAGACTCGGTAAATAAAAAGAAATAGTCTTGCAGAGGGAGGCGGTCCGGTTGCTCCGGACCGCCTCCCTCAAGTTAGCCTGTATGGGCAGCCCTCTTTGGTAGACATCAGTCCTCCACGCAGATCTCGCGCGTTGCAATGGCTATGACGGTCTTCACTGCCAGGAAGGCGATGAGCAGGCTCAAGGCGCTCCAGAGCACGGCCGCCAGGCCGAAATACAAAGTATCCCCGCTCAAGCGTCCCATGAGCACGCTGGCGATGGTGAAAGCCGCTATGGGGAAGGTATAGGCCCACCACGAGAGGTAGAAGCGGATCTTCCTGAAGCGGTTGAAAAAAGTGAACAGGAGCATGAGCAGGAAGAGGGCAAAGAAATAGAGCACCCGCGCGAAGGCGTCCAGGGAATCAGTGAGCTTCACGTAGGCGATAAAGCCCACGGCCGGCGGCGCCACGAGGATAAAGAGCGTGGGCAGAAGTCGTTCAGGTATGGAGCGGTGGAAAATCATGCGGTACAGGACAATGGTTAAAAGCACGATCCAGAAGATGATGCCTACCGCGAAGAAGAACCACGATATATCTGCGGGCGCATGGCTGACGCCGGCGATCGGCACCAGGATGTTGCCTACCACGGGGATGAACCAGGCCGGGTTCATGTGCTGGATCTCATAGTGTTCCTGACAGATCCAGTCCTTGAGGATGTACAGGGTGAAGGCCAGGTGCAGGACCGTGCCCGTTGCCCATAAGAGGCGCGAGGCCGGGGCGCTGATCTCCATCAAGGCAATGCCCATGAGGATGAGACCGATGGAGATCGTGGGAAAGAAGCTCAGCTTGACCGGGTTGCCGAGCTCCCGGGCTACCGCGTCGCCGTGAACGAAGAGCTTGGCCGCATAGAACGTGGCCATGATGATAAAGACCAGGACATCGAGCGCCAGGATCGCCGTGCCCGCCCAGCCGGGAAGTGAGAGCATGCCGGCCAGCTTTTGGGTCGCGATGGCCCATCCGCCCAGCCCCAAGGTGATGGAAAAAAACGAGATCGGAAAGAGAGCCAGACGGCTCTGGGATTGCGGCTCCGTATGCATGTGATTACTCCTTTCGCATCGGTATCATCGTCCCGTTTGCTCCGGGGCGGATGTGCTGAGCGTTTTAGCCTACGGCGCGATCGTTTGCATTGAGCTGCATCAATACATTGCGCAATGATGACTGCCCGCAGCAAGGCCCGGATATGGTTACTGCATGAGCAGGAGACTCAGGGCCATCATCAGCATGCCCGTCACGAGGCCCAGGAGGCTGTCGTGCCCTTGGCCGTAAGCCCGGCTGGTCGGTAAGAGCTCGTCTAAGCTGATATAGACCATGATGCCGGCCACGCCCCCGAAGAGCATCCCCATCACCTGGGGCGGGATCATGCCATCGGCGCCGCCAACGAAGAGGCGCAGCGCCAGATACGCGATGAGAGCGCCCACGGGTTCGGCCAAGCCGCTCAGCATGGAGTACCGGAAGGCCTTGCGGCGATTGCCCGTGGCATAGAAGATCGGGACGGAGACGCTGATGCCCTCGGGGATGTTATGCAGCGCGATGGCCACCGCGATGGCCACGCCCAGGCCCGGGTCATGGAGCGCGGCCAGGAAGGTGGCCAGGCCCTCCGGGAAGTTATGGATGCCGATCGCCAGGGCGGTGAACAACCCCATGCGCATCAGCTTTTGGTGGTGGGGGCTCGTATCAGTAAGTCCACCTGTTTGCGGTGACGCTTCGTGGGCCTCAGGCGTGGCGGTACGGTCATGTAACGGCATGGTCTCGGCTTCCGAGTGCGTTTCGTGCGGGTTCTCCTCGGCCGGGATCAGAACGAAGATCCCCCGTATCGAGGAAACGATCGATTATGCGAACAAGTGCGGGTACACACGGCTCGGCATAGCCTTTTGCGTCGGCTTGAAGGAAGAGGCGAAGTTGCTCGCGGGCATCTTTGAAGGCAAAGGGTTTGAAGTCGTGTCCGTGAACTGCAAGGTGGGCCGCGTGCCCCAGGAAGCCCTTGGTCTGAAAGGCGAGGAGAAGATCCTGGGGCCGGACCTTATGGTGCCTATGTGCAACCCCATCGCCCAGGCCGAGGTCCTGAACGCCGAAAGGGTCGACCTGGCCGTGGTGCTGGGGCTGTGCGTGGGGCACGACACCCTGTTTTTCCACGCCTGCCGGGTGCCCTGCACCGTGCTGGCGGTCAAGGACCGCGTCACGGGCCATAACCCCCTGGCGGCCCTGTACCTCTCCAAGGGCCCTTACTACCGCCGGCTCGCCCAGCCTGGGCCAGTCCCGGAGCCGAGGACGAAGGTCGTCCTGGAATAGGACGCCGTCAATGACAGCTTACTTCTTCTTGCGCGCCGCCAGGGGCGCCGGGTCGTAGACCGGCGAGAAGGGCGGGGCGTAGGTCAGGTCGAGATCGACGGTTTGAGATCCGTCTCATGAACGATCCTGGTTTTTCCCCGCCTTTTCCAGAGCGGAAAAGGCTTGTCCAAGATGTTCTTTCCCCATGCCAATGCGCCCGCGTGTGATGATTCCCGATAGCTCTCCGAATCGTTGGCACACTTGTTTCAATTATGTGCTACTCATTGCTACTAATGTCATTATCGTGTTATTTTACCATTGAAATGGACCGCCTGTCTTTGGTATGCAACCTCAATTGATTACTTTCGAAACAGCAGGGGACTGGGTGGGCACAGCCGAGCCGAGGATGCCGGGAATGATGTCGCCTGCTTTCACGAATGCTGGGCGGGAATATGATGCGTGACGGGCAAAGATACCCTACGAACCCCGGTGCAATAACATTGGCATATAGAACACAAGTCCGCCGGAAGATGCTGCTGCTGCTCGGGTTGCTCGGCATGCTGCTCCTGGTCGCCGTGTATGCGGTGGTCAAGGGACCCTATGCCGTGCTCGTTACCGATGTGCTGCGAGCCTTGATGGGAAACGCCGACGTCACAACCGGCGTGGTCATCAGCAATATCCGGATGCCGCGGATTTTCGCCGCCATTGTCTGCGGCTGGGGACTTTCACTTTCCGGGTTGTGCCTGCAGTCCCTGCTCAGAAACCCGCTCGGCTCGCCGTCCACACTCGGCATCAGCCAGGGGGCGGCCTTCGGCGCCGCGGCGGCCATCGTGGTCTTCGGCGCCGAGACGTACTCGGTGACGGCCTTTGCTTTCGGCGGGGCCATGGCGGCCACGCTGGTCGTGCTGGTCATATCCGGGCTGAAACGTCTTTCGCCCGAGGCCGTTATCCTGGCAGGCGTGGCCTTGTCATCCCTTTTTGTATCGGCAACGATTCTGATCCAATACCTGGCCACGGAGACCCAACTGGCCATGGTGGTTTTCTGGACCTTCGGCGATGTGGCGCGTTCCAGTTGGAGCGAGATCGGGCTTTTGTCCGGTGTCGTCTCCGCCGCGTCGCTCTACATGATGATGCTGAGATGGGATCTGAACGCCCTGGCCTCGGGAGAAGAGGCGGCCAAGGGTCTGGGGGTGAATGTTGAGAGAATCCGCATGGCCGGCATGCTGGCGGCCACGCTGGTGTCGGCCATGGCTACGGCTTTTCACGGCATCATAGCCTTTGTCGGTCTGATAGCGCCTCATATGGCCAGACGTCTTGTGGGCGATGACCATCGCCTGCTGATTCCCTTCTCCTCCATCTTGGGCGCTTTGCTGCTGCTGAGCGCCGATACTCTGGGCCGGGAGCTTATCGGTTCGGGTTCGCTGCCGGTCGGCGTAATCACCTCATTCTTAGGGGCGCCGATGTTCCTCTATCTACTCATTCGGGGGTATCGATGAAGCTGAAGGCGGCCAACATCTGTTTTTCCTATAATAGCCATCCCGTGCTGACGGACGTGAATTTCTGCCTGGATCAGGGACAGGTCATGTGCGTCCTGGGGGTCAACGGGGCGGGAAAATCCACCTTGCTGAAATGCCTGAACCGGATTCTCAAGCCCCAATGCGGCGCGGTGTTGGTGGATGGTGAAGACCTGCTTTGTATGAGCCAAAACAGCGTGGCGCGGCGCATGGGGTATGTGCCGCAGCGTCATCCGGAAACACGGTTGACGGTTTTCGAGGCCGTGCTCATGGGGCGCAAACCGCACATCGGGTGGTCGCTCTCCAGAGACGATTACGCCTTGGTGGAAGGCATCGTTGAGCAGATCGGCATTCAGCATCTGGCCCTGCGGCCGGTTTGCTCCTTAAGCGGCGGCGAGGTTCAGAAGGTGATTATCGCCCGCGCCCTGGCGCAGACGCCCGCGATCTTGCTGCTGGACGAACCGACGAGCAATCTGGACTTGAAAAACCAGCTTGAAGTGATGGGACTGATCCGCCGCATTATAAGAGCCCAAGGTCTGTCGGCCGTGGTCGCCATCCATGACCTGAATATCGCCGTGCGGTTTGCCGACAGCTTTCTCTTTTTAAAAGATCAGCAAATCCATGCCATCTCCACCAAGGAGAACCTCTCCTCGGAGATGATTCAACAGGTGTATGGCGTCGAGGTCGCCCTGAAGGAATTCGGTGGCCACACCTGCGTTGTGCCGATGTAAACATAAGGAGAAACGAATGAAAAAAACAGGCCTTCTGATATGCTGCGTCATCATCATGTGGGGTTTCTCCACCACTTGCGCCGCCGCCCGGACCGTGACGGTGACCGATATGGTCGGGCGGGAAGTGACGGCTCCCTTCGATCCGGCCCGGATCGTCTGTATCGGGCCGGGCGCATTGCGCTTGATCGTTTACCTGCAAGCCGAATCGAAGGTCGTGGGCGTGGAAGATATGGAGAAGATGAACCCCGGCGGCCGGCCATACTGGATCGCCCATCCGGAACTTGCAAGATTACCGCGTTGCGGCCCGGGCGGCCCGAGCGGCATCAACAAGAAACCGGACCTGGAGGCCGTGCTTTCCGTAAAGCCGGATGTGATCTTCATTACGTACATGGATGGCCGCCTGGCTGACGAGGTGCAACGGACATTGGGCATTCCGGTGGTGGTTTTAACATACGGCACGCTGGCCACCTTCGATGAAGCGGTCTACGACGCGCTCCGCGTTGCGGGCAGGATTCTTCACCGCGAAAAACGGGCCGATCGTGTTGTGGCCTATATCGAATCCCTGCGCGCGGACATGCGCACGCGGACCAAGGATATACCCGAAAGCGCGAGGCCGTCCGTCTATGTGGGCGGCATTGGGTTCAAGGGCTCCTACGGCATCGAGAGCACGGAACAGCGCTATATCCCATTGGACTGGGTCGGGGCCGACAACATCGCCGGGCGTGTCAAGCCCGGTATCGGAAACCATGTGTTCATGGACAAGGAAACGCTTCTTAAGCTGAATCCGGATGTCGTGTTCGTCGATGGCGGCGGGCTGTTGCTCGTTACGGAGGATTACCGCAAGAAACCGGACTTCTATCATGCCTTGCGGGCCTTTTCCCGGCGGCAGATGTATATACTGTTACCGTTCAACTGGTACACGACCAACATCGAAACCGCCCTGGCCGATGCCTATGCCATCGGAAAGATTCTGTATAAAGATCGCTTCAAAGACATAGATCCGGAACACATGGCCGATGAAATCTGTACCTTCATGGTCGGAAAGCCGGTGTATCAAGCGATGAAAAAAGAGTATGGCCCTATTGGGAGAATAGCGCCGTTCTTACCTTGATAAAGGAGAAAAAATGAACGCTCGACAAATTATGGACAGCGCGGACTTCCAGAGATGCGCGGACTTTCACGGGCATATCTGCCCCGGGCTTTCCATCGGCTACAAGGCCGCCAAGCTGGCCTTGCACAAGATTGAAGAATCACGCTCCGCTGATGAAGAGATTGTGGCGATCGTGGAAACCGATGCCTGCTCCGCCGATGCCGTGCAGGTCCTGACCGGCTGTACCTTCGGCAAAGGGAATCTGATCTCCAAGGATTACGGCAAGATGGCCCTGACGCTGCTCAGCCGCAAGACCGGCCGGGGCGTGCGGGTGGCGCTTAAGCCCGGTGCGTTCTCGCCGGACGAGCGGCACCTGGAACTCCTGGGCAAGGTCATGCGCGGCGCGGCCACCCCTGATGAAATAGCCCGGTTTCATGCGCTTCATCTGCAACGCAGCCGCGATGTCTTGGAGACGCCCGCTGGTCAGCTTTTCGCTGTTAAGGAGGTATGCATGCAATTGCCCCCCAGGGCCAGGATTGAACCATCCGAAGCCTGCCCCCGATGCGGAGAGCCCACCATGCGCACCAAGCTCGAAACCGTGGATGGTGAAAGGCTGTGCCGGGGTTGCCTGGAGAAGTCCATGTCCTGAGACAAGATTCGGCGGACGGCTTGTTGACAAGAGGGGCTTAAAAAATGGTATTGATAGACAGACCGGTCGAATCCCGGGAAGGAGAATATCATGGGGAATGAAGCCAAGGAAAAGAAAAGCGTGTGCGCGAAGTGCCCAGGGACGGCCTGTTACCCGCTGGCGGCGGTGGGGCAGCCGCTGCCGCCCATCGCGGAGGCGCCCGATTTCTGCCCCATGCGGAGATTCCCCGACGCTATGCAAAAAGTTGCTGAAGAATACTCTCAGCCCGGGGTGCGGGAATTCGCGCGCCAGGCCTCCATCCAGGAGGCCCAGTGCTACGAGCTTGCGGCCGAGGGCATCAGGACCAAGATCCCCCGCATCGAGGAGACGATCGAGTTCGCGAAAAAGTGCGGGTATACGCGGCTTGGCATAGCCTTCTGCGTCGGATTGAAGGAAGAGGCCAAGATGCTCACGACCATCTTTGAGAACAAGGGATTTGAAGTCGTGTCCGTGAACTGCAAGGTGGGCCGCGTCCCCAAGGAGGCCATCGGCATCAGGGGGGAAGAGAAGATCACGGGCCCGGACCTCATGGAGCCCATGTGCAACCCTATCGCCCAGGCCGAGATTCTGAACGCCGAAGAGGTCGACCTGGCCGTGGTGCTGGGGCTGTGCGTGGGTCACGACACCCTGTTTTTCCGATATTGCCGGGTGCCCTGCACGGTGCTGGCGGTCAAGGACCGCGTCACGGGCCATAATCCCCTGGCGGCCTTGTATCTCTCGAAGGGCCCTTACTACCGCCGGCTTACCCAGCCGGGGCCGGTCACGGAGCCACGGCCGAAGGTGGTCCTGGACTAAGGCTATTTCCCCGTACAAACCTACTTCTTTTTGCGGGCGACCCGCGCCGCCAGGAGCACCGGGTCGTACACGGGCGAGAAGGGCGGGGCATAGGCCAGGTCGAGATCAAAGACCTGGTCGATGGTCATGGCGCCAAAGATGGCGGTGGCGTACACGTCGATACGCTTGACCGCCTCGATCCGGCCGGCCAGCTGCGCGCCCAGCACGCGTCTGTTCTTCCCGCCCACGATCACGAGCGAGGTCAGGGGGGAAGCGCCCGGGTAATAGCGGGCCTTGTCGCGCGACTGAACCATGACCTTTTCCGGTTCCAGCCCCAGTTTCACGGCCTGGTCAAAGACCAGGCCGGTGCGCGCCACGCCCAGATCGAAGACCTTGGTGATGGCCGTGTTCATGACCCCCGCAAAGGCCTCACGCGCGCCGGCCATGTTCATGCCCGCGATGAGACCTTGCTTGTTGGCCTTCAAGGCCAGCGGGGCATGGACCTCCAGACCGAAGGTGCTTAAGATGGCCGTGGCGCAGTCGCCGGCGGCATAGATCCCTTCCTGGTTGGTCTGCATGAACTCGTTCACCCGGATGGCGCGGGCCACTCCCAGCTCTATCCCGGCGGACAGTGCCAGCTCGCTGTTGGGCTCGATCCCGATGGCGATCAGCACGGCATCGCATTCGAGAATATCCGTCTCTCGCACGATCCCGATTTTTTCCCCGCGTTGCTCCAGGCCGGAGAAAGCCTGCCCCAGGCTTAACGTCACCCCTTGCTCGCTGAGCTTGCTTTTGATGATCTCGGAGATCTCTTTCTCGAAGGACCGGTGCAGGTCTTGGCGGCGATGCACCAAAGTGGTCGGTATGCCCTGGCTGTGGAATGCTTCCACGGCTTCGAGCCCGATATAGCCGCCGCCGATCACGGCCACGCTTGCGGGCTTCTGCTCGGCGATGAAGCGCTTGATGCGCGCGGCGTCATACAGGTCGTTCATGGTGAAGACGTTGGGGTAGGCGCCGCAATCGATCCCCTGGGTCTGGGCGCGCGCGCCGGTGGCGATAAGCAGACGGTCATAGGGCTCGATCGTTCGAACGCCCGCGCATTCGACCGTGACCGTATGCTGCGTGGGGTCGATGGCCGTAGCCGTATGTCCAAGCCGGAGGTCGACCTTGCGCTTTTCCCTCGCCTCGGCGGGAGAGACCTCGATGAGGTCCTCCAGGCCGGCTACCGCGCCCCCGACAAAATAGGGGATGCCGCAGGCCGCGTATGATATGTACTCGCCGCGTTCGAAGACGACGACCTCGTATTCCGGCCTCTGCCGTTTGACCTGGCTGGCGGCGCTCATGCCCGCCGCGTCACCGCCGATAATGATGATCTTCATGCTATCCCCTTTTTTATCACGTAACCCCATAAAGGATCATCGCCGCAACGAAGAATCCACCTATCCATCTCGTCCATGGACGCACGCTCGGGCAGCTCCAGTATTGCCTTTGCCTGGACCATCTCGTCATATGGGATAAGGTCCAAGCTCACCGGCGGCCATGAAGTGGAGCGGAATTGGCGTTTAGGGTAGCGCTTTGTTGGGCTGCCCTCTTTTATCTCTCTGCTTACGCACGACTTCACGTACGTCGTGTAGCTTAATTCCATGCTCCTTGCACAGTCTTCCCAAACGCTCGTCCAGGGGCGGATTGCCCGGCAAACCGAGTTCTCGAAGTATGACGGCTCGTGGTATCGCGGTCAGCTGTTCGACCTCGCGCAGCGTCATTGATCCATCAAAGTGATAGTCCTGGCTTTCGCCGGGCTCGGTCGAACGCACCCCATGCGGTGGTTCACCCGTTTGCTCCACTCTTCCAAGGAATGGCACTGCCGCCAGAGCGATGAGCGTTATAACTCCAAAAACGGCAAGGGACACCCGAAAACCTGATCCTTCATGCTGACGGCCCTTGACCATGGAGGCGATCCATCTCCAGTGAAGAAGCAGATGCAGAATCATGCACGCCATCAGCGCAACAGCAATCCAGAAGTGTAGCTGACCCCACGCATGGCGATCCATCTCCCACAGTAAGCTGAAGCGCCCGGAACCCGGAGGGAGGACGTAGTGCATCAGAACGCCGGTGGATGCAAGCAACACGAAAGTTACCAATGCCGCTGCGTCAATCAAGAAGTTCAGCTGTGCTCTTTTCATCGGATACTCCCTGTCATGAACGCGCAACGATAATTATCAACCCTCTTTACCCATCCTTTCCCGCGCGGCCGTTATGCTTTCAATGCCGGCCGAAGACCTCCCGGCCTAGCTTGAAGCCTAAGACTTTTCATCCTTGGTTAAGTTGACGAACATTATGCCGCCGTTTTTCTTGATCATCCTGAACGACAGGCCCGCGCTGATGCCTTGTGCCACGCGTTCAGGCTCGGTTACCACGGACGTGCACAGGTAATCGGCCCCGAAATCGAACAGCGCTTGCGACAGCGGCGTGGACGGCCCCAAGACGACGGTCTTGGCCTGGGCGGCCTGCTTCAGGAAATAGCCCATTTGCCGGGTGAGGAGCGCGGTGCCGGTGAGGGCCAGGACATCCAGCCCGGCCAGGGTTTTATCCCATTGGTCCCTCGGCACCGCCCCGGGAACATCCTGGAGCTCGAAGAGATGAAAGGTGCCCACCTGTTCGCGCAGGGTAGACACAAACGGGAAATCCCCCACCAGACCCACGGTCTTGCCCCGCCCCAATTCCGTAATGAGCTCCTCGGCCGGGGTGTCGGCCGCGATAATATCGGCCGCCTTGGGTGTATTGGAAGCGTTGAAGGCCGCCAGGCCGAGGCTGATGCGAAAGGGCGAGGCCTCTGAGAGGAGCGCCGCGACCTGGGATAGGCTTCGGCCGACGAGCTCTTCGGCCAGATGGGTTTCGTCCTCTTTGGGCCGAGCCCCCAGCAGGGAGGCCAGCCCCATGCGGCCGCCGGCGGTCACGGCGATGAACTTGGGCCCGGCCTCGACATGCTCCACAAGTGTTTCGGGCCGCAGCATGGATTGCAGCAGGGCGTTTATCAAGCGTTTTTCAACTTCATCCGTAAGCGGCTTCTCGCCGAGGTTCAGATTTTGGTGCGAACAACGATCGGTTATCATCATTTTGCTCCTTTGCGACTCCCCGCCAAGGCGGGTAGGCCCGGTGTTTTTAGCGGCGCCGTCCGCGGCCGTCTTGCACGGGCGGCGTGATGCGCAAGGTTTTGATCTTGCGGTAGAGCGTGCTGACATCGATGCCCAGATCGCGCGCGGCCCCCGCGCGGTTGCCGTCATGGCGCCGCAGGGCGGCATCGATCTGCCCCCGTTCCCGTTCCTTCAGGCTTAAAGAGCTCGGCGCCGCCTCCGCCGGAGACGGCCTGAGCTCGGCCGGCAGGTGCTTTAGCTCGATGATGCCGCTCCGGCACAAGACAAAGGCCTGCTCGATGATGTTCTCCAGCTCACGCACATTGCCCGGGAAATCGTACTCCAGCAGGCGCGCCATGACCTCAGGCGATGCCCCGGCGATATCCTTGCCTTGCAGGCGGTTGAACTTGGTCAGCAGATGCTCTACCAAAAGCGGGATGTCGGCGCGGCGTTCCTTGAGGGCCGGCAGGCTCAAGTTGATGACGCGGATACGGTAGTACAGGTCTTCCCGGAAGCCGCCCTCCTTGACCAGCGCCGTGATGTCCTGGTGGGTGGCGGCCACCACCCGGACATCCACCGGTTGCGGGCTGGTGGCGCCAAGGGGTTCGACGACGCGTTCCTGCAGGACGCGCAGCAGCCGCACCTGCATGGCCGGCGAGATGTCGCCGATCTCGTCCAGAAACAGCGTGCCCCCGTCGGCCAGGGCGAAGCGCCCCGGCTTGTCGCGCTTGGCGTCGGTGAAGGCCCCGGCCTTATACCCGAAGAGCTCGCTTTCGAGCAAGCTATCCGGCAGAGCGGCGCAATTGACCGCCACGAAGGGTTTCCTGCGGCGCGGCGAAAGGTTGTGGATCGCCCGCGCGAAGAGCTCTTTGCCCGTACCACTGGGTCCTTCGATCAATACCGTGCTGCGGCTGGCCGCGATCTGGGGCAGGACCTCGAAGAGGCGCAGCATCACCGGCGAGCGCCCGATGATGTCCTCGAAGGTGTAGCGGCCGTGCAGCTCCTTCAGCAGCTCTTCCACACGGCTCAGGTCCTGGAAGGTCTCCACTCCGCCGATGACTTTTCCGCCCGCATCCTTGAGGATGGCGGTGGATAGGCGGATGGGCACCCGCCCGCCCTGGTGATTGATGATCGAGGCCCTGATGTTCATGAGCGGTTCGCCGCTTTTCAGCGTGCGCTTGAGCGCGCAGCTTTTCTCGCAGATATCGGCGTGGAAGACCTCGGCGCAGCGTTGTCCGAGGGCCTCGGCGCGCGCCACGCCCGTGATGCGCTCCGCGGCGCGGTTGAACTCCGTGATACGCCAGGCGGAATCGACGGTAAAGACCCCCTCGTTGATGGAATCCAGGATGGCCTCCTGACTGCCGCGTACGTCATTGCGTCGCATGGCCGTGCTCCGCTGCTATAATCGGGCGATATGCAATAATAATCATGGTTGATATATTGCAATATGCACGATAATTGTCAAGCTCTCATTGCCTTTGAATGTCATAAGATTACGATAATAGATGATGATTCATATTTTGTGCGAATTGGCCCTCATTATGCAATTTCATGATTGTATGCGGATCGCCATAGCAGATTGGCAGGATCGGATATCGCCGGTTTTTGACGTATCCAGCGAACTCATCCTGATCGATATCGAGCAGGGGCGGGAGGTCGGGCGTACTTCCGTAACCCTGCGCGGCAACGACCCCTTTGCCCGGGCGCATGAGGTAGCGGATCTCGGTGTCCAGGTGCTCATCTGCGGCGCCATATCGGGCCCCCTGGAAACGGCCCTGCTGGGCGGCGGTATACGGGTGTACGGGTTTGTCTGCGGGACCCTGGACGAGGTGCTCAACGCCTTTATGAGGGGCGGGATCATGCGGGGCCGTTGCCGCATGCCCGGCTGCGGGGGCGGACCGAGGCGCTACCGGATGCGCGTCGGAAAAGGAAATCGGGGCCGATCATAATCGGCACACAAAATCTTTAAAAGGAGAAAAATCATGCCAAGAGGAGATGGAACAGGTCCTATGAGGGGCGGCGGTGGCAGGGGACAAGGTCAAGGCGGACGAAGCCCCGGTCGTATGGGCGGCTCATTGGCGGCCGGGCCCACCGGCCTCTGTGTCTGCCCACAGTGCGGGCAGACGGATCCACACGTACGGGGCGTGCCCTGCATCGAGCGCAAATGCCCGAAATGTGGAACCCTCATGAGGCGGCAATAACAAACAACCCTTAAGAAAGGAGGATGCGAAAATGCCGGGAGGAGATCGTACAGGTCCCATGGGAATGGGAGCAATGAGCGGACGCGCGGCCGGATACTGCGCCGGATATGGTGCCCCGGGGTACATGCAACCCTTCGCGGGACGGGGTTTCCGGGGATGTGGACGAGGTCGCGGGGGCGGATTCGGAGGCGCCGGTTTCGGCCGGCGCAACCGGTTTTTTGCCACCGGTTGGCCGGGTTGGCCGCACATGGCGCCGGTATGGGACGCTGGGATTTTTCCCCCTCCCGCCGGGGTGAGCCCTGAGCAGGAACTCACGGCTTTGAAGACCCAGGCCGAGCAGCTCCAGTCATCCCTTGATGCCATCCGTAAACGCATGGATGACCTGCTTTCCAGCGCGCCCAAGGACTAGGGCATGATGAAGGCATGGGGTATGAAGGTCGCGGCGTACATGGGTGGTGGAGCAGGAACATGACGGCCCAGGTTGATGTTGGATTGTGTACCGGCTGCGGCATCTGTACCGATATCTGTCCGATGTACGCCATCACCATCACGGATGACAAGGCGCGGATTGAGGCTGAAAAGTGCTCCGGGTGCGGCGTGTGCGAGGATGAGTGCCCGATGGGCGCCATACATGTCGCTTGACAAGCCGCGCACGCCAGCGGAGGATTCTTTAGCGTGGAAGAAACCGACTGGCAGGCTGAATTACAACGCACACGGGAGCGTTTGAGACGCGCCCGGCGCATCCTCGGGGTATCGGATACGGCCGGAGAGGAAGAAATCCGAAGGGCTTACCGCCGGGCATGTCGGGCCACGCATCCCGACCTTAAAGACCGCTTAGCGGACAGGGGCGAGGATTTCCGTCTGGTGCGCCAGGCCTATGAGTATCTGACCGGCGGCGCCGGCGGCGAGGAACTGGACGCCATGGCCGTAGAGAAAGACGCCTGCATACGGGACGGGTACCGGGTGGACAATGACTGGGGCTACTGGTGCTGGTGGCGCGCGAGGTTCTTTCATGAGCCTTAAGACCCGAAGAACCGGCCGGCCGGGCATGGGGTCACGCAGAAAGGAGTAGCGCGATGGGAGGGTATATCCGGGAGTTGCGCGCGCAGGTGGGGTCGCGCTGTCTTTTTGTCCCCGGGGTGCGCGCCCTGATCCTGAACGCGGCGGGCGAGGTCCTGCTCCAGAGGCGCGCGGACTCGGGGCGCTGGGGCCTGCCCGGCGGCGCGGTGGAACTCGGCGAGAGCGCCTTTGAGGCCCTGGTGCGCGAGGTGTACGAAGAGACCGGGCTTACGGTCATGGAGGCCGAGCCCATGGCCCTGTATTCCGGAGCGCATCAACGCTTCACCTATCCGGGCGGCGACGAGGTCCAGTGCTTCGCCCTGGCGTTCATCGTGCGGGAGTTCTCGGGTGAGCCGCGGCCGGATGGCCGGGAGGGCACGGAGCTGCGCTTCTGGCCGCCGGGAGGCCTGCCGCACGACCTGGTCCCCATCCACGCCGCCACGCTCCATGACCTGGCGGGGTACCGCGGAAGGTTTATTCTCTCGGATGGGAAGCCCCCGGGGCACGGCGAGCCCGGGCCTGAAAGGGGTTAAGACGTGGGCTATCTCTTCGGACCGGTGCCTTCTAGGCGGCTCGGGCGCTCGCTCGGGATCGATCTTGTCCCTTTTAAGACCTGCACCTACGACTGCATCTACTGCCAGCTCGGGCGGACCACCAACCTTACCTTGGAGCGACGGGAGTGGGTCCCCCTGGAGGCCGTTGCGGCCGAACTCAAGGAAATGCTGACTTCGCGCCCGGACTACATCACCGTAAGCGGCTCCGGCGAGCCGACCCTGTACGCGCGCCTGGACGAACTCATCGCCGCCATTCACGCGTTGACCGACATACCCGTGGCGGTGCTCACCAACGGCTCGCTCTTATGGCAGAGCGAGGTGCGCCGCCAATTGCGCGAGGCCGACCTGGTCATACCTTCGCTGGACGCGGGCACTCCCAGCCTCTTTCAGGCCGTCAACCGGCCGCACCCCGGGATTACCTTTGAAAAGATGACCGAGGGCTTGGCGCTCTTTCGTGAAGAGTATCATGGGGACTACTGGCTGGAGGTCTTTATCTTAGACGGCCTTACGGCAAACATAAGCGAGGTGCGCCGCATCGCGTCATGCGCGGCCGCAATCGGAACTGAGCGCGTGCAGCTCAACACGGTCACGCGGCCGCCGGCCGAGGACTATGCGCTCGGGGTGGATCGCCGGCGCCTGGAGGATCTGGCGACCTTATTTCAACCCCCGGCCGAGGTCATCGCCGATTTCCACGGCGTGCATGCCCAGCCGGATTTCACCGCCACCCGCGAGGCCGTACTGCAGATGATCCGGCGCCGGCCGTGCACGCTTGAGGATATCGGCGACGGGCTCGGACTGCACCGCCACGAGACCCTTAAATATGTCGAGGCGCTCGTGAACTCGGGACGCATCAAAGCGGTGGCAAACCATGGCAGGGTCTATTATGCTGCGCAAATATGAACACATTGACAGGAGGTTCATGATGAATACCAGGGCTTTTCAGGACTATTACCCGGATCACTTCAGCCATTGCTACGGATGCGGTCGTTTGAATACCCAGGGCCTGCAGATCAAGAGCTATTGGGAAGGCGGCCAGACGGTCTGCACCTTCAGCCCCGATGAACGTTATATGGCCATTCCCGGTCTTGTCTACGGCGGCATGATCGCCTCGCTCATCGATTGCCACAGTACGGGCTCGGCTGCGGCCTTTGCTTACCGCGCCGAGGGGCGCGCCATGGAGAGCGAGCCGGCCATTCGATTTCTCACCGCCTCGCTGCATGTGGACTACCTCAAGCCCACGCCCATGGGAGTGCCTCTGGTGCTGCGTTCCGAGCTCAAAGAGCTCAAGGGCCGCAAGGTGATCGTGACCACCAGCTTATCGGCCGGCGACGAGATCTGCGCCCGGGGCGAGGTGGTGGCGGTACGCGTACCGGACAATTTGGCGCTCGGAGCTTGAATCTATCGTATGCTCAACGCCCTGATTCTTGCAGGGTGTACCATATCGTCATGAAGTATGGTAATATGGGGTCATCAATCATTAAGGACCTCTGATGAAGGTATGTTTTCCCCCGTCCGCTGATCGAGGCATGGACAGCGAGGTGTATGGTCATGTCGCTTCCGCGCCGCTTTTCATCGTGGTGGACACCGCAGCCGGGACCGCCGGCGCAATCATCAAGAATAATCAGCATCACACGCATGGGATGTGCAACCCCATCCCGGCCCTGGACAACCAGCCTGTGGATGCCATCGTAGTGGATGGCGCCGACGTTTTGAACAAGTTGAATGCCTCCGGCATCCGGGTCTTCCAGGCTAAGGGCCTGCCGGAGTATACCCTGCAGCAATGCTGCGGCGGAAATGGGCCGGGCTCGGGCTGCGCCCACTGAGGAAGACCAAAATACCCAGGCGTTGATCTGGATCAATGCCTGGGTATTCATCCGGATGTAGGATCGTTTTATTCGAACACAAGGAGGCTGACATGGAAGCGAACGCGATCAAGCATGCCGATGATACGAATTTTAAGGACCTTGTTTTGACATCCGCGCGTCCGGTGCTGGTGGATTTTTGGGCCACGTGGTGCGGACCGTGCAAGGCGATTGCGCCGGTGCTGGAAGAGCTGGAGCGGGATTACGCAGGCCAGCTTGACGTGGTCAAGGTCAATGTTGATGACAGCCGCGAGACGGCCACGCAATACGGGATACGCAGCATTCCGACCCTTGTGCTGATCCGTGACGGACAGGTGTTGGGTACGCGCGTGGGGGCGTTGCCCAAGGCGCAGCTCAAGCAGTTTGTGGATGATTTGATCAAGTAGGCGGGGGGCGATATGTCTCAGAAGCGCATTATCGTCATCGGCGGCTCGGCGGCCGGACCCAAGGCCGCGGCCAAGGCCAGGCGGATCGACGAGCACGCGGAGGTGATCATCCTGCAGAAGGACCCGGACCTGTCCATGGCCTCTTGCGGCTATCCCTACTACGTGGGCGGGTATTTCGACGACCGCAACCAGCTTTTGTGTACGCCGACCGGCATAGTGCGGGATCCCCAATTCTACCTCAACGCCAAGAACATCAAGGCCGGGACGAATACCGAGGTCATCGGTATTGACAGGCAAGCGCATGCGGTTGCTTTCAAGAGCCTGTTGACCGGCGTGACCGGGAGCATCGACTATGACAAGCTCATCATCGCCACGGGCGCCAAACCGAAGATGCCGCCCATCCCGGGCACGGACCTCACGGGCATCACCACGCTGCAGTCCATGCAGGACGCCGACTTTCTGCGCAAGATCCGCGACGATCACTCGATCAGCAAGGCCGTGATCGTAGGCGGCGGCCTGATCGGGATCGAGACCTGCGAGGCCTTGCAGCTGGCCGGCATGGAGATTACGGTGATCGAGCTTTTGCCGCAGCTGCTGACCTTTCTGGACTGGGACCTGGCCAAGCTGGTGGAGAACCACGTGCGCAGCAAGAACGCCAATGTCATCACCGGCAACGGCATCGCGGCCTTTCTGGGCGAGAAGGGCCGGCTTACCGGGGTCAAGCTGGCCAACGGCACGGAGCTGCCCTGCGAGCTGGCCGTGATCGCCATCGGCGTGACCCCCAACGTAAAGCTGGCGCGCGAGGCCGGGATTGCCATTGGCGAGACGGGCGGCATTGCGGTCAATGAATACCTGCAGACTTCCGACCCGGATATCTATGCCGTGGGCGATTGTATCGAGGTGACGCACCGCCTGACGGGCCGCAAGGTCCTGGCGCCCTACGGCGACCTGGCCAATCTGGAAGGCCGGGTGGCGGGCGAGAACGCCGTGCTGGGCAACACGGTCACCTTTCCCGGCACGATCCAGACCGGGATCTGCAAGGTATTCGACTATGCCGCCGGCTCCACGGGTTTGTCCGAGACCGCGGCGCGCAAGTTGGGGTATGAAGATATCGTCACGGTCATCAACGCCAGTCCGGACAAACCGGGCTTCATGCAGGGAGCGCTGCTGGTCACCAAGCTGGTGGCGGAACGGAAAACCGGCAAGATCCTGGGCGCGCAATGCGTGGGTCCGGGCAACGTCAACCGCCAGATCGCGCAATGGGCGCTTGCCGTCATGGGTGGGCTGACGGTCGAGGATTTTGTCAACGCCGACCTGCCGTATGCGCCGCCGTTTTCGCTGGCCATCGACCACGGCATCGCGGCCGCGCACCTGTTGCAGAACAAGCTCAAAGGCCGCTTGAAGGGCCTGACGCCACGCGAGGTCAAGGCCAAGCTGGATGCCGGCGAGACCCCGTTCATCCTGGACGTACGCGGCCCGGACGAGTTTGAGCAGATGCGCCTAGGGATCGGCGAGACGCTCATCCCCTTAGGGGCCTTGCGCCGCCGTTTACCCGAGCTGCCCGCCGACAAGGAGCGCGAGATCATCTGCTACTGCAAGATATCGCTGCGCGGTTACGAGGCCGCCCTGGTGCTGGAGGCCCACGGCTGGAAGAACGTGCGCGTCATGGAAGGCGGTATCATGGCTTGGCCCTATGCGCGGGAGAAATAATTACGGCATATGTTCATTGCTTAGCCCAGAACTGAAGTGAATTGGTAATCCACCGGCTCTGCCGGAGGCTATGACGAAGTCGACTGGAGGAACGTATGGCAAAGTTCACGCGCAGGGATTTCATCAAGATTTCCGGCGGGGCAGCGCTCGGTGTTGCAGGCGCCGGCATGCTCAGCCATTGGGCCTGGCCCCAATCGGGCGTTATCCCTGATCCCGGAACAACGCCCGACAGGATTGTTCCCAGCTATTGCGGGCTCTGTTTCTGGAATTGTGGAATATTGGTCCATGTCAAGGATGACAGGATCATCAAGTTAACCGGCAATCCCCACCACCCGCTCTCAAACGGCAAACTCTGCCCCCGGGGAACCGGAGGCACCGGCCTGGTCTATGACCCCGATCGTCTGAAAAAACCCATGATCCGGAAAGAAGAGCGTTCCCGGCAGGTCTTCCGAGAGGTCGAGTGGGATGAGGCCCTTGATTATACGGCCGAGAAGATGCTGGCCATCAAGAAGAAATACGGGCCCGAGGCATTCGCCCTGCTTACGCATGGCTCGGGGGGGGCATGGCTCAGGCAACTTATCACCTCTTACGGTACCGCCAATATCGGCGTGCCCAGTTACGCGTTGTGTAAGGGGCCGGTGGAGACCGGATTTTTCCTCACCTATGGGGCCAATCCGCCGGAAGTGGAAAACACGGACATGCGAAACGCCCGGTGCATCACGCTGATCGGTACGCATCTCGGTGAAAACATGCACAACACCCAGGTGCAGGACTTCTCCCAGGCCATCGGGAACGGCGCAGCGCTGATCGTGGTCGACCCCCGTTATTCGGTGGCCGCATCCAAGGCGCGCTACTGGCTGCCGATCAAGCCGGGGACCGACACGGCCCTGCTCCTGGCCTGGATGAACGTCATCATCGAAGAGCAGCTCTACGACGCCGACTATGTGGGAAAATACACGACAGGGTTCGATGAGCTGAAGAAGCATGTGGCGGACAAAAACCCTGAGTGGGCTTATACCAGGACAAGCATCAAGCCCGAGCTCATCCGTGAGACCGCGCGGCTTATGGCGGCCTTCGAACCTTCGTCCTTCATTCACTGCGGCCGGCGCACCACCTGGTACGGAGACGATACCCAGCGTCTGCGGGCCATCGCCATGCTCAATGCCTTGCTGGGGGCCTGGGGACGCAAGGGCGGTTATTACCTGCCCGCACAGATGGACCTGCCCGGGTACCCGTACCTGAAAAAGAGCGACTACAAACCCAAGCCTCCCGTGGACCAGCCCAAGAATACGGCGTATCCTTTCGCTGAAGCGATCCTGGCCACGGGTTTAAGGGATGCCAGCATACCGGGAAGTGCCGCTTATGATATCCATGGATGGATGGTGTACGGCACCAACCCCTTAAGCTCATTCACACAACCCCAAAAAACGTATGCCGCGCTACAGCATCTGGATTTCATTGTTTCCGTCGCCAACCTGCCCATTGAGATCGCGGGCTGGTCCGATGTGGTTCTTCCCGAATGCACCTACCTGGAGCGTTACGATGACCTGAACAGCCCGCCCTTCAGGGTTCCCTTTGCGGCCCTGCGGCAACCGGCTATCGCGCCCATGTATGATTCAAAACCCGCCTGGTGGATAGCCAAACAGCTTTCGACCAGGCTGGGACTGGAGGAATATTTCCCCTGGCAAGACGCCGAAGACTACCTGAGAGTACGGGTGAAGAACGCGGCGCTGGACTGGGATTCCTTGAAGAAAAACGGCGTGATCGTCGGAGAAACCCAGCCCATCTATATCGAAGACGGGATCGTGCCGACATTCGATACCCCATCCAAAAAGATAGAGCTGTACTCCGCCCAGCTGAAAGCCGCGGGTTTCGATCCCATGCCCGAATTCAAACCGGTCGAAGAACCTCCCGAGGGTATGTTCCGGCTCCTGAGCGGCAGGGCCCCGGTGCATTCGTTCGGCATGACGACCAATAACCGGCTGCTGGGAGACTGCTACGCGGAAAATGAGGTATGGCTGAATGACAAGGTTTGCGAAGAACTGGGGATCAAGGACAAACAGCAGGTAGTACTGGTGAACACCGAAGGAGCCAGAAGCCACCCGGTGAAGGTCAAGAAGACCCGCAGAATCCGCCCCGACTGTGTATTTCTGGTTCACGGGTTCGGAAGCAGGCAACGCAAGATGGAGTTCGCCTTCAACAAGGGCGCCAGCGACACGGTCCAGATGAACAAGGATACCACCGATCCCCTGATAGGATCAAAGGCCCTGAACGTCAATTTCGTCAAGATCGAGCAAGAGGTATGATTATGCGCCCGAAACGCTATGCCATGACCATGGATACGAAGAAATGCGTCGGATGCAGCGCCTGCGTCATTGCCTGCAAAAACGAGAATCAGGTGCCGCTGAATCATTATCGGGACTGGATCGAGCAGGAGCTTAGCGGCGATTATCCCCACCTTTTCATGGAGATCCGCTCGCAGCGCTGCAATCATTGTTCGGACCCGCCCTGCGTCGGGATCTGCCCCACGGGCGCCAGCTGGAAAACCAAGGACGGGATCGTGCTGGTCGATAAGAAGAAGTGCATCGGCTGCAAGGCCTGTATCGCGGCCTGTCCCTATGACGCCCGCTATGTGCACCCGCAAGGCTATGTCGACAAGTGCACCTTTTGCATTCACCGCCTAAAGTCCGGCCTCACGCCCGCCTGCGTGGAAATCTGCCCCACCGCGAGCCTGGTCTTCGGCGACATCAACGACCCTAACAGCGAGATATCGAAGGTTTTGAATGCGCGGGAATATTTCGTGAACCATGTCGAGACCGGGTGCAAGCCCAATCTGTATTTCCTGAAATAAGGGGGGGAGTTATGAACGGCATTGAATTCATGTCCAACCGGGCCAATCCGGGCATTGACCCGTTCAGCATCTGGGGATGGCAGATACCCGTGTATCTCTTTCTGGGCGGGCTGGTGGCGGGGCTCATGATCGTGGCCTCGGTGCAGGAGTATAAATTCAGCGAGAAATGGGAACCCCGGCTTTCAAGGATAGTGCCCCTTCTGGCCATGGTGCTTTTGTCTCTGGGGATGTTCTCCTTGTATCTCGACCTTGATATCAAGGGACTCAAGCTGAACGTCATCCGGCTCTACATGACCTTCCAGCCCACTTCTCCCATATCATGGGGCGCATGGATCCTGGTTATCACCTATCCGGCACTGGCCCTGTGGTTCCTGGCCGGCATCTCGCCTGCCGGGATGAACGGCTTGGCGGCGAAGTTCCGTTTCCTGCGGTTCTTGGTTCCCTTATGCGACTGGGCTAACGGCATCAAAGGCAAAATCCTGGTGGCCAATACGGCCATCGGCATCGCGCTGGGCATCTATACCGGAGTCTTCCTGAGCAGCATGGCCTCGCGTCCCGTCTGGCACTCGGGCATCCTGGGGCCGCTCTTTCTTATCTCGGGTATATCCACGGGGGCGGCGTCGCTGGCCCTTTTTAAGGTCAATCACGATCTGGCAAAGTCCTTCATCAAGTGGGACATCTTCGCCCTGGTGACCGAACTGGTGTTCCTGGGCCTGTTCCTGCTGGATAATCTCTCGGGCGAGGCCTTCCATAAGGCGGCGGCAATGCTTTTCCTGGCCGGTCCCTACACCGGGGCCTTCTTCGGCATTGTCGTGCTCTTAGGAATTCTGGCCCCCTTAAGCCTGGAATGGGCGGATCTTACGGAAAAGGGGAAGGCCCCCGTCATGGCGGCGGTGCTCGTGCTCATCGGCTCTCTGGCGCTCAGATGCGTCATCGTCTGTGCCGGACAAGCATGTCATTGTCTCTTTTCCGGGCAGATGTTCATCAACTAAGGGCCTAAGGAGGGGTATATGAAACAACTCTGGAATCCGTATCTGGCAGGCGTGTTTCTGGGCCTGGTGCTGCTGCTGTCCTACCTGCTGGTGGGTCATGGCTTCGGCGCGTCCGGCGCGGCATCCGTGCTCGGGGCCGTGGCGCTTAAAGTTACGGCCCCCGCATATACGACCGGGCATGGCAGCTCTTTCGCGCATTACTTCGCCGGCGGCCAGAACGCCTTGAGCACCTGGCTCATTTACATGGCGATCGGGATCTTCGCGGGCGGGCTGGTCTCGAGCGTCGTAAACGGCAGGAATAAAGTCGAAGTGACCCACGGCGAGCATACCACCAACACCCGCAGGCTCATCCTGGCGCTCATCGGGGGCATAGTCATGGGGATCGGCGCGCGTATCGGCCGCGGCTGCACCTCGAGCCAGGCCTTGAGCGGCGGCGCGCTCTTATCGGTCGGGAGCTGGATCTTCATGCTGGCGGTCTTCGCCGGGGCCTATGCCCTGGCATACTTCGTCCGGAGGGAGTGGTTATGAACGCCCTGTTCCCCATCGTAACGTCCACGATGTCCGCAACCATGGAGTTTTTGCCCGTGCTGGTCATCGGGTTCTTGTTCGGGGTCGCCCTCGAAGTGGCGGGCTTCGGCAACTCCAAGGTTCTGGCCAGCCAGTTCTACTTCCACGACATGCGGGTTTTCAAGGTCATGTTTACCTCGATCATCACCGCCGCCACCGGGGTCGCGCTGTTGTCCGGCATAGGCCTGCTCGACGTGGACGCGCTGTATGTGCCGGACACCTTCATCGTGCCCCTCATGGTGGGTGGGTTCATCCTGGGTCTGGGCTTCATGCTCTCGGCCTACTGTCCGGGCACGAGCATCGTGGGCGCGGCTTCGGGCAGACTGGACGGAGTGGTTACCTTTATCGGGGTTATCATCGGGTCGGTGATCTTCGGCATGCTGCAGCCATCGGTCCAGGGTTTCTACATGAGCACGGCCAAAGGCGTGCTCACCTTTCCAAAGCTCTTGGGCCTGCCGTTTAGCCTCCTGGCCTTTATCGTGGTCTGTGGCGCGCTGCTGCTCTTCCTGGGGGCGGACAGGCTGGAAGGGGTTTTCGCCCGGAAATTGGGCATGCCCGAAGGCCAGAAGATGAAGGGCGCGGCCCTCAAGACCATGGCCGGGGTGGCGGGCTTAAGCCTCTTTGCCATGGTCATAACGTTGACCCAGGGGGCTGCCAAGGTAACCGGAACCCAAGTGAACATTGCCGCCATTACCCCGATCGAACTCGGGCAGATGCTCGTGGAGGACCCACGGTCCCTCATTATCGCGGACCTGCGTCAAGGCACTGCCCCGGCGGCGGAAAACATCCCGTCGGCGGTGCGTTTCAGTGATATCAAGGACAATCTCGCCCTGATGTATAAAGGCAAGACCCTGGTGGTCTTCTCGCAGGACGGCAACGATCGCCTGCCTTCCGAGCTCACCCAATTCGCCGGCCGGACCGCCCGACTTCAGGGGGGCTACGAGGCCTGGAAAACCATGATCATGGGCCAACCGGAACCGGCCTATCAGGCATTTCTCAATGCCTCGGAGGAAGGCCGCAAAAGTGAGATTGCAGCGCTCCATGCATATTTCACGGGCGCCAAGATGGAGGCGCAGGCCGAGACTCGCAAACCGGTCATGATCATGGCGCCGCCAAAGAAGCGAAGCGGAGGCTGTTCATAGGTATGGTTTCCAGACCTTGCCGCCCTGGGCCGGGCCCGGCTTAAGCGTCTTCTGCCCCGGCTGCCAGCCCCTAGGGCGTGACCTCGCCCGTGGTCTTCACATGCAGGAAGGCCTTGATCTGACGGGGGTTGCGCTCCACCTCCGGGGTGAGGACCTCCCTGGCCCGGATCACGAAATCAGGGTCGATGATGAAGCCATTTGCCCCGCTTGACCGAGAGCTGGATGGTTTTAGAGCCCACGCTCTCCACAGAGGCATTGACCTCGAAATCGATCGACGCCTTCCCGACACGTGCCTGGAAAAAGTGAAGAGAGCAGGCGATAGGATGCTAATAAGGTATTCGGCGGCCACGACGCTGAGGGTCAAGCGCGAGGAGAGACATAGACTTTCTGCGGGGGCGCTGGCCGTAAAAGGCCTCGGCCGCCGCCCGTCACGGCGATGAACATGGGCCCGACCTCGACATGCTCCACTAGGGTTTCGAACCGCAGCATGGATCGCAGCAGCGTGTTCACCAGCCGCTTTTTATCCTCATCCACCGGCGGCATATCGGTCAGGTTCAGGACCTGGGGTGTACAACGATAATCTATCATGGGCTTCTTCACATAAGGTTCCGTCGGCGCGGTTGTTTACCGGAATACCGCGATATCGGTAATATATGATGTGGCCGCGCCATGCGTGTTGTCCGAATCGTTCATGATCCCGATGGTGGCCTTCTCCGGCGGGTCGGCGCCGAAGGCGCGGCGGTAATCGGCGAGGATATCGACCTGTTCCGCAACCCAGGAACCGACCTTGGCCTGACCCTGCTCAAGGAGGATCATCTTGGCGCGGCCGGTGTAGGCGCTGGTGATGATATCGCGGGGATAGGCCTTGCTCGACCAGCAGTAGGTGAGCGAGCCGTGCGGCGGGTACTCTCCGTAGAGCAGACGCACGGCCTCATACTGAGCCTTCTCAAGGATGCCGGCGCGCTTCGGGTCATAGGCAAAGGCGATGTAGACGCGGATGGGCACGTCGTCGCCCGCCTTGGTGGTCAGATCGGCGCGCGCCAGGAGGTTGTCCACCTTCCAGCGCCAGCGGGCATGCGGATAGACATACGGATTGAACGCCTCCCGGAAGACGAGCAGCGAGGCCGAATCACGGCTTTCGGCCTTAAGACAGGTGATCGTCCCGTCTTTTACGGCGCTGTATTGGGTATGGCGGGGGATTTTGGGAAAGGAGACATTTTTCCAGCGGCTTAAATTCTGGAAGTCCTCCCGGAACAGCTCGTTCTCGGCGGCGGCCAGGAGCGGCGGCAACATCAGCATCAGGCACAGGAGCCGGCAGCGTTTCATAGGTTTTTCTCCTTTTTCATGGGGCCGCGTCGGTGTAGTGCCACGGCCGATACCTTGACCCAGGCGCTCAACCCCGCTTGCGCGCGGTAGAGCCGGGCAAGCACATCCGGGGGCACGCCCAGGTAAAAACCGATCAGGACGCACTGGTTGATGATCCAGGTAGGCAGTACACCCAGCCGTTCGTAGCGCCGGGCCGAGGTGATGACCTCGGGCGCCACGGTCAGGATGCGGCCGCGGCCTTTAAGCCTTGCGATAAAGACGGCGTCATCCATGAGCGGCAAGTCCGGGAAGCCGCCGGAGTCCTTGAAATCAGAGTCCCACAGGAAGATGCCCTGGTCGCCGTAGGGCAGCTTGAAGAAGCGCGACCTGAGGTTGGCGCCCCTGGCGATTACGTTCATCCCCCAGGAGCGCCGATCAAAGGCCAGCTTGAAGGCGCCAGCCGCGGTACGGGCATCGGCTAAGGCGTTGTGGATGGCGCGGTCATAGCCGGGGCGCACACGCGTATCGGCATGCAGGAAGAAGAGGATGTCGGCGGATGCGGCTGCCGCCCCGGCGTTCAACTGCCGCGCCCGGCCTTTTGGCGCATCGATCACCTGCGCCCCGTGCGCGGCGGCGAGTTTCCCGGTGCCGTCGGTGCTGCCGCCGTCGGCCACGATGACGTCCACATCCCGCCCCGTTTTCAGAGCGTCCAGAGTTGCTGCTATGCCGGATGCCTCGTTGAGGGTGGGGATGATCACGGTGATACGGGGAGGTGAGAGTTTGAGGGCCGTCTTCCAGATGCCGAGGTCCTCTTTACGGTCGACATCGGGCAGGGTCTGCAGCAGGGCCGTGGCCAGGCCGGCCTTGCGCGCCATCTCCAGGGTCCGGGCCAGGACCTCCTGCCTCCCCCAGGCTATGTCCTCAAAGAGGGACTCTTCCGACCGGGTCAGCCCGATCAGATAGTACCCGCCGTCTGCGGCCGGACCGAGCACGCACGGGCAGGCACTGAGCTTTTCGAATGCTTGCTTCAGGATATCCGGCGTGATCAGCGGACAATCCGACCCGATCAGGACCACGCGTCTCGCGCCCCGGCTGAAGGCTGAGCGGAAGGCATGCAGCATGCGCTGGCCCAGGTCTTCACCAACCTGGGGCCTAAGCGTCAGGTGCTCACCGTACAGGCGGCGCAGGCCGATCGCATCGCCGTCGTAATGGACCTCCAGGCCGATTGCCGGCCCCAGGGCTATGGCGCCCTGCAGACAACGACGCGTCATCTCGCGCTGGAGCCGCGCCGCGCCATAGGCGCCCAAAGTCGGGATGAGGCGCGTCTTGACCTTGCCCGGCTCAGGGAAGCGGGTGAACACGATCAGACGCGCGATGTCCTCCACACACCCATCCCGTTACGGCTGGAAGCGGCGCCGGATTTCTTCCATGCGCTTGCGGTTTACACCCAGGTCCGAATACCCCAGCCGCGAGGCGGAACGGAAGTGGATGGTCTTGGCCGTGTCGTCGAGGAAGAACTCGACATCGTCCACGAAGCGGAAGAGGGCCGAGGTGAACTCGACATGCAGATAGTCCGCGCGAGACGTGACGATCCTGGTGCGCGGCAGGGACCGGATGATGTCCGTGAGCCGCTGCAGGGCCTGCTCCCGTGACGTGGTATACGTGAGCGGTGCGATGGCATGGCGGGCATCCTTGGCCTGGGTGGATACGCAATTCGGTGAATCCGGACAGGCGGCCAAGGCCCCGTCCTTCACCCCCAGGTTGTGCGGGCGCGAACCCGTGAACCCCAGCAACACCAGTGACAGCGCCATGGCCAGTGTTACACGTCCCAATCGCATGGTGACCTCCTTTTAGGGTGAACACGATCCCTTGTTATTTACCATCTCTTAGGTATTATACCCTGAAAAGGGGGCGCTATGAAATCCTTCGATTATGACCTCGGGATCCTGGGCGGGGGTGCCGCCGGGCTCACGGCCGCTTCGGGCGCGGCCCAGTTCGGCGCCAAGACCCTCCTGATCGAGAAAGCCGATAAACTGGGCGGCGACTGCCTGCATTACGGCTGCGTGCCCTCCAAGACCCTGATCCGCTCGGCCGGGGTGTATGCCCTGGCCCGGCGTTTCCCGGCCTTCGGCCTGCCGGGCCTGGACCTGCCGCCCGTGGATCTGGGGGCGGTGATGGACCGCGTAGCGCGGGTGATCGCCCAGATCCAGGCGCATGACTCGCCCGAGCGCTTCTGCCGGCTGGGGGCCCTGGTGCGTTTCGGTGCGCCCTCGTTTGTTGATCCCCACAGTGTCACCCTGGATGGCGAGGTGGTAACGGCCAAATCCTGGATCATCGCCACCGGTTCCAGACCGGCCGTTCCGCCCGTGGCGGGTTTGAGCAACGTGCCTTTCTGGACCAACGAGACCGTCTTTTCCCAGCGCAGCCTGCCTAGACGCCTGATCGTGCTGGGCGGCGGGCCTATCGGCCTGGAGCTGGCCCAGGCCTTCGGCCGCCTGGGCGCATCCGTCACGGTCGTGGAGTTTATGGATCAGATCCTGGGTATCGAAGACGCCGATATCGCCGCCATCCTTCAGGGCCGCCTTGTGGAAGAAGGCATAACAATCCTGACGGCCACCAAGGCCGTGAGCGCCGCGTATGACGGCGGGGTCTTCCGCCTGAGCGTCACGCCCGCCGTGGGAGGAGGCGATCTGCGCACCCTGGAGGCCGAGGCCCTGCTCGTGGCCGCGGGCCGCAAGCCCAATATCGAGGGGCTGGGCCTGGAGGCGGCCGGGGTGGCGTATACCCCGCGCGGCATCACCACGGACAAGCGCCTGCGCACAACGGGGGGGCATATCTATGCCTGCGGCGATGTCAACGGGCTCATGCCCTTCACGCATGTGGCCGGGTACGAGGCCGGCATTGCCCTAACCAACGCGGTCCTGCATCTGCCGCGCCGCGCTGATTATGAGCGCATCGGCTGGTGCACCTATACCGATCCTGAGGTGGCCGGTATCGGCTTGAGTGAAAAGGCCGCGGCCGGCCAGGGCCTGAGCTGCCGCGTCATCGAGGAGGCCTTTGAAAGCAATGACCGCGCCCTGGCCGAGGGTGAGGCAAAGGGCAAGCTCAAGCTGCTCGTAGGCGACAAGGGCACGGTGCTGGGTGTAAGGATCATCGGGCCGCGCGCCGGTGAGCTCATGCATGAATGGGTCGTGGCTTTGGCCGCCAAGGTCAAGCTCTCCACCATGGCCGGCGCGGTGCATGTCTATCCGACCCTGTCCGAAATATCCAAGCGCGCGGCCGGGGATTATTATAGCGACAAGCTCTTTAAGCCCGCCACCAAGGAGATCCTGCGCTTGCTCTTCAGTCTCAAGGGCCGGGCCTGTGAGGCGCCGGAAGACAGCGGCCCATAGGAGACCTCGCATCGCCATTGCCCTGAGACCGATAGGGGTGGTTTAGGCGGAGACTCATCCATCCTTTCCGTTTTTCGGCCGATGGATACCCACCACTGGCGGTGGATGCTCAGTGGAAAGGATTCTTCAAGAGCGCGGCAAATGTGAGCTGTGCGGGATTACGATAGGTGGGCAGTCCGATGGTCATGCCCTCCAGCCCAGCCGCGGGAGCGCGTAGATAGGTCCCGCAGATGCGGTCCCACCAGGATAGGGCAAAGCCGAAGTTGCGCCGGTTCTCACTGATGACTTCAGAGTGGTGGACGCGGTGCATGTCAGGCGTGACGATAAGGAGCCGCAGCCCGCGGTCGAGAAACCCCGGCAGGCGGATATTGCCATGGTTGAACATCGCGCACCCATTGAGAATGATCTCAAAAGCCACCACGGCCCCGGCCGGAATGCCCAGCAGAAAGACGCTCAGCAGCTTGATGATCGTGGAGATCACCATCTCCAAGGGATGAAAACGCAGCGCAGAGGTGACATCGATGAATCGATCCGTATGGTGCATGCGGTGCAGCCGCCACAACAGAGGCACATGGTGAAAGAGGGCGTGCTGAGAAAAGATGATGAAATCGAGCGCCAGGAGGCCGCCTACCCAGGCCGCCCAGGCAGGCACCCCCGGAAGGTTAAACAGGCCCCATCCGCGCGCTTCACCGATCAGGGCCAGGCCCGCGGGCAACATCGGGAAGAGCAGCCGGATTATGACGCTGTCCAGGATGAGGAAGCCGAGATTGATGCCCCAGCGCACGGTGCGCGGGCCTGCATGCGCTGTGCGCGGGAAAGCGCGCTCGCCAAGCGCTACGAGCATGAAGATCAACAGGAAGATTCCCAGACGCACGAAATCCGTATTCATATCCACGCGTGGATTCCTTTCAAAAACTCTACACCCGATCAAACCTGGAATCAAGCCGATCGGACATGCGCGCCATCGAGGAGCAGCGCATGACACGGATCAGCTGCTTTCCGAGCAATGCAAGCCTTCACGGATGCTCATTGACAAGACAACCGGCTTGATTGCCATTCGTTGACGCCTATTATGTAATCACATTATATGGTAGGAGTGTATCAAATGGTGAGAGGTGTACGATGCCATGCGCCATCATCAAATGCAAATAGTCAGGTGGGGTTGGTATGGATGTAACTCTCATAAATCCGTTTATCGAGGCAACGCTGCATGTCTTATCATCGATTGCCTTTACAAACGCGGTCGCAGGCAAACCATATTTGAAGGAAGACGCCATCGCCGTGGGAGATATATCAGGTGTCGTGGGGTTGAGCGGCGAGGCCAGGGGCACCCTCTCGGTGAGTTTTTCCAAGGGAAGTATCCTGCACATCGTCAGCAAAATGTTTGGCGAGCCGGTTAAAGAAATCAATGACGAGGTTGCGGATGCGGTTGGTGAAATTCTGAACATCGTATCAGGCCAGGCACGGCAGAAGCTTGAGACAATGGGGCGAGCACTCAAAGGAGCAATTCCCACGGTAATCACAGGGCAGAACCACAGTATCATACACATTACCAAAGAGCCTGTCATCGCCATTCCATTTGATGTCGAGCACGGCCACTTCACGATCGAGGTGTGCATAGAGGACAAACAGACACCTTAAGAAGTCTGGTCAAGGAAAACAAAAGGCACAGGTTGCAAGCTTTAACAAAGTATTGAATGATGAAATGATCGCATCCGCTCATTGAGGTTGTCTGAGAAATAGATCCTGAATGCATTCCGGTCAGTTCTGATTCCCGGTCCGACAGAGGAAGATGTTGTTCATGAAATGAGAAAAGGTTTACCCGTCAGGCTGTGGATGGACATGAAAGACGGGGTCGCTTCCTGCGGTCCTTTCTGTGTGGGTGAAATTTCTCATGCGCCGCGCACGCATGAATCAAGACGATCTTGCGGTGTATTGAACAAGCGTGAGAAAGCATCATGCGGCAAGGAACAACTCCATGAGGTCCTTGGCATTCTCCCTGCATACAATGTGACGGTTCCCTGCGCTGTGCACTCTGATAGCAGAGGTTCTGACGGGATTTTTTAGAACAGCACAAATGCCTGTTCAGCGCGTGGGGACGAATATCAGGATCTCGCTGGAGAAGATGTTTTATGCTGAAGAGTCATGGCATCCGATACCTGTTGGCAGGCCTTGTCGCCTTTTTTCTATCATACGGTCTCATGGGTTGCGGTGACTCCGGCGGCTCCAACGGCCCTATCAGTGAACGCACCAGCGGCACTGCCCGTGACGACGCCAGCTACAACAGCGCCGAAGGCACCGATTACAATCCCTGCGCCATCACCTTCACCTCTCCGGTAAACGGCACCGTGTTGAAGGCGGGAACAACCACGGTAACCATCAAAGGCTACATAACGGCCGGGGACAGCGCGCCGCAAATCCTGACGGCCGATGGGGCCACGATCCCCTTCAATAAGGCCACCGGAGCATTCAGCTATACCTACGACATCTCATCCGGAGCTATCTATTCGACCTCGACCGTCGCGGTGACGGACAAAAACTCCGTCACCAACAAGAACAGGATATCTTTCGCGGTGGGAGAGTCCCTTCAAGCAGGCGCTACGGGTGTAGTTTCCAATGCCGCGCGCGTGGAGCTCACGCAAGCATACATGGATGAATTGGAAGAGATCATCCCCGCCTACGTGGGCAAATGGAAGAACGACATGATCTATGGCTATACCAACGCCGCCTACGGCTCCCATGACGCGCACAGCCCGTTTGCCGGCGAGACGGCATTGCTTCCCATGGCGATTTCCTTGGGCTCCAGCCTGGGCACCCTGGTCATCGACAACGCGCGCAGCAATAAGAGCCAAGGCTTTCTCAACATCGGTCCGATAACGATGGCGCTCGATATCCAGTCCGACGACACCATCCGCACCGATATCACGATTGCATCCGCCTCCGGCATCAACCCGCGCAGCGGCTCAGCCGATGCCGCCATATTCATCGAGGGCTCTCATCAGTATTACCTTCTGGGCAATCCGTACTTTGCCTTTTATGCCAGCGGCATCGACATAACCGGCGCCACACTTTCGCTGAGCATGGACGCCACGTCGAACCAGGTTGTGGCCACCCTTGACACCACCGGCGCAACCATCACGTTCACCGGCGCCAATTACGAATACGGCTTGGCTTACATTCCAGATTGGTTGAGCGCCGAGATTACGGGGCTGGTGGCGAGCACCCTGAAGGCGGCCATCAATGTGCCCATCATGAAGGCGAGCAGCATTTTATATACCGCCGAAGGTATCACTGACGGCGGTTGGCCCATGAACACGGAGTCTCTCTTTACCTCCACCGACACATTCCTGACCATGGATCTGGGCATGTATTCCGTCCTGGAAGATCCCGCCGCGGCTGTGGTCGGCGGGCTTAGCTCATTCTATGCCACGCCCGATGGTATACTTCCGATCATAACCATGACATCCGCAGAGAACGTCGATCTGGTCATGACCGACGACATCATGAACAATTTCGCCTACACCACCGTTCAATCCGGCTACATCAAGGATGTGGACGTCACCGCCGAGGTTAAAGAGGAGCTGACCGGCGTTCTGGGAAAAGATCTGGCATATGAAATTATCCCTTCAAACTTGAAGGCGACGCTCTCCTTGGAAACCCCGCCGGTCTTCGATTTCTCGACCGATACCGCCGGCGCTACCGGTTATCCCGCCGGTCGCATAATCATCAGAAACCTGTTGATGGACATCTCCTTTGACACGATCGACGGAACCGCGCATTTGATGAAGCTGAGCGCCGATGTTGATGGTCCGCTGACGCTCACGCTGGGCGGCGGCGGGTATCTCGTCGGCGGGATCGATACCACCGGCAGCACCTGTTCCATCATGACGCTCTACAGCTCGGATGTGAACGCGGAACTCATACCGGCCATGGAGGGGGTATTGGCCAATGTGGCCATGAACAGGGTCCTTAAGCTGATGATCGGATTCGAACCGCCCAGCTCGGTCGATCTGTACGGCGTGACCATCGGGTATACCCTGGTCGGCACCGAAGTCAGCCATAACTGTCTTATCATTAAAGGCCTGATGACCTACTGACGCTCTCAAAAAGAGAGGCCGGAGGATAAATCCTAGAGGATCAGGCGAAGCTGTCCCATCCATGGTTGCGGCTGGAGGGTGAACGGCCCGGTATTCACCCGTTTCCACCGTAGTAGCGCGAAGGTCCTTCCCAAGAGTCCCAGCCGCTCTCGGCGAAGATCGCGCGGCAGCTCGACACGGTCTCGCCCCGGCCATCCTCGGTCTTGGCCTTCACATCGCGGGGATTGGCCCCCACTTCGGCCCAGAACAGGTTGGCGCCTGCCAGCCCACCCAAGGTGCAGGGTTCATGGGTGCAGTTGCCGGCCACGGTCCTGGGCATGCCCAGCCGGGTGACGGCCACGATCTGCGCCATGCGCAGCTCGCTGATCTTCCCCAGCCGGGCCATTTCAGTGCCGGGAATGGGGATGCGCCTGGCCGCGCCGCTGTAGGCGGGTTTGAGCGAGGCCGTATAGAGGATCAGCTCGGAGAGCTCCGCGCCCGTATGCTCGGGGCCAACCGGCTCCACGCAGGTGCCCACCAGGAGTCCGGCTTCCTGAAAGTTTCGGATACTCTGTTTCCTTTTATCCGGCTCCAGGCCGGAGTCGACCCCCTCGCGCAGCCTCAGGGCATGGTAGACCCCGGCGAAGCCGGCGTCCTTCATCCGGCGCGCATTGGCCGGGGACTGGTCGCCCACGTTGGCGATCAGGACCGTCTCGGGCTTGAGATTACGCCGGATCTCTTGGGAGATCTCCAGGAACAGCCCGAAGGGATAGGTGGCCGTGGTCATGACGAACACGGCATTGGCGCCGTCGGCCTCGAACTGCCGGGCATAGGCCACGGCCTGCTGCGCTGAAAGACGGGTTTCTTCCTGGAAGACACCGCCTGAGCGCGCGAAAGAGCAGAACTTGCAGTCCGCCGGGCAGGGCCCCAGGTTCAGGGCCAATTGGGCATGTACCTCGGCCCGGTTCCCGGTCAGTTCCTTGGAGATACGGTTGGCCTCGGCCATGACGAGGTAGGCCTCGGGTGAATCCGGTCTTAAACCCAGGAGATGGATAAGTTCAGCCCGGGAGAGCATCATGCCGTCCCGGGACTTCTTGAGTATGTCATGGCTGTCCATAATGCTCCTCATTGATTTCGTTTATTCTTGAATGTCCGGTATCCGACCGGGATAAGCGCCACCAGCGCGATGAGCGCTATCCCGATCAATAAGCTGGCCGAGACGCGCCCCTGCAAGAGGTCGATGAGCGAGCTGGAAAACACGATGTAGGCGATGCAGGCCGGCAGCATGCAGATAAGGCTCGTTACGGCATAGGGGATGAAGCCGATGGAGGTCAGGCCGAAGGCATAGTTCAGGAGGTTGAAGGGGAAGAGCGGGACCAGGCGCGTAAAGGCCACGATCTTCCACCCTTGCCGCTCGACCTCGGCGTCGAGCCGCTTGAGGCGAGCGTTTTTCAGTTTGTCTTCCACCCAGCCCCGCGCGGCGTAGCGGGCGATGAGGAACGCCAGGCAGGCGCCGGCCGTGGCGCCGGTGATGGCGTAGATCACGCCCCAGAACGGTCCGAAAAGGATGCCGCCTAAGATGGTGAAGGGCAGCCCGGGCAAGAGCAGGGCCGGGGCGATCGTATACCCCAGCATATAGATAAGCGGCGCCAGGAACCCGGAGAGCTGGATGAGGCCCCGCAGGCGCTCCTGGTCAAGGTATTCCATGAGACCTGAGAACCTGGCCGCGATGATGAGCGCGATGAGAGCGGCCAGGAGCAGCAGACGTCCCCAGGGGCCCGTGGTCTTGGCTCCGGCCCAGAAAGTCCGCTCGCGGGCAGCGGCGGCCGCTACGTTGCGGCGGAAAAAACGCTTGAGGCGCAGCCGGTTCAGATAGGTCAGCGGCGCCCGCGCCCCCATAGGCTTGCCGGAAAGGGCTGCCGTCGGGTCGTAGAGGAGGTCCAGGGCATGCACGGTCCAGGCTGTTGAATGCATCCGCTGCTGGCAGCCGGCGCAGTAGGTGGCCAAAGTATTCGCTTGAGCTGGGCCGGTTACGCGTTTCAGCCACTGCCGCGCCAGATCGGGCGCCACGGCCTCGATCCCGGCCCCGCTGCCGCAGCAGAGCGTTTTCTCCCGCGCATGGTCCATGTCTCTGATCTTGAAGCCGGTCTCGGTCAGCAGAGCGCGTACGGCCGTTTGGCAGCCCGGGTGGAAGCGGGTGCCGCACGGGTCGTGCAGGACCACTTCACCTTGTTCGCACGAGGAGGAAAATTCCTCCGCGGGGAGCGCTTCATAGACCGTGCGCACGCGTAAGCCTTTGCCGTAGTCCCGGAACATGTCGTAGCAGTTGGGGCAGGCCACGATGACATCCCGCACGCCATGGCCCGTGAGATAGGTGCGCATTTCTTCGAACATGGCGTGTGTAAAGGCCTCGCGGCCCAGGTCATGCGAGATGCGGCCGCAGCAGTCGAGCACGATGCCCAGCCGGGAGTCGTTATGTCTCAGTGTCTCGAATATCTGTCTGGTCCTTTCAGGCCGCGTGCCCGTCAGTGCGCAGCCTGGAAAGAGCACCGTAGCGCACCCGGCGGGCAGGCCGTAGAAGGTGAAGCGGCGCGAGAAGCCGGTGCGTTCGTAGGCCAGCAGCCGTGCATGCTTGGGGAACGGGGCGACCCCACGCTCCACGGCCTCGCGGCGCATCTTAAGAAACAGCTTGTCCGGTGCGACCCCTTCCGGACACACCGCGCGGCAGAGCCGGCACAGGCAGCATTCAAAGGGCCTGCGCATCCATTCATCGCTTGCTGGATCATAGTCTCTGGCGATCTGCTTAGGCGTGCCGTATCTCAGTAAGAATCCGCACTCATCGCGGCACAGACCGCAGTCCGTGCAGAGCTCTCCCACCTGGTCCAGTGCTTCTCGCAGGTCGGGGCTGATGATGCGGTCATCCTGCATGGTCTGGGGTGCGCTCATGGTCTCTGTATACTCTTACCTTGGTTCAAGGGGCAAGAAGGTACTCCGGTAAGCGTGCAAGGGACGTGAGGCATTCACGCCCCTTAAGATAAAATTCAGCTACCGTACCTTGGCAACGGGGTATTCGGCCTCGGTCCAGGCCTTGATGCCGCCCGGGAAGCGGTACACATTCTTGTAGCCCAGCTTCTTGGCCCACATGGCGCCGTTGTGACTGCGGGTGCATTTCACGAAGCCGCAGTAGAAAACGACCACCCTGTCCTTGTCCGGTCCCAGGAGCTTTTCCAGCGCGGCCTTGGTATTTTCGTCCAGTGAGCTCATCTCGGGGATGGGAAATTCCAATTGGACGGCGCCCGGAACGTGCTGCTTTTTGTAGCTGGCCTCGTAGGGCATGGTGTCCACGATAAGCATGTCCTTCTTCTGGTCGATCCAGCCCTTGAGCTCTTTGGCCGTGACGATGTCATATCCGCCCCGGATCACCTCACGGGCGAACGTGACCGCGCTCTGCTCGGTATCCAGTTCTTTTGTCCCCCAGGCGGCAAGAGCGCCGGGAGCGAAAGCACAGACAAAGATTGCAGCCAATAGCAATCCGGCAAGGCCCTTCAGTGTTCTCATGCGATATGTTCCTCCTCTTGGGTTTTATTTCTCATTATCTTGTAGTACCCGGACTGAATCTGTCGCTGACGGTTCGCGCCCAGGGCACTGATTGGCTTTCTTTGCCCGGACCCATCGGAAATAATACAGGTACGGCACCACGAGGCCCCCGAGGAAAACATCCCGCCAGAAGGCCTTCATCAAGCCATCCTGGCGCGCCAGGTCCTCGGCCCCGAAACACCCGCAGTCCACGCTGAGATGCTGGGATATGCCATAGCCCAGCACCAGGATGAACATGCCCAGCAGGCCGGCGATTACGGCCAGAGCCCCCCGGATATCCAGGAGCAGGCCGACGCCCGCCAGGGTTTCGATGATCGGCAGGCCCACGGCCGCGACGGGCAGGAAAAGCTCCGGCACGAGGTCGTAGCCCGAGATTGTGCGAGCGAAGGCCCTGGGGTCAAAGAGCTTGATGACGCCGCCATAGATGAAGAGTACGGCCAGGCCGATTCTGGCACAATGATAGAGCCAGAGCAGACCCTGGCTGATACGTCGTTCGAGCATTGACGAAAGGTAACAAAGAACCGTGCGTTGGATCAAATTCATAGATGTTATCATTTGGTTACTGACATGCACATCATGCATATGCGCGGAAAGGACCGATGAAAAGACCTTGGTATGGATTTTTTTCCCGCCTTCCATCAAGACAGTGGCCGACGATGTTCTCTGATAAGTCGGTCGTTTCCTCCATTTTGGTGGTGGACACCGGTCGGGCCGTCGTTTATGATTGATGAAAAAAAGGGAGCGTCGCTTGGGACACCTTGCCGCCTTCTGGTCCTCGCTGAAGTGCACCGTGATCCTGCTCTTAAGTTTGGTCCTGCTGTGCGTGGCAGGGACCATTATTCCCCAGCATACGGTCACTCCCGTCGCAGGTCAGGGCTTAAGCGCCTGGTTCCTGGCCAGGCTTACTCCCACCGATCTTTACCATTCCCTCTGGCTGGCCTGCCTGGCCGGCTTGCTGTGTCTGAACCTGGTGCTGTGCATGCGCCTGCGCATAAGAGCGCGCAAGCAACACATCCCCGCCCCCCGCTTCGGCGATGCGGGGGAAATAAGCCTCGGCACGGACAGCCAGGCGATGAGAGCGCGCATCCTCAGAACCGCCCCGCGCGCCTTGCGTTTCCAGGAAAAGCAGGAAGGGTCTTCGATCCTCTTGTTCGGTGATTCCGAGCAGGTCAGACGCCCGGCGATCTTCGGCCTGCACGCCAGTGTCCTGCTGATCTTTGTCGGCATGCTCATGAGCGCCTTCGGCCTTGACGGACATATCGAGCTGAGCGAAGGCCAAACGGCCGCGCAGTTCGTGGACGCCGGCGGTACCATCGTGGCATTGGGTTTCAGTGTGCGTTGCGATCGATTCCGGGTCACGCATTACGACAACGGCATGCCCAAGGAATATGTCTCGCGCCTTGTTTTTCTCGAAAACGGCGCGGCGCGCGCCGGCGGAGAGCTGAGGGTGAATCATCCGCTGGTCTACCAGGGCTTGCGGTTCTATCAAGAAAGTTACCGCGGCCAACTTGCGGCGATCATCACGGTCACGGACGGCGTGCATGCCTGGTCCGCCAGGGTCAGGGAGGGCGATGAACTGGCGATGGACGACGGCAAGCTGCGCTTTCAGGTCCTGAAGATCGGTGAGGACGTCATGCACATGGGGCCGGCGCTCAAGCTGGCATTCGATCACGCCTCGGGCCCCCGTAACCTCTGGCTCTTCCAGGAGGTTGACCGGATCAAGGAGGCTGTCCCGGACCTGTTTGAGCGCGCGCCGAGTTTCAACCCCAGCCTCATAGAACCCTACACCTTCGCGCTCATGGAGCTCACCCCGGAGTATACCACCGGGATCGGGGTCAAGCGCGATCCCGGAGCGCCCATCGTCGCCGTAGGCGGAATCCTGATGCTGATCTGTCTCCTGATCGTCTTTATGGTCCCCAGCCTCAAGGTGTGGGTGCGTCTGGAAGAGCGCGCGGGCGCCACCACCTTCAAGGCCGCCGCCAGCCGGAGCGGCAAAACCGAGGCATTCCCGGCCGCATGGATGGCCCGGATCCGACGCGCAGGCGGTGCCTGATGAGCGCCACGGTCCTGGGTATCAGCACGTTTGTCTACCTGGCGGCTTTTATCCTGTCCCTGGCGGCCGCGCGCTCGGAAGGTCGCGGCCTTTCCAGGGCGGTATGGTGGGCGGCCCTGACCGGGATTGTCTTGCAGAGCGTCGGCATGGCGTTGCGCTGGTGGGAATCGTACCAGATGGGTGTCGGCCATGCGCCCTTGGCCAACTTCTACGAGTCCCTGGTCTTCTTCGCCTGGGCCGTGATCCTCTTGAGCCTGGGAGCCGCGCGCGCCAAGGCGTCGCCGATCTTGCCTTTTGTCCTGGCCCTGGCCGCGGGTCTCATGGGCTACGCCTCTTTTGCCCCCCAGGTCGAGAGCGGCATCAAACCGCTCATACCGGCGCTCAAAAGCAATTGGCTGGCCATCCATGTCATGACCTGTTTCCTGGGCTATGCGTCCTTCGTGCTGGCCACCGTGGTCGGGTCGCTCGGACTGCGGGCGCTTGAGAAGGGCAGGGACGCCGCCGGTCTGGAGGATCTCTTCGCCCGCTACCTCTCCATCGGCTTCATCATCTTCACCATCGGGATTATGACCGGGTCGGTGTGGGCCTTTCAAGCCTGGGGCCGCTACTGGGGCTGGGATCCCAAGGAGACCTGGGCCCTGATCACCTGGCTGATCTACGCCGCCGTAATCCACGAGCGCCGGCGATCAGGCGGCCTGGCACGCCGGGCCGTCATCCTGGCCCTGATCGGTCTGGCGAGTGTGCTGTTCACCTATATCGGCGTGAACTACCTGCCCGGTCTGCACAGTTATCTGTGAACGCGCCGGTATCATGCCCTGGTGGACGGACATCGTTAAAAAATCCAACCGTTGATCAAAAAGTATTGATCAAGATCAATGCCTGGTGGGCCGTCACGTCGTAAAGTAAGATAACAAACGAAACAAGGAGGCACCTATGGCAGAGACAACCTTGGTTAAACACGCGGATCATACGAATTTTGATGCTATCGTCCTGGCAGCCCCCCGCCCTGTACTGGTAGATTTCTGGGTGCCCTGGTGCGGACCCTGCAAGGCCATCGGCCCTGTTCTGGAAGATATCGCGCAAGCCTATGGGGACAGACTCGATGTGGTCAAGGTGAATGTGGATGAAAGCCGGGAGGTCGCCGTCAAATACGGCGTGCGCAGCATCCCGACCCTCATCCTGGTCCGGGACGGACAAATCCTGGATACAATTTTGGGGGCCATGCCCAAACCTAAGCTGTCCGCCTTTATCGACCGGCATATCGGTTGACGCGGTTGCCTTCCATGGGTAGGATGTTACTTTATTTACGTAATATCCTTGGCATTGCGGTCAAAATGATCTTTACGAGATAACGCATACGCAGGGGGCTTAGAAAAATGAAGATGGAACAATATATACGAGCGATTGCCGGTACCATGGTTCTCTTGTCGCTTATCCTGGCGGTCACGCAAAGCACGTATTGGCTCTTCCTCACCACTTTTGTAGGGCTCAATCTGCTTCAGTCCGCTTTCACCAGGTGGTGTCTGATGGAAGATATCCTGGCCAAGATCGGCATTGCCAAGAAATGCGTCTGATTACATAAAAGAGGAGGGGATGCCATGCGTGCCCGGTCACTTCATTCTCGGTTGCTGTTTGCGGTTGTTCTGGCGGGTATGTTGCTGAAAACGGTCGGCCTCTCGGCCCAGGAAACCACCCCGCCGCGGGTCATGAGCGTTATGGAAGCGGTGGAACAAGCCCTGGTGAACAATCATGAGATCCGCGCCCAAAAGAATGCGCTGCTGGCCCAGGATGCGGACGTGGGCGTGGCCTTGAGCTATCTTCTGCCCAAGGTTACCCTGGAAGAACGCTATTCCCTGACCACCAACCCCGGTTATGCCTTTTTCTCCAAATTGAATCAGGAACGCATCACGGCCCAGGACTTCAATCCCGACCTGCTCAACAACCCGGACCGTATCCGTGATTTTCAGACCGCGCTCAGCGTGGAGCAGCCCATCTTTGTCAAGCAGGCCTATCTGGGGCTTGGCCTGGCCAAGCGCGAGAAGCAGGCCAAGCAGGAAGATTTGCGGCGCAAACGCGAGGAGATCGCTTATCAGGTACTGAAGGCCGCCTGCATGGTGAGAAGCGCGCGCGAGTATGCCCGGGCCGCTGGCCAGGGCGTGGATGAGGCCCAGGAACACGCGCGCGTAGCCCGGTTGCGCTACACTAACGGCCTGGGTCAGTATGCCGATACCCTGCGAGCGGCCACGGCCTTGAGCCTGGCCAAGCAGCGCCGCAACGTGGCGGAAAAGAACGTCGGCCTGGCGCGGCACTACCTGGGCCTGCTCTTGGCGGCAAAAGAACCTATTGATATCAGCGAAACCACGCTCAACCTCCCTGTTCATGATGAAGCCTTTTATCAGCAATCCGCCCGCTCGCGCAGCGACTTAAACGCCGCCGGGTTGAGGAGCGTGAATGCCAAAGAGAACATCCGCTTGGCCGAGGCCGGCTATTGGCCGTATCTGGGAGTGGGCGGCACCTATCAATTCAATGACCATGACCAGGCCTTCGGCGGCGAAGGCAAGAGCTGGCAGGTCGGGGCCTTCCTGCGCTGGAATCTTTTTGATGGGACAAAACGCGAATATGATCGCGCCAAGGCCCGCTACCTCTCCGAGCAGAGCCGGGAGACAGTTGCCGCCATGCAGGACGGCATCGACTACCGCATCGCCGAGGCCTACGCCAATGTGCAGGAGGCCCAGGCGAACAGCGCCCTGGCCCGCCAAGCTCTGGAGACAGCCGAAGAAGGCGCCAGACTGGTGCGTCTGCGCTACGCCAACGGTCTGGCAACCCTGGCGGACCTGCTGAACACCCAAACCGCTCTGGAAGAAGCCCGGGTTTCCGTGGTGGAACGGGAAAACGCGGCCCGCACGGCGCAAGCCACCTTAAGCTTTGAGAGCGGCGCTATTTTTTCTGATCTCAATATTCGAGACTGAAAAGGGGAGATGCCATGAATAACCTCATGTATAAAAAACAGGGCCTCTACGTGGTAGTTTTTCTGATCTTCGCTACCCTGGCCGTAGGCGGGTGCGGCAAGGAAACCGAGCCCGCGGCGCCGGCCCGACCCCTGGTCAGTGGGGTAACCTTAACCACGCTAACCCCCACCGAATTCGAGGAAAGTTTCGACGCCACGGGCACGGTACGCGCCGAACAGACCAGCGTGATAGCCTCCCGTGTCATGGGCGTAATCACCAGCCTGAAGGTACGCGAGGGCGATATGGTAAAGCCGGGTGATACCCTGCTCACCGTGGATGACCGCGATGCGCGCGAGCGTGAAAAGGCGGCCGCCATGGCCGTGGCGTCCGCCAGAGATCAACGCGATCTGGCCGAGTCCACCTGGCGACGCTACCGCAACCTCTATGAGCAAAAGGCGCTTTCCGAGCAGGAGATGGACCAGGTCAGCACCCAACGCAAGGTGGCGCAGTCCGAATACACCCGCGCCCTGGCCATGGCAGGCGAGGCCCGCACCTTCCTGGGATTCACCAAAATAACGGCCCCCACGGCCGGACGCGTAGCCGAAAAACACGTGGACATAGGCAGCATGGCCGCGCCCGGCATGCCGCTCTTGACCCTGGAAAGCGGAGGCGCGGCCCTGGTGGAGGCGGCCGTGGACGAAAGCTTGAGCGCCAAGGTCGCTACCGGCCAGGGCGTGAACGTCACCGTGGATGCGCTGAGCTTAAGCCTGCCGGGAACCATCAAGGAGATCCTGCCCACCATCGATGCGGCCACGCGGACCTTCACCATCAAGATCGCCGTCAAGGATCCCCGCCTGAAGAGCGGGCTCTTTGCCCGCGTGCGAATCCCGCTGGGCAAACGGCCGGCCCTCTTGGTTCCTCAAACGTCCCTGGTCCGCAAAGGCGCGCTCACCGGAGTCTATGTGGTCGATGCCGGCGGCGTCATCACCTACCGCCTCATCCGCACCGGGGTCAGCTCCAGCCAGGGCGTGGAAGTCCTCTCCGGTTTATCCGCCCGGGAGCGCATCATCACCGGCGGGGTGGAGAAGGCCGTGGACGGCGGCATGCTTCCCAAAGGGCAGGTGTAACATGAATGTCCTGGGCATCTCCGGAAGGATCGCGCAGTCCTTCATCCGGTCCAAGCTGACTCCGCTCCTGGTCGTCGCGGCCCTGTTGCTGGGCGTGTTCGCCACCTTGGTCACCCCGCGCGAGGAAGAACCGCAGATCATGGTGCCCATGGTCGATGTCATGGTAAGCTATCCCGGCGCCAGCGCACGCGAGGTGGAAGCCCGCGTCACCACGCCCATGGAAAAGTTCCTGTGGGAGATCAAAGGCGTGGAGTATGTCTATTCCATCGTCAAACCGGGTTTCAACCTGACCATCGTACGCTTCTACGTGGGCCAGAACAGTGAGGAGAGCCTGGTCAAGCTCTACAATAAACTCATGAGCCACTATGACGAGCTGCCTCCGGGGGTATCCCAACCCCTGGTCAGACCGAAGTCCATCGACGACGTTCCCATCCTGGCGCTCACGCTCTGGAGCCCGAAAAGCGCCTATACCGGCTATGAACTGCGGCGTATCGGCCTGGAGCTCTGCACGGAGCTGAAAAAAGGCCCGGATGTCTCCGAGACCACGCTGATCGGCGGGCAGCGCCGTCAGGTCCGCATCACGCTGGACCCGGGGCGTCTGCGCGCCTATCAGCTCTCCGGCCTGCAAATCATGCAGCGCTTGCAGCAGGCCAATGTGCGCCTGCCTTCGGGTAATTTCTCATCCCAAAATCAGGAGACTTTCGTGGAGACCGGCAACTTTTTTGAATCCGCTCAGGATGTAGCGGGCCTGGTGGTGCACGTCATGAACGGCCGTCCGGTATATCTGCGCGACGTGGCCGATGTCAGCGACGGCCCGGCCGAACCGGCCGACTATGTCTTCATGGGCCTCGGTCCGGCGGCCGCCGCCCACGGGCTGAAAGACGCCCCGGTCGGAGAAGTCCCCGCGGTAACCCTGGCGGTATCAAAGAAAAAAGGGGCCAATGCCAGCGTGGTGGCTGAGGATGCCCTGGCCCGGGTACAGGCCTTGCGCGGGAGTATTATTCCATCGGATCTCGACGTCACGGTCACGCGCGACTATGGGAAAACCGCCAAGGATAAATCCAACGAGCTCTTGGACCACATGCTGATCGCCACCATCTCGGTCATCATCCTGATCGCGCTGGCCCTGGGATGGCGCGAAGCAGTGGTGGTGGCCGTGGCCGTGCCGGTCACGCTGGCACTCACGCTGTTGATCAATTACCTCTACGGATACACCTTGAACCGCGTCACGCTCTTTGCGCTCATCTTTTCCATCGGCATCCTGGTGGATGACGCCATCGTGGTGGTGGAAAACATCACCCGTCACTTCCGTATGCACCGTATCGAACCTTTGACCGCCGTGCTGGCCGTAGACGAGGTCGGCAATCCCACCATCCTGGCCACCTTCACGGTCATCGCCGCGCTCCTACCCATGGCCTTTGTCTCGGGCCTGATGGGGCCGTATATGCGGCCCATCCCGGTGGGCGCATCGGCCGCCATGCTCATCTCCCTGCTGGTGGCCTTTATCGTGAGCCCCTGGTTGGCCTACAAGGTACTGAAAAACGCGCCACACAAGTCGGAGCCCGAGGAAGGCTCACGCCTGCATGCGTTCTATGAACGTCTGGTCGGGCCGTTGATCGATTCGCGCCGTAAACGTCATGTGGCCTACGCCGCAATCAGCGCCCTGCTGCTCCTGACCTTGTGTCTGCTGCCGCTTAAGCTGGTCGCGGTCAAGATGCTGCCCTTTGACAACAAGAGCGAGGTCCAGATCATCATCGACATGCCCGAAGGCAGCACCCTGGAACAGACCGCCGCCGCCACCAGGGCCATGGCCGAATATCTGAAACGCGTGCCCGAGGTCATGCATTATCAGGCCTATATCGGCACTGCCTCGCCGTACAACTTCAACGGCCTGGTGCGGCATTATTTCATGCGCCGCGGCCCCACGGTGTCGGATATCCAGGTGAACTTCGTGCCTAAGGAAGACCGCACGGCCCAGAGCCATGCAATCGCCAAACGCCTGCGCGGGCCGCTTAAGCTCATTGCGGATACGTACGGCGCGCGTCTCAAGGTGGCGGAAATTCCGCCCGGCCCGCCGGTTTTGAGCACCTTGGTGGCCGAGGTTTACGGCCCGGATGAGGGCCGCCGCATTACAATAGCCCGTCAGATCCGCGCCATCTTCAACCGGACCCCCGGCGTGGTGGATGTGGATCTGCTCGTGGAATCCGACCAGCCCAAACTCAACCTCACGGTGGACCAGGCCAAGGCCGCGGCGAACGGCGTCAGCACGACGGCCATCTCGCACAGCATGGCCATCGCCCTGGGCGGACAGGTGGCCGGCCTGCTGCATGCGGAGCGGGAAAAGGAACCGCTGGAAATTGTGCTGCGCATGCCGCAGGAGCAGCGCTCAGATATCGGCCGCCTGCTTTCGCTGGGCGTGCCCAGCGCCACGGGCGCACTCGTGCCGCTCTCCGAGCTGGTGCGCGTGCACAAGACCACCGAGGATAAGACCATCTACCACAAGAACCTCAAACCCGTGACCTATGTCTTGGCGGATGTGGCCGGCAAGGAGGAAAGCCCGGTTTACGCCATCCAGAACCTGCGTCCCGCCATCGAGAAGCTTAAGCTGCCCGAAGGCTACGGCCTCAAGCAGTATTCCGCCACGCAACCCTGGTTGGATAACCGGTATGCCATGAAGTGGGACGGCGAATGGCACATCACCTATGAGGTCTTCCGCGACATGGGCATAGCGTTCGCCGCCGTGCTGGTGCTCATCTACGTCCTGGTGGTGGCCTGGTTTAAGAGCTTTGCCACACCGCTCATCATCATGGCCCCCATCCCGCTCACCTTGGTCGGGATATTGCCGGGGCACTGGATATTCGGGGCCTTCTTCACGGCCACGTCCATGATCGGATTCATCGCCCTGGCCGGGATCGTGGTGCGCAACTCGATCCTCCTGGTGGACTTCATCCAGATGGAATGGCGCGATAAGGGCGAGCTGCGTCAGGCCTTGCTCCGAGCCGGGTCCGTACGCTTCAGACCCATCGTGCTGACCGCCGCGGCCGTGGTGGTTGGTTCGTTCGTCATGCTTTTCGACCCTATCTTCCAAGGGCTGGCGATTGCCATGATGTTCGGGGCCGTGGCCTCTACCATGCTGACGCTTATCATTGTGCCGCTCTTGTATTATTCCATTTTCAAAAACAAACCCTGCCCGGGCGTCACTGCCGGGACAGTACAAACTGAACATGGGGCCATCATGGGGATTGTAGGGGATCTGCCCGAAGATGCTCCTCCGTCCGATGAGCTTGACCGGTGAAGTCGCGGAGGCTTAAAAACATACGATGCGTGACTACCTGCCTTTCATAGTTCGAGCCGTGCTCTTCCTGCTGCTGCTGATATTCTCGGCCGCCATGGTCTTTACCACCCTGCAGAACACGAGCGTACTGCATACCCTGGCCGAAGCGTCGTTGGAAAACACGGCCTTCGCGCTTTCGCAAGCGGCCGAGAAGGCCTTGCGCACCCAGGCGGATAGCAGCGAGGTGCGCCAGATCCTCTCCGACAGGATTGTGGCCTATGCCTTGATCGCGGATGGCGATGGGACGATCCTGTTTCATACCAATAGACAACTCGTGGGCACGCGGCTCCCGATTACGCGCAAGTCCGCTTTAACGCGCGCAAGCAAGCCCACCGGAGAGCGCGTTGTGCTGGGAACCGGTCTGCCGGCCTATGAATATGATTATCCGCTCGATACAGCGGGTAAGACACCCCAGATGCTCAGGCTGGTGCTTACCACCACGTCCACGGATGCCATTGTGGCCCGCGCCGATCGGATGTGGTGGGCGCTGGGCGCTATCCTCATCCTGCTCTGGACCTTAGGCGTGCTCTTTGAACGGATCACCATGCGGTATATCAGGCTTCAGGAAAAGATGGAGCGGCAGAGACAGTTGGGCCTGATCGGCCAGATGACCTCCGTGCTCGCGCATGAGATCCGCAACGCCTTGGGCAGCGTCAAGGGCGCGGTCCAGTTCGCGGACGAGAAGGTGGCGGCGGCGGATGCCGCAAAACCATCTCTGGCCCTGGCCCTGCAGGGGACGGCGCGCATCGAGACCTTGGTGAACGAGCTGCTCTTATTCTCGCGCGAGGAGTCATATCGCCTCGAAACCTTCGACCTGGCCGAGCTGGTGCGCGAAGCGGCCCGGCATTCCCTGGATGGGTGGGAGGGGACGGCTACGCTGGATGAACTGCCGCAGGCCCGCATCGTGGCCGATCGTGAGAAGCTCTTGCGCGTGCTGGTGAATGCGCTGAAAAATGCAACCGAAGCTATGAGCAGCCCCGGGCGCTTGGACATCTCCATTGCCGCGCGGGGCCGTTGGACAACGCTCAGCATCGCCGATACGGGCACGGGCATAGCGCCCGAAGCCCTTCCGCGCTTGTTCGAGCCCTTCTTCACGACCAAGACCGACGGCACCGGTCTCGGGCTTGCATATGCCAAGAAAGTGATGGAGGGGATGCAGGGTAACATTACACTTACCAACCGCACGGACGGTCCGGGGGCCGTCCTCACGATCAGCCTGGTAAACGGTGGAAAGGAGCGGCATGGGTAGATCGATTCTGGTGGTGGACGATGACAAGCTGATGCGCTCTTTCATCGCGTTGGTCCTGACCGAAGACGGGCATCAGGTGCAGGAGGCGGCGGGCGCCCGCGAGGGTCTGGCCCACTTGAAGAACCGCGATTTCGACCTGGTGATCACCGACCTCAAGATGCCGGATATGAGCGGGCTGGACCTGATGCGCGAGGGCCGGGCGATCAGACCGGAAACGCGCTGGATCATCATCACGGCCTTTGGCTCCATCGGCAGCGCCGTTCAGGCCATGAAGGTCGGCGCCGCCGATTACCTGACCAAACCCCTGGGCAGCCCCGATGAACTGAGGCTGGTGATCTCCCGCGTCTGGCGCGAGATCGATGATAAACGCAGTATTCAGCTCATGAGTGAGGAACTGGGCCGGCAGTTCCCGCCCTCAGAGATGATCTTTGCCGGCGCTAAGATGGCCGAAATCCGCGCCATGGTCGAGCAGGTTGCGGCCACGGGCGCCACGGTCTTGATCATGGGACCCAGCGGCACGGGCAAGGAACTGGTGGCGCGCACGATCCATCAGATGAGCCCCCGGCGGGGCAAGCCTTTCGTGGCCGTTCACTGCGCCGCCCTGGCGGAGAACCTCCTGGAGAGTGAGCTTTTCGGCCATGAAAAGGGGGCCTTTACCGGGGCTTCCGCCCAGCGCAAGGGCCGTTTCGAGCTTGCCGACGGCGGGACCCTCTTCTTAGACGAGATCGGCGAGATCTCGACCTCCATCCAGGTCAAGCTGCTGCGGGTCATCCAGGAGCGCGAGTTCGAACGCGTGGGCGGGAGCAGGGCTATCGCGGTCGATGTGCGCATCGTGGCCTCGACCAACCGCGACCTCAAGGCCGAGGTCAGTACCGGAAATTTCCGGGAAGACCTGTTCTACCGGCTCAATGTCTTTCCCCTTGTCCTGCCGCCCTTGTCCGAGCGCCGCGAGGCCATTTCAACCCTGGCGGAGTATTTCGCCGTTCGCTATGCGGCCGCCTTTGGCAAGAAAGCAGGCGGCTTCACCCCCGCGGCCAAAAGCGCCTTGCAGGCCTATGCCTGGCCCGGAAACATCCGCGAGCTCCAGAATGTCATCGAACGGGCGGTGATCTTAAGCCCGGGCGCCATTGACGAGACGCACCTCAACCTGGAGCTTAAGGAGGAGACCTGCCCGTATGAAGAGGGCATGCTCAAAACACTAGAAATGGAGGCCATCCGCAAGGCGCTGGCCGAGACGGGCGGGAACCGCACCAAGGCCGCCAAAATGCTCGGCATATCGCTGCGCACCCTGCAGTATCGTATCAAGGCCTATGGTCTCTAAAGGTGCGCAGACTATGCATGCACTACGCAGGTTTTGCATGGTCCCACAGGTGATGGAAGGACGAATAGATGGTGTTGTATGGTTGATATGTCAATAATAACAGTTGGTTGTGCGGCAAAAAAGGTTTTGGCATGCCGGTTGCTCTTTCTCAGTATAAAAAACACGGGAAGGAGAATGCATAATGAAAAAGGTATTCAAGGCCATGCTTTTGACCGGAATAAGCGCCGGCATGCTGCTATCGGCCGTCCCCATCTTCGCCGCCGGTCCGTACGGCGGTGGAAGGAACTGCCAGGCGGCATTCAGACAAAATTATTGCTACAGGGCGCAGGCCCAGGTATACAACCGGGCCCGGCTGCGCGACGGTTCCTGCTTGTACGCCAACCAAATCGGCGCCGGCAGCGCGCAGAAGAGAGGCAATACCTATGGCCCCGGTGACGGCACCGGCAATGCCGGCAGCCCACCCCAGGACGGCACCGGTAACGGCGCACCATCCAAGAAATAGGTCCATGCCACATGAGAGGGGCAAGGCGTTCAGTCTTGCCCTACCTTTCATCCTATTTTTGGCACTTATGCTCGTCCCGGCGATTCCTGGGCGGGCCGAGGAACAAGACGTCGTACTGAAAGCGTGCGGCATCCTCTACCCGAAAGGCTATGACCCCAACACGGTAGGTGAAGTTCAAGGCAAGGTTCAGGGCCTGACCCGTCCTATGAACGGACCAGTGAGCTTCCAACTTGTTGCCGGCCGTGAACGCTATATCGTCCTGGCTTCACCCGCCTGGTATTGGCGCAGTACGGCCGCCGAATTCACACCGGGCTTAGAGGTTGTGGTGCGCGGTTCGAAATCTTTGGGCACGGATAACAACCTCTATATCATCGCCCAGGAGATCAGAATCATCGCCACCGGCAAGGTCTTGACCTTCAGGACCGCCGCCGGCGTTCCGCTCTGGAGCGGCCAGGCCGGCCGCGCGGGCTATCGCGGCGGCTCCGGTTCCATGATGCGCGGCGGCAGCGGGATGGGAGGAGGCATGCATGGACGGAATCGGTAAGAGGAGAACTCATGCCCATTCATATACGAACCATTATTGCATTTTTCGTAATGCTCACTATCCCCTCGCGGGTATTGGCGCTTTGGGAAGCCGAGGCCAAGTTCGTGTACGATTCCAATGTCAACCGCTCCGTAGTTGAGGAGGAATCAGACACCTATCTCGATGCGCTCGTGACGTATAACCGGGTTACGGATCCGGAGCGCAAGCTCGATTGGACTCTGCGAGCAACGCTTGAGGGCGCGGCCTATGCCCAAACACAGGATCTCGATTTCCTTGGCCTTTCACTCTCCCCGGCCGTGGTCGTTTTACCCGTGAACTGGTGGCAGATACGTATCGGCCCGTTCGTGCAGGCCAAGACCGTGCGGGATGACGATCAAACGGCGTGGGCCTGCGGCGGCTCGGTAAACCTGGAGCAACTATGGTCACCATCCTGGTACAGCGGTGAATATTACGCCTACACCGACAGCCGCGCCCGCGATGAAACCTACGCGTTTACCGAACACAGCGCCGGGGTTTTCGTGGGCAAAAACTGGACCAGCGCCTTTTTCAGCGAGATCGGGTATGAGTATGCATCCGGTGAATCGTTTCAAACCGTACCGACGATGAGCATCACTACCATCAGCGTTACATCCAGAGGCAGAGGCTACCGCCGCGCATATTCCACGACCTTCGATGCCGATGTCGTGCGCGATGATGTCACCCGCCACTCCGGCTCCCTGACCATCGGCTATGCCGCGGGTGCGTTCACACCCTATCTGGGGTACCGCTATACGCGCAGCAAGAGTGATCTGGGCAGCATGAATATACAAGAGGCCTCGGCCGGGATGCGGTATGCATTTTGATCACCGAGCCTCCTTGAGGCACGCTCATGGGACGCGATGTTTCAGCTCTTTTGCCGGAGGTATTGTTTCATTATCGATGGGAGGTTTCATGCGCTTGCCGCAGCGGAACTGTATGGAACGGGTGGGGCAGGCCTGTATGCAGGTGCCGCAGGCGAAGCAGTCCGGAATGACGGTGTCTCGCTTCAAGATAGCGTGCATCACGGTCGACGGGCAGGCCTTGGCGCATGTTTCGCACCCGATGCAGGTCTGGTAGTTGACGGCGATTTTGTACACGCTCAATTTTTCCGCCAGCCATCCTGCGAGCCCGAACGGGCAGAAGAAGTGACACCAGGGACGGTAGATGAACAGGCTGGCGCTCAGAATGCCGATCAGGAAGATTCCCCCGCCGATCAGCATCATCCTTGGCATGAAAATTTTGAAGGGATCGATGGGCTTGATCACGTCAAAGGACCAGATCAGTGCCGCACCGACAAAGGTTATAAAGAATATGATCCGCACCGTGTTGGTGAACACAAACGGCGGTTTATACTGCGGAAGAATACCTCGTGTGTCCTGGTGATTGCGGTTGAGGCGGAAAACAAGATCCTGCAAGGTGCCGAATTGACAGCCCCAGGCGCAGATGAATTTATTGGCGAGCATGACCGTCGCGATGAAGACGAGGAACGCCGCCAGTCGCGGGGGAAAGATAATATGGTACGACCCATACAGGGCGATCGCATCCTTGACCGTGCCCATGGGGTTGGGATCGGACCCGAGTGCGATACCGAACACAATCACGGCCGCCAGGTACATCGTTTTCCTGAGTATCGGGGTCATGGCCTCGCGGCGCATGAAGACAAAGGCGGTCACGAGAAAGCCTAGCCAGAGGCCGAACTTCAGCGCGATCTTCGGCCAGCTCTTCGAGCTTTCTTCGGCATTAAGGATCAATGCCCGCGAGGTAAGCGCCCGTATCTGTTCGCCGCTTAAGCCGAAGGTGTTGATTCCGCGGTTGAAATCCGCCGTACCTTTCAGATGAAAAACATTTTTCAGGACAGGGTCACTGAGATGGTTGCGTACCCCGAAATCAGCCACCCGCATGCCCGGCTCCACGATCAATACGCTGGCTGCGGTCGGAGTTGATTGTTTTTCTCCACCCGATCGAAGACTGGAAAGTCCGGCAACAAAGAGGACTAACATGAGGGCGTACACTATCACGTGCAAGGCATTGATTTCATGCCTGCGCATGCAATCAGCACCTCCTTCCTTCATTAGGGGGCTCCTGCAAGACATACCCCCTATTGTAAGCATACATTTTTTCCGCATGTATGTCACAGGGAAGTTGACGTGTGAACCGAAGCCGCTCAAGACCTATGGTCCGTGAGGTGCGCAGGGTCTGCATCCGCCACGCAGGTTTTGCATGATGGCGCGAGGACAGGGAGAACCAAAATGCGATGTCCTGGGGATGGTATGTCAGTCATATCCAGTGCTTGCAAAAACCATGAGGGCTTGGCATGCCGGTTGCTCCTACTGTGGAAACTAAAGAAATAAGGAGGAGGATCAGATGGAAAATTACGGTAAGAAAGGTGTTGCTTCATGGTTCGTGGCCTTCGGTCTCTTCATGGTCATGGCGCTGGGGTCCTTCGGATCCCTGCAGGCGGCAACCTTGAGCACGGAGGCCACCGATGATCTTCTGTTCATGCGGGAAGAGGAAAAACTGGCCCGGGATGTGTATCTGACGCTCTACGATAAATGGAATATGCGCATATTCAAGAACATCTCGGCCAGCGAACAGAACCATATGGACGCCGTCAAGGTGCTTCTCGATCGCTATGGCATTGCCGACCCGGTGGCGGGCAATGGATTGGGCGTCTTCACCAACCAGAGCCTGCAGACCCTCTATGATGAACTGGTGGCGCAAGGTCTCGTGTCCTTGATCGAGGCCATGAATGTCGGCGTTGTTATCGAAGAGACGGATATCGAGGCTCTCAAGGCGGCATTGGCTGAGGCGGGACTCCCCGCCGATGTGAAGCGTGTCTACGGGAACCTGTTGAACGCCTCGTACAACCACCTGGAAGCCTTCAATTACCAGGTGGACAGGCTCTAGTTTGAATCATTATCAAACAGGGCGAAGGGGGTGACCGCATGGAGGTGATGGCAGGGAGACTCTCGTTATTGCCGCCATCCGCGCCCTCATCGTCCGGCGCTAGGCTGCTCCGCGATAGACGAGCCGTTAACGGTGGTTTTTCAGTCTGGCAGCCCCCGCGCTGAGGACAAACCACCCGAAGGCACACAGGATCACCGTGGCCCCGGTGGCGGTACGGGCCCAGTCCTGGGCCGAAATGACCAGCCCGGCCACGGCCGAGGTCTCGGCCACCACCAGCGCCCACCAGAACATGGCTCCGGCCGAGCGCGCCAGGTTGCGGCCGGCCGCGGCCGGCACGATCAGGAGGGCCGTGACTAAGAGCACGCCCACGGACCAGACCGCGAAGATCACCACCAGCGCCAGGAGCGCGGCGAAGAGGTACTGATACACGGCCACCGGCACGTGGTGCGCCTTGGCCAACGTGGAATTGAGCCCGATATAGATGAGGCGGTTGTAGCCCCAGGCCTGGAAGGCCGTCAGCGCCGCGAAGAGCGCCAGGAGACCCATGATCTGGGTGTCGCTGATGGTCAGGATATCGCCGTAGAGGAAACGCTGGATGTCGCGCGCCACATTCTGCTCGCGGCTGACCACGGCCAGTCCGAAGGCCACTACGGCCGCGAAGATGACGCCGATGACCGTGTCGGACGACAGGGTGCTGAAGCGCTGCAGGGCCGCAATGGCCAGCCCCACCAGCACGCCGAAGGCCAGCATCGACAGCTGTGGATTTAAGGACGCGATAAGGCCTAAGGCCACGCCGGCAAAGGCCGAGTGGCTGATGGCGTCCGAAAAGAAGGCCATGCGGAAGTTCACCACCTGCACCCCCATGGCGGCCGCCAGGGGGGCCAGCAGGATCATGCCCACCAAGGCCTGTTGCATGAAACGGGCCTGCAGGCACTCGAAGGGCAGGATCAGCGGGATCAGATCGTAGAGTGAGGCAAGCTCAGTCATGACCCTTCTCCGCGTGTCCCGCCACGCACGTACAGGGCTCGACCGGCGCGTGCGTGTGGAAAAGCCCCATGTGGGGGCCGAACACGGCCGACAGGCTTTGATTGGTCAGGACCTCGCGCGGCGGACCCTGGGCCACGACCCTGCGGTTCAGGCCGATGACGTGCGTGGCATGGTGCGTCACCGTGCCGAGGTCATGGCTGACCATGAGCTGCGTGAAGGAGCGTTCGCGCCTTAAATGTTCCAGGACCTCGCAGAAGACCTGCCCGCCCTCAAGATCGACCCCGGCGGCGGGCTCGTCCAGCACGAGCAGGTCCGGGTCCTGCTGCAAGGCCAGGGCCAGGAGTACGCGTTGCAGCTCGCCTCCCGACAGCGCGCCTAAGCGGCGACCGGCCAGGTGCGCGGCCTTCACCGATCCCAGGAGATCCAAGGCCTGCTCACGCCTGGCTTTTCGAACCCCGAACCACAGCGGCAGGCGCTGAGCGCCCATGGCCAAGAACTCGATCACGGACAGCGGCATGGCCCGGTCGAACATCAGGCGTTGCGGCACATAGCCGATGCGATTGCATCCACGGCCGGCCCGGCATACGAGACGGATGTGCCCCTGGTAGGGCACTTCGCCCAGTAGGGCCATCAGCAGCGTGGTCTTGCCGGCTCCGTTGGGACCCACCACGGCGGTGCATCCGCCGCGCGGCACGCTGGCGGATACCTGTTCGAGGATGCTCACCCCTTCCAGGGTTACCGAGACGTCCTCAAACACCACGGCCGCGTCCGCATACATGGGCAGTTTAGCGTGTTCCAAGCGTCACCTTGAGCGTCGCCATGTTGCGGCGCATGATCTTTTCATAATAATCCAGTCCGGCCTGGGGCGGGCCGCTGGCTACGGGATCGAGCACGGCCGCCGGAATGCCGGCCTCGCGGGCGATTGTGCGGGCGATGTCATCCGGGTATTGCGGCTCGGTGAAGACCGCGCCGGCTTTTGTGCGCCGGATCGTCTTGACGAGCGCCAGGGCTTGCGCGGCCGAGGGTTCCTGGCCGCCATGCGCCTCCACGACCGCCACCAGCGTAAGCCCCATGTCGCGCGCCAGGTAATCGAAGACGCCGTGCTGGGTCACGATGCGGGGGTTGGCCAGCGTCCGCCCGAGCGCGCGTATCTCATCGGCCAGGTCGTTCAGGCGCGCGGCATAGGCTGCGGCGTTGCGGTTATACAGGGCCGCGCCGGCGGGGTCGAGGCGCCCCAGACCCTTGGCGATGGTAAGCGTCAGTTGCGCGGCCATGCGCGGGCTGGCGAAGAGGTGCGGATTATAGGCGGCATGGTCGACGTGTCCGGGCTCTGAGGCGTTGGTATAGCGCAGGAGGTCTTTGATCCCCGCCGAGCTGTCAAGGACCTGTATCTTAGGATTGGCCTTTTTCAGCGGTGCGCCCAGGAACTCCTCCATGCCCAGGCCGTTGATGATCAGGATGTCCGCCTGCGCCAGTTTGCGCATGTCCTGGGGCGTCAAGGCGTAGTCGTGCGGACAGCCGAGTTGGGCCGGCAGCATCAGCTCGAGGTGCAGGGAGGCGCGGTTCTGGGTGATGTTGCGTGTGATCTGATACAGGGGAAAGGTCGTGCAGAGCACGTTGAGCGGCTTGTCCGACGCCTGGACAGCGGCCGGGACGAGCAGTATGGCCATGGCGTAAGTAAATGCCAACCCCCACAGGAAACATCGCTTTTGCGTGGACATACTCCCCCCCTCCTTTTTTGCGAATGTGCTTGCATTATAAACCCATGCACGGACAGGGGTCAATGCTTAATGCAATCGCATTTGCAATAACACACACTTCGCGCTATAATCTTTGTAATGAAACGCAATACGACCCAACGAATGGCGATTGAGGAAATATTCAAGCAGGCGGACCACCCGCTGGGGGTACAGGAAATCCTTGAGGTCGGGAAGGGGCGCGTGCCCTCCTTGAACCTGGCCACGGTCTATCGCAATCTGAAGCTGCTTTTGGCCGAGGGCCGACTGAATATCGTCTCTCATCCCGTGCTGGGAATTTTGTATGAACGCGCGGGCAAGGCTCATCACCACCACTTTCACTGCCGTATCTGCGACCGGGTCTTCGAATTGCCGGGCTGCCCGCTCAAGGAGACCGTGCCCTGTCCGCCGGGGTTTGTCGCCGAGGCGCATGAGGTCTACCTCTTCGGAGTATGCGCCGTATGCGGAGCCAGAACGGCCTGAACCCGGACGAGTGAAACTTGAGGGTTGTGCTTCTCTTTAACTCCCGCTTTTCAAGCTATGATGCTGTCTCATGAGCAGGATGAGCGGCAGCAGCAGCGCGATCATGATCGTGAGCAGGAAAAAGACATCGTTGAAGCCCAGCATGGAGGCCTGCCGCAGCAGATGGGAATAGATAACGCCCAGGCTGCCTTGGCCGGCCTGGGTCGGGTCGATGCCGCCGGAGGCCAGGGCGTTGGCGCCCTGCTGGGCCTGGAAGGCATAGATCGGATCGAAGGGCGATAATTTCTCCACCAGGCGGGCCTGATGGAATTGGGTGCGGCGGTTGAGCAACGTGGAAGTGATGGCAACCCCGAAGCTGCCGCCCAGGTTACGGACCAGGTTGAAAATGGAGGTGGCGTTGGGCAGCTTTTCCTTTTCGATGTCGGAGAGCGTCAAGGTGGTCAGCGGGATGAAGGTCAGGGCCATGCCTATGCCCATGACCACGCGCGGCCACATTACGGTGGTGAAGTCGACGCCCAGGGTGAAACACGACATCAGGTAGGTGGAGTAGGCCAGGACCAAGATGCCGGGTATGATGAGAGCCTTCGGGTGATAGTGGGACAGCAGCCGGCCCACGATGGGCATGATCAAGAGATTGGCCAGGCCGCCCGGGGCCAGGGCGAAGCCCGAGAGGGTGGCCGTGTACCCCATGAGGGTTTGGAGGTAGATGGGCAGGAGCACGAGACCGCCGAAGAGGTTGACACTGAAGAAGAAGAGCGCCAGATTACCTAGGCCGAAGGAGTAGTCTTTGAAGACCCGTATGTTCACGATCGGCTGATCCGCGAACGATTCCACGATCACCAAGGCCAAGAGCGCTGCGCCGGAGATGATTGCCATCGCGAGCATCTCCTGCGAGGCAAACCAGTCCAGGCGCTCCCCGCGGTCCAGCATCATCTGCAGGCCGCCTACGCCCAAGGACAGGAGGATCAGGCCCCAGTAATCGATGCGCATGCGGGTGCGCTGCATGTAGGATGGGTCGTGGATGAAGAGCATGGACATGATCACGGACACGACCCCGATGGGTATATTGATGAAGAAGATCCAGTGCCAGGAAAGGTTGTCCGTGATCCAGCCGCCCAGCACGGGTCCGACGATGGGGCCGAACATGATGCCGATACCGAACAGCGCCATGGCCATGCCGTGCTGCTTGGGCGGGAAGGTCTCGAGCAGGATGGACTGCGATATGGGCTGCAGCGAGCCGCCGGAAAGGCCCTGCAGGATACGGAAAACGACCAAGCTCTGGATGCTCCAGGCGCTGCCGCACAGGAATGAACTGATGGTGAAGAACGTCACCGAGAAGATCAGAAGGCGCTTGCGTCCGAAGAAACGGCTCAGCCACCCCGTCATGGGGATGATGATGGCATTGGCCGCCAGATACGAGGTGATGGACCAGGTGGCCTCGTCGATGCCGGCCGAGAGAGAACCGCGGATGTGGTTTAAGGAGACGTTGACCACTGCGGTGTCGATGATCACCATGAGCGTGGGCAGCATCACGGTCAAGGCGACCATCCATTTATTCACCCTGACTTCCATAGCGGCTAAGGTTCTTTAACGGTCTCGCACGGCAATGGTGGGGATGACCGACATCCCCAGGCGCAGGACATGGTCGGGGTCCGTGCCCTTGTCGAGTATGATCTTGACCGGTATGCGCTGCACCACCTTGACATAGTTGCCGGTGGCGTTTTCGGGCGGGAAGAGCGCAAAGGCCGCGCCCGTGCCGGCCATGATGCTCTGGACCCGGCCGCTGAATTTCCTGCCCGGGAAGGTATCGACCACGATGCTGACCTTCTGGCCGGGCCGCACCTTGGAGAGCTGGGTCTCTTTGTAGTTGGCCACGATCCAGACATCATTGAGGGAGACCACGGCCATCAGGGGCTGACCGGCCTGCACCTGGTTGCCCACCTCGACGCTACGTTTGGTGATGTATCCGTCGGCCGGGGCGTAGATCCTGGTGTAGCTCTGCTTGAGCTGTTCGGCGCTTAAGCTCGCCCGGCGCTGGGCGATTACCGCGTGCTGGGATTCGAAGGCGGCCTGGGTCTGCTCCACGGCGGCCGTTTGGACCTCCAGAGCCGCCTGGGCTTGTTTCAGTTGCTCTCGGGCGGCATCTCTTTGGGAGCTGGCTACGTCATAGGCGGTCTGCGCCTTCTCCAGGCGATCGCGGGGGATGATCGAGTTTTGAAAGAGGCGCTTGGCCCTGGCCAGGTCCTGGCTGGCCTGGATTAGATTGGCCTCCTGCAGCTTCAGGCCGGCCTGGGCGCTCGCGATCCGGTAGTGGATCTCTTTGAGCTGCTTGCCGGCCAGGGCGATCCTGGCCTTGGCCTCGTTCAACTTGGACTCCTCGGTGGCGAGCATGGCCTGGGCGTCCCTGACCCTGACATCGTAGTCGCGCGCATCGATTTCAAGCAGCAGATCACCCTGCTTCACCAACTGATTGTCCTGTACCGGAAGAGTCATGACGGTGCCCGGCACCTTGGATGCGATCGTATACACCCGCCCGCTGACGTAGGCGTCGTCGGTGGAGATATAGAAATGCGTATGACGGACATATCCGTATACGCCGACACCCACCAGAGCGACGATCAAGAAGAACACCCCGATGATGACGCCTCGTTGCCGGACGTTTTCCGGCGCCGGAACATTCGGATTCATACCCAACCTCCCATACGATACGAATGTGATGTATTACCCTTAAACGGGACCCCTATGCAAGGCTATTCCTGGCCATAGCCGTGAACGCGGACTCCTAAAGTGCGATGAAATATTATTTGACATCCGGGGGCATATCCCGTACTTTTTATTCGTCCGACCTGCACTTCGGGCGACTGGGGAAAAGGGGAGGCTATGGAGTGAATGGATTGACGTTACATCCCCGCGTGCGCGGAATCTGTGTTTTGGCGTGCGTGCTCCTGGTCACGAGTTGCACGGATCGCGAAGTCGGGAAATACAAACCCAAAACCGGCCGCATGGTCATCCCCCCGCAATTCGAAGAGGTCGGCGATTTCAGCCAGGGCTTGGCCGCCGTACGGGTCGGCTACAACTGGGGGTATATCGATAAGACCGGTAAATTCATCATTGAACCGAAGTTCTGGGAGGCACGGCGTTTTTCCGAAGGCCTGGCCGCCGCCCGGAAAAACAACCAGTGGGGCTTTATCGATACGAGCGGCATATTTATCATCCCGCCGCAGTTCCTCGCGGTCCAGGACTTTTCAGAAGGTCTGGCCGGGGTCAAGAAAGACAAAAATTTTGGATATATCGACAAAATTGGGCGCTATGTTTTCAAACCGCAATTCCCCGGTGCCGGCAGCTTTTCCGAAGGCCTGGCGGCCGTGAACGTCGGCGGCTTGCTGGGCGGCAAATGGGGCTTCATCAACAAAACGGGTGCCTATGCCATACCACCCGGCTTTGACCTGGCCGGACATTTCTCGGACGGTCTGGCCCTGGTCAACATGGGCGGCCTGGTGGGAGGCAAATGGGGCTATATCGACAAGACCGGCGCCTATGCCGTCGAACCGCAATACGCCTTTGCCTACAGCTTCCATGATGGTTTGGCCGCGTTCTTAGACGGCAGCAAGAGCGGGTTCATCAACAAAAAAGGCAAAGTAATCATGAAACCCACCTATGTCAGCATCGGTGAGTTCTCGGAAGGCGTCCTGGCCGTGCAGAACGGGGACCGGTGGGGTTTTGTCAACCGCAAAGGCAATTTTGTCATCAAACCCCAATACAGTCAAGCCTGGAGCTATTGCGAGGGGTTGGCCGCCGTGAGGATCGGCAAGAAATGGGGTTTCATTGAATAGGAGGTTAGGTGCATGAAAGCTCTCATTATGGGTGGGGGGATGTCCGGTCTGGCGACCGCTATCAATCTTCTGGATCTGGGTTTCGAGGTCGAACTGATCGAGGCGGATGAAATCCTGGGCGGCCGCGCCAGCTCATGGAAGGACGAAGACGGCGACATGATCGACAACGCCCTGCACGTCTTTTTCCCGTACTATGTCAACCTGCTGCGTTTCTTTGACAAGATGGGCATCGCGGACAATATCCTGTGGAAGAAATCCGAGTTCGCCTACATGCTCCCCGGAGGCAAGCCGGCCATCATGGGCTTTTCCGACCTTCCGGCCCCTCTGCATGCCGCGGCGGCCTTCCTGCCCATGCTGAGGGACTATAAGGCCATACCGCGCTGGAAGATGATCTTCGGCGGTTTGGTCTTGACCAAGGCCTTGTTGTATTCCCAGTCAACCATCGACCGCCTTGACGATATCTCGTTCAGCCAATGGGCCGAACGGCTGGCCCCGCGAGGGTGCTTGAAACAGATGGAGCCGGGCGTCAACGGGTTGACCTTTACGCCTTCGTCCATGATATCGGCCAAGGTCATGCTCAACTGGATGCGCAAGGTCTTTGCCTCGACCGGCACCGCCAAGGTAGGTTTCGCGAACGGCGGCCTGGGGGATATCTGGGTGGATACCTGCCTAGACTACATCCGGCAGAAGGGGGGCAAGGTCGAATTGAAAAAGACGGTCAGCGCCATCACTGTCAAGAACGGCAAGATCGACAGCGTGACCGTGAACGGCAGGCAGAAACGCAAGGCCGATATCTATGTCTCGGCCATTGGGCCTTTCGCCATGCGCAAGGTCCTGCCGCCGGAGGCCTACCGTTATGCCTACTTCCAGGACCTCATGCATTTCACCATGGCGCCGTCCTTATCCCTGCAGGTATGGTTCGACCGCTCCTTGACCGATATCGAGACCACCATCTTCTCCAATGACTGCATCTTCAATACCTATGCCGACCTGGCCAACGTGCTGCCGCATATTTTCAAAGGCGGCACCATGTTCGAGATGGTGCTCTCCCCGGCGGATCATATCCTGGGGCTGCCCGATGAGGTGATCTTCGATACGGCCATCGGCCAGATAAGGGAGCTTTTCCCGGCGGCGCGCGATGCCAACGTACGCAAGTGGAAGGTTGTGCGCGAACGCCAGGGTGTCTACCGGGCCCTGCCGGGCATGGAAAAGCATAGGCCGTACCAGCGTTCGCCGTATGTGAACCTCTATCTCACGGGCGATTATACCAAGACGCATGTGAGCTCGGGCGGTATGGAAGCAGCCATCTGGAACGCCAACCGCTGCGCCGAGATCATCGCCGAGGACAAGCTCGGCAAGCAGGTCACCCTCAATACGGAGTTCCAGCCGGACAAGGGCCTGATCCCTTATATCAAGATAGGCCTGGGCGCGGTGCTGATCTGGTCCGGATTCAAGCTGCTGCGCTACTTGAGACGCTAGCACCCGGCCATCCCGATCCGCCATCGGGATGGCCGATTCCTTTTTAGTCCTTGAACAATTTCAGGTAGACGCCGTACCCTTCTTGCTCAAGCTCTTCCTTGGGTATGAAGCGCAACGCCGCCGAATTGATGCAATAGCGCCGTCCGGTGGGCTTGGGCCCGTCGGGAAAGACATGCCCGAGGTGCGAACCGGCCCGGCGGCTCTTGACCTCGATGCGGTGCATGCCGTGGCCCTCATCCGGGTATTCGACGATGCTGGCGGCCCGGACGGGACGCACAAAGCTCGGCCAGCCGGTGCCGGAATCGAACTTGTCCGTGGAGCTGAAAAGCGGCTCGCCCGAGACGATATCCACGTAGAGGCCCTGGCGCTTGTTGTCCCAGTAAGCATTGTCGAAAGGCGGTTCCGTGGCGCACAACTGCGTCACGCGGTAGGCATCGGGTGATAGCTTCTGTTTGAGCTCGGCCTTATCGGCTCCGCGACCGCACCCGGACGGGCATGGCCCGGGATTGTCCGCGTCCCAGAGGCGTGCGAGCAATCGGTCGCGCCCTGAAGCCGCGCGGTAGGCGCGGTAGTGCGCCGGTTGTTTACGGTAATACTCCTGGTGGTAGTCCTCGGCGGCGTAGAAATTGAGCAAGGGCTTAATTACGGTGGCGATCGGAGAGCCGAAGCGGCCGGAGCGTTCCAGCGCCTGCTTGGATGCCTCGGCCAAGGTCCGCTGTTCCTCGTCATGCGTGAAGACGGCCGTACGATACTGGTCTCCGCGGTCAACGAACTGGCCACCCTCATCGGTCGGGTCGATATGGCGCCAGAAAACGTCCAAGAGTTCGGCATAGCTGATGAGCGCCGGGTCATAGTGCACCTGCACCGCCTCGACATGGCCGGTCGAACCGGAGCAGACCTCGTCGTAGCTCGGTTCGATGTTCTTTCCGCCGCTGTAGCCGGATATGACCTTGATCACGCCGGGCAGTTTGGCGAAGTCTCTTTCCATACACCAGAAACAGCCGCCGGCAAAGGTGGCCAAGCGCTTGGTTTTCTTATCGTCCGTCATAGACATCATCCCCTTTTAAGATCATTTATAGGTGCAGGTCCGGTAAATTTCCATAGGCTGAACACAAACCGGATAGTATCTTGACTTGTACCGTGCGGACCATTACAAATGGACCGGTCTGCCACATCACAATGATCCAGGCATTATTAGCGCAACAGGAGGAGGTCATATGAAAAAGTTCACGGTTTTGTTCTGCTTTTTGATCTTGTTTGTCGGTGTCGGTTCAGCCCGGGCCGATGTAGCGGTCGAGCGCTATATTAAGTCGGACGGCATAGGCGGCATGGGCGCTTTCGAGGGCACGACGCAGGAGCGTCTTCAGGGTCTCAAGAAGAGCGAGGAGACGGCCACCAAATTCACGGGCGCCATCATGTCAAGGCTGGCTTCGGGATCTCAGCAGATCGTCATCACCCGCATCGATAAAGGCGTGGTGTGGAACCTTGATCCCAAAAAGCAAGCCTATACGGAAACCCCCATCGAAACCTTCAAATCGGGAGAACAGGCCGGGAAGGAGCGGACCACCGCCACGGAAAAACCCAAGGTGCGGGTGACCGGGAGTGATTTCACGGTCAAGAAGACCGGGGCCAGCGAAACCATCAATGGTTTTGCATGCCAGGAGTATCTCCTGACCTGGATGATCGAGATGGAAGATCTCGAGACCAAGGCCAAGATGAAGAACACCATGCTGACCAACCTCTGGACCACCCCTGAGACAGCCGCCATCAAGAAGCTTCAGGCCGAAGAGGCGGCTTTCGCCAAGGCCTATCTGAAGAAGATCGGTATGACCATGACGCAATCCGAGATGAAGCAATTCGGCGTCGAGGCCCTCATGGCCATGCACGGGGCATCGGCCAAAGACATGGAGAAGGCCTTCGTGCGCGTCAAGACCGAAATGGCCAAAATGAAAGGTTACCCGATCCGCACCGTGATCACCTGGGAGGCCCAGGAACAGGGCTCTCAGACGGCAGCCGCGGCTCATAAATCTGAACCCATAGAGGCTCCTAACGTCTCGGGCGGCTTGAGCGGCTTGATCAGCGGTATCATGGGCACGGTTGTCAAGAAGGCCGTCGGCGAGCCCAAACCGGCCGGAGATGGCCCGTTTTTTTCGAGTGTGACCGAGATCAAGGGCATCAGCACCGAGCCGATCGCCGGCTCGGCCTTCGATATCCCGTCCGGCTACACCAAGAAAGATCAATGAGAAGGACCGTCAAGTCGTTCGCCGACAAGGTGGTGTATGTCACCGGCGGGTCAAGCGGCATAGGGCTGGCCACGGCGCGGCTCTTCGCCATGCGTGGGGCGCATGTCGTGATCTGCGCCCGTGACGCCGCCAAGCTTGAGCAGGCCTTGGGCTCCATCCTTCAGGCCCGCCTCAGCGACCGGCAGCGCATCCACGCCGTCACCGTGGATGTGACGGATGAGGCCGATGTGCTCAAGAAGATGGCGGCGGCCGTAGGTGAGTCGGGGGCGCCGGATATCCTCGTCCACAGCGCGGGCCGTGGGCACGCCGACCACTTCGAGAACATCACGGCCGCCACCTTCGATGCCATCATCAAGACCAATGTGTACGGCACACGCCATGTGATTGCGGCCGCCCTGCCGTATATGAAAGCCAAGGGCGGACACATGGTGATCTTGTCCTCGGCCGGAGGGCTTCTGGGTATGTTCGGGTACACGGCTTACGGCACCTCGAAATTCGCCCTGGTCGGTTTTGCCGAATGTCTGCGGGCCGAACTCAAACGCTACGGCATCAAGGTCTGTGTGGTCTGCCCGCCCGAGGTCGATACCCCGTTGGTGGCCGACGAGGGACGCACCATACCGCCCGAGGCGCATGCGGTCAAGCATCTGGCCGGGGTGCTGAAGCCGGCCTATGTGGCCGAAACCATTCTGCGGGGCGTGGAGAAGGGGCGGTTCCTCATCATCCCCGGTTTTCTGGCCAAGAGCCTGTATTACCTGCAATGCTATCTGCCGGGCAGGCTCACCCGTCTGGCGCCCGACCTGGTGGTGGGCATCACCCGTTACTTTTCGAAGGACTAGGCCGTACGCGTCCGGTGCGCCGTGCGGTTGACACCGCCGCCGTCCAGCCGCTAAGATGCGCCGATTATTGTAAGGAGGGAGACCATGGATGCCAAAGCCAAGGCGGTACTGGAGGCGATGAAGAAGGCCGGAGCCCCCATGCGGCCGGGGGATGTGGCCAAGGTCCTGCAGATGGACAAGGGGGAGGTGGCCAAGATCATCGATCAGCTTAAAAAAGACGGCCTGGTGACCTCTCCCAAGCGCTGTTTCTATGCCCCTGATCTGAGTAAGTAAGCCTAAACCGGCTGTCTATTGGCGGTCGGCGGCTCAGGAAATGACCGATATGAAGAAAACTCTGTGCGTGGCGATCACTCTTGTCTTGCTGTGCTTCCAGACCGCCTGGGCCGATGTCCATATCCTGACCATCAACGACTTCCACGGCTGGGTCGAGGCGACCGGTTCAAGCCCCGGCATGGCCAAGCTGGCGACGTTCATCAAAGGCTATAAACTCCAGAATCCCGATACCATCGTGGTTTCCGGGGGCGACAATTATCAGGGCGAGGCCCTCTCGAATCTGAGCCGCGGCGATCTCGTCAACGCGCTCTTCGGCCTGATCGGTCTACAGTTCTCCGCCGTGGGGAATCATGAGTTCGATTGGGGTACCGAGCACTTCGCGCGCTGGAACGCTTCGGGCGTGCAGTACCTGGCGGCCAATATTATTGACCAAAAGACCGGTCGGCCGCCGGCCTGGGTCAAGCCCTATGCGATCGTTCAAGCAGGTGGGAAGAGAATCGCCTTCATCGGCCTATCGACCCGCGAGACTCCGGGATCCACGGCCGCCAAGCACCTCAAGGGGCTCAAGTTCGAGAACGCGGCCAAGGCGGCAAAGCGCTGGATCAGGTATCTTGAACAGGGTCGGGACGAACTCGGCAGACCCGACGCCGTCATCCTGCTCACCCATGTTCCTTCTTTTCAGGATAGTGTCAGCGGCATTATCTTCGGCGATGAATTATCCGAGTTGACGCGGCTCAAGGGAGTCGACGCCGTCATCACGGGACATTACCATAAACTCGTGTCCGGCCGTCATAATGGCGTCCCGGTGGTTCAGGCCGTCTGCTTCGGCAAGGCGGTGGGGGTTCTGCGCCTTAAGCTTGAAGGACAGCGGAGCGCCGCGGTCACTGCGAAGGTGATCGAATTGAAGGGCCTGCAGGACTCCCTGCAAGCCGACGCCGGTGTCCTGATGGTCACGGATGCTTACCGCAAGCGATTAAGCGGTCTCATCGACCGCAGGGTCTGCCGCCTGAAAAGCGACCTGCCCTTCGAGCGTAGCCGCGTCGAGAGGCTGACGCCGCTGGGTTACCTCATATGCAAGGCCGTGCAAACCCAGACCGGGGCGCAGGTGGCCCTAGTCAACAACGGCGCCATCCGGCGCGGCCTGAAGGCCGGGGACGTAACCTACGGGCACATCATGGGGGTGTTCCCCTTTGACGATTATGTCGTCACCATGCGTTTGTCCGGGAAGGACCTGCGCAGTCTGATCATGGCCGCCGGCGAGGGCAAGGGCATGAGATCCTGCCAGTTTGCCGGGGTACGGCTGCTGGTCCGGCCCGGGTTGGGCGGCAGCCATGAAATAATCGCCGTGGAGCTGGAGAATGGGGCGGCCATCGCGGATGATGCGTACTACACGGTGGCGGTGCCGGATTATATCTTCGAGGGCGGGGACGGGCACAACTTTGCCGCGGCGCATGATACCCGCTATGTTTATGTACAGCTGCGCGACATGCTGGTCGAGTACCTAGAAGCGCGCAAGCTCATCGAGGCCCCGGATATCTCCACGGTTTACCGTAAGATCCACGGGTAGAAGCACCCATGGCCCGGGTATATCCTTTTAGGATGTCGGTTACGTAACGGCCGTGATTTTCTCTGGAGTTTCGATGTCGGTCTCGCTGGTTACGCGGCAGCGGCCTGTGCGCTTGGATTGGTACAAGGCCTTGTCGGCCCGTTGGATGAGGTTCTCCAGCGATTCATCCTTGCGATAGCGTGCCACGCCGAATGACAGGTGGACCGGACCGATGAATTGGCTGGTGTCCTTGCGCTTCCAATTCAGGTTCTTGAAGTAGGTGCAGATTTTGTCCGCCAGGATCAGGGCGCCGGTCAGCGGGGTATCGGGGAGCAGGATCACGAACTCTTCTCCGCCGTAGCGCACCACATGATCACGTCCCTTGATGCTGTCCTTGAGCACCTCGGCCGTGGTCTTGAGCACCTTGTCGCCCATGAGATGACCGTAGGTATCGTTGATGCGTTTGAAATGATCGATGTCGGCCATGATCAGGCACAGGTCGCCGCTGTTTTCATCCACCTGCCTGACTTCCTCGGCGAATACATTGATCAGGAAGCGCCGGTTCTTGATGCCGGTCAGGAGATCGGTGGTGGCCTGTTCCCGGATTTGTTCGATATTTTTGCTGAGTTTTTCCACCTCATCGGTGGAGGCTTGCAGTCGTTCCTGGAGCTTGGCCCCCGAGAGCACGATGCTTTTGCTCTCGGAGAGGATACCGTCCACCACCCTGGCGACCGACTCAAGGTCGAGGTCTTCCTTGAGATCCTGGGAATAGCGCTTGATCACGTCGCCGAAATTCTTGAACTGCCCCTCGGCATCGGCGATGTGATGGAGGATCTTGACCAGGATGGCGCGAAGCTCGCGGCGGATCTTGTCCATGATCATCTTTTCGTCGATGGCGATATATTTTTCATAGAGCCTGGTTATAAGCTCGGGGGTGATGCACTTGGATTCGGAAAGGAGCGTGTCGATATCAACCCTCAAGTTCTCGTTTTTACCCGAGACGTACTCGTACCAGACCGAATAATTAGTGGGGTCGTAAGGGATCTGGAACCGCCCCATGTGCGAGATGGCCATACGAAGGTATTCGCTTGATTGTTCTAAGCTGTCACAATAATGCATTGGACTACCCTCCCAAGCAAAGTTCAAATGTGTGCTGTATATCGTCAGGTGCGAATAATATCTTGAATGCATGGTAGAGGGCTTAACTTATGGTGATAAATTGACGAGTAGGGCTGTATGTCGAGCGAGGATATCAATTGGAGCGAAAAGCGTAGGTACGAACGCTATTCGGTCAAACTGGATGTGTTGCTCAAGGTGTTGATCACACTCAAGGAAGGGACTAAAATCAGCCGCGAGCTCATGAGCATCAAGGCCCTGGGCCAGACCAACAACATCAGCATCGGCGGACTGTCGCTGCAACTGACCGCGTCGGCCATGGAAGACAAGCGGACCATTCCTTCCTCATATATCAGGCTGATGGCCGGGCGTCCCATCGAGATCGAGATCTATGGCAAGAACCTCGTGGTCTGGGGCGATGTGCTCAGATCCAACGGTGATACCCTTGAACTGGGCGTGGTCATCACCAAGGTTTCGGACGTTAAGCGTTGGAAGACATTGTGTACCGAACATCAAGAGGGTTTAAGCATCTTCCCCGACAGCCTTCAGGTCCGCCGTAAACGCCGTTCGGGCGACTGAACCATCACCCAGTACCCCATCCGGAGTCCGGTTGACAGGTGTTTGAGGCTGGTGGTACGTTGCACTTACTTGGGGCTTGAATTTTCAAGTGTGTAAAGGGGAAGGGCGTGGGCAGAAAACCACGGCAAATTCAAGGTGGCGATACCAACACCAGAGACCGATTGCTGAACGCCGCCTTCAAGGAGTTCGATGAAAAAGGGTATTATCTGACCAACGGTGATACCATTACCAAGCGGGCCGGGTTGGGGCACGGAACGTTTTATATCTATTTCAAGAACAAGAATGAGGTTCTCCTAGAACTGCTGCGACGTTCGACCACGGCCATTCCCTATACGGCGTATCGTAACGACCCCCAGTATCTCATGCGTCATACCGGCAGTCCGGCTCAGTTCGAAGCGGCCGTCATGGAGATGGTCAATCCTCTGTCCGAAATCCCCGGACTGCTCAAGGCTCTTTTCCAGGGCATGTTGCAGGATCAGGAGATTATCGTCTTTGGGATGCAGATCGGACGGGATCTGGCCCGTATGTTCAAGCTCATTATCGTAGCCAAGCAGAAGACGGGTGCCCTGCGAGGCTGCGATGCCCGGACCCTGTCCGAAATCATGGCGGTATGTCTGGCGTGCTCGATATTGATGACGGCCTCGCAGATCATCATGTGCAGCCCCGAGGTCCTGATCCACAATCTGTGCGGCATCATTACGCCGGTGCTCTTTCCGGATAAGCATGGCAAGAAGCCCACCCGGCTCCGGATGCCCGGTTTGGAAAATGATAAGAAGATCAGGCGCGAACTCCTGAAGGCCGCCCAAGAGGAATTCATCGCGCATGGTTATTTTGAGACCAAGATCGCCCATATTATGCAAAAGTCAGGCTACAGCAGGCGGACCTTTTATCACTATTACAAAAGCAAGGATGAGCTCTTGAAGGCGCTCTTCTTTGATATGTTGGGGAGCTTGTATCCGCAAGCCAATATGCAGATCGGTTTCATAGAAGCTATCGATGCTACGTCCATTGAGGATTTGGTGCGCATCCTGGACCAGATCATGCAGACCTTTGATACCCCCACGAATTGGGCTTTTCTGCAGGGATTCTTCAATAGCCCGGACCTGACGCAGGTCTATACCGATATTTTTGCGCTCTTTAGTGATCCTATCATGAAAAAGCTGGTCGCTTTGCAGGCCCAGGGGCAATGTGTCGGGATGGACCCCAAAGTGACATCGTATATCATCGTGGCGACGGTCAGCTATACGGCCTTCCTGCGCACGGCCGGATTCATCGGCGGCACCATGCATAAATGCTCCGTAAATCTAGCCTGGTTCCTCTTTTACTTCATGAACCATAAACCGTCCGGAAACTGATACCCGAGTCCTCCGGGTTCTGTAGCCGAGATCCTGCGGACACCCACCTATTGTCAGCGCCTCTCTTCGTGGTAAAAAACCATGTGTTGGATTGAAGCCCAATCCTCATTGGGGATGCGGCTATACGGTACCCCCCACAGTCTTTTTCATCACGAAAGACATGAAGAGCATGAAGAAAATCAGAAACACAGAAGCTTGTTAGCCGAGCTGATTGGGGTGGGGATCATTGCGGCCCCATGGTGACTAGCTGTGCATATTAAAATCATTTAAACCATTGTATGGGAGACGATTGCGCGTGTCACGAAAGATTAAAAATAATCATAGTATGGCTGAATCATGATTATAAAGTGCTTGACAGGTGCCTGCGTGTAATATACGAAAGTGACTAACTGTGAATAGATTGAATGTTTCTTTTGTTGTTTATCTACCGCTAAAGGAGGAATTTAGATGGAAGCGCAATCACGTGTCTTATGGGATTTTCTTCGGTTGTCATACCAACGGGGTCTGATGGATGACTTGATGGCGCTGGGGGATCTGATGGATCCGAGCATGGATTTTGTCGATGCCCTGGAGTCGTTCGAGGAGGCGGTCATGGCCATGGATCTTAAGCCCTTGACAGCGGTCTGGCAGGAACAGCTCCAACCCGTAGTCAAGTCCATGACCAATCCCCAAGCCATCGACGCCCTGCGGGTTATCCTGCAGACGCTGCGGCCCTACTTGCCGAAGCTTATCACAGGAGGCGGCCAGGCGTACTTGCTCCAGATCGTGCAGACGTTCGCGACTCTCAAGCCCCACCTCGCGGTACTGTTGCGTGAACTGGGTCCGCTCGCCACCCCTTTAGTGCAAAAGTTCGTACGCGAAGATTCGGGCAAGCTTCTCGGTCGTGCTCTGAACGCCATGAGCGGGGCTATCCTCAAAAGCCATGCCCGCGATCCGGAGTTGGTCGAGGGCATTTTTACAGATCTTTTCCGCACCCTGTACACCAAGCAGTTCGGCGGGGCCATGGAGATCGTGCTGGGCGGCTTGCTTGATCAGCGGCCCAAGGTTGTGCGTTGGACATTGGGAACGACTTTCACACGGATCAAGAAGCGCTTCGCGCGTTCATAAGGGAAATGAGCATGAGTACGACTAAAAGCATTGCATGGGAAAAGATTGTCGGCGCGTCAGGGGTTGTCACGGATAAGAAAATTCTGAGTGGATTCAGTAGTGATGCCGGTTTCACCAAGGGCGAGCAGCCCCGCAGCCTGGTCAGACCACGCAAACCGGAGGAAGTCCAGGAGATTGTACGGCTGGCCTATCAAAAGGGTGTAGCGTTGGTCCCCCGTTCGTCGACCGGTCCGCGCTTCCGGGGCGACAGCATGCCGGATGTTCCGGAGAGCGTTATCGTGGACTTATCGGGTATGGATGAGATCCTGCGCATGGATGTACGCAACAAGGTGGCCATGATCCAACCCGGCGTAACCTTCGGGGTCTTGCAGGAAGCCTGCGCCAAGGTGGGTTTGCGGGTACCCGTGCCGCTTTTGCCGCGCAGTACCAAATCAGTCATGGGCAGCTACCTGGAGCGCGAACCGCATACCATCCCCAAGTATCATTGGGACATGTCGGATCCTATCTGCTGTCTTGAAATGGTGTTCGGCACCGGCGATCTCTTCCGCACCGGCTCGGCGGCCGGACCCGGCACCCTGGAACAGCAATGGGCCGCGGGCCAAGCCCAGAAGACCCCCATGGGTCCTTCCCAGACGGATTTCATGAAGATCATGCAGGGCTCCCAGGGCACCATGGGCATTGCGACCTGGGCTACCATCAAACTGGAGGTGTTGCCCAAGGCGCAGAAGGGCTTCTTCGTAACCGCCGCACACCTGGAAGATCTTGTGGATTTTACCTATTCACTCCAGCGCGCGAAATTGCCCGACGAATGCCTGATCCTCAATCATGTGGCTTTTGCCTCCATCATAGCGGCCAATGTCCAGGAACGCGACAAACTGGTCAAAGCCTTGCCGGAGTGGATCCTCTTCTATGCCGTGGCCGGCTATGATCACTTCCCCCTGGAACGCATCGAGTATTGCACGCAGGACATCGCCGAAATCGCCAAAGCCTGTCATCTGCAGAGCGTCGAGCAAACCGCCGGTATCTCTGCCCGTAAGTTGCTTGGTCTCCTATCCAAGCCCAGCGAGGAACCCTACTGGAAGATCAGGCACCAGGGAGGGTGCCAGGATATCTTTTTCCTTAATACGCTGGACCGCGCGCCGTCATTTGTGGCCGCATTCAAGGCTGAGTGTAAACAACAGACCTTCCCCGCCGGAGATTGCGGAGTGTACATCCAGCCCATCCAGCAGGGCCGCAACGTACATATCGAGTTCGACCTCATGTACAACCCTCAAGACGCCCTCGTCGTACAGCGGGTCAAGAACCTGTACCAAAGCGCAAGCTCGAGCATGTCCACTCTGGGGGGCTTTTTCTCCCGGCCCTATGGCCTCTGGAGCGATCTGGCCTACCGCAAGTGTCCCGATACGGTGCAGGCCTTGAACAAGGTAAAGAATATTCTCGATCCGGGCCGGATCATGAATCCAGGCAAACTGTGCTTTGGGAAAGGAGCTTGAGCTATGACCTTACAGGAACTGAAACCGGATATGGAAGGCTGTGCGCGCTGCTCGCACTGCAAGTGGGTGCCGCATCTCCAGATCAAGAGTTGGCGTTATGCCAAGGTCTGTCCCTCCGTGGACCGCTACCATTTCCACAGTTATTCCGGGGGCGGCAAGATGAATATGGGCAACTCGTACCTGGACGGCCGCAGCGAACTAAACGATACCGTGGCCCAAGTGATCTACCGCTGCCAGCTCTGCGGCGCCTGCCAGGTCTCGTGCCAGTGCTACCGCGACGATATCGATCTGGCGGATGTCCTGTTAGCCATACGCAGTACCTGCGTGGAGCAGGGCTTTGTGCTGCCCGAGCACCTTGAGATGATCGAGAGCATGAAGCGCGAAGACAATACCATGTATATGCTCAAGGCCGACCGGGGCAGGTGGTCCGACGGCCTGGACCTGATCGATATCAACCGGGAAAAAGCGGATGTGCTGTTCCATGCCGGCTGTCGCTATTCCTATGATGAGGATCTGCGCGACATCGTGCGCTCCGCGGCCACGCTCATGAAGTCTTCCGGCGTACGCCTCGGGATTGCCGGCAAGGATGAGGCCTGCTGCGGCGGTCGGGCCTATGAGATCGGGTATCAGGGCGAGATGAAGAACTATGCCGAAGACATGGCCAGCCGGGTCAAGGCCTCGGGGGCGCATACGTTAGTCACCCCCTGTTCGGACTGCTACTATACCTTTAAATATCTCTATCCCAAGAACGGTCTTGATCTGGGCGTGAAAGTCCTGCACACCACCGAGTACACGGATCAGCTCATCAAGCAAGGCCGTCTCCGTCCGCAGGTTGAGATCCCGCTCAAGGTGACCTATCATGATCCCTGTCACCTTGGTCGCCGGGGTGAGATCTACAAGGGCGGTTGGGAGGGCGACAACAAGCTTGCGCGTCCCTCGCGCCTGAAACAGACCGGTAAGCTGGGCATCTTCGATGCCCCGCGCGATATCCTCAAATCCATCCCGGGCATCGAGCTAACCGAGATGGAACGTATCCGTGAATTCAGCTGGTGCTGCGGCGCCGGCGGCGGGGTGCTGGAGGCTGAGCCGGAATTCGCCATTTGGACCGCCAAAGAACGGTTGGAAGAGGCCGCCGCTACCGGGGCTTCAGTTCTGGTAACGGCCTGCCCGTGGTGTGAACGGGTCTTCAAGGATGCGGTTAAGGAAAGCGGCTCGCTGCTCAAAATCCTGGATGTGATGGAGCTCCTGAGCCAATCTCTGAATGGAGGCTCTCATGCTGCCGGCTAAGGTATACAAGGAACTGGAAGATGCCTTGGGCGGCGCGGAATACGTCACCCAGGAACCGGCCCTGCTGGACAGCTATGCCTGGCAGCCGGCGCTCAACATCACGCATGAGGCCTGGATTCCCAGGCCCGAGGCCGTGGTCGTGCCCCGCACGACCGAGGAGGTCCAGGCCATCGTTAGGATCTGCAGTCGCAATGGATTAAAGGTTAAGGCCTTCAGTATGGGCTGGGCCGCCTGGGGCGGCCCCGGCGGCCCCGGGGTGGTGCAGATCGATCTCAGGCGCATGAATCGCATCATCGAGATCGATGAAAAGAATATGTATGCCGTGGTCGAGCCGTATGTCTGCGGCTCACAGCTCCAGTCCGAGCTGATCAAACGCGGACTCAACTGCCATATCATCGGCGCGGGCCCGAACTGCGCCCAGCTGGCCAGCGTGACCTCGGGCTGGGGCTATGGCTGGACCGGGCTGATGACCGGATTTTCCGGCCGCAATCCCCTGGGCGTGGAGTGGGTGCTGCCCGACGGCGAGGTGCTTAGGCTGGGCGCGCCGGGTTCAACTGAGAGGTGGTTCACGGGCGACGGGCCGGGCCCGAGCCTGCGCGGTATCATGCGCGGCTGGGGCGGGGCCCAGAGCGGATTAGGCGTCTTCACCAAGGTCGCCATCAAGGTCTATCCCTGGCCGGGCGAGCCGGAGGTCAAACGCGGCAAGGGGACCCTGCTCGACCTCCAGGCCCAGGTGCCTCCCACGCACAAGGTCTTTTTCCTTTTCTCACCCAGTTATGAGAAGTTTGCCGATGTGGCCTACAAGATCGGCAATGCCGAGATCGGGTATGTGCACTGTAAGGGCGCCGTCGGCGCCACCTTCGGGATCTTCGCCCCGCGCGCCTCGGAAAAGATCCTTTCCAATCCGGCCTTGCGCGCCATGATCAAGGCCGCCCAGCACTGCACGCTCTTCATGCTGGCCTGCCATACCGAGCGGGAGCTGGCCTTTCAGGAAAAGGTGCTCAGGCAGATCATGGATGAGACCGACGGTTTCCTGATGGACGCGAGCCATCTGCCCTTCCACGGCATGTTTGCCTGGGGTACGCACCGCTCGATCTTCCCGGCCGTGGCCGCCTTCCGGCCCGGCGGCGATTTCCTGACCAGCATGGGGTCCAACGAGACCTATGACTGCCAGGTCTACGCCGCCAAATTATCCGAATCGATGAAACGTGAATATATCGATGACGGGACCTTTATCGAAGACATGGCCGACTGCACCTGGGGTGGGATCTACGAAGGCACGAGCAATTGGGGGCATCTTGAACAGATCGGCATCTTCAACCGCCGCGAATCCCATAAGGCCGAGGGCCGCTATGCCTTCCTGGACGACACCATGAAACTCACCATCGCCAAAAGCCTGGGGTTCGGTCTGTCTTCGCTGGGTGCCGGTTACTGGAAGCTCTACGGCCCGATCATGTTCAACTACCACCACTGGCAGAGCAAGATCAAACAGGCCTTTGACCCGCAGAATACGGCTGACGCCACCTTCTATATCCCGCCCTATGATGAGGTCTTGAAGACCGAGGCTGAGGAAAAGGGAAAATGGGACAAGATGCGCAGTGATGCCATGACCTTTCGGATCTGAGAGCGCGCTTGTCGTTTTGGACGAAAAAGGAGCAAACGACGATGTTGCCGGATACCGTCTATAAGGCTTTGGAAAATGCGATCGGTGCTGAGTATGTCACCCGTGAGCCGGCCATGCTGGACAGCTATGCCTGGCAGCCGGCCATAAACCTGGAGCCGGAGGCCTGGATTCCGCGGCCCGAGGCGGTGGTCATGCCGCAGAGCGTGGAAGAAATTCAGGAGATCGTGCGGATCTGCAATCGCACCGGCTTCAAGTACAAGGCCTTCAGCACGGGCTGGGCGTCCTGGGGCGGCCCCGGTGGCCCCGGGGTGGTGCAGATCGATCTGAGGCGCATGAACCGCATTATTGAGATCGATGAAAAAAACATGTACGCCGTGGTCGAGCCGTATGTCAGCGGTGCACAGCTGCAGTCCGAGTTGATCAAGCGCGGACTTAATTGCCATCTGATCGGCGCGGGACCGAACTGTGCGCAGCTGGCCACGGTGACCTCGGGCTGGGGCTATGGCTGGACCGGGCTCTTCACCGGATTTTCCGGCCGCAACCCCCTGGGCGTGGAATGGGTGCTGCCTGATGGAGAGCTCCTCCGGCTCGGCTCCCTGGGCTCGGATAACGCCTGGTTCACGGGCGACGGGCCCGGCCCTAGCCTGCGCGGCATCATGCGCGGATGGGGCGGCGCCCAGGGCGGCCTGGGAGTATTTACCAAGGTCGCCATCAAGATTTATTCATGGCCCGGTGAAAAAGATAACGTCAAGACCGGCACCTTGATGGACCTTAAGACCCAAGTGCCCAAGACACACCGGCTCTATTTTCTGTTTTCGCCCAGCTATGAGAAATTCGGGGATTTGGCCTACAAGATCGGCAATGCCGAGATCGGCTATGTACATTGCAAGGCCGCCTTCGGCGCCACCTTTAATTTCATGGCCCCGCGCGCCAGCAAGAAAATCCTGACTAACCCGGTCCTCTATAGCATTATGCGGACCTTCCAGCATGGCACCCTCTTCATGCTCTGCGCTCACACCGACCGTGAGTTGGCCTTCCAGGAGAAGGTGCTGCGCCAGATCGTGGACGAGACCGACTCTATCCTGCTCTGTACCGACAAGCTGCCCTTCAACGGCATGTTTTGGTGGGGTACGCACCGCTCGATCTTCCCGTGCATTGCCGGGTTCAGGCCCGGCGGTGACTTCTTTACCAGCATGGGATCGAACGAGACGTACGACAACCAGATCTATGCCTCGAAACTGACCGAACAGATCAAACGCAAGTACATCGACAACGGGACCTTCTTCGAGGACCTGGCCGACTGCACCTGGGGCGGGATCTACGAAGGGACGAGCAACTGGGGACACATGGAGGAGATCGTCATGTTCGACCGCCGGGACAAGGGGAACTACGAGAGCCGCTTCGAATACATGAGGGAAACCCGTGATCTCACGATCGAAAAGAGTCTGGGCTTTGGGCTTTCCTCACTGGGGTTCGGCGACTACAAAATCTACGGCCCCATGATGTATAACTTCCACCATTGGCAGAGCAAGGTCAAACAGGCCTTTGATCCCAACAATGCCTCGGACGGCAGTTTCTATGTACCACCTTATGATGAGGTGATCGCCGAGGAAACCGCGCAAGGGAAAACAAAACCGGCGGCGTGAGCGGCAGGCAAACCCTGAGGGACGATTCTCAGACCCGTACAAGGAGCGATGAACATGCACACAGACAAACAGGTTCTGGTGTTCATAGAGATGGAGGCTGATCGAATACACCCCCTGGCGCCCGAGTCCTTGGAGGCCGGGAGACAGGTGGCGCAAGGACTGCACGCCGAGCTCGTCGCCGTCATCATGGGGGGGGCTGTTTCGGATGCGGTCCGGGATGTGCGGCATTATGGCGTCGAGCGCGTATATATCGTGGAACACCCCTTGCTGGAGACATATCACGGCGAATATTTTTGCCAGGCCCTGAGTGCAGCCTGCCTGACAGCGACGCCCTCGGTTATCCTCATGGCCAATACGCTTACCGGACTCGATCTTGCCCCGCGATTGGCATGGAATCTGGATGCCGGGCTGGTCACGGATTGCGTGGCCATCGAGGCTTCGGACGGCGAGATCACCTTCACCAAGCCCATATACAGTGGTAACGTCATGGCCGTGTATGCACCGGTTACGATGCCCATGCTGATAACATTGCGGCCGCGGGCTTTCACGCCCCTCTCGCTCTCGGATGCGCCCCAGGGAGAGATCGTGCCCGTAGCCGTCAACCTTGATCAAGCTTCGGTAAAAACAACCGTGGTGGAACGCATCCTGGAGCACGGCGATGGTATCAGGCTGGAAACGGCGGAGCGGATTGTAGCCGGCGGCCGTGGCATCGGAAAGGCCGAGGGATTCTCACTGCTCAAAACCATGGCCGAGACCCTGGGCGCCGCCATCGGCGCCAGCCGGCCGCCCTGCGATTTGGGTTGGGTTTCAGCCAAGGCCCAGGTGGGTCAGACCGGCGAGATCGTGGCCCCCGGTCTCTATATAGCCGTGGGCATCTCCGGTTCCACCCAGCATCTGGCCGGCATGGCGGGCTCGAAAACCATCGTGGCCATCAACAAGGACCCGCAGGCCAATATCTTCAAGGTCGCGGATTACGGCGTGGTGGGAAATTATGAGGATGTAATCCCGGTGTTCACCGAGACCCTTGTGGAAATCCTGACCTAGGAGGGAAGTGTATGCATATCATTGTCTGTATGAAACAGGTCCCTGACCCGGAAGGTCCCCGGGAGGCCTTTGAGATCAATCAAACCAGTGGTCTGGTCGAACCGCGTGGGATCCCGCCGGTATTGAGTCTCTTTGACGAGAACGCGTTGGAAATGGCGCTGCGCATCAAGGATGTGCACCCGGCCGGCGCCATGATCAGCGTGCTGAGCATGGGTAAACGCATCTCGAATGCCGTCATGCTCAAGGCCTTGGCCGCCGGAGCGGATGAGATCGTGAAGGTCGAGGATGAGGCCCTGGATGCCGGGCGTCTCGACAGCTTTGCCACCGCGCACCTTCTGGCCGCCGCCATTCGCAAGACGCCCTTTGACCTGATCATCACGGGTCGGCAGGCCGCGGACTTCAATGACGGTCAGGTCGGCATCGGGCTGGCCCATATCCTTGATCTCCCGGTCATCACCGTGGCGCATGCGGTCACGGTGCAGGGGCGTGAGCTGAGGGCCGAACGCGTGCTGGCGCATGGGTATGAGGTCATGTGCACCCCAATGCCCGCCGTTATCATGGCCAGCAACGAAGTGGGCGAACTGCGCTATCCCTCCATGATCCAGCGCCGGGAAGCCAAGCAAAAACCCGTACACACCTGGAGACTGGCCGATATCGGCCTGGTTACGCCACCCGCGAGGCGCCTGGCCCGTAGACGTCTCTTTGCCCCTGAGCTCAGAGAACGCCGGTGCCGGATTTTCAGTGGAAGCATCCCGGCCGACGCGGGACGCAACCTGGCGCTGCAACTGAAGGAGGATCGAGTGATTTAGAATTCAATAAAATATAAGGGAGGTCACATGCAAAAGTATGATGTCTGTATCGTGGGCGCCGGCCCGGGCGGTTCCATGACCGCTAGGGCGGCGGCACAGGCGGGATTGAACACGGTATTTCTTGAACGGTCTCAGAAGGTGGGAGAAAAGAACGCTTCCGGGTGCGGTTTGGGTCAACATTGGTGGCGGGACTTTCCCGAGATAATGGAACAGGTCGAGCGCTTGCCTTCGTTTCGAGAGATTACGCACTGCTTCTTCAAAGTCACGGACGAAGACGACCGGCTGATTACCTCGCTCGGGACAGGTTGGACCAAGCTCGATGACGACCGCATCGTCTATAAGGGCAAAGGACGCGGCATGACCGGCTGCAGCATATATCGCTGCGACCTGGACCCTCTGCTGGCCGATATGGCCTGTGATGCGGGGGCCGAGCTGCGCACCTCCACCCTGGTCACGGATGTCATCAAGGATAATGGCCGGGTCAAGGGCGTGGTCACGGACAAAGGGGAAAAGATCGCGGCTGATATCGTCATCGCCGCGGATGGCGCACACTCGACCATAGCCATCAAGTCCGGGATACGCAAACGCTTTGCGAAAAAGGACATTACCCTGGTTCCCCAGTTTGATTTCAGCGCTGACCCCGCCAAGATGGACGATGTGATCGGCGCGGCCGAACAGGTATGGTTCGGTCCGTTTTGCGCTGCCTACCAGGTCAATTTCCACGACGGCTTTCACCTGGGCGCCGGACAATGGCTGGATATCTGGAGCGGCAAAAGACCGGTCGAACTACTGACACCAATCTTAAAGATACCGGCCTTTCAGGCCATGTGCCGGGCCATGGATGCCAGGATGCGCGAATTTCAGGTCCATCTGCTGCCCTGGATGCCGCATCCATCAAACGCGGGTAAGACCTATGGCGACGGTGTGCTGCTGGTCGGCGATGCGGGCGGATTTCCCTGTCCCCTGGAGGCCGAAGGGGTATGGCATGCCTGCGTGACCGGGAAGATCGCGGCCGAAGTAGCGGCTCAGGCGATATCGACCGGCAATCCTTCCAGGGACTTTCTCAAGGAATATGAGCGGCGCTGGGAGGAATCTTCGATCGGTGAGGAATACCACTTCGGCAAGCAGTTTGTGGGCCTGTGGCGCGCCACGGCCTTTGACCCGGTCTTTATGAAGACCATGGGGCGCTTCATCGGTGAGATGCAGTCGCTCGCCTTCCCCGGCCCGGTCTTTGATTGGTCCACCAGCCACATGCAGGCCATTAACGATCACTTGGGCCACTTCTTAAGCTTACTGCCGCAGATGTCGGCCGTCGTCCCTCATATTAAACCCCTGGGTCGCGGAATCTCCGACGCCAACCGCGCTACCATCACCGAGCTTATCGTGGGATCAATCAAGAAGAAGGTCCCGATCATTCCTACGTTCGTAACCAGACCGCTGGTGCGTAAAATGCTCGGCAAGGCCGGCCGGCCATAACCGGCTGAATGCAAGCACGCCGTGATGAAGGGAGATAAAATATGATGTCGGATGTAAAAAATATGTCCAATTTTAAGCTCAAAGATTTGATCTTTCGGAATGACGTTGATCCGGGCGATTTCATTACGTACCATGAACAAAAGTGCAACGGCTGCGGCGCATGCGCGACCATCTGTCCCGTGAACCTCTGGAGCATGAGCCAGGCCAGAGGCGGCAAGGCCCGCCTGACATCCAAGTACAAAGAATTATGCATGGAATGCGCGGGGTGCTATGCCATGTGCGAGACTGATGCCATTGATTTCAGATACCCCAACAGCGGGGCGGGGATTATTATCAAACACGGATAAAAAAATTAATAATCCCCTGCGGGGGCGGATTGCGTTTGGTAACTCATCGAAGCTATAAGGCTGCTGGAAGAAGGCGTGGCCACGGAGGAAGATATCGATGCGGCCTGCAAGCTGCGGCTGGGCCACCCCGTGGGCCCCTTTGAGCTGCTGGATCTGACCATGCTCGATCTGAACCTCAAGGTCCATGAGGTACTTCACCAGGCCTATGGAGAGCGCTTCCAGCCGCGTCCGCTCCTGCGCACCATGGTATCCTCCGGGCTAGCCGGGAAGAAGGTGAGTGAAGGTTCTGACAGCTACCCAAGCAAGGAAGGCAGATAATTGCATGGATCTCAATGATGGCGTCACTGATTCATGAGGTGCGCCCGCGAGGTGTCAACACGGCATTGCAACGTTCTGCTGCTACGGCAGCATAAGTGACGCCTGATTTATTCTGGAGTGAAATGATGGGGGGCATATTCCAATCCTATGCATGCATAGAAAACCCATTGTTCATCAACAGCATAACCTTTCTTCCTTTGCGGATACCCCTTTAATACCCGGCAGTGAATGGAATGGATTTCCTATTTTATGGAAGTATAGTTCTTTAACCTGTTATAATTCAAGTAGTGGATTGCCCTCTTGTTGCAGGATGCAACAATGTAGGGCTTTATTCACCCCTGTGTCTTACGGTTGTACCGTGCATTATTAGCTTGTGGCATAAATAGTGCAAAGGTCAGGTTGATTATGGAGTATCGCGGCTATCGAAGGGTAAGATAAGTTCACCGCTCTAATGTCCGCTTTCATAAGAAAGCCTGCAGCATTGCAACCGCAGCAAGCTTGAGCTGCATGATATGGCGAAAGGAGTTGAAATAATGTTTAGTAAACGGTCTTGGTGTCTGAAATACATGGGCATGGCAGCATGGCTGACGTGTCTGATCTTGGGATTGAACATGCAGGCCTGGGCCTGCGACATTGCCGTGGTTTCCGGACGAGTTTCCTCCACCGGCCGTCCGTTTATCTGGAAGAATTTCGATAGCTCACAGAATTGGCATCAGCAGGTACAGTACTTCCCGGCCCAGAAAACAGGAACGGACGGTTATCTCATGGTCTACCGTTTCGAGGATGGCATGCGGCTGCTTACCGGTTCGCCCATCACCCCTTCGGCGGGTGTTAATGAGTCAGGTTTCGCCATAGCCATCACCAGTGTCTACGAAGAGTACAACCCCGTGCATACGGCCACGGATCTCAGCACGGAGCTTATGCATGAAGCCCTGGCGAAGTGTCGAACACTCTCGGATTTCGAGCGTTTAGTCAAGTACTGGCATTGGAGCCATTTCGGCTGTGCCGTGAGTTGCAATGCCGCGGTGATCGATGCTCAGGGCGGGGCGGCCATGTATGAGCTGTTTACCGGGTATGTCTCCCTTGGATTCATGCCCATCCGGTATAAGAAATATGACGCCAATACCGGCAAGGTTGTGAATAATGCCGGCAGAGTATTGAAGGCTGGCCAGGGCGATAAGTTCATTGGTTTCCATGTGCGCACAAATTACAATGATTATTGCCCGTGGAATGTCGGGACCGACAGGCGTGCACGGGCTGAGGCGCTGATGACCCAGATGGCCGGTAATAAACGGCTGAATCATCAGAATGTCATGCGCGAGGTGTCCAAGGACGTCGAGGGTAAACAGGTATCGAGTACTTCCAGCCAGACCGATTACAGCACCATGTACTGTATCAGCCGTGCCTGCACTCGTTCCGGTATCGTGGTCGATGGTGTCGCCAACGGCGGTGATCCGCGTTTGAGTGTTTTCTGGTGCGTCCTGGGTGAACCATCCATCGGCTGCTACGTGCCGTATTTTGTCGCAGCCCAAGGTGTCTCCTATCTGGCCTACGCCGACAAGGTCGCGAACGGTGTCATCAGCGATCAGGACGACTCTTCCTTCCTTTGCCTTGCCGAGGATGCCCGCGAGACCTATAACAATCTCATCTACAGCTCCAATCGCGGCACGACGGCTCAAGGGATGTACGATAATTATATCAACAAGGTCGAGCTTGGCTTGGTCCAGAAGTGGACCTTCGCGACTGAGAACACCGTCTTCTCTCAGACCGAAGCGTTTCTGCGCAACCTGAGAGCCGATAGCGGGCTTGTCACCGCGGACAACCTGCGGGACTTCTCGGATTACAGCGCGGAATATACCTACAATAACTATATCGCCGGATCAAGCTCGGCCATGCCCTGGGACTATACCCTGCCCGAATAATAACGGCCGATCAAGTCCATGGCAATGTGTGATAAAGGAAGGAAAACGGATAAGCTTCCGTTCTCCTTCCCGTTTTTTTCAATAGGTGGCTCCGCCATAGGGGCAATTGGAATTCGGAGCTCGGATTATTTCGCCGCATATTTCACGCACCAGTTCCTGCATGGAAATCCTCCTAAAAATTAAAGCCGTGTCTTATAAAGCCGGTATCGGCTGTTTTACTCGACCGGTGATTTTTCGCTATCAAGTTGTTCGGCATGCTCCGTTTTATTGTCAATTCCGGGGAGGGCGCTTAATTGTGTTTTGCCGGTGGCCTTTATTCTCCTGTCCTCGACCGAACAGGCCCGGCGCATTCACGTATCAACGCCTAAGCGCGGTAAGATCCAAAACTGCAGGGAGAACCATAACGCCAGCACGATTAATAGTACCAATGAGTCTTGCATGGGTTAACCTCCACCCTTGAGATCTCTGGTAATTATATCCAGTTGTCTATTCGTATCAGTCCCTGGGACGTTGTCGTATGCCTCTGGCGCCAATATGATCGGTAATTGTAAGGCACATCGCGAACGGATGCATTGACGGTGGTCAACATAATCGTATGTCATGCCCATCTGAGGCAAAAGACATGCTTGATTAGCGAGTTGCTGGCCCAATGCCGTTCTCGGGGATCAGCCTGCCTTCATGGCCTCAAGGGCATTCACTACTTTCTGGTATTTTTCATGGATCATGCGCCGGTCGAATTCCCAGAACTCCTTAAGCATTGTTTCCTGTGCCTGGGGGCTGAAATATTCCATGCAGGGGAAGAAAAAATGTTTGTCCTCCTTCTCGATATGACGAGGATAGAACGTTGTTAAATCAACGAGATGCCGCTCGATGTCCTCGAGTGCCTTGGTATCTCCATGAAGAAAACGTTCCTTGGCTTCCACCAGGCCTTGGGTCATCCTTCTGGCCTGCGTGTGTTCATTTACCAGTTCATCCATGATGGTTTTATGTTCCACTGAGAGGGGTTGTTTGCTGAGATCTTTAAACAGAATATCTTCCTCCTTACCATGGTGCGTCCGGTCGGCATACGTGCGAATAAAATCCACCGCCGTATCGAGGAAGACCTGGTTGATGGTGAGCTCGGCACGAATCTTATGGATCTGTGTATCCAAAGCCTTCATCAGCCTTTCAATCAATCTGTGTTCCCACATCAGGGGGCCGATCGGTTTCATTTTTTCCTCCCTGGACATTACAGGGATACCCTTAAAGAGAGATCAGACTCAAGAGGCATCCCTGTATTAATGTCTCGGTACTAAGCATTAACCCCGCACAAGTAGTACCGGGGCGTTGGCTTTCTTTACAACCTTGTCGGCTACGCTACCGAGCATGAATCGCGATATGCCGGTACGCCCATGCGAAGCCATGACGATCAGGTCGATATCGTTTTGTTGTTGTTCGTTAAGGATTTCATCGTAGGGCACCCCTTTTTTGACGTCGAACGAAATCTCCACTGCATCGGCGTGGTTCATTTTCGAGACCTCTTGTTTCATCTTCTGGGTTGAGGCATTGACGCTCTCATGTTCGAATTGTTCAAATACATCATTCGGCAGACAATAATCAGCTGCGCACTGTTGCACGCCCTTGTCGACTACATGCAGCACATAGACTTTGGAGTGGTACTTTTCAGCAATGTCGATGGCTTCCTGCATGGCCTTATCCGACGACGCCGAAAAATCGGTGGGAACCAGAATCTTTTTGGGTTCAAACATCTTTTTGCCCTCCTTTCAAGCTTTGTAGGAGATGGGCAATATGTCCGTCTTCTGGCCATTTTAATAGAGACCAGGCCCCTGAAAATCAACCCCATTGACCCGTGATTCTCCGGTGGCATTCCACATCCGTTTTCGGTATAGACGGCACATGTCGTCAGACCTCTGTATTAATCGTCTTGTGAATGGAGGGATCATTACGAATTACGCCTGCACCTCGCGTTGCGGTCACTGCCTCTATGGATGTAGTCCAAACCGTGAAAAAGATTATCTTGAGGAGGAGGTCCTGGACGCGATCGTCAAGACGCTTGAGCGTTTGGCCTGTCGGAGTGTGCATATCGGCGGCGGCGAACCTTTTATCGACGTAGGATCTCTCTTGCGGACTGTGAGCGGCATCCGCACGCGAGGGCTCGATATCGAGTACGTCGAGACCAATGCAATGTGGTACCGTGATCCTGAGTCGGCTGTGGATCTGCTCCTTAAGCTCAAAGATGCCGGACTTGCCACCTTGCTCATTTCAATGAGCCCTTTCCATAACGGCTTCATACCCTTCGCCAAGGTAAAGGGTGTAATGCAGGCCTGCCGTCGGGCAGGGATGCGGATCTTCCCGTGGATCATGGATTTCTATGACGATATTGACAGTTTCGACGATACCTGTACGCATTCCCTGCAGGAGTATGTCGATGCCTTCGGACCGCACTATCTGAGGGATATATTAGTCCGCTACTGGATCCATATGGGCGGGCGGGCAGTTGCCACCTATGCCGATATTCTCGGCGCTTATACGGCGGGGCAGATTGTCCGGATCTCTGGCGGCCCGTGCGCGGAACTGGCCGGCGCCAGCCATTTTCATATCGATTTGTATGGCCATTATCTGCCGGGGCTCTGCTCCGGGCTGGCTATCAGGCATGATCATTTGGGACGGGAACTCGACCCGGAGGTCTACCCACTCATCGATGTGCTTTATAAAAAAGGCATCGCCGGGTTCTTGGAGCTGGCACGGACGGTACATGGCTATGTCCCGGATGGGGTCTTCGTGAACAAATGCCACCTCTGTCTTGACATACGACGCTATCTGGTCATGACTGTAGGCCTGGATTCCCCGGAACTTGCCCCACGGTCATTTTATCATGAAGTATGGTAATACTTGCCGGGTGAAAAAACCTAGAGCGAGGCAATAGGTATGCAGGCGTCCTATGGTTCTATTAATATGCATGTCCGATTGTTTCATCAGGAGGCGGGCTTTGAGTCAACTGAACTTGACCCTCCTGATTTCCTATAGTAAGGTCACGGCATGGAATTCATCAAGGTCGTGAAGACCTCGCGTTTTCTGGATCCCATGCAAGGCTTCCAGGCCAGCGAGAGGCAATCCGAGGTACGATACGACCCGTTGACCAATCAGACGACGCGCATACTGGACTTCCCGGTCAAGGAAATGGAGCGTGTTGACTTAAGCCCCCTGATCGAGAAATCCAAGGCGATTTGTCCCTTCTGCCCGGAGCTGATTGAACTGGTGACCCCGAAATTTTCCACCGAACGTTTGAGCAAAGAACGGTATATCGTTGGGGAGTCGCTGTGTTTCCCCAATGCCTTTCCCTACGATGAGAACGGCGCCGTGACGGTCATGTCACGCACGCATTACCTGGCGCTGGCTGATTTCGATGCCGGCATCATCGGCAATGCCATTGGATGCTGCCTGGAATATCTCAGTGATCTTGTTGCCGCCCAGCCCGAGGCGGTTTATCAATCCATCAATTGGAACTATATGCCGCTGGCCGGTGGATCCATTGTGCATCCCCATCTCCAGGTGGCGGCCTCCACCACGCCCACCAACTACTACACCAACATGCTCGGCATGTTGGGCCTTTATCGCGGGAAACGCGGCACCGATTTCTGGCGCGATCTTGCAAACCAGGAGGAAAAGCTGCAAGAGCGCTTCATAGCGCGTATGGACCACATAACCTGGTTGGTGGCCTTTGCGCCTTTGGGTGTGTTCGATATCATCGGCATCATGGATGATACATACCGGCCTTCCGAGATGCGTGATGGGATTATGCATGATCTTGTGACCGGCGTATTGAAAGTTCTGGGCTATATCGACTCCCTGAACATGTACAGCCTCAATATGTCTCTGTACTTTCTGCCGGGTAACGCCCTTTTTGCTCCGCATGTGCGTATATGCCCACGGGTGAGCATCCCACCCTTTGGAACCAGCCAGATCAATTATATGCGCATGCTCCATAACGAACCCATGACCACCATAAAACCAGAGGATGTGTGTCTGGGCATGAAGACTCTCTGGTGATATTCCTAGCTTAGAAAAGGGAGGTTTGCATATGAGGAAAATATGTTTGACCATGCTTGTGATATTGGTAATGGCTTCTGTGGTCCGTGCTGATATGCCGCAGGTCGTATGGGTGGGCGGTGGCGCGCAGGTATCCAATGAAGACCGACCGGGTTATATAGCCGATACCATGATATCCCTGGGGAGCTACAGCTCTTTGACGCCGTTTGTCAGCCCCGCGCTCACCCTGAAAAACAGCAAGGTAGGTGCGGATATCGGCTTAGGCGCGCGGTTGCCGATCTTCAGCGGCCAGATGATCGCCGGCGGTAATGCCTTCTTCGATTATACCAACGATAATAATCATCGGCGGGTGGGGCTTGGGGCCGAACTTTTTCATCCCAGGTTTTCCGGCCATGTGAATGCTTATCTGCCGTTGTCAGACCTCAACGGCCATGAAGAGGCCGTCGCCGGTTTTGATTTCAATCTGGGTATCCCGGTGCCTAATGCCGCGTTTATCTCCATCTGGCCGGGTTTCTACTACTACAACGGCCACCATGAGGATGATATGAAGGGACTCAGCTTTGCCATCAAGGTGCAGCCGATTGAGGTCCTGGGCATTACCCTGGGAGCCAGAAATGATGCCCCTGCTGCCGGCAGGGATGATCATGAGATATACGCCCGAGTCGAACTTACCATCCCTATGAGCCGGCTGAATAAAGATTTATTCAGCTTCAAAAAAGGAATATATCCGCGGGAAATAGATACCCAGATGGCCGACCGCGTAGTGCGCGAGCAGTTTATCGCCATTGAGAAGCCTCACCGATGATTCAAAAAGTCAGGAGTCGGTCATCCCAAACCGGAGCTGGCTCCTGACCCAAATACAACCTTCGATTGTTCCGCTTGACTTCAAGAAAGAATCTTTCTATTAAGGGGGAGCATTCGGGAAGTGGCTCAGCCTGGTAGAGCACAGCGTTCGGGACGCTGGGGTCCGGGGTTCAAATCCCCGCTTCCCGACCAGGGTTTAAGCCATTTTGCTGGAATTTTGGCTGTCAGAAGTTTCCCGTAACCGTAATGTATTCGCCATGCTTATATTCGTGATACCAGTATCACCTTAGAATACAGTCGTTATTCGTATATTTTTTTGTGTCCGGCTTCCTTTTCCTCCATCCAGATAGCCATTCTTCCCGATGACCTTTAAAAAAAGCCGGAAACTTGGATGCTCTCAGATCCCCGACAACCAGTTTCCATCGGTTCTCTTTGGTGCATCTCATTAGGTTCATACATGCATTCGCTGATTAAGTATCTTTCTCTAGAACAGGCTGTGAGGTATATGAATCCAATCATTCGAAACAATGATCTATAAATATAAGAGGGATTGACACACAAGGAGGATGGAGGTTCGATCATGAATATCCCGCTAGCATCTCCCCCATCCATGATGAGCGCAACGTCAAATGCGTGGTCTGTATGCATTCCGGATAACTTCACTCCGGGCGGTATGCGGGGATCATCTTGCTTAAGAGAATTTCTATATGCCGATTTTCATCACGATGAATCGAGTTATCTGAGCGTACTTGGCCTCTGTGATTCCCTGTTTGATTTGGTTATAAGTCGCGATGCCTTACCTATACCGGCCTCTATTGCTGTACAACTCAAAGATCAAGCAATCATGTGAACATGTGGAAATGATGCATATCTTCTATCCATCGCAAAAGACGTTATCTTAGCCGAATATACAAAACTTCGCACTGATTGCAAAGAACATTTGGGTAGAAACAAGAGGCTGATCATTGATTCAATGGAACTGAAGGCTCTGTGGAAAACAAACGGGTCAATATGCATGACTCGAATCGACGGTATGAAGCAGAAGAGCGCCAGGTAGAGATGGAGGCCATGGAGATGATCAAGCGAGATGATGATGACACTCTGAAGCCGAACCACGATTTGCAGGTGCATCTGGTTACATTGGAGGAACAGAATGAGGTGCTTAGACAAGCGCGGGCCGAGATCGAGGCGGGTCTGAAAAAGTACTCTGCTCTCTATGACTTTGCTCCGGTGGGTTATTTTAATCTTTCGGACGATGATCTGATACAGGAGGTCAATTTCACGGGAGCATCTCTTTTGGGTTATGAGAGGTCACAGCTCATCAACAGACATTTCAGCGCTTTTCTTGCGGAGGAATCACGTCCTGTCTTTGCCGATTTTCTCAGGAAGATTTACGAGGATCCCACAAAAAAAACATGTGAGCTTTTGCTCTCCGGGGATAAAGGTAATCCGAAGTATGTACATATTGAGGGATTCGCCGCGGAGGCCAACGCTGGCATGGATTGGCAGTGTCTGATGGCTGTCTTGGATATAACCGACCGCTGTCGCATCGAGGCGAAACTCAGGAGGAGTGAGGAGAGGTACCGTACGATTTTTGAGAACGCCACCGAGGGTATCTTCCAAACCACCCCGGAAGGTCGCTTTGTTAGTGCCAACCCCAGCGCTGCCCGTATGTTCGGTTACGCCTCCCCGGAGGAGCTGCAGGCCGCTATGGGAGATATCAGTCTGCTGCTCTATAAACATCCAGACGATCGAGAAAGGATGCTGAGACTGCTGGCCGAGGAAGGCCATGTGGTGAATTACGAAGCCGAAATGTATCGCAAAGATGGTCGTATCGTCTGGGTATCAATTAATGCACATAGTGTACGAGGACCTGATGACGCAATCCTTTTTTTTGAAGGCACATTTCAGGACATCACCGATCGCAAGCGTGCGGAGGAGAAGCTGCGGACCACGCGTGATTTTTTAGAGAACCTGTTGAACTACGCCAATGCGCCGGTCATTGTTTGGGATTCGGAGTACAGGATTACGCTTTTTAATCATGCCTTCGAGCGATTGACCGGACGGGGCGCCGAGGAGGTGATCGGGAAGGACATTTCATTGCTCTTTCCGGAGGATGGGCGTGACAAGTCAATGGCTTATATACGGCAGGCGAGTGCCGGGGAGCGCTGGGAGACGGTCGAGATATCGATACAGGATGCCCGGGGCGAGGTCCATATTCTGTTATGGAACTCGGCCAATCTGCTGGATGCCGACGGCCGTCGCCGGGTGGCCACGATCGCCCAGGGACAGGACATCACCGAGCGTATCAAGGCCGAGGAGGAGCGCCGAAAGATTGAGTTGGGCATTCTGCAGACCCAGAAACTGGAAAGTATCGGGGTGTTGGCGGGCGGAATTGCTCATGACTTCAACAATATGCTCATGGTGGTGCTCGGGAATACCGACCTTGCGTTGGCAAACATTTCCGAAGAGACCCCCGTTTATAAAAGACTCACGGACATCCGTACGGTTTCCATCAGGGCGGCTGATCTTTGCAGACAGTTGCTTGCCTACGCGGGTAAAGGACGTTATCTCGTAGAGCCCGTTAATTTATCAAGCATGGTCGAGGAAATGACCAGTATGTTTGATGTATCTATTTCAAAGAAGGTCTTTTTAAACTACAATCTTGCCAAATGGCTGCCCCCCATAGAGGCTGATGCGTCGCAAATTCGTCAAATAATCATGAATCTTGTTATCAATGCCTCGGAGGCAATCGGCGAGAAGAGCGGGGCGATCTATATATCGACCAGCGTCATGGAATGCGACCAGGAATATCTCGCTGAATCCAATCTGCAAAACGATCTTAAACAAGGCTACTATGTATGCTTGGAGATTGCTGACACGGGAAGTGGTATGGAGAGGGAAACGGTCGAAAAGATTTTCGATCCTTTTTTCACGACCAAAAGTACTGGGAGAGGATTAGGTCTGGCGGCCGTCCTGGGAATCGTACGTGGACACAAGGGGGGGATTAAGGTGTACAGCGAGCCCGGAGAGGGCACGACATTCAGGCTGTTGTTCCCGGTGGCGGAAGAACTAGCTGAGTCTACCGCGATGTTCCACAAGAAAGAAGTCGATACGTGGAAAGGGAGCGGGACCGTATTGCTTGTTGACGATGATGAGTCCGTCAGGTCGCTCAGCCGCCTTATTCTTGAACATATAGGATTTGATGTCCTTTTGGCGGAAGATGGACGAAAGGCCCTGAAGATTTTCAGCGAACATAAGCAGGAAATCCGTTGCATCATTCTTGATCTGACCATGCCGCATATGGGAGGGGAAGAAACCTTCCAAGAATTACGCCGTATCGATCCTCACGTACGGATAATCATGAGCAGTGGGTACAACGAACAGGATGTGGTGCACAGATTCATTGGGAAAGGCATCTCGGGTTTTATCCAGAAGCCGTATCTACTCAAAAATTTGACTCACACACTGATGAAGATACTGGAAGAAGAGGATGACCGCGCAGGTGACAACTAGCGAATTCTTGAACCCAGAGCACGTATTGGTTTGGGAATGGCGCAGGATGGATATTTTATAAGAGCTATGACCCGATAGGTCTTCTCTCTGAGGCATGGTGGCCGGTTTGTCCCTGGGCTACCAGATCGGGAGGGTATATAAAAGATTTACTTTACAGGGTGTTCATTGGTCAGCCGTGAGGGGGCACCCTTTCTTCGGCTTGCCATCATATCATCGCCTCAAAGGGCAGAGATAAGCATGAAGGCACCGGTGTGGTACCGGTCCGGGCACATTAGAAGAGGTGTTCGCAAAGGATTTTGAGGCCGATGCCGATCAGGATGAGACCGCCGGCGATCTCGATTTTTTTTTCGAACAGATGTCCAAGGCGTTGCCCGATAAAAACCCCCACAAAGGATATGAAAAGGGTAGTCACGCCGATGATAATGGCCGGCTGAAGGATTTCCAGCTTGAGGAAAGAAAGGCTCAGCCCGACGGCCAGGGCATCGATGCTGGTAGCAAACGCCAGGGTGAGGAGGAGCAGCAGGTCTTGAGGGTTCATGGGTTTCTGGTCGTCATCCAGAACAAAGGCCTCATAGATCATTTTGGAACCGATAAAAAACAGGAGTGCGAAGGCGATCCAGTGGTCAAAGCTTTCAAGAAATCCCCTGATGCTCAGGCCGGCCAGGTAGCCGATGATAGGCATAAGGGCTTGGAAGACGCCGAAAAACAGAGCGATCCTGAGGGCGTATCTGATGTGCAGGACCCGCATACCCAAGCCGAACGAAATTGCCACGGCAAAGGCGTCCATAGAAAGGCCGACCGCTATCAGCAGGATTGTGGGGGTCTGCATATTCAACATCCCGCAAAAACAGAGGTCTGGTAGTCAGAGGGATCAAGGAGAATTGATGCAATTATCGGGTAGATCACCTGGGTTGAAAGTTTCATGCGTCTCCTCTTGCCGATTCAACGGAGCGAATATTGGCATAGCACCAACTATCCTGTCAAACGCTTCTCACGCCCCACATTCACCGTCTGGTTACCCGATGCATACGGAGTTCACAAGTGGCATTTTTTGCGTGTAGAAAAAACAATTAATTTGATGAAACTATGCCGCTGGCATTTTCAGGTTGATTACCCGTACATCTGTATCCCGAAACCGGGTTGATCCGTTCACAGCACGATGTTCAATCGTTACCGTGATTCAAACAAGAGGCCGTACCCTGCAAGGCAAGGATACACTCCCACCATGCGCAGCATATGCCACATGGCCGCTTGAGTGCTTGTAATGACCGGTTTGCCCAACCTATCCTCAAGGGTTGCAATGAGTTCGACGGACCGCAGTCCAGTGCAGCTTATGAAAAGAGCCTGGGAGTGAGGATGGTCGGCATTGATCGCGCAGGATTCTATGTAAGCGGGATGAACCCTGGCGATATCGGAATCGAGAGAGAGATCCATACATTCCAGACGAGGGATGCTCAGTCCGGTGTCGTGAAAATATTCGACCAAGTTTGACGTGATTGCTTGTCCATAGGGGGTTACCAGCGAGAAGCGAGTGATGTTCAGCGATTTGAACGCCTCCATCACGGCGGAGAGCACGGTAGTGCACATGCGCGCGTTACCTGCGTTGGCAAGTGCGTGCATGATGTTTCGTTCTCCAATCAGGAGGCTCCCCGCCGTACAGTGAAAGCACATGACATCCACGCCTTCATCCGGTAGGATGAGCGCGGCCGCCTGTGTAATCGCGCTGTTCAGCAGCATGAGGTTGTCAACGGTTATCACACCGGACATAGGTATCCTGCTGAAGTGGATGCCGATCCCCTCAGGCGCCATGCGCAACAGATCGGCCTCGCTGGTCCGATCTGTTGCCAGGATCACGAATCCCAGCTTGGCGCGATGTGATCGTCCCTGATCAAAAACAGTGGGATCTTTGAGCTTCTCGTCCACGATTATGCATCTCGATGCCCTCCCGAGGGAGGCGGAGGTGACACCTTTCCACCATATTAATCTCCATGATACACTAAAGGGATGCTCATTTGTCTGGCCGTGGGTAGGAACCATCCTCTTGATGGACTTCGCTGCCCACCAAGGCAGGGTTGAAGACACACATCAGACGCATGTCATCAAAAGCACGGAGATAATGCTGGTCGTTTTTATCCAGAGCGTACATGGTCCCTGGGGTAATTGGGTAGACGCGACCGTCGTTAATGGTTTCAACTTCACCCTTTCCCTCTAAGCAGAAGACCGCTTCCAGATGATTTTTATACCAGATATGGGTTTCGGTTCCTGCGAAGATGATGGTTTCATGGAAAGAAAAGCCCATATTATCTTCTTTCAGAAGCAGTCGTCTGCTTACCCAGTTATTGTTCGGAGCGCTTACATCCCGATCTGTTCCGATAATTTCTGCGAGCGATCTTACTATCATCCCTCAATCCCTTTTTTCATTGCATCTTTTTGCTGCAGCAGAGTGCCTACGGATTCGTCAATGATTGCGAGACCTGCACGTAGCACCTCTTCATCGATCACCAGCGGCGGGAGGAATTTGAGTACGTCGTCTTCCGCGCCGGCAAGCTCAATGACAAGCCCCCTGTTGAAGGCCTCTGTGGATACCTCGTCACAGAAACCAAGGGAGGGGATCTTCAGACCATAGATAAGGCCTCTTCCCCGGACTTCCGCATTTAGTTCAGGGTAGCTGGCGACGATCTTCTCAAGTTCTTCTTTAAGAATCTGCTCCTTGTAGCGAACGGCCTCGGTGAGGTTATCATTGACCCAATACGACAGCATTTCAGCAGCGGCTACAAAGGCCAGATTGTTTCCCCGGAATGTACCGGTATGCTCGCCCGGCCTCCATTGATCAAGCTCAGGCTTCATGAGTACCAGCGAGAGCGGCAGCCCGCCGCCGATTGATTTCGAGAGGGTGATGATATCGGGGTTTATCCCCGAGGGCTCGAAGCTGAAAAAGGGCCCGGTCCTTCCATTACCCACTTGTATGTCATCCACGATAAGCAGGATATCGAAGTCCCTGCACACCTGCTCGATCTTTTTGAGCCAATCGTCGCTGGCCACGTTCACCCCTCCTTCGGCCTGGACGGTCTCCAGAATGACGGCCGCCGGCAGGTCCACGCCGCTGCTTTTATCGCTGAGGAATTTGCGCATGTATTCCGAGGTGTCAACCTGCGGTCCGAAGTAATTGTCAAACGGCATGAAGGTGACATTCGCACGATTGATGAAGGATTCATCTCGGTAAAATGCATTGCCGGTCACGGCCATGGAACCCATGGTCAGCCCATGGAAGGCATTCGTGAAGCAGATAATGTTCGAACGGCCTTTGACCATACGGGCAAGCTTGAGTGCGGTTTCCACGGCATTCGTGCCGGTGGGTCCGGAAAACTGGATTTTATAATCCATGTGCCTGGGCTCAAGGATGGTTACGTAGAAAGTTTCCAGGAATTTCTTCTTGGCGGATGTGGCCTTGTCAAGCCCATGAACAATCCCGTCGGCCTTGAGGTGCTCTATAAGGGCTTCATTGACGCGCGGGTTGTTATGGCCGTAATTCAACGTTCCGGCCCCGGCAAAGAAGTCAATATACTCCTTGCCCTGCTCATCGTAGAGATAAGCCCCCCGCGCCTTCTGAAAGATGGTGGGGAATCGTCTGACATAGCTCCTTACCTGTGATTCAATCTGTTCAAATATTCTCATTTCGATTTACCTCCTTTTCTTGTGTTTTTGAGGGCCGTCTCCACGTCTCTGACATGCCCGTGCTGAATCGAGTCGAGAGATGTAACTTATCAGACTTAATCTCTTGAAAATGGTCCTATTCTGAACAGGACTTCCTCTTCGTGGGACTGCCCCTCAAAGAGATCTTCGGTGAAAAAGACCGATGTATGCAATGATGTGCTTAAGATCCGTGCGAGGGATTGAAACAAACGGGTCGATGCGTCGTTGGAAGGAGTAACGGTGGTATCGATCCATTTGACTCCAGATAGACATGGCCTTTGCAGAAGCGCCTTGACCATGGATATGGCGACACCCTTCTTTCGAACCTCTTCGCCTACCGCCACCTGCCAGACAAAGAGCGTATCGTCGAATCCGGGTGGTAAGAAGCCAGAGATGTATCCAACAATATCTCCCTGGATATCGGCCACAATACAGGTATCAGCGAAATGTGCGCTGAGGAGAATATAGCTGTAAAGAGAATTGACGTCTAAGGGTTTCGATCTTTTCACTAGGGCGTATATGCCAGCGCCATCCTTGATCTCAGGCTTGCGAAATACAATGCCGGACTTGTCGTATAGTATTCCTGTTGATGAATCCATAAAAGCCCCCTTCCTTACTTTTGTACATATAGGTTAGGTGAATCTCGCCAGAGGATAGAATCACTGTGCCTGTCGATCTTTCACCTGGATCTTTATGTTCAGATCCTTTCATTGATCATCATGATTCCGTATTCAGGACTGAGTCTGCAAACCTTGGTTATGATTTTAGTAATAATTCTATTCAGCCCTATGCATGCCTAAGCGCTAAATCGCCTTGCAGATACCTTGTTTGGCATGAGACATCTCCTTTCCGATAAAGGTCTAGCATATAGGAAATCGATGATTAATGCAACCCGTCGAAAAGACATATTTTAAAAGGTCATAAAATCACCATCAACTTGCTCTATACGCCAGGAATCATCAAAAAACGGCTGATATTAAGCTTAAGAAACAGCTCTAAAAGATTATCCTTTGACCCGACCATTGCCGAGGAGTGACTCGGCCAGATGTATCCATTTCCGTCAGCAAGAGCAGACGGGCTTTTCTCTTTTTTATGCGGTGGATGCAGGCTGGGGCATTCTGGGAGGAGACATGGGGCGGGCGATTAGATGATGTTGACTGGTACCGTAAGGTCGATATTATTATTATTTACAATGTATCTTGCGATATACTTAGTATTGACGTCAATTCGTACATTCCATTATCATATATCGATTTATATTATTGTAATTGGAATATTTTAGCTATTGATATTTTTGCTAACAGACGGTATCGATGTTAGCACTCGTCATGAACGAGTGCTAACAACAAAACTCGTGGGAGGTAATTGGGAATGAAGATACGGCCGTTACAGGATCGGATCCTCGTCAAGAGGGTCGAGGAAGAAGAGCGGACCAAGGGCGGGATCATTATCCCGGACACCGCCAAGGAAAAGCCTCAGATGGGGCAGGTAATCGCCGCCGGCAACGGCAAGAAAACCGAAGACGGAAAGGTCATCCCCATGGACGTGAAGAAGGGTGACAAGGTGCTCTTTTCCAAGTACTCCGGAACCGAAGTCAAGGTCGAGGGCGAAGAGCTGTTGATCATGCGTGAAGACGACATCCTGGGGATAGTCGAATAAGGAAGGGAGAGAACGTATGCCTGCAAAAGAAATCATTTACGGACAAGACGCGCGTGCACGGGTGCTCAAGGGTGTAGACAAGCTTGCCAATGCCGTCAAGGCTACCTTGGGCCCGAAGGGCCGCAATGCCATTTTGGATAAGATGTTCGGCGCGCCCAACGTCACCAAAGATGGTGTGACGGTCGCCAAGGAGATTGAGCTCAAGGACAAATTCGAGAACATGGGGGCCCAGATGGTGAAAGAGGTTGCCTCCAAGACCTCGGATGTGGCCGGTGATGGTACGACTACGGCCACGGTGCTGGCCCAGGCCATCTATACCGAGGGTCTGAAATATCTGGCGGCCGGGATGAACGCCATGGATATCAAACGTGGCATCGACAAGGCCACGGCTGCGGTTGTGGAAGAGCTCAAAGGCATGAGCAAGAAGGTCGAGGACAAGAAAGAGATCGAGCAGGTCGGCAGCATCTCCGCCAACGGCGACACCGAGGTGGGTAATATGATTGCCGATGCCATGGACAAGGTCGGCAAGGAAGGCGTCATTACCGTGGAAGAAGCCAAGGGCATGGAAACCACGCTCGAGCTGGTCGAGGGTATGCAGTTCGACCGTGGCTATCTCTCGCCGTACTTCGTCACGGATGCCGAGAAAATGGAAGCCGTTATGGATGATCCCTACATTCTCATCTATGATAAGAAGATCAGCAATATGCGTGATATCATCCCGGTTCTGGAACAGATCGCCAAGGAAGGCCGCAGCTTGGTTATCATTGCCGAGGACATTGAGGGCGAAGCCCTGGCAACATTGGTGGTAAACAAGCTCAGAGGTACCCTCAAGGCCGCGGCGGTCAAGGCCCCCGGGTTCGGTGATCGGCGCAAGGCCATGCTCGAGGATATCGCTATTCTGACCGGCGGTCAGGTGGTTTCCGAAGACTTGGGACGCAAGCTTGACTCGGTGACAGTCAAGGATCTTGGTCGCGCCAAGAAGGTCATCATCGACAAGGACAATTCCACCATCGTCGAGGGTGTAGGCGCGCATGCCGAGATACAGGGTCGCATCAAGCAGATCAAGGCCCAGATCGAGGAGTCGACGAGCGACTACGATAAGGAAAAGCTCCAGGAAAGGCTTGCCAAGCTGGCCGGCGGCGTGGCCGTGATCAAGGTCGGAGCGGCTACCGAGCCTGAGATGAAAGAGAAAAAGGCTAGGGTCGAGGATGCACTGCATGCCACTAGAGCCGCCGTTGAGGAAGGCTTCCTTCCGGGTGGCGGTGTGGCCTTATTGCGCTGCATCAAGAAGCTCAATGACCTTAAGCTTCCCGACGACCAGAAGAACGGCGTCAAGATTGTACAGAAGTCCCTGGAAGAGCCATTGCGCCAGATCGCCGTTAATGCCGGTCTTGAAGGCGGTATCGTGGTAGAGAAGGTAAAGGACCTCAAGGGCAATATGGGCTTCAATGCCAGCACCGAGGAATATGAGGATCTCTTGAAAGCCGGCATCATCGACCCGACCAAGGTCACCCGCTCGGCATTGCAGAATGCCGCTTCGGTGGCGGGCTTGATGTTGACCACCGAGGTCATGGTGGCCGAGATCCCCGAAGAGAAACCGCACGGAATGCCCGGTGGAGGCGGAATGCCTGACATGGGCGGTATGGGCGGTATGGGAATGTAAGCAGGAGCAATAGGGAGGCCTTAAAAAGGCCTCCTTTTTTTTAAGCCAGTTCGCGATCCAGGGGGGCGCGTAGCATGTTGCCTTCAATAACGCGCAGGATATCCCGGATAATATCTTCCTTGGTGAAGTTCTTCTTGAAATGATGCAAAACGATTACGCTGCGCAGGATCAATTCATTGAGCAGGCCTGCCAGGATGTAGGGATGTACATCGATGAGCAACTCCTGATCCTGAGCTTCCTTGATCATGTCTACTAGACGTGCTTCTATATCCATATAATCACGGATGTTTTTGTTCATGAAACTTGAAATGTAACGTTTCTTACGGTTATCGCTGATCTCAAATTCAGAGGTAAATACATTCAGCAGATGGGCGTTCTCAATATAGAGATCTAGGAGTATAAGCACCAATTCTCGCAGACGTTCCAGCGGTGAAATGGTGAGTGCGGCTACCTCGTCATAGGCGGATTTTATATCGGCAATGACTCCGGATACCAGGGCAGCGAAGATTTCTTCTTTGTTCTTGAAATGATTGTAGATGGTACGTCGGTCAAAACCGGAATACTGGGCGATATCTTCCATGGTTGTTGTATAGAAACCCTTTTTATGAAAGAGTTCCTTGGCCGAACGCAGAATGATCATGCGGTTACGCTTGATCTGACGTTTGCGCCTGACCTTTTTGTCGCTGCTTTCTATATTCTCCATAGTGAGAGATATACCGCCTTTTGTTCCACATTTCAAATGTTTCTTGCAATAAGATGGCTTACGTACTCTGGCATGTCGCATGTTACACCGGAGTATGGCGGTATTGATCAACCTCGGTTGTGTATGGTGTCGTTGATATTTGACAAGCTCCGTGCACTCTTATATACGCAACCCAGGTTTTAGGAGGCCGGAGATTACGTGAAAGCTCAGGATTGCATGATTGTCATTTGGCTGGGATGCTTGTGGGTCCTCTTGGGGAACGCTTGAATATGGAAGTACGCTGCCCGATTTGTGGAAGATTATCATCATATGCCGATAACCCTTATCGCCCTTTCTGCTCCGTGCTCTGTAAGGGCAAAGACCTGTTTCGGTGGGTGGAAGAGGACTATCGCATATCGACACCCGTAGACCAAGGAGAAAAAAACGAGGATGAACATGAGAGCTGATCCGGTCATTCTTGGACGGGAGCAGCATAGACTGTCGCGGCATGCGATTGATAGTGATGCGCTCAAGGTCTTGTACCGGCTCCACAATCACGGCTTCAAGGCCTACCTTGTTGGTGGGGCCGTACGGGATCTTCTTCTGGGAAGGCTGCCCAAGGATTTCGATGTGGTTACGGATGCCCGGCCGGGCGAAATCAAGAAGCTCTTCAAGAACGCTTTTCTAATCGGGCGTCGTTTCAGGTTGGCGCATATCCGTTTCCGGGGGGGCAAGATTATCGAAGTAGCCACCTTCCGGCGCGAGGCGGATGAAGACGGCAGTGGCGACATTCATAACACCTTTGGAACCGCGGCTGAAGACGCATTCCGGAGGGATATCACGATTAATGCCCTTTTTTATGATATCGCAACCTTCTCCATCATCGATTATGTCGGTGGTTTGCAGGATCTCAGGCGGGGTGTGGTACGGGTGATCGGCGAGCCGTCCAAGCGTTTCCAGGAAGATCCGATCAGAATTCTGCGCGTGCTCAGGCATGCGGCGCGTCTGAATTTTTCCATTCAAGACGCCACAGCCCATGCCGTATACCCTGCAAAGGAATTAATTGAGACGTGCTCTGGGGCGCGCATGTATGAAGAATTCGCTAAGGATATGAACTCGGGATACCTTAGGCCGGTTGTTACTCTCATGGACCTCTATGGAATATTGTCCCATATATTCGGAGCAATTGGGATCTTTATGGCGCAGAATCCCAGTTCTATGGCCAAGGTCATGGATTGTTTGGCCTTGATCGACGAGCGTATCCTTGCGGGGCAAACGTTCAAACCCGAGAATATTCTCGCCGTGCTTTTCTTTCCCTGGGCCGACCATGTCCTGCATCATGCTGCTGAAAAGAGCGATAGAGGGAAGATCATTCACGATGCCTTCATGGAATCAGGAGTGCAGGCTATGGTTCCTAAAACGGTTCGTACCAATTGCATGCAGATCCTCATGATCATAGAGGCCATGCATATCGCCATGCAGACCGGACGATTCCCCTGGTCGATTAAGAAAAGGGCGCTGTATAAGGATGCCGCATGGATATTTGCTTTGCTCTTCAACCGTAACCTTCTACAGGAAGATGACCCTTTTCCTGTGGCTTTCTCACAAAAATACCCCCAGATGATACGATCGAAGAAGAGGCGACGCCGTTCAGCCCGTGGAGCCAAAATACGTCCATCCCCTTGATGTGTCTGCGGGCGGTTGATGTGGTGTCACTATGGTAAAAACCACACAGATCGTGGGTGTTGTACAGTGCCCGAATGCGTATAACATACTGATAATATAATCTATATTATGTTTGGTGGGGTTGGCATGATGGATGCATACATTTATCATGTTGAAAGGGAGAATGACTATGAGTAGACGAGGAAATTTGGATATGGTTATGAAAAATATGGACCCCGAAAGGGCCACGAAGATACTTGCACGTTCCCTCTATAAAGAACTGCGTCGTAATGGTTTTGCCGATAAGGATGTTATCAATTTCTCCCGTGAAATGATCGAGTGTATGTCCCAGGAAATGAGGAAGGAAACCATAACCAAAGTCGCCCCGGAAAAGGATCGGCTCCTAATCGGATAAACGCTTTCGAATAATTAGCAGAACAGTCTCCACAACCTCATCAAGGTTTAGGTGTGTCGTATCTACAACAACGGCGTGGTTGGGTACAACCATGGGCGCGTAAGTGCGTTCCCGGTCGCGTTGATCACGCTCTTCAATGTCGTTTAGGACTTGAGCATAGGTGGGGGCAGCGCCTTTGGCTATGAGTTCCAGGAATCTCCTCTGCGCACGAGCTTGAGCGGTTGCATCCAAGAAAATTTTAATATCCGCTTCAGGGAAGATCACCGACCCGGTATCCCGGCCTTCTGCCACCAGTGATGTCTTTTGGGCGAAATCTCTCTGGATCATGAAAAGTCGCGTACGTACTGAAGGATGAACAGCGATTCGGGATGACAGCGCGCTGATATGTGGGGTTCGGATGGCTTCGCTCACATCCGCTCCATTGAGAAACACCCGACCATGGCTAAGGTCGATTGCACTGCTTGTAACGATTTCACCACATACGATGTCGTTATCGATATCGGCCCCCAACTGATCGACCGCCAGGGCGCTGGCGCGATATAGGGCTCCGGTATCCAGGAAGGTGTAGCCCAATTTATCGGCCACGATCCTCGCGATGGTTGATTTACCGGTGCCGGAGGGACCGTCAATGGTGATAATGGTGTTTTTCATACAAGTCCGGCCATATCCTTGAAAAAACCGGGATACGATATGTCCACGCACGCTGTTTCGTCCAGGCGTATTTCGATGTCCAGGGCTCTGGACAGAACAGCGAATGACATGGCGATGCGATGGTCGGAAGCCGTCTGTATCCGTCCACCGCTCAACGCCAACGGCCCATTGATGATCATCCCGTCGTCGAGTTCCTCCACGCTGGCTCCCAGAGCCGCAAAACCATTGATCATGGCCTTGATGCGATCGGCCTCCTTGACTCGCAGTTCACGGGCGTCGCGTATGATGGTCCGGCCTTCGGCACATGCCGCGGCAATGGCCAGTATGGGGAGTTCATCGATAAGGCTCGGGATTTCTGCGCCCTGAATGGTTGTCCCCGTTAGATGCGTTCCCTGTACGCGGATATCGCCAACTGTTTCCCCGGCTGTTTCATGGCAGTTTTCAAAGCCGATGCCCGCGCCCATCCGTTTCAGGACATCCAGGAAGGCAATGCGCGTTGGGTTGAGGCAGATGCCCTTGATAAGCAGCTCCGAGCCTGGTGTTACCGCCGCGAGTACGGCGGGAAACGCCGCCGATGACGGGTCGCCCGGGACTTCGATGGGCCGGGCTTCCAGGTGCTGTCCGCCTTGGATACGGATGCGGTTGCCACCCTCGGACAGGTTGATACCGAAAAAGCGCAGCATGCGCTCGGTATGGTCGCGGCTTTTGAGCGGTTCAATCACCTCGGTCGTACCTTCAGCGTTCAAGCCTGCCAGGAGCAGAGCCGATTTAACCTGGGCCGATGCAATATCCATGGCATAGGTAATACCATTAAGGTTTCCGCCCTTGACCGCCATAGGCAGATAACGGTCTTGCCGCGCCAGGAAGCATGCGCCCATGGAGTTCAGCGGTTTTATCACCCTGGCCATGGGACGCCCGACGAGCGATGCATCCCCGGTGATGCAGCTCACCCCATTGATCCCGGCCAGGATGCCGCATATGAGCCGGGCCGTGGTGCCGGAATTCCCGGCATCGATTACGTGTTGTGGTTCCGTGAGGTTGCCGCCCTTGACAAGCCATAGATCGCCATCTCGGTGTATGTCGGCTCCCAGCGCCTGCATGGCTTCCCTAGTGCTTTTGACATCCAGCGATTCCAGGGCGCTCCTGATCGTTGTGGTCCCATGAGCCAGGGCGCCGAACATGAAGGCTCGATGTGAAATGGATTTATCGCCCGGAGGGGTAATTTCACCGCGAATGTGCATCGAAAGGGCTCCTGATCATCGAATTTTTGCTAGAATGTTCTCCAGATTGGCAACAAGAGTCTCATTCTCGTACGGGAGCCCGATTGAGATGCGCAGGTATTCCGCCAATCCGGGCTCGGTGAGGTAGCGCGTAATGATGCCCCGTTGGAGCAGTTCTTCATAGACCCGCCTTGCCGCAAGGCCGATATGGATCAGGACGAAATTGGTTTGTGACGGCACAAAAGTAAGACCCAGCCGTGAGCATTCCCTTTCAAGATAGTTCAGGCTGTTCCAGGTCAATGCAAGGGTTTCCTGTACAAAACTGCTATCAGACAGGGCGGCGGTTCCGGCCTTGATTGCCAGCAGGTTGAGGTTGAACGGCGGTTTTACGCGCCCAAGGATGTCGATGATGGATTGCTCCGCTAGGCCGAACCCCACTCGTAAGCCGGCCAGGCCGTGCGACTTCGAAAGGGTGTTGATCACGACGATGTTGGGGTGTGCATTAATCAGGGGTGCCGCGCTGGCAAAGTCAGCCGCCCTGGCAAAGGCGGCATAGGCCTCATCGATAATCAGGAGGGTCCCGTCAGGTAATCCGGCGATGAGCCTGCCAATGGTCTCGCGGTCTAGATAGGTGCCGGTAGGGTTATTGGGGTTGGCTAAGAAGACGAGCTTGATGTGCTCTTTTCCCGTCAGGGCGTTTTCGATGGCCGAGGCATCGATGTGCATGCCATCCATAGGGACCCGGATGACCTCCGCCCCGCAGGCCAGTGCCGCGATCCGGTAATAGCTGAAGGTGCATTCCGGGATGACGACCTTGTCCCCTGGCGCCAGGAACGCCCGGCAGACCATGTCGATGATCTCGTCCGATCCATTGCCGGCAATAATATTCTCTGGCTCGCAAAGAAAATATTCGGCCGCGGCCTGCCTCAGCTCCCCGGCGGCGGCGTCGGGATAAAGGTGAACAGTACCTTTAAGGGCATCGATAGCCTTGAGAGCCAGACGTGAAGGCCCCAGAGGGTTCTCATTGGAGGCCAGTTTGATGGGAGCGGTGATGCCGTGCCGGCGGGCGATCTGTTCTTTGGAAAGGCCCGGCGCATAGGGCGGTATCAGCTTAATCCAGGGATTGGCTTGAGGCCGTTTCATTCGCCGACCCCTGACTCGGGATAGGAACCCAGGACGATGATCTCGCGAGTATGCGCCTTGATGATCTCCATGGTCTTTTGGACCCGTTCTTCCACCAGCGAGCCCTGGAAATCGATAAAGAAGATGTACTCCCAGGGATCTTTGCGTGACGGCCGTGATTCGATCTTGGTGAGGTTGATGCCCTTCTCGGCAAAGGCCCCCAAGGCATGAAAGAGCGATCCCGGCTTGTTCTCCAGGGTAAGAATCAGGGAGGTTTTGGCATGCGTGGGGGCGGCGATCATGGTGCGTGATAAAACCCAGAAACGCGTGATATTGTCCGACGAGTCGCTGATATTGGCTGCCAGGACCGGTACGCCATACAGCCGTGCGGCCTGTTCGGAGGCAATGGCGGCGCTGTTGGGATTAGCCGCGGTTGTGAGAGCGGCATCCGAGGTGCTGGCAGTCGTAATGGTTGCCGCCCCCGGCAGGTTGGCCTTCAGCCATCCGCGACACTGAGCCAGGGCCTGCGGATGCGAAAAAACCCGCGTAATCTTGTCCATTGTCGTCTGTGATATGAGACAATGTCTGATGGGTAAAAGAATCTCCCGCACCACCGAAAGCCGCGAGCTGACCATCAGATCCAGGGTTTGCGACACCATGCCCTCGGTGGAGTTTTCGACGGGAGCGATACCCATGTCTGCCCGCCCCGCCACAACCGCTTCAATAACCGCTTCGATGGAAGGTTGGGGAATAAGGATCGCATCGCAGGGGAAGATCAAAGCGGCCGCTTCGTGGCTGTAGCTGCCATCCGGCCCGAGATAGGCTATGCTCTTTCTGGCCTGCAGCGACCGGGATATGCTAAATACGACGTGCATGACGGACGAAAGCATGTCCCTGGTCAGCGGGGGTTTAATCATCATGCTCAGGCGATCAATGATGGAGCCTTCCCGGACCGGGTCAAAGGTTTGCGCACCGTTGGCGTGCTTGAGCGCTCCCATCTGTACGGCCAGATCCGCCCTCTTCTGGAGCAGAATAATGAACTCGTTGTCGATGGCGTCGATGACGTTCCGGATTTCCTCTACTTCATTTTTCATGCCCTGCGCGTACCGCACCTTTCGAAAGTGCTGCCACCCTAGCAGAAGAGCGCAGGTTTTTCAAGATTGAGGGCGGTATGTTCTGGGATGAAAAAAAAAGGGTGAGGCATGCCTCACCCTCTGGGTTGTGGGGAAATCCCGTGATTACTTCTTCTTGAATTTGAACACCGCGCTTGTAACCTGCTGGTTGCCGTTCTCACCGACCACGTACCAATATATGGTGTACCTGGAGGGTATGAACCAGGACCATAAAGAGTACGGCATGGTATAAGACTTGGCCGTCCCGGAATACATCTGGCTGTAGCTGCCGTTGCCGATCTTCATGTAGAGTGTGTAGGTGGTGAGGTTCTGAGCTGACCATTTGAAGGTCGGATTATATCGGACGGTGGAACCATTCACCGGGCTGATCGGCTGGATGCTCACGGTACTGGCTTGAACGCTTACGGTCACGCTGGCGGCATCGCTGGTGGCCTGGCCGTCGCTGACCGTCAGCTCAAAGGTATAGCTGCCGGCCGCCGTGGGCACGAAGGATGGCTTGGTACTGTTGGGGTTGGTTAAGGAAACCACCGTACCAGCGGTCTGAGACCAGGCATAAGTCAGGGCATCGCCGTCGGCATCGCTGCTGGCACTGCCGTCGAGGGTCACGGTCTGACCAATCGTAGCTGCGATACCGCTGCCGGCATCGGCCACCGGAACATGGTTGATGCTGTTGACCGTTACCCGCACGGTTTCCTCGTCCTGGGCCTGGCCGTCGGAGACCACCAGCTTGAATATGAGCACACCGGCCACAGTCGGGGTGAAGGTGGGTTTCATAGCCTTCGTATTGGACAGAGACATAGTGGCGCCGTAGACCTGTGACCAGGTGTAGCTGAGCGTATCACCGTCCGGATCAAGCGAGCCACTGGCGTCGAGCGTTACCAAAGAGCCCACGTTGACGGTGCTGTTATCGCCGGCATATGCGGAGGGAGCGTTGTTGCCGCTGACAACCGTGATGGTGACCGTGTCGGGCGTGGAGTCTACGGTCCCGTCATTAACGATGAGTTGGAATATATAGGTGCCCGTGGCGTTGGCCGTGAAGTTCGGATTTGCTGTCTGGGCATTGTTCAGGGTGACCGTAGGTCCGGAAAGCTTGGTCCAGGCATAGGTTAGGGTGTTGTTGTCCGGGTCGGTCGATCCCTGGCCGTCCAAGGTGACCGTCGTACCGAGTTGAGCTGTCGTATCGCTGCCGGCATCGGCGGTCGGGGCCTGGTTCGCGGCGTTGACCGTTACCGTTACCTCGTCAGAGGCGCTATAGTTGACCCCGTCGTAGCACTTTACCGAGAACTTGTAGGATCCTGCGTTCTGCGGGGTCAGGCTCAGGGTCTGGGTCGTCATGGCCGGCAGGCTGATCGACGGCCCCTGTACAAAAGTCCACGTATAAGACAGAGAGTCGCTGTTCGCATCCGCGCCGGAGGCACTGAGCACAAGTCTCTGGCCGACATTAATGGTGATGTCGTTGCCGGCGCTGACGGTCGGTGCCACGTTATTGATGGTTACTTTCACGGTGTCGGAGGAGCTGCCTTTACCGTTCGAGCAGGTCAGCATAAAGCGATACACCCCGGCCTTGACCGCCAGGAAGTTGGCATTGGCCGTGTTGGCATTAACCAGGGCAACCGCATCACCCTCAAACTGGGTCCAGGCATAGGTAAGGGTCAGCCCGTTCGGGTCCGTCGCGGTGCCGTTCAAGTATATGCGGGTCGGGTCGGATTGCTGATTGCTGCCGGCGCTGACGGTTGGGGCGCTGTCGTTCGCACTCTGCGGATCGGTACCATTATAGTATTCTTCGATATTGGTGTATCCATCGCCGTCGCTATCCAGACCGGCATCATCCGCATTGGTCGCGTCGAGACCGTTAGAGGTCTCCCATGCATCCGTAATACCGTCGCCATCAGAATCCAGGGCAAGGGTGATAGTATCGGAAACGGCGCTCGACCAGTTGCCGGCTGAATCCTTGAATATGGCGTATACGGTCTTGAGACCATCACCGGTGGTGAGCACCCAAGCCTGGGAGGTTGAAAACGTGCACTCATCACTCCAGGTCGTTCCGTCATTACTGATCTTCATACCAGTAACACCCACGGCATCGGCGGCGGAAAGCGTGAGGGTGACGCTGCGGGTGGGTGTCGTGGTATCTCCGCCAGCGATTAAGATGCTGCCGGTCGGGGGCGTTGTGTCGGGTGCCGGAATATAGGCACTGATTTCCGTTGATTTATCTGATTCATTGGAGGATGTATCGTAGGCCGTTAAAGCCACGTAATAGGTTTTTCCCGTGCTGAGACTTGGTATCGTATAGCTGGTTACTTTACCGACATTCACGGCGGTGGCATAGGTGCCGGAGGTCGTGCCGTAATACACCTTATAACCGGCAAGGTTGGTTTCCGTATTGGCATTCCAACTTACCTGTAATGAGGCTGCGATTACTGACAAGGGGAACAGGACGAGCATTGCCAGGATCATCAGACTCAGGAAAGATTTTTTATACGCCATGATGGTACCTCCCGTTGTTGTGCTGGGGGGTATAAGGCAAGATATAAGCCAAGAATGGATCTATCGGGAAATCAGATAGTTGGCAGAAAAGCGGTTTTGTTCGCCCCGACGATTTTTGTAAATCGTGTTACATTGCTGTAATTTGATGGACGGTCAACACGTGGGCTATGGCCGTCATGGTTTCGGGCACCGTCCGGGTAAAGATGATCCGCCCCGATAAGGTCTCTGACCATGCATCCAGGCCTATTACAGGGGTGCCTGCCTTGAGTGCCAACGCTATCTCGGACAGTGTGCCGTACGAACCCTTCAGGGCCGCTATTATATCCGGGGTTCAGGCCTTAATTACATTTCTGGCATCGCCCAAGCCGGTATAGATGGGAATAGTGACGTAGTCATTTTGCGGGCGACTGCTTGATGCCGGTGAATAAGATGGAGTATCCATGAATCCGGAGATTTTCCCCGGTGTTCAAACCGGCCGGATGGCCGCTCCTAATAGACTTGAAAAGCTTCCGGAGCGGATGTATGCTGCGAGCCATGCCAAGGATAATGATTATGATCGTGGCCATCCTTATGTCGTGGAGCCTACAGGCGCATGCCATGGGGTATGAGGATGAACGCGAAGTCTCACGCGAACTGATCGACATGCTCGATTCCCAGGGCGTTCTGGCCCACGAAACGGATCTGACCTGGGTTCTCCAGACGCTGACGGACCAGCTTGCCGATCACATCAAGGATCCATTGTATACATTCAGGATCCACCTGGTATATGACCGTTCGATCAATGCTATGGCGATTCCTGACGGCAATATTTTCATCAATCTCGGAACAGTCCTGCTGGCCAAGGATATGGATGAGATCGCCTCGGTCATCGGCCATGAAATGGGGCATTGTCAGCTTAGGCACATACCGGAGGCCATGAAGGCCCAGACCCGGATGACGACGGCCTCGATCGTGGGTGTCATCGCCGGTTTGCTGCTCTCGGCGGCCAATCCGGAGGTCGGAAGCGCTCTCGTGCTTTCATCGATCGGCGGGGCCGAGAATATCAAACGCCAATATACCCGCAAGAATGAGCTGGAAGCCGATGAATTCAGCCGCAACCTTCTCAGTGACGCGAACCTGGATCCATCCGCCACGGCGAGATTTCTGATTCGTCTACGGTCTTATTCCGACAGCCCGGTCGTACCCGAGTATCTCCTGACCCACCCCTACACCGAGGATCGTATCGCCGTGCTGGAGAAGGATCCCAAACCACCACATCCGGACGCCCGTTATTGGACGCTGCAGGCGGCTGCCATCGGCGAACTGCTCTCGGACGACGAGGTAGTCAAGCGCGCCGCCGCTCTGCCGCAACCCTATAACAAACTGGCCTTAGGTATCTCCAAGGTGCGGCAGGGCAAGAACCAGGAAGGGTGGGACATGCTGGAGGGGATCGATCTTCCCCTGGCCAGAACCTGGAAAGGGCTGGCCCTGTACGGACTCGGAAAGAAGGATGAGGCCTACCCTCTATTGCGCGATAGCCGGCAGAACGCCAGGACGGCGCAGGCGCTCTGCGAGATCATGATGGCTAAGGGCGACATCGGTGATGCCATCGCCACCCTGCTGCCCTTTGAGGACGGCAGTCCGCGAGCGGCATATACGATGGGCATCTTGTACGAGAAAAACGGGCAGAAAAGCCTGGCCCATGTGGCCTTTGCACGGTACTTCTTCTCGACCAGAAATTATAAATCCAGCCTCTATCACATCAACAAGGCCCTGGAGGATAAAACACTCGATAAGGATACCACCGAAAAGCTTACCCGTATGAAAAAGATGATTGATAAGTCTCAGAATTCGTAAAAGGGGGGATAGGAACTCAGGCTTTGATAATCAGGACTGGATAGCTCCGGAAACAGGGCCTGCCTAAGCAGAAGTGGCGATGAAGGGAAGCATGGCTGGATTCTTCATGCCGGTTTCTGACTTCTCTGGCTTGGCTTCTCGTGTTTTGATTCCGCTTTTTGCGGTTTGCACCCCACCTCTTGTTTCAATAACGCCCGGACCTTGCTGACATCAAAGACCTCGGTCTCGCCACTTTCGTCGTTGACGGCCTCGACAAACGAGACACCGCCCTTGGTAAAGATATATATCGGCGTGATTTGATAGACTTGGGTCTCCCCATAGCCGTGCTTGGGGTAGAAGATGACCAGGGCTTGGCCTTGAAGCGCCGCCTGTTCGAAGATCTCGATCCCCTTGTGCCCATAGGGCAGAGGCATGACCATTCCGAAGGGGTAGATGCCGCTCTTGAGTGTAAGTTTGAACTCAGTCCGTCCGGGTATCTGCAAGGGCAGTGTCCTGCCCCAGTTCATTTCGCCTTCCTGCTCCGCCGGCATGCGGTCGGGGCGTTGGATGATGACGCTCTTGCGGTCCAGGAAGGTGATGACATCATCTTCGCAGTGTTCAGGTATGCGGTAGATACCGGGAAGGATCTCGTCCAGACCGTGCGGGATCTTATCGCGGCAGTTGTTGATCACCAGAAAGGTGCCGCGGATGATGTGGGCCTGCGACAATGATGTCACCCATCCGGCAATGGTCTTGAGGACGTTTTCCGGCACGACGTGTTTGGCGATCCGGTCCAGGAAATTTGCCAGTTTTTCCGCATTCCAGCCATCACGGATGGCACGGAAGATCGAGGTGCGGCTGAGGCGGTAGATGCTGATGACATCGGCCTGCACAAGGTCGGCGATCTCCCCGATGTTAAGATGGTCTAGGGGGTCAAAGTCCTGCGGCACCAGGATCTCCATATTCGGCTGGATGATGACCTCATCCCGGTAGGCCGTGATCGGCTGGGCAAGCTTGCCGCTTTGCAGGGCCTGGTAGACCTTGTCCTGGATGCGGATCCATTTTTCTGAGAGGTCTTCCTGAAGGATGCCCAGTTCCAGCCAGAGGCTTATCAGATCCGCGGGGGTATGCTCGATGGCATCCATCTCCGGAAAATGGTGAGCCAGATAAAAGAATAGGGCGCGTTCAAAGGTTGCGCGCGCCAGCCCTTTGATCCCACAGATCTCCATAACCTTGGCGTCCAGCCCCTGGTAAGGTCGGCAGGCCTGGAGAAAGCGCCAGATGCGGTAGCGCAGTTCTCCCTCCATGGCGAATTCCTGCGCCGGGCCCTGCAGGACCTCGATGGCGCCCTTGGCCTCCTGCACACATCCCAGCACTTCCAGTTCCCAGTAGACGCGACGGATTTCAATGAAGGCCCCCAGGCGCTCTTCGAGGAGCTCCCAGCCCTTCTTGAACGGTTCCATGCCCGGTCGGCAGCGTATTTTCACCGTGCGCAAGGCATTGAGCATGACGACATGCGGCCAGATGCTCACGGATCTCACATCTTTCCAGGCCACGGCCGTGTCCGGAAGACCTTCGTTCCTGAGCTCGGCCATGACCGGGGACAAAGACGGCAGCAGGATGACCGGATCCCTTCCGCTCAGCCCGGCTTGGAACACCAGTCCGCGTTCTCCCAGCTTTTCCAGGATCAAACGCATGGTCGTGAGCTCCTGGCGATAGATTCTTAAGAACACATGCCATTCCATCTGAGAGCCGAGTTCGAAGATATCGCTTAAGACGGCGCGTTCTTTTTCAGAAAGACCAGCCACTATCCGGCGCAGCCGCACGGGGTCGCTCAGCCATGTCGATAGTCGCTCGGCATCGGTTGGCTCTCCCATGATCTGGGTTGAGATGATCCCCACCATATACGTGGGGATATTACCAATAAGCTCAGCGTTAGAAGTCATCCGGCGACCATTCCTCAATACAGTATTTATATCCCTGCTCGGCGAGGAAAACCTGTCGTTTGTGGGCAAACTCGTCTTCGGCACTGTCGGCCGTGACCAAGGTATAGAAGGTGGAGATGCGCTGTTTCGGCCGTAGGATGCGCCCAAGGCGTTGCGCCTCTTCCTGGCGTGACCCGAAAGTGCCCGAGACCTGAATGGCGACCGAAGCATCCGGCAGATCAATGGCGAAGTTGGCGACCTTGGAGACCACCAGCACCGGGACCTCTCCGGCCCGGAAGGCCTGGTAAAGGTTGTCGCGTTTGCTATTGGAGGTGGCACCGGTGATGAGCGGCGCTTGCATGGCGTCGGCGATGCGCTTGAGCTGGCTTAAGTATTGACCGATGATCAGGATCGGTTCGTCGGCATGCTTGTGTACGATCCGCTTGACCACGCTGTCCTTATAGTGGTTCTCGGATGCGATCCTAAACTGGGCGCGTTCCGATTCCGCCGCGTACTCGCGTTCCTGGTCCGCGGGCAAGGGCAGCCGGATCTCAAAGCAGAGCGCCTCGGCGATGAAACCTTTGCTCTCCAGTTCTTTCCAGGGCACGTCGTAACATTTTGGCCCGATGAGCGAGAAGGTATCCTCCTCGAGCCCGTCTTCGCGCACCAGTGTGGCGGTCAGTCCCAGGCGTCTTTTGGCCTGGATCTCGGTCGTGGCCCGAAAGACGGGGGCAGGCAGCACATGCACTTCGTCATAGATCAAGAGGCCCCAGTTACGCGCCCGCATGAGTTGCATGTGTTCGAACGGGCCAGTCTTGGATTTGCGATAGGTGAGAATCTGGTAGGTGGTGACCGTGACCGCCTTGATCTCCTTTTTGAATCCGGTGTATTCGCCGATATCTTCAGGCGTCAGTTCGGTTTTGTCCAGGAGCTCTCCCATCCACTGATGCACGGCGGCGACATTGGTGCACAGGATCAGCGTGCAGGTCTGGGCCTTGGACATGACACCCATGCCCACGACGGTTTTACCCGAACCGCATGGTAATACCACGATGCCCTGTCCTCCGCGTGTCGATCCGCCGGCCCAGAAGTTCTCCAGGGCCTCCTGCTGGTATTGCCGTAAGCTGAAATCGTGGCCGGACATGGTTTTTTGACGCAACCTGATGGTCAACGGATCGCCGGGGTCATACCCTACGAGGTCATTGACCGGATACCCCGCCTTGATGAGCAGGTGCTTGAACCGGCCACGCATACCGGCCGGTATGGTGAAGGCCTGTGGCGGATGGATGTCGAGCACGTATTCCTTGATGCGCGCATTCGCCAGGATCTGCTCCATAACGGATGGATTCTTGGCCTCGATCCTTAACCGGTCGCCTTCATCTCTGAGCATTCTGAGGGCATCCCAACGCGAAAAGGCCTCTTTGATACGGAAGACGACGCCCGGCGGAAGGTCGTAACGCGAGTAGCGCGCCAGTCGGGCAAGGATATCATCGCAGGTAATCCCCAGTGAGGCGGCATTCCAGATGCTGATGGGTGTAACGCGGTAGGTATGGACATATTCGGGCGACTTAATGAGCTCGGCAAAGGGCAGGATCGCATCCCGGGCATCCTCATAGGCTTCGGACATCACCTCCAGGAGTATGCTCCCATCGCTCTGGACTATGACAGGTTTTTCGCTTGCTATCATCAGAACCTCTAAGATTCCCACAGATGGGCGTAAAAGGCAATGCCCTTTTTGAATGATTTTTCCTGTCCTTTTTTCAAGCGAAAAGGCTAATCCGGCCCTGGATATTTTCCGATTGCTATTCAGGATTGAATAGCACAAAATGTTCGCACAACGGGTGCGATTGGGAGATGGTTCATGAAGATGCTTGAACAGAATCCGGACGGGATGAACAGGGCGGACATCGTCGTCGGCATTCCATCCTATAACGAAGCGCCTAACATTGCCTTTCCCACCGAGCAGGCCGCCCTCGGGTTAAAGAAGTACTTCGGGCATTTGGCGGCGGTTCTCATCAACAGCGACAACAACAGCCCGGATAAGACCGCCGAGGCCTTCATGGGCGCTGATACGCACGGCATTCCCAAGATTTCCATATCGACCCCCGAGGGGATCAAGGGGCGCGGCAACAACTTTCGAAATCTCTTCAAGAAGGTCATCGAAATGGACGCCAAGGCCTTGGTGGTGGTCGATTCAGACCTCAAGAGCATTACCCCGATGTGGATTAAGAATTTGGGAGAGCCGCTGTTCAAGGATTTCGGGTTTGTGGCCCCGCTCTATATGCGGCATCCCCATGATGACATGTTCAGCAGCACCATCGTTTATCCTCTGACAAGGGCGCTCTATGGACGTCGTGTCAAACAGCCCATCGGTGGTGATTACGGTCTCTCCCGGGGGATGATCAATACCTTGCTGAGAAGCAATCTGTGGAACGGTGATGTCGCCCAGTACGGTATCGATATCTGGATGACCACCCGCGCCATGAATGAGGGTATCCCCATTTGTCAGGCATTTCTGGCACGGCCCAAGATGCACCGGATACGCGAGAATGTGCTCGATCCGGGCCCTCTTTTCCGTCAGGTCCTCAGCACCATCTTCGACCTCATGGAGATCTATCAGGACAAATGGGCCGCTACCAAGTGGAGCAAACCCACGGCCATTTTCGGCTTTGGCGGTGAAGAGCCTCAGATGCCTGCGCCGGTTAAGATCAACCGAGACAAGCTCTATCAGCGTTTCAAGGCCGGGTTCAGTGAATATTGGGAGAGCTACCGTAGTATCTGCACCACGGAAAGCTTTCAAAAGCTTCGGGAGATCGCCTCGCTCTCCATGGAACATTTCGAGATCCCCGAGCCCATATGGGCCAAGATCATGTATGATTTTGCCATGGCCTTCCACCACAAGACTCCGGCCAGATCACGGGTACTCGAGGTCCTCGTGCCGCTCTATATCGGCATGATCCTCTCGTTCACCAATAAGACCAAGGGGATGTCTCTGTCGCAGGCGGATGAGGCATTGGAGGATATTTGCCTGCACTATGAGCAGACCAAGCCGTATCTCATAGATCGATGGAAGTAGGAGGATGCTTAGATGGCGAAGATCCTGATTGTCGATGATGAGAAGCATATCCGGGCTTTGTACGCGGAGGAGCTGGAAGAAGAGGGCTATGAGGTGGCTGTAGCCTCGGACGGGAAAGACATTATCGCGCGTCTGGAGCAGGAGCGGCCCGATGTGGTGGTGTTGGATATCAAGATGGTGGACTGCAGCGGCCTGGACGTGCTCCTGGAGATCCGCAACCGATTTTATAATCTGCCCGTGATCCTCTGCAGCGCGTATGGGACGTATAAGGTCGATGTCAAATCCATAGCAGCGGATGCCTATGTCGTGAAGTCCTCGGACCTTACCGAACTCAAAAAAAAGATCGCGCAGGCGCTCGAAGCCAGGGTGCCGGAAAAAGGATAAGTGCATGGCTGTCCATGCCGACCTACACTCCCACACCACGGCCTCGGACGGGGACCTTAAACCCTCCGAACTGGTGGCGCTGGCTGGCCAGCGCCGGCTGGGAGCTTTGGCCATTACCGATCATGATACGCTCAAAGGGATCCCCGAGGGTTTGCAGGCCGGCGACGCTTGGGGGCTTATGGTTATCCCGGGCATCGAGATCAGCGCCATCTTCGAGCCCGGCACCCTGCATATGCTCGGGTATTTCGGCGTCCATCCGGCCGGATTGGAAGCCGATCTGGAAAAGGTTCAACAGGCCCGGTCGGAACGTTTTCCGAAAGTCATCCATCGGCTCAATGATCTCGGACTTATGATAACCCTGGAGGAAGTAAGCGCGCTTGCCGGCGATGCGCAGATCGGACGGCCCCATATCGCCAAGGCGCTTATTGCCCGCGGCTATGTCAAGACTTTCGACGAGGCCTTTGACCGGTGGTTGGGCAAGGGCAAGCCGGCGTATGTGGAGAAGGAGAAGCTGAGCGGCGAGGAGGCCGTCAAACTGATCCTCAAGCATGGGGGAGTGCCGGTACTGGCTCACCCCTTTACGCTGGAGCTTGAGGATACGGCGCTCAAGGACTTTATTGCGCGGATCAAAGACTGCGGCCTCAAGGGCATAGAGGTCTATTATCCGGAGCATTCCCATGCGCAGAAGCGCTTCTATCGCGATATCGCCCAATCTCTGGGGCTGATCGCCACCGGCGGAACCGATTTCCATGGTCATGATCATGGTGGCGCCAACCTGGGGGAGACCGGGGTCGATAAGGTTCATCTCAAGGCTTTGCTCGATCTGATATAGCATTTTTTATGTACTTTCATGACCGGTTCTATGCTAACATACCGTCATGGCGCATGCGGTCCATCAGCCTTTTTTAAGTGTGATCATCCCCATGTATAACGAGGAGGCCAATGTGGCTTCCACCATCACACGAGTGGAAGACACCCTGAAACGCTGGGGACGCCCTTTCGAGATCATCCCGGTGAACGACGGCAGCACCGATCATACCCTGCAGGTCTTGGATGCCTTGGCGGCGCATGATGAGCACCTCCATGTGGTGTCCTATTGGAAGAACGGCGGCCGGGGCAAGGCCTTGCGCTACGGATTCAAGGCCGCGCGCGGGGAATACATTGCCACCATCGATGCCGATTTGTCGTATGATCCCCAGTATATCCTGGACATGGCCAAGGTGCTGGATGAGGAGAGCGACATCGACGTGGTGCTCGCCAGCGCCTATATGGAAGGTGGCGCATCCGTGGGTGTGCCCGCCGACCGACTCTTTATCAGCAAGCTCGGCAACCGCATCCTCCAGATGGCCATGCCGGAGAAGATCCATACCGTGACCTGCGTGGTGAGGTGCTATCGTCGGATAGTGATTGAAAGTCTGGACCTGGAGTCGAACGGCAAGGAGATCCATCTGGAAATCCTTTCCAAGGTGCTGGCCATGGGTTTCCGTATCAGGGAGATCCCGGCCACACTCACCGCGCGCAAGAAGGGCAAGTCCAAGTTTGCCTTTCGAGCCACGGCCGTAAGCCATCTGATCTTCACTTTTTTTGAACGACCGAGCCTGCTTTTCGGAATGCTTGGTCTGATCCTGACCATGATCGGTCTGGGCCTGGGGGTCTATATCCTGGTGCTCTATGCCCAGGCCGCCTTGAATCCCAACCGGCCACTCATAACCCTCATGATCCTCTTCATCTTGGGTGGCATGCAGATCCTGGCCTTCGGATTTCTGGCCTCGCAGATCAGCTATCTGCGCAACGAGGTTTTAAGGGTGCGCCGGGCGATAGCGCTTGCCGTACAGGCGGCTGAAGCCAGACCTGAGCAGCGGGGTTCGACGCTCGGGAACACATCCCGACCAGGGACTTAAGCGAGGCCGTGGATTTTACCCATCCGTCTTCAGTTCATAAAAAAATAAAAAGGCCCATGCGATTTGCACGGACCGTCTTGTTTGCTGGCTCCCCGGGAGAGGCTCGAACTCCCAACCTAGTGGTTAACAGCCACCCGCTCTACCGTTGAGCTACCGGGGAACAGCAAGGTATCTATGATGATTGCCGAAGCTTGTCAAGCCTTAATGACCGTGGAGCCTATCGCTCTGTCTTGAGAAGCACTTGAGCATGGAGATGTGAAACAGAGAGGTGCTCTCGATGGAGAGCCGCTGCTCAGTGCTTCACCAGAGTGAAAGAAGTGTTCAAGATTTCAGGATTTTCAAAGTGTTAGCCGATAACATACTGAACATATGCAGAGCCTACTCAGGGGGTAAGGGGTGGCGTCTAGAAAGGATACGATTTTACCGGTGGAGTTTGAATCGCTCTCCATGTGCACGGCTATGCAAAGCGAACTTCAGAAAAGAGTCATGCTCGTTATACAGGCTGACCCGTGCCAGCTTGAAAGCATACAAGCCTTTTTGGCGCAGCAGCGGGTGGCTGTCGATATGCCGCCCTGCCATATCGACGATCTCCTGCAAGGCGTCGAGCGCTATCACATGATCACGGAAAACATGTCCGAGACCGTATGGTTGAGCGATATTAACCTGAAAGTCACCTATATCAGCCCTTCCGTTGAGCGTCTGCGGGGGTATACTCTGGCCGAGTTACAAGCACTGCCTCTGGAGCAGAGCCTGACCCCGCGTTCCCTGCCGACCGTTCTGAAGTTTCTTGCCGAAGACCTGACCCTCGAGAAATTGGCCCAGAAAGATCTGGTGATATCACGGAGCGATGAACTGGAATTCTACAGAAAGGATGGTACGACCTTCTGGAGCGATGTTACGGTCACCGTAGTGCGCAATGCCCAGGGGAAACCCGTCGGGCTCCTGGGTGTCGGGCGTGACATCACGGCCCGCAAGCAGGCCGAGGAAGATTTACGTCGCAGTGAAGAGCGCTACCGCAATATCCTTCAGGGTATCGAGGAAGGGTATTATGAGCTGGAACTGTCGGGCAATATCACCTTCTGCAACTACGTCGTGCCCCGGATTCTGGGATACACTCTTGAGGAGGTTATAGGGCTCAACTACCGGGTGTATACCGATGCTGATGCCCAGCGTAAGCTGTTTGAAGGCTACCATGAAGTCTACCAGACCGGGATACCCAAGAAAGGACTGGAGTGGGAGCTGACCAGGATGGATGGGTCGCGGGTCATCATCGAATCGTCAATTTCGCTTATCCTGGATGAGATGGGCAAGCCTGTGGGCTTTCGCAGTATCGCCCGTGACATTACCGAGCGCAAGCGCACCGAGAAGGCCCTTAAGGAGAGCGAGGAGCTGTTCCGCTCCGTGGCCCAGACCGCCAATGATGCCTTTATATCCCTGCAGAGCGACCGGAAGGTAATCTTCTGGAATACCATGGCCGGTCGTATCTTCGGCTATTCACCGGAAGAGATGCTCGGTCGGGATGCGATTGCCTTGATCCCTCCGCGCTTCAAGGGGGACTATATTGAGGGTCTGAACAGGGTCGTTCTTTCCATGCAGTCCCACGACCGTGATCGCGAAGCCTCGGAGATCGGACGCACGATCGAGATGATGGGGCTCAAGAAAGACGGGGCCGAATTTCCGATGGAGCTCTCACTTTCGGCCTGGGAAGCCGAGGGAAAACGGTATTTTACCATGATTGTGCGCGATATCACCGAACGTTTGCGCGCCGAGGAGGCTCTGGTCGCCAATCGCGCCAAGAGTGAGTTCCTGGCCAACATGAGCCATGAAATCCGCACGCCCATGAACGGGATCATCGGTATGACGGGTTTGCTTCTCGACACCGAGCTCTCCACCGAACAACGCGAGTATGCCGAGACGGTCAGGACCAGCGCCGAGGGCCTGCTGGCGATCATCAACGATATCCTCGACTTTTCCAAGATCGAGGCTGGGAAGCTGGAACTGGAAAATCTGGGGTTCGATCTGCGCACCACCCTGGAGGATGCGATCGAGCTGCTGGCCATGCGGGCCCATGAAAAGGGCCTGGAGCTGACGTGTCTCATCGAGCCCGAGGTTCCAAACCTATTGGAAGGCGATCCAGGGCGTCTGCGTCAGATCCTGACCAATCTGATCGGCAACGCCGTGAAATTCACCTATGCCGGCGAGGTCACGGTGCAGGTCGGGCTGGAGCATGAGGAGGCATCCACGGCCATCATACGGTTCGCTGTAGAAGATACCGGAATCGGTATCCCAAAGGAAAAGATCGAAACCCTGTTTCAACCGTTTACCCAGGTGGATGCTTCAACCACGCGCAGATTCGGAGGGACGGGATTAGGACTTTCCATTTGCCGTTGCCTGACCGAAATCATGGGCGGCCAGATCGGGGTCGCGAGCGATCTGGGCCAGGGATCCACCTTCTGGTTCTCACTGCCTTTTACAAAGCAGGACTGCCTCGCCCCGTCGATCGAAACCTATGCCGATCTCAATGACCTGAGGGTTTTAATCACAGACGGCCATGCCACTTCCCGGCAGGTCTTGTCAACGATGCTGGGCGCCTGGGGGTGTCGCTGGGAAGAGGCGGCCGATGCTTCGACAGCCCTTGCGAAACTGCATCAGACCGCGTTCCAGGGAAATCCGTTCCATCTGGTTCTCATGGATGCTCGCCTTCCGGATATGGACGGTGAAGATCTGGGAAGGATGATCAAGGCCGAGGATGGCCTTAAGAACACGATATTGGTTATGCTGAGCTCCATCGGGAAACGGGGTGATGCCGCTCGCTTTGACCAAGCCGGTTTCAGCGCATTCCTCACCAAGCCCGTCAAACATGAGGCGCTGTACTATACCCTGGCGGCGGCTGTCGGACGCCAGACTGCGCCAGAGCAGGGGCGCGGTCGCATCATCACCCGTCACCAGATTATAGAAGACCGCAAGCGACGCCTGCGCATCCTTCTGGCCGAGGATAATCCCATCAATCAGACCGTGGTGTTGAAATTCCTCGAAAAGCTTGGTTACCGCGCCGATGCGGTCGCCAATGGCATCGAGGCCATCAAGGCGCTTGAGGCCATTCCCTACGACCTGGTGTTGATGGATGTGCAGATGCCGGACATGGATGGCATCGAAGCCACCCGGATGATCCGCAGCCCGCAGTCCCATGTGCTCGACCATAGCGTACGGATCATTGCCCTGACGGCCCATGCCATGAAGGGCGATAGGGAACGCTGCCTGGAGGCGGGTATGGATGACTATCTCTCAAAGCCGATCCAACTCGATGGATTGATGCAGGCCATTGAACGTTTCACCCATGTTTCTTCACCCGACGCCCTTGTAACAGCGAGGCAGGAAGAATACAAGGTTTTCGACCGCGACGCAGTGTTGAAACGCCTGGGAGGAGACGATGTTTTCCTCAAGGAGCTTTTAAGCCTGTGCCTGAGGGAGATGCCCCGCCAGATCGCGGCCGTGAATGATGCGCTGGCGGTTAAGGACATGGTGTGCCTTGAACGCGAGGCGCACAGCCTCAAAGGCGCCGCCGACAATGCCGGGGCGCTGGGTCTGAGGACGGCGGCCTTGGATATGGAAATGGCGGCCAAGCGGGGAGATCTTGAGGGCGCCGCAGGATTGCTGGACAGGCTTGGTGCTGCGTTTGCGCTCTTTCAGCAATGCCTGGAAAAGACCTGATGCGGGTATGCCTTTGTCCTTGACAGGGTCTTATTGAAAGCTTAACTTTGATCTTTCAAATACACACCGCCTTAGAGGAGGTCATATGATCAAAACGGCCATAACCGAGATGTTCGGCATTGAGTACCCTATCATCTGCGGCGCCATGATGTGGCTGGCGACGCCGCCTCTGTGCGCCGCGATCTCAGCCGCCGGCGGCATGGGCAACCTCACGGCCGGCAACTACGAATCCGAAGACGCCTTCCGGCAGGCCATTCATGAAGTGCGTCGGCGTACGGATAAGCCCTTCATGATCGGACTGACCCTCCTGCCGTCCATCCGCATCACGGCCGAACACCATAAGATGTACGTGCGTGTCTGCGAGGAAGAACGCGTGGCCGGCATCGAGATCTCGGGTACCCCTCTGGACAAGGTCATCGGTCCCGAAGGTATCACGCGGCTCAAGAAGGCCGGCGTGAAGCTCTTCCACAAGGTCGGTTCCGTGCGGCATGCCCTGCATGCCCAGAAGGCGGGATATGACGGCGTCTATGCCGCCGGCCTGGAAGAGGGCGGACATCCGCTCGATGATGACGTTACCACCATGGTGCTCACCCCTCGCATCGTGGATGCTCTTACCATCCCGGTGGTCACCGTGGGCGGCATCGCCGACGGGCGTTCTCTGGCCGCCGCGCTCACCCTGGGCGCCCAGGGCGTCATGATGGCCAGCCGCTTCATTGCCACAGCGGAATGCGATGTGCACCCCAATATCAAGGCCGAGCTCATCAAGCGCCAGGAATACGAGACGCGTATCTTCGGCAAGTCCATCGGGCTGCAGGGACGGGCGCTCAAGAACAAGATCATCGCGGAAGTCCTGGAGGCCGAAGCCAAGGGCGGCGGGTTCGAGGCCCTGATACCGCTCATCAACGGCCAGCGCATCAAGGCGGCCTGGGAAAGCGGCGACGTCGAAGATGCCCCGCTCATGGTGGGACAGTCCATCGGACTCATCCATGATGTCGTGCCCTGCGCAACACTTTTAAAGACCATGCACGACGAAGCGCTGGCACACTTGAAGAAGACCAGTTCACTGTTTTCGTAGAATCTTAGGGAGACCCTCGGTGCCTCACGAGGGTCTCCCTGATGGATTACGCCTGCATGATACCGCTTAAGCGGTTCTGAACCTCTTCGGCTTCCTTGGTCATGCGTTCCATGAGATCCGCCACAGTGGGGATGTCCTTGAGCAGGCCGGTGATCTGACCCACGGGCAGGACGCCCTGCTGCAGGTCGCCGTTTTCGGTGGCGACGCGGATGGCCTTGAAGGCATTCGCCATGAAGGCCAACTGCTTGGCGTTCTCCCAGCCCATCATCAAGACGCCGATGAAGAGCTTGATAAAGGGCAGGTGCATCTGCTTGGCCACATCGCGCGAATTGAAAAAGGCCTCGACGAGCTTGGGGATGTTCAAGCCCATGCGGATGGCCTTGCGGGCCGGTTCGGTATCCAGCACGCGGCAGCCCAGGCCGTCGAAGCGATCGGAATACAGGGTGTCGTAGACATCCTTCTCGATCGAGAGCTTCTTGAAACTATCGTGCAACGGGCTCTCCTTGGTGGTCATGAAGCGCGTGCCCATGGCGATGCCTTCCGCTCCCAACGCCAGGGCTGCGGCCAGTCCGCGACCGTCGGCGAAGCCGCCGGCGGCGATGACCGGAATGGAGACGGCTGAAGCGATGGTGGGCACCAGCACCAGCGAGGTGACATCGCCGCCGTGGGCGGCTGCCTCATGGCCGGTTACGATCACGGCGTCCGTGCCGTAGTCCTGGGCGCGCTTGGCATGCCGGTGGTTGACGACCGTGGCGGCAACTTTGCCGCCGTATTGATGCGCCTCCTTTACCAGCCAGTCGCCCTTGCCGAGCGCGAAGTTGATGACCGGCACCTGCTCGTCCAAGAGCACCTTGGCGTTTTCGGCTGCGCCGGGAAAGAGCAGGGTGGCGTTGGCCCCGAAGGGCTTCTTCGTCAGCGATTTGATTTCGCGTACGCACTTGCGTGTCTGTTCGGCATCCAGGGGGCCGGTGGCCAAGATGCCCAAACCGCCGGCATTGGAAACCGCGGCGACCATCTTGGGGACGCTGATCCAGCTCATGCCGGAGAGAACAATAGGATATTTAATGCCAAAGAGTTCGGTAATGCGAGTCTTCATACAAGCTCCTCCATCATACGTTCTTGTGCAACATATCCTTCATACACTAAAATGGTTGAGGGAGGCAAAAAAGATATGGCAGGTCTTTACTTGAAAACGCATGATGCCTGCCGGAAAGGCGCGTCTCCGGGCAGGCATCGTGTGCACTTGGAAGAATCGTAGCGCTAATTCATCATGCTCGCGACATGCTGAGAAACGTTTTCGGCCTCAGCCACCATGCGCTTGAAGAGCTCGGCCACAGGCGGGTTGTCTTTGAGCATGCCGGTGATCTGACCGACCGGCAGCACGCCATTTTTGGTGTCACCGTCCTCGGTGGCGATGCGGATGGCCTTGAATGCGTTGGCCAGATAGGCCATCTGCTTGGCGGTATCCCAGCCCGAGGCCATGATTCCGATAAAGAGTTTTATCCAGGGCATGTTGATCATCCGTGCCGTGGCATAGGAATTCGGGAGGGCCTCCATGAGCTTGGGAACGCTTAAGCCCTGACGGATGGCCTTGTGCGCGGCCGGAGTATCGAGCACGCGACAGCCCAGGCCGTCGAAGCGGGTGGAGTAGAGCGTATCGTCGATCTGTTTCTGGATGGAGAGCTGCTTATAGACGTCGTGCAGGGGGCTTTCCTTGGTAGTCATGAGGCGTGTACCCATGGCGATGCCGTCAGCGCCGAGTGCGAGTGCGGCCGCCAGACCGCGTCCATCGGCGAAACCACCGGCGGCGATGATCGGGATGCTCACGGCCGAGGCGAGCGTCGGGACCAGGACCAGCGAGGTGGCATCACCACCATGCGCGGCCGCCTCATGTCCGGTCGCGATGACCGCATCCACACCGTAGTCCTGGGCGCGCCGGGCATGGCGGGTATTGACGACCGTGGCGGCCACCTTGCCCCCGTATTTATGGGCCTCGCGCACCAGCCAGTCACCCTTGCCCAGTGCAAAATTGATGACCGGAACCTGCTCTTCGAGCAAGACCTTGGCGTTCTCCATCGCGCCCGGGAACATCAGGGTCGCATTCGCGCCAAACGGTTTGTCCGTGAGTTTACGGATCTCGCGGATGCTTTTACGGGTCTGGTCGACCGACAATGGTCCGGTGGCCAGAATGCCTAAGCCACCGGCATTTGAGACGGCCGCGACCATATGCGGGACGCTGATCCAGCTCATGCCGGACAGGACAATGGGATATGTAATGCCAAAGAGTTCGGTAATGCGAGTCTTCATATACGCTCCTTCATCCTATTTTGTATTGCAACAGCTCCTCTATATATCACGATCGAATTAAAAGCAATAAGTTTTACTTTAAGCTTTTAGAAATAATAATTGACGCCCGATAAGGTCTGGCATATAAAAGATTGAAGTTGTACTTCAAGATATTAAAGGGGGAGTGTCCATGCCCACGTTGCTGTCGCCCATCGAAATCGGTCGGTTAAGGCTTCGCAACCGCATCGCCATGCCGGCTATGCACCTGCTCTACACACCTGAGGGCGAGGTGAACGAACGTCTGATCGCCTTCTATAAAGAGCGGGCTGAAGGCGGAGCCGGTCTTCTTATCGTGGGTGGTTGCAGTGTTGATGAATACAGCGGCGGACGTGAGCTCATCGGTCTGGACCATGATCGCTATATCCCCGGCCTCAGGCGCCTGACTACCTCCATACATGCGCATGGGGCAGGCATTGCAGCCCAGCTCTACCATGCCGGCCGCTATGCCCATTCCTTTCTGATCGGCCGCCAAGCTCTGGCCCCATCGCCCCTGGCTTCGCGCTTCACCCATGAGATTCCCAAGGAGATGACCGATGACGACATCCGCATGGTGATCGCAAGTTATGCCGCAGCCGCCAAACGCGCCCAGATGGCGGGTTTTGATGCGGTCGAGATTCTGGCCTCGGCCGGGTATATCATCTCCCAGTTCCTTTCGCCCATCACCAATATACGTACGGACGCTTACGGTGGCGATCTCGAGCACCGCATGCGCTTCGGCCTTGAAGTTGCAGAGGCCGTGCGTACCGCGGTCGGTAAAGACTTCGCGCTCATCGCCCGCCTGGCCGGCAACGATTTCATGCCCGGCAGCCATACCAACAAGGAGGCCTGTATCTTTGCCCGCGAACTTGAGGTTATCGGGATCGATGCCTTCAACATCACCGGTGGTTGGCATGAAACACGTGTGCCCCAGATTCCCATGGAGGTCCCGCGTGGTGGCTACGCCTATCTGGCCCAGGGCGTGAAACAGGCTGTGACCAAGCCGGTCATCGCCTGTAACCGCATCAATGATCCGGCCCTGGCCGATGCGATCATCCGCCAGGGCCGCGCCGACATGGTCGGTTTCGCCCGCGGTCTTATCGCCGATGCCTACCTGCCCAAGAAAGTGATGGAAGGCCGCGCTGATACGATCATGCCCTGCATCGGCTGCAACCAGGCCTGTTTCGACCATCTCTTCCAGTTCAAACCCGTGGAGTGTCTGGTCAATCCGCGCGCCTCACACGAAGCTGAAATGCCTCTGAGCGTCCAGACCAAGACGCCCAAAAAGGTGATGGTCATCGGTGGTGGACCAGCCGGGCTCTCGGCCGCAGCTTCCGCGGCGAGCGCCGGACATGCCGTGAGTCTTTACGAAAAGTCAGATACTCTAGGTGGCCAGCTTGTCCTGGCCGGGGCCTTGGATGAACGCTTCGAATTTCTCACCCTCAAGGAGGCTCTCATACGACAGGCCATGTATGCCGGAGTGCATATCCAGGTTGGTGCCAGGGTCGATCAGGCCTTCATACAATCTGAAAGGCCCGCTGCCGTGATCCTGGCTACCGGCGGTGAGCCTATCCGCCCGCCGATCCCCGGAATTGATAATGCCAACGTCGTTCAGGCCTGGGATGTTCTGGCCGGGACCGTGGATGTGGGCCGGCAGATTGTCATCATCGGCGGCGGTGCGGTGGGGATCGAAACCGCCGTTTACCTGGCCAAGATCGGCACCCTCGATGCCCACATCCTTCAGTTCCTCTTCATCAACCAAGCCGAGGATATCGATGCGCTCAAAACTCTCTCCACCAAAGGCATCAAAGAGGTGACCGTGATCGAAATGCTCCCGCGCTTGGGAGCGGACATCGGCTTCTCAACCCGCTGGGTGGAGCTCTCCCTGCTCAGGCGTTATGGCGTCAAGGCCAAGACCCATTCCAAGGCCGTTCAAATCACACCCGAGGGCGTCATGATCGAAAGCGACGGCGCCACAGCCCTCATTGCCTGTGATACGATCGTGCTCGCCGTTGGCACCCGTAACATGAATGTCCTAGCTGGAGAGATGCCCGCCGGCATGCACGTCATCACAATCGGCGACGCGCTCAAGCCGCGCAAGGCCTTCGACGCCATCCGCGAAGGTTTTGCGGCCGCGCGTGCATTGGATTGAAGGCCTTTAGCGGTTGGTGCTCTCCAGGCTCTTTTGGATACTGGCCTGGACCATGCGCTGGAAAAGACGCTTCAAGACATAGCCGCGCATGAACTCCGCCATGGTGGATATCTGGGTGGTGAGGCGGATATTCTCCTGCTTGGATTTATCTTTAACGGCCAGGCGGCGTAATTTCATTTCCTTTTCCAGGATCTGACGTCCGAGGTCGACATAGAAATTCAGTGCTTTGATGTCGCCGCCTTGATCTTTGATGGGTTTGAAGACCTCCTTGGCAAAACGGAGGTCCTCATGATCATAAAGCTTGCGCGAGCCCTCCTGGATATAGGGCATGAGCAGACCGCACTCCTCGGCCTGCTTGATATCATCCTTGGTAAGTTCGGTCATCTCGAGAAAGTCTTTCAGATCAATGGGGCTTTCGGCGCTCGCGCCGAAGACCACTTGTTCGATGGCCTCGGCCTCTTCAAGCTTCAGGCCTTCATCCATGCGCTTGAGGATGCCTCGAATCACGGACAGGGGATAGTAGCGGCACTCTTGCAGCTGCCGGATAGCCCGGAGTTTTTCCACACAGGCCTCGTCATAGTAGGACATGCTCTTGTTCTTGCGTTCCGGCTCGGGCAGGAGCCCTTCTTTGACATAGTAGCGTATCGTAGAGGCCGGGACCCCGCTCTGCTTGGCGATTGCGCTGATCTTCAATCCCATCCGCCGCTCCTTTCGAGCATGAAGTTAAACTCTAATATACTATAGATCATCGCAGGCAAAGTGTCAAAGCCGTGTTGTCGCGGCTGTGGGTAGTGACTCAGTTTGAATTTTAAGGGGCTTGACTATCCCGGCCCCATCTGCAATATTCTATGCATGAGCCGGATAAGCAAGAAGCTACCCAAAGACATGAACCAACGAGCTTTCGAGATTGCCCGTATGTCCACCGAAGAAGAACCCGAAGAGGCGAAGCCGGAACGCTCCCCCATCTCTGAATATCTTGCCGAGATCGGACGGAAGGGTGGACAAAAGGGTGGTAAGGCAAGAGCAGAAAAGCTCACCCCCGAACAGCGTATAGAAATTGCCAAAAAAGCAGCTGGTACAAGATGGAAAAAATCAAGAGATTGAAGTTAACCAACCGCCTTTATGTTTAAAATATAATGATCATCATCCTGAGACAATACTCCCAACTGAAATAATTTATTAATATCCCTCCTGGCTGTTCTTTCGCTAACATTCCTATATAAAGTATTATAGGGAGGCGTGCTAAATAAATCTTTTAGAGATATACGACCCACTAGTTCCAATAGCATACATACGAGATCGTGTTGCCGTTGGGTTATTGTTTTGCTTGATCTAAGAAAAGCATAATAATCCCTCATAACTAATAGTCTGATTCTAAAGGTTACGTTGTCTTTGATTTCTTTAAGGGACTCAACAACCCCTTCCAGCATAAACTTTAGAAATGCAGTAATATCGTGATCTGAATTTCCTCGTGTAATAGAGAACGTAAGATAGTAATTATCCATATTCCTGTAATAGTAATTTGACAACATTGTGGGTACATATTTAATACCCGATGACCTCAGCAACATGGCCTCAATTATCCTTATCGTTCTTCCGTTGCCATTTCCAAAAGGATGAATTAATCCTAAATGATAATGCGCCAATGCCGCCCTAATAAGGCTATCCAATGCAATAACCTCTTCGCTATTTATCCAATTCACGAACGAGCTCATAAGTTTTTTAATATCTGGAAGGCATTTGGGGGGGGTATATGTGCCACCATGCTCGCCATCACCCACTCTCACTATATGGTTTCTATATTGTCCGGGTACATTATCAGAATTGCTAAGGTCGGCTGTAATAATACCATGAATATTTTTAATATAATCTTCGGTGAGTTTATGCGGTTCATTTGAAGGCTCAACTTTTTTAATGGAGCCATATACCTTATTAAGATTTATTATCGTCTGCTTTGCTTCGCTATCTTTTTGAGATCCACCATTTTGTTTTATTATATTACCCACTTCATCTTCTTTAAGGGGGTTCCCTTCCAATGCGGCGGTGCTAAAAATTGATCGGCGAATCAACTCTTCTTCTAAATAAGCAGCCCATTCTGGCAGAATGGGCAAATCCGCTATAGTTGTGTACAAGAGCTTGGCTTCATAGAGTAAATTTTGCAATTCTGATGTATTATACTTCATGCTAAACACAAATTTCCCAGATTTATAAGTCATAATCTTATGCAACAAATTATTGTCCATGATAATGTCACCCCTATAATATGAATTATCAATCAGTTAAATAAAACCAGCACTGCTATTTGTCATAAAGCCTTGCAATGGATGCCGGTGAGCAGCATACAACAACGCCCAACTATTTGTCAATTAGTTTGTCAATGTGTAAGTCACACATTATATAATGATAATATAATATTATGATATATTACAGATTAAATAGTCTTAACTATTGTCACATAATTTGGCCAAATTAAATTATTAATCTTGACATGCATGATCGGTTCAAGTATAGAGATCATTATGAACAGACTAAGCAAAGAAAAAAGGGCACAGATTCTTTCGGTGTTGGTTGAGGGCAATTCTCTCCGCGCTACGGCTAGAATCTGTGACGTAGCCTTCAACACCGTGCTTAAATTTGTTCCTGAAATCGGCAAGGCCTGCTCCGAATACCAGGACAAGGTGTTCCGCAACCTCGATTGCAAACGCGTCGAGTGTGACGAAATCTGGAGTTTCGTCTATTCCAAGCAAAAGAACGTGCCCCAGGAACACAAAGGCGAGTTTGGCTACGGCGATGTCTGGACATGGGTTGCTATTGATGCCGATACCAAACTTGTTGTTTCCTGGCTTGTCGCTGATCGTGGCGCAAGTGCCGCCAGTGAGTTCATGCGAGATCTTGCGGGAAGATTGAAGAACAGTGTCCAGCTCACAACCGATGGGCATAAGGTTTATCTGAATGCAGTTGAAAGCGCCTTCGGTGGCGAGGTTGATTATGCAATGCTGGTTAAGATCTATGGTCCTGATAGCAGCCCCGACAGCAGCAAGCGTTATAGTCCCGCAACCTGCATAGGGGCGGATAAGGTTGTTGTATCCGGCGAGCCCGATCTCTCTAACGTTTCGACGAGCTACGTTGAACGGCAAAACCTGACCATGCGGATGAACATGCGCCGATTCACTCGGCTTACAAACGGGTTTTCAAAGAAGGTCGAAAATCACTCCTATGCTATTGCCCTTCACTACATGCATTATAATTTCTGCCGCATTCACAAGACGCTAAGGATAACACCCGCAATGGCCGCAGGGGTGACGGATCATGTTTGGAGGACCGAAGAGGTGTTGGATCTTTTGAATAGATAGTGCTTGCAAATATGATTTATTAGCAATACCGTAAGCTAATAGCTGTAACCAATTAATAATTTATTAATATTGCATTAAAATAAAATTGATTGACATTTAGTTTAGTTTTAGCTAAACATAATATGAAATCTACCGATCATACATACAGGATAGAATGCATCACTGGGGAAGGCCATCCAAAAAGAAGAATTGCCTTCCTTATATCAAACGATAAGAAGGTGGGCGCCAAAGAAGCATTCGATGAACTGGGAGAAAATGCCGATAGAAATTTACGATCAAGATTTGACGCTTGGAGGGATGGTTTAATAAATAAAAAGTGGTTTCACGGATGGGACCAAAGCGAATTCGGTGGAAAGTATGTACACTGCTTTGTATTTAAATATCAATCAGATAGATTTTATGGTTTTCTATGCAACCCTATTCAATCCAGGCCGACATGCCAGATTTGCATATTGATAAGCCATGATAATAAAAACAAACACGAAACAGACGAAGTCAATCTAAAGGAAATAGAGGAAATCAGACTAAAAATAGCTGTACACCAAATTATTGGTGCTTTTTTTAAGGAGAAAAAATGAAGACCCATTGGACTGAACGAAGCATAAAGGATTACCTCTTTCGAATTGCGTTTGACTATATTCATCAAATAGAAAATAAAATGGAGTCTGCTGGCATAACCCAAGGAGAACTAGCAGCCAAACTGGAGGTATCTAAGGGACGCGTGTCTCAGGTATTGAATAATCCCGGGAATATTAGCCTTTTAAACATCATCGAATATGCTCGCTCGCTTGGTATGAAGGTTTCTATTGTAGCCTATGAAGACAATGATCCCGACAACACAAGAGGTCCTATTAATTCAGAAGTATTTAAAGCATGTTGGGAGAAAGCCGGAAGTCCCAAAGACTTTTGGGATCTGGAAGACACCAATGAATATGCCTCAACAGCAACCAATATTACTGATCTTATTGGTGAAATATCGGACAGGATGTCACAAAGCGAATTGTGTTTCTTTAATAGCGTAACAAATAAGGGATATAATACGGAACTATCAAAAGAAATATGCCCTACTGCGTCAACTAATACCCTTGAATTCAAAACGCAAGATGAGATTTAAAACTATCCCCAAGGAGAAATAAATGCCTGAAACCAAATCCTTTACATTCAATCATAAAGAAATAGTAGAAGCATTAATAAAACAAGCCAATATTCACGATGGCAAATGGCAAATCATTATTGAATTCGGTCTAGCTGCTGTAAATTCAAAAGTGGGGGAAAATGAATACACCCCTACCGCTATTATTCCAGTTAAAAATATAGGCATTATGCGGGTTGATAAAGACACGCCTCTTAGTGTGGACGCATCGTTGGTGAATCCCAAATTAAAACCTAAAAAATTATGATTTTGAGCGGAAGCGTTTGGGCTGGTATACAAAAACACTTCTGATAATTGAAATCCAAACTGAGTCACTACCCGGCTGTGAAATGTGTTGACAGTCCTCGAACTTGTAATATATGTGGAGCAAAATACACATCTCCAGGAGGTTTACAAAGCATGGCAGTTTGTATCAGATTAACGCGTGGTGGGGCGAAGAAAAAACCGTTTTACCGCGTGATTGTTGCGGATTCCAGGAACAGGCGTGACGGCCGAGTACTGGACATCGTCGGTTTCTTTAATCCCAAAAACCGGGAAGACAGCATCACGCTCAAGATGGACAAGATTAAGACTTGGGTCGAAAAGGGCGGACAATTAAGCCCGGCCGTAAAAAAGCTCATAAAGGATAAAGGCTATTCAGTCTGACCAATAACCGTGGGAGCGAGGGTGAGCGCATGAAGGAACTGATAGAGTACATTGCCAAGGCGTTGGTTGACAATCCCAATGAGGTTGCGGTGAACGAGATTGAAGGCGAGGTTACTTCCGTTATTGAGCTCCGTGTCGCAAAGTCCGATTTGGGCAAGGTCATCGGCAAGGAAGGCCGTACCGCCCGCGCCATGCGCACACTACTCACCGCAGCCTCCACCAAAATCAAAAAGCGGGCGGTTCTGGAGATCATCGAATAGAATTTGAAGAAAGAAGATCTCATCGCCATTGCCAGGGTCAAGTCCCCCAGTGGCCTGAAAGGCAAGATGTGGATCATCCCCTACGGGGAAGGGCTTTTCCAGTACGAAAACCTGATTATCAACGGTAATGACAAGCCGGTTAAGTTGCTCTCAGTGGAAAAACGCAGACATGGTTTTGTCGTTGCCCTGGAGGGCATCACTGATATTTCGCAGGTGGATCGAATCAAGGGCGTTGAACTCTGCGTCAAACGTGCCTGGCTGCCGGAGCCGGAAGAGGGTGAGTATTACTGGGCCGATCTGATCGGGCTTACGGTCAAGGATCTCTCCGGAAGACTGTTGGGCGAGATCGTGAATATCTTCAGAACCGGCGCCAATGACGTGTATGTCGTGGATCAGAACAAGCAGTATTATATCCCGGCCATCAAGGACGTGGTCAAGGAGATCTCGATCGCCAAGGGCGAGATGCTGATCGACAGCTCGCCGCTGGAAGGGCTTCTGGATTGAAAAGCGAGCACTCAGAACTCAGCAGACAGAAGTCAGAATGGTAAATTAAAGGAGGAATCGAAAGCTATGATTTACTGCAGCAAGAATATTTTCGGTGCGGATCATTCATGGTGTCCTGCTCTATATTCTTCATTCTGATTACTGACTCCTCACTTCTGACTTCTTATTCTTGAGCCTATGATCATAAACATCATCACGCTTTTCCCTGCCATGTTCCCGGCTGTCTTCGGCGAGAGCATCATTAAGCGCGCGCAAGCGCGGGGGGCGATAGAAATCAACATCGTCGATCTGCGTGCCTATGGGATAGGCCGCCACAAGGTGGCGGACGACACCCCCTATGGCGGCGGAGGCGGGATGGTGATGAAGCCCGAACCGATCGCCGCGGCCTTGGACAGCCTGCCGGAGAGGGGGCATGTTATCCTCACCACACCCAGGGGAACATTGTTCCGGCAGGCCACGGCCCTGCGTCTGAGCGGTTTGCCGGTCATCACCCTGATCTGCGGACACTATGAAGGCATCGACGAACGCGTGAGCGAACTCTTTGTCGATGAAGAGATTTCCATCGGCGATTATGTCCTGACCGGCGGCGAGATTCCGGCCATGGCGATTTTGGATGCCGTGGTGCGCTTGATCCCGTCCGTGCTCGGCATGGATACCTGTATCACCGGCGATTCACACTACGAGGGTCTCCTTGAGCATCCCCAGTACACCCGGCCGCCGGAATTTTTAGGGCTGACGGTGCCCGAGGTACTCCTGTCGGGCGACCATGACCGCATCAAACGCTGGCGTAGGAAGATGGCCTTGCGCAAAACGCGCTCAGAACGCCCCGATCTGTTCAACAACCTTGAACTCAGCGCTTCGGATCTGATCCTCCTGGCCGAGGAGGACTAGATGCTGAGCATCGCCCTTGCCCATTGGCCGTGTCTGGACAAGCACGGGGATGTGATCACTACCGCCATTACCAACCTCGATCTGCACGACGGCGCAAGAGTGTGCTTGACATATGGCATAAATACGCTCTATATCGTTCATCCGTACCAGAGCCAGCGGGATTTTGCGGCCAAGATCATGGATCATTGGCGCACGGGCTTCGGCGGGGAGTATAACCCGTTACGCAAGCGGGCCTTTAAGGTGGTGCGCGTGGTGGATGATCTGGCGGCCCTGCGCGCGCAGGGCGGGATCAAAGTGGTCGCAACGAGCGCGCGTAGCGTTCAGGGCGCGATCAGCTGGGCCGAACTGCGGGACCTGGCAGCAAAGTGCGATGTATGTCTGCTCTTTGGTACGGGCTGGGGGCTTGCCCCGCAGGCATTCGAGCAAGCAGATGCCGTGGTGGAGCCGATAACGGGCAGGGGGGATTTTAATCATCTGCCGGTGCGTGCCGCCATGGCCATAGCGATAGATAGGGTTCTAGGAGGTAACACATGGGATACGTAGAGGATTTCGAGAAGGCGCAGATGAAGGCCGATCTGCCGGCCATTCGCATCGGTGACAAGGTCAAGGTTTCGACCAAGATCGTGGAAGGCAACCGGCAACGGCTGCAGATCTTCGAAGGCACGATCATCGGCCGGCATAAGGGCAACAACCGTGAGACCATCACGGTAAGAAAGGTCTCCTATGGCGTCGGCGTGGAAAGGGTCTTCCCAGTGCACTCCCCGAATGTGGATAAGATCGAAGTCGTGACCCATACCAAGATCAGAAGGGCAAAGCTCTACTACCTAAGAGAAAGAAGGGGCAAGGCGGCGCGGCTCAAGGAAGTCAGCTAAGGTCTATGCCTCTCGAAGAGGATCTGATCGCGCAGGGAGTTTGGCCGGTCTGCGGGGTTGACGAGGCGGGCCGTGGGCCGCTGGCTGGTCCAGTGGTGGCGGCAGCCGCGGTATTAACTCCCGGATGCCCCCTGCGGAGTCTGGTCAGAGATTCAAAGGTTCTGAGCGCGTCCCAAAGGGAAGCGCTCTTTGAACTCCTCATGGCGGATACGGATGTCTGCGTGGGTGTCGCTATTGTAGACGCCCGGACCATCGACGAGATCAACATCTTTCAAGCCACCATGCTGGCCATGCGCCGGGCGGTGGTCGACCTGAAAATCATGCCGAGCCATGCGCTCATTGACGGCAACCATTGCCCGGAACTAACCTGCGCGAGCACGGCGGTCATCGGCGGCGACGCTACCGAGCCCAGCATATCGGCGGCCAGCATCGTGGCCAAGGTCACCCGTGACAGACTTATGGCGTCCCTGGATATCACCTACCCCGGCTATGGCTTTGCCCGGCATAAGGGCTACCCCACGCGCGCCCATCACGAGGCTATCCGCATTCTGGGGCCTTGTCCCATCCACAGGAGATCATACAAAGGTGTTACCCAACTTCAATGGTTCTCATGACTCCAAGACTTCCGGCGCGAGCGTGGCTGATTCTGCCGCTCCATCCAGCCGGGCTAAGGGGGAAAAGGGCGAGAAAATCGCCCGCAAATACCTGAAACGCCGCGGTTTCAAGATCATGGATGTCAATTACCGGACCACCGGGGGCGAGATCGATATCGTGGCGCGGGATAAAGACTACCTGGTCTTCATTGAGGTCAAGGCCAGCGTCAGCAAGGTTTTCGATGACCCCCTGGCCTGGATACCACCCCGCAAGCAGGATCGTATCGTGAAGGCGTCCATCGTCTATATCAAGGCCCACCGGTTGGCGCAGAGTGCCATACGCTTTGACGTGGTGACCGTGGATGCCGGGGGAGAGGTTACCCATATTAGGGATGCCTTCAGACCGTCAGAACGCTTTTTTGTGTGATCAGAATCTGCGGCGTCTGGGAAAGTGGCTGAGAATGATGGGATTCGATACACTGACGATGCACTCTTGGGATGAAGATCTGGTGCAGCAGGCCCGGCACGCTGATCGGATCGTACTGACCCGTCGTGCGAGCTTGCAGGGACAACATGGGATCATTTTCCTGAAGAGCGACGATCTGGCTGAGCAGTTACGACAACTCGCGAATTTGTTCGACCTAAAAGGCATGGCCCGGGCCTTTACCCGTTGCAGCATCTGCAATGCCGTGCTCGAAGCGATTGACCGGCACGAGGTCAAAGGCAGGGTACCCGAGTTTGTTTTTATCCGGCACGAGCGTTTCATGCGCTGTCCACTTTGTAAGAAAATCTATTGGCCGGGTACGCACCGCGATAGGGTTGAAGAAGTGTTCAAGAATGTGCTAGGGTAGGAATGCGTGATGACGAAACAGGACTTGGAAGAAAAGCTGCTGAGTATAGTCAGAGGCAAACGCAAGGTTCTCATCCTTACCCATGAGAATCCCGACCCGGATTGTATTGCCGCCGCCTTCGGGTTAAAATATATCTTCCGCAAGACCATGGGGATCCCCTCCATCATTGCTTACAGTGGTATCATCGGCCGGGCGGAGAACCAGCACATGGTGCAGCTCCTGGGCATCGACATGGTGCCCTACCCCAAGGTTACGCCGCGTAACTTCTCGGTCGTGGCCCTGGTCGACGGCCAGCCGCATACGGGCAATGTGCCCCTGCCCAAAGGCTTGAACCCCACTATCGTCATCGACCACCACCCCTTGCGCAAATCAGCGCTGAATGCCGAATTCGTCGATGTGCGCCGTGATATCGGATCGACCTCGTCCATCATCACCCAGTACATCAGGATACTGAACCTGCCGGTTGACCGCAGGGTGGCCACCGCCCTGTACTACGGCATAAAGTCCGACACCCGCGACCTGGGCCGACAATCAACCGAACAGGATATCCGCGCCTCGGTATACCTCTACCCCTATATCATGCCCAAGCAGCTCTCACGCATCGAGCACCCCCGGCTGCCGCGCGAATATTTCGCCGAACTCTATGGCATCCTCAAGAATGCCAGGCTTTATGGTGACGCCGTGGTGGCGCGCGTGGACCGGATCAGCTGGCCCGAAATGATCGGCGAGTTCGCGGATGAGCTCATCAAGATCGAAGGTGTGCACTGGTGCATGTGTTATGGACGTCACAACGGTCACCTGCTGTTCTCCATCCGCACCACGCGTTCGACCCACATGGCGGGTGTCCTGGCGCACAAAATCAGCCACGGCATCGGTTCCGGAGGCGGGCACGAGACCTATGCCGCCGGCAAGGTGGAACTGGCCCAGGCCATCAAGAAGCTCAAGGACCCGGAAGACACCCTGTTGCGGCGCTTCCTACGCGAGGTCAACATCAAGGATGCCGAGCCCAAGAATCTGATTGAAGTGGTCGAGCAGCCGCCGGTCGTGCCGGCCACGCCGCAGCCAAACCAGATAAAGAACGGGCACTGAGGCTTTGCAAACACCTCCCTTTGAAAAGGCAACTGATGAACGGGTAAGGAGGAGTGTAGCGATGAAACAACGCCTTGGTCTGTTGATAACGGTAGGTTTTTTTCTTTCAACCCTGACGGCCTGCAGCGCTTTCATCACCACGCCGATTCAGCAGATAAAGTCGAATCCCAGGCAATATTCAGATAAACGGGTGCAGATTTCCGGCACGGTCACCGAGACCTTCAGCCTCCTGGTTTTGAAATATTTCATTCTCAACGACGGCACCGGCGAGATGTATGTGGTCACCAAGAAGTCAATGCCAGCCACGGGCGAGAAGATCAAGGTAACAGGCACCGTACGCGATGCCTTTTCCCTGGGCGATATGCAGCTGCTCGTCCTCCTGGAAGACGGCGAGGACGCCAAGTATCGGTTGTTCATGAAATACCTTGAGGATCAGTAACCATTCCCTTTAAGCCTCGGTCCTAAAGAGCCTTCTCCCATCGGTTCGATGGCTATACGCATGTCGGAAAGTATATCCGCTGAGATCACTGCTTTAGACTACGATATTTTCAAACCTGTTTGAAAGATGACATTCATATTGTCGATGACCTGTTGCCCGGAACATACCCCTTGATGTATGAGGTCCGCGGCATATTCCGACATGCCCATGACGATATACCCGGCCAGGGCGATATCAATGTCGCCGCGGGCCTGGCCGTGAGACTGCATGCGCTCAAGGTCGTGGATTGATGATTGGGAAATGGAGAAGATCATTCAGGACGAGAAGCTGGAAGTCCTGCATCCGGAATTTCAGACAAAACCCCGCGTCTATTATAAAAATCTCTATCGCTACACGAGGTGTTTCATAGCCGGCTGTGTTGCCACAGCTCATGATGGCGTCGAGGATTGCGTGAATGGGGAAACCGTGGTCTTGTATCAGGACGGTAAGAAATTACAGGAGACCAAGACGGATTGCTTCGGCGATTTCAAATTTGATGATCTGGACCCAGACTGCGGCCCTTACAAGATTAGCATAGGATTTGAGAAAACAGCGGTTCTGAAGGAGATTAATCTGAAATATAGCTGCTCTATTGAGAAAATTCTGTTCTGAGATGACTGAAAAAAATGCGCGGCGGGGTGGGATCAACATCCGACCCTTAGCACACTGGTTCTGTTCTGCGCTGGAGCGTGGTTGGCACCTTCGGGCATAGCACTCCATTTTGCCTCGCACGAAGGGGCCACCAGGTGGAGCCACCTGTTCATGAGCATGCATAACGCCGCTTCACTGCTCTTCGTTGCAGCGGTAGTGAGCCATCTGATTCTGCACTGGAAGGTTCTGGCTCGATACATGAGTGCCAGGGTTGGAGCGTATCTACAGTTTAAGCGCGAGTTGTTGATTGCGGCGCTGGGCGTGTCGGGTTTTGTGCTGCTCGTAGCGTCGCATGCTCTTTACCTCTTATAAGGTTCGCGAACCTGGCGAGAGTGGAGTAACATTATAGTTTGTGCAGATCGTTCCTGAAATCGGCATAGGCGAAGCGGTGCACGATTTCAGACCTTTGATGCTGATATTAGGACCATCGATATTCTCATCAACAACGCCGCAGTCATGGATAACCTGGGCAGGTTCGACGAGCAACAGCCCGAACGCTGGCAGCGCGATTTGAACGTAAATCTTACCGGCGCGTACAACTGCACAAAGTCGGTATGGCCGGGCATGGTCAAGAAAGGGTGGGGCCGGATTATCAACATCTCATCCGTGGCGGCGCTGATGGGGGCGGCACTGCAGCCGTCCTACGGCGCCACCAAGGCCGCGTTGATCGGGTTGACCAAATCCCTGGCCATCGAGGCCGGCAAGCACGGCATCATGGTCAATACGGTCTGCCAGGGTTTCATCGCGACCGAGGCATTGAAGCTCTACGATGAGCGCATGACAGAGCGCATCGAGAAAAAGACCGCGCTCAAGCGGCTGGGGCGTCCGGAAGAGGTGGCCCAAGTGGTGGCCTTCCTGGCCTCGCAAGCCTCATCCTATATATCACCGGGGCCGTGATCCCGGTCACCGGCGGTATCGATCTGCTTACCCTATAAGCGAGCAGGTATTAACACAGATCTTTCGGTGATTGGGATGGGAGTAAATAGCGTATAACTATTGCAGTCATCTCATCAACGAACACATCGCGTTCGATCTCGGCCTGTTGGTAGAGGATATACCAATGGGACATCGTCTTGATTATAACGAAAACCAACCGGGCCGCAACGGTGAGGTTGGGCACCTGCTGCGGACGTTGTTGCTCGATTAAGTTTGCAAGGGCCACAGCAAAGAGGTCTTCGTTGCGCCGGATGGCCTCTCGGATATGTGGCGGATGAGGAACCTCCTCTTCCAGCACCTTATGCAGGGTGGGATTGTCGGCATGATGGTCGCACGCAGCCTCAATAAAAGCCTTCACTATCTTAACTGGGTCGCGCAGATATTTCATTGCATGGGTGATCTTGGACTCCATGTAAGCCGGTCCGCCCAAGATATGGCGTTGCAGCAACTCCACGGCAATAGCCTCTTTGTTGGGAAAGTATTGGTACAGCGAACCGATGGAGATGCCGGCCCTTTCGGCAATGTGATTGGTTGTGGTTGCGGCATATCCCCTCTCAATCAGAAGCTGAGTCGTTGCCTCCAGGATTGCATCGTACGTGACCCTGGAACGACTCTGCCGCGGCTCCCTGAGCGGGATAAGCCGCTTGGACTTTGTCATAATCCGCTCCTTTCCAATGCGAGTAGAAATACATCATTCGTTCATATATATTCCACATATATGAGTAATTGCTCATAATATAACAGGAGAAACCCATGCAAGCAAAAGATAAAAAAATACCCAAAATGACATTTTTTGCGGCACTCCTAGGCCTTGAGAAGATGTTGAAAATCCAGGCCCGTCGACATATTGAAATACGAGAATTCATGAAACAAAAAAATTGCTGCATACAAATAAAGCTCAAAGATAATTCCCAGGGCAGATATTTCATCTTTAATAATGGGAACGTATGTTCCAAGAACGGTATTCACCCTCACCCGGATGCCGCTTTGATATTTTATGATGCCGAAACCGCTGTCGCGCTGATGATGCCTGGGCACACCCAGCTGGACCAGATTCATGCCATGAAGAATTTCAAGATAACCCAGGAAGGGCCCGAGGAATTGACCATGTGGTTCGCCCGACTCGGCCAAATGTTGATCACAGTCGGGCAATACCAGCACTATGGTGTCGATATCGGTAATGGGGTAATGAAATACACCAATGGCACCGTCGCCGGCCCAGTATTTGTATATGTGAAAAATGGAAAGATCCTGCGCATCACTCCCATAGAATTCGATAACATCGACGCGGATTCCTGGACCATAAAAGCCCGCGGCAAAGAGTTTACCCCTCCCCGGATTTCAACCCTCTCTCCGCATGGGTACAATTTCAAATCACAGGTCTACTCTCCGGACAGGTTGCTTTATCCCCTGAAACGGGTAGATTTCAATCCCACGGGAGAGCGCAACTGTCAAAACAGAGGAGTGTCGGGTTACGAAAGGATCAGCTGGGACGAGGCCCTTGATATCGTTGCGGGCGAGATCAAACGGATCAAGCGCGAATATGGTCCGAGCGCCATCCTGCAAAGCACCGGTTCCCACCATACGTTGGGGAATCTCGGTTATTTCATGAGCGCGCAGCGAAGGTTCATGAATTTGATCGGCCATACCTTCGTTTTGCAGAATGTGGACAGTTGGGAAGGATGGTACTGGGGCGCCATGCATCACTGGGGTGGCAGCATGTCGCTGGGGGCGGGCGATCCATCAGGGTGCGTTGAGGAGGCTCTAAAACACTGTGAGATGATGATCTTCTGGTCGAGCGATCCGGAATCCACAAACGGGGCCTACGGCGGCATGGAAGGAACTATCCGTCGTCTCTGGCTTAAGGATCTGGGGGTCAAATTCGTGCATATCGACCCGTATTATAACCATACCGCCGCGTTGCTTGGAGGCAAGTGGATTGCTCCAAGACCGGATTACGGGAATGCTTTATCATTGGCCATTGCCTATGTCTGGATCACCGAAGACCTCTATGACAAGGAATATGTGAAAACCCGGACAACAGGATTTGATGAATGGAAGGATTATGTTCTTGGCAGAGAAGACGGCATACTCAAGACACCCGAATGGCAGGAGAAGGAAACGAATGTCCCTGCAAAAGATGTCAGGGCACTGGCAAGGGAATGGGCTTCAAAGAAGACCTTCCTGGGTGTTGGGGGGATGGGCTGTACGTTGGGCGGTGCGTGCCGGGCGGCGACAGGAATAGAATGGGCCCGTTCCATGGTCTATCTGATGGCCATGCGGGGTTTGGGAAAAGAGGGGGTCAGCCTGGGGAATATGCAGGTGACAACCCCGGTTGACTTTACGTTCTTCTTCCCCGGCTACACCGAAGGCGGGTTCTCCGGGGATCTCGCACAGACCGGGTTGGCGATCAACATGTACCAGAAAATGCCCCAGCTGCCGACTATCAATCCCTATTATAGACAGATGGTGCCAAGGATTAATGTGCCGGAAGCAATCCTGGAGGGTAAATGCAAGGGCTACGGCAATATCATGGATGCCAAGAGCATTGAACATCAGTTCCAGACCTATGAATATCCGCAGCAGGGTTATTCGAAGATCAAGATGTATTACCGGTATGGCGGGTCCTTCATTGGGACCATGCCCGAATCGAATCGTTACGTCAAAGCCTATAAGTCCGAGGAAGTGGAGTTTGTCGTAAACCAGTCCATATGGCTGGAGGGCGAGGCCAAGTTTGCGGATATCATTTTGCCTGCCTGTACGAATTTCGAAAGGTGGGATATCAGCGAGGCATCCAATCCTGGAGGATATGGTGCTGGTCTGTTTTCGCAACTTAACCACCGAGTCGTAACCTTGCAGCATAAATGCATAGAACCCTTGGGAGAATCAAAATCGGATTATGATATATTTTTCGAGTTAGCCAAGCGACTGAACCTCGCGGGATACTATTCCGAGGGGTGTACTGAATTAGACTGGGTGAAAAGGACGTTTGATGCCTCGGATCTGCCGCGATACATCTCCTGGAAAGACTTCATGAAAAAGGGCTATTTCGTGGTTCCCGCGCCAAAAGAAGGATTAACCCAAAAGCCTGCTTACCGGTGGTTTGCAGAAGGAAGAAATAATGATGAATATAAGATGGGGCCGCTGGCAGCCGACTTCAAGGATGGCATGGCCTATGAGGGCCTGCAAACCCCATCAGGAAAGATAGAATTTGTCGCCACAACCTTGAAACGATATGACCCCGATGATCGCGAAAGACCGCCGATGAGCAAATATATCCCTTCCTGGGAGGGTCATCATGTGACCGATCTACTGCGAAAGTATCCTCTGCATCTGATCACCCCCCATGCACGCTACACCTTCAATACCATGAATGACGGCAAGGGCAGCTGTGTGAACGATGTCAAAGACCACCGGGTTCTGATTGACGGGTATTACTATTGGATTGTCCGCATGAACAACAAGGATGCCATGGCGAGGGGTATTGCCAACGGGGACTTGGTCAAGATGTTCAACGACCGGGGAGCAGTCATTTGTGCGGCGCAAGTCACGGAGCGGCTTCCTCACGGCACGGTGCATTCGTACTCATCCTCGGCAGTATATGATCCCATAGGCGAGCCTGGTTCGTCTCCCGACCGGGGAGGCTGCGTCAACACCCTTACCCCGAAGCGACCCATTATCTCAAGATCAAGCTCGACGGCGGCCAATTCCTGCCTTGTTCAAATTGAAAAGTGGAGAGGGGCATAAGATGAGAAAATGGAACATGATCATCGATGTCAGAAATTGCGAAGATTGTAATAGCTGTTTTCTCGCCTGTAAAGATGAGCATGTCGACAATGATTTTCCGCCCTACTCATCTTCTCAGCCCAAACATATCCACCGCTGGATCAATATCATGCGCAAGGAAAGAGGCCAATTCCCATTAATCGATGTGGCGTATCTGCCCAGACCATGCATGCACTGCGACGATGCACCGTGTATAAAGCATGCGGCGGATAATGCCGTGTATAAGAGAGATGACGGTATCGTCGTCATTGACCCCATACGATCAAAAGGACAGCGGAATCTCGTCCAAAGCTGCCCATATGGCGCCATCTGGTGGAATGCCGAAAAGGGGATTCCGCAAAAGTGCGTTTTCTGCGCGCATCTTCTGGATGATGGGTGGCAGAAATCACGCTGCGTGCAGGCTTGTCCAACCGGAGCGCTAAGAATGCTGCACGTGGAAGATTCGGAAATGGAGAAGATCATACAGGACGAGCGGCTGGAAGTCCTTTATCCTGAATATCAGACAAAACCTCGCGTCTATTATAAAAATCTCTACCGCTACATGAAATGTTTCATTGCAGGCAGTGTGGCCTCCGCCCATGATGGCATAGAGGATTGCGTGAACGGTGAACCCGTGGTCCTGTATCATGAAGGAAAGAAATTGCAGGAGGCCAGGACGGACTGTTTCGGTGATTTCAAATTTGACGATCTGGACCCTGACAGCGGCCTTTATACAATCAGGATAGGATTTGAAAAAAGAGCTGTCGTGAAAGAAGTCAATCTTGAACAGAGCTGCTCCATTGAAAAAATCCTTATCTGAGATGACTGAAAAAGTTGCACGACGGGGTGGAATCAACATTCGACCCTTAGCATCGCTGGTTCTGTTCTGCGCTGGAGCGTGGTTGGTCCCTTCAGGCATAGCGCTCCACTTTGCCTCGCACGAAGGGGCCACCAGGTGGAGCCACCTGTTCATGAGCATGCATAACGTCGCTGCCCTGCTCTTCATAGCAGCGGCGACAGCCCACCTGTTTCTAAACTGGAAGGTACTGACCCGCTACATGAGCGTAAGGGTTGGAGAGTGTCTGCAGTTCAAGCGAGAGCTGTTGATCGCGGTGCTGGGTGTGTCAGGATTAGTGATGCTCGCAGCGTCACATGCGCTTCACCTCCCATAGAGAAGAATATGAGCCAATAAAGCATGGACTTGCGAAATTGGCCAAGGAATGGCGAACAACAGATTAAAGAAGCACGCGGCCAATTCCTTAGGCCGAACCCTGAGAATCACCCACGAGATAACGGACGATCATGTCCGTGAGCTCATTGATGATGCGCTCCTGTTGGATGTTATGCGTATAGGTGGTGGTCACGTGGATGATATCCATAACTGCCATGATCAGCATTTCGAGACCGGCCTCCACGTCTTTGACCCGCAATTGATTACCCAATGATGTTCTCCAGGGAATAAGAAGTTCGTAAATAGACCTGAAGGTCTTTTCTTGGAGACGACCGATATCGGGGTCATGGTATCTGAGAATGGTTATCTCACGGAACAAGCCGGGCGAGAGGTGTTCCATGGTCAGGGCAATGAGAGACGACGCGACCTCCCTCAAGTCATGGGATCGATCCTGTTTGTCCAAATATGCTTTCATCGCGGCCACGGTGTGTTGGATGTGTTCCCAGACCACAGCGATAAAGACATCCTTTTTATCATGAAAATAGCCGTAGAAGCTGCCGATGGAAACATCGGCATACCGAACGATCTGCTTTGAGGTGGTTTTGTAAAAACCCTGTTTAATGAAGAGTTGCTCGGCAGCGTTCATAATGCGTTCTTTAGTGTTTATGCCTCGATCTTGCTGAGGCATGCGGGCCTTGTATCTTTTCTGTGAGTTCATGAGGTTACCCTATACCACAGATCAAGCAGGCGGCAATCATTGAGATTCTATTTTCTGATCTTTGGTTCGCAATTTTCTATTGACAATATATGAACCATTGTTCATAAATAAAATGCGAACCAAGGTTCATATAAATGTATTGAATGCTTTATAAAAAAATTAAGAGGAGGAAACCCGATGAAAGACAAGCATGATCAAGGTTTGGCGAATGAAAAGTATGCCCCCATTTTTGAACCGATCACGATCAACGGGTGCGAGATCAAGAACCGCATTGTCATGTCACCCATGAACTGCAATTACACGGCGCCGGATCATTACATCAGCAAGCAGCAGATGGCCTATTATGCAGCCAGGGCAAAAGGTGGTACCGGCCTCATCATCACCGAGGCGCAGGCGGTATCCACGCTGCCCTGTGCGGATACCTACCGCAAGTACAACAATCCATACCTGACCGATTATCGTTATGTGCCCCTGCAATCCGAGCTGGTGGAGCATGTGCATTCCTTCGGCGCCAAGATCTTTGCCCAGCTCTTTACCGGCCCCGGGCGGCAGGGATCCCACGATATAGGAGCTGCGGAGCCGGCTTCAGCCTCAGCCATTCCCTGGCGCTGGCAGTTTCATAAGGCCATGAACGGCTCAATGGATATGAAGGTCTTAAAGGGAGGGATCAGGATGTCGGGATACCATGGCGCTATCCCTGATATCGAGAAAGACCCCGAGGCCTTTATCGCCCTGGTGGATAAGATTCCCATGATGCATATGATGGGGCGGCCGCCCCGGGAAATCACGCGGGAAGAGATCAAGCAGCTTGTCATCGATGAAGGCAAGGGAGCAAGGCTGGCGAAACTGGCCGGATATGACGGGGTCGAGATCCATGCCTGTCACGGCTATCTGGTGCATTCCTTCCTCGTCGAACGGTCTAATTTCCGAAAGGACGAGTACGGCGGCGGTTTTGAAAACCGTATCCGTTTTCTGCTGGAGCTGGTCCGGTCGGTGCGGCGGACCGTGGGACCTGATTACCCCGTGGGAGTGCGTTTCTCCGCCTCCGACGACCTGCCCGATGGGTATGATCCCAATATTGCCGCTATGATAGCAAAACGGGTGGAGGAAGAAGGGGCTGATTTCATCGATCTGTCCGACGGTTCGTATGAAGCCATGAGTGATTTTCTTCCCAACACCGAGGGCCAGGTCATGGACAAGTCCGCCGTCATTCAGGCTGCGGTCAAGATCCCGGTCATGTGTCCCTCCGTTCATAACCCCGATAATGTCGTGGATGTCCTGCAAAAAGGCAAGGCGCAGATGGTTCTGCAGGGGCGCCAGCAGATTGCTGATCCAGACTGGGTGAACAAGGTGAGGGAAGGCAGAGAGAAGGAGATCATCAAATGCACCCGCTGCAACCTGGGCTGCCTCATACGCTTTGTGGCAATGCTTCCGGTACGGTGCATCAAGAACCCGCGAACAGGCCTGGAAGAGCATATCGAGGAATATGCCAGACGCCCCATCCTGCCGTTGAAGAATCGCGTGTGGCAGACCGTCGCGGATTGGGGTCGCAAGGAACCGTCCGCGATATGGGAATACACCAATGAAGAAATCGAGCAGATCATGGACGTATAAGGATTAGAAACTGAGATAGGCTCATCCAAAATACGTTGACGGATTGCGATAAATAAAAAAGGAGCACCTTATGGCAAAAATAAACGATGATGGTTTTTTTAAGATCGACCCCGAGCCCCACCTGATCGGGAAAAATGGTTCATACTATGAGTACTTCCCCGGGTACCAGATGTGGTGGAAGGCAATCGATAATATATCAAGGCCGCTGTTCTCATGCACCCATCCCACGCTCATGGCAAAGGCTTACGAAGGGCTGGAGGAGTGGGAAGCTTTAAAAAACCCCGACCCATCGAATATCCTGCGCGCCATGGACAAGTATGGCGTGGACATAGCCTGCCTTCTGCCTGAGTCGTGCATGGATACCTGCGGCTATTCGGGCCGGTTTTGCACGAATGGGGAGATGGCCGAGATCGTGGAATCGAACCCTGATCGCTTCATGTATCAGCCCAATATGTCTCCCATCAAGTTCAAGGGCGTCAAGAACAGCATCAGGGAACTGGAGTACTGGGTAAAGGAAAAGAAGGCAAAGATATTCAAATACCTGTGCACCGAGGATACCTACATCAATGATCCTGAGCTGTGGCCCTTCTATGAGAAATGCGAGGAGCTCGGTATCGTGCTGGACATTCATACCGGCATGTCATGGTGTCCGCCGCAGGCGAGCAAGTATGCAAACCCCGTATTCCTCGATGACGTATGCCGTGATTTTCCTGATCTGAAGATCGTGGCGTTTCATATGGGATACCCCTATTGTGATCAGCTGAATATGGTGGCCATGGGGCATGCGAACCTGTATGTTTGCCTGAGCCTGCTGGTTCCCTGGGCCATCACCGCGCCGAAAAAATTCGCCACCATCATCGGCGAAGCCCTGCGGTGGGTCGGGCCTGACAAGATCATCTGGGGTACGGACTATGCCGGCTATGCCATCCAGATCAAGAACGCGGTTGAGGGTTTAAGGGATTTCCAGATACCCGAGGACATGCAGGAAGGCTATGGTTACCCGTCTATAACTGATGAGGACAGGCGGAAGATCTTCGGCGGCAATCTGGGACGTCTCCTGGGTATCGATACGACTAAACGCAGAATATAAACCAAATAATGGGGAACGATCTTCAAGATCGGGGTACCTAAAGCTCGGCCGGCACCATGTGCCGGCCGAGCTTTTTGCCAGGTGGGGTTAAGACGATTTTATTTTTTCAGCAACCCTGTTCGAAAAATGGTTTCCAGGCTGTCGATGACCTCCTCATCTGAACAGATACCCGTGCGCACAAGTTCGGCCGCAAACTCTGCCATGCCCATGACGATGTAACCCGCCAGGGAGGTGTTAATATCTTTCCAAACCTGTCCTTCCGATTGCATGCGGTTGATATCCCGAATGATGGGGTTTATGATCTCATCGAGCACTTTATCGAACTTGGCCTTGAACAAGGGATTCTCGCTCAAGGAAAGGCCGCGAATGAGATTCATCATATCGAGCCATTGCGGGTAGGAGGCCAGAAAGGCGCGGGCGCGCTTCCTGATGCGCTCGATCATATTCTGCTCCATCCCGATCTCGTGCCATACCTGGGCGTACATGGCATGGAAGATCTTGTCCGCGCAGGCGATGAGGAGTTCCTCCTTGTTTTTGAAATGCAGGTAAAAGGTCACCTTGCTCATATGGATGCGGGCCGCGACATCGGCGATACTGGTATCGCCATACCCCTTGGAGAGGAAGAGCTCGATGGCCGCCCGGATGATTTCATCACGGCGATACCCGGGTTTGCCGCCGTTGTGGTCGGCCAGTTCTTCAGGCTGCGGGAAGCGCCGGATTATTTCTTTTCTGATCGCGGCCAAGCTTTTTTTTTCGGCGAGCAGGTGCTTGATATAGGCAAGCCTTTCGAGATGACTCCTGGAATAATAGGCCGAGGTTTTGCCGGCCTTGATCGGTGCGGGGAGCAGGCCCTCCTTGATATAGAAATGGATGGTGGAAGCCGGTACGCCGGCCAGCCGCACCAGCTCGGAGATCTTCATTGGATCGTTATTTTTCATGGGTTTTAGTCTGGTTTACGGTGGGAAATCCGCCGTTCATGATTATGTCCCATCCCTGAGAGATCAGATTGTCAGTATCAACAGGATGCTTCGAAAAATAGTAAAAGCCGTATTCGATGGCGCCCAGGAGCAGATAGGCGATCAAGGTGCTGTTCTTGATACGGAACAGTCCCTGTTCGACGCCCTTCTCCACATCACGTTGGATAGGTTCGACCAGGTTGTGCATAACCTGGGCGAGTTTATCCTGGAACTGGGGCTTGCCCTTGACTGATGCCCCGCGGGCGAGATTCAGCATTTCGATCAGGTGTTGGTATGATCGGCCCGTCAGCAGGGCGCGTTGCTTGAGCCGCTTGAGCACATCGCTTTCGTCCAGGAGCCCCACGAATTCGCGGTCGATATCCTGAAAGATACTGTCCGCGCATTCCAGAAACAACGCTTCCTTGTTTGGGAAGTATTGATAGAAGGTGCCCCTGCCGATGCCTGCATGTTTGACAATATCGGCGATGTTCGTGGCGTGGTACCCCTTGGTCCGGAACAACTCCGTGGCCGATCGGGTTATTTTAAGCCGACGGCTGGAATGGGGCAGGGCATGGATCGGAGCCTGCGCATGCGCGAGCTTGGGCAGGTGTTCCCTGATCGTGTCCAGCGACATGCCCTGGGCCTGCATTTTGGGGATGGCCAGCAGGCATTCCAGGTGGGCCTCGGAATAGTAGGCCATGTTCTTGCCCGTGCTGAGCGGCGCGGGGAGCAGGCCTTGACGGAGGTAGTATTTGATGGTCGAGACCGGAATATCCGCCCGGGATGAGAGTTCGGATATCTTCATGTGACGGGGCTTCAGCATACCGATTGTTCTGTCCTCACTTGCCTCTCGTGCTGGTGCACGTATACGCACATTCGCGGTCAAAGTTCAATGGCTTGCCTCATTTTATCAAGAATGTGGGGGATAATAATTTTGTGCTTGACCTGATGAAAGAAATAATCTAGGTATCTACTTCAGAACAAAACCGTTTCGTATTATCAATAAATAACAATGATCAGATTGAGGAGGTTAGCATTCATGAGCAGAGGAAAAATAGCCATTATCGGTATCGGCGAAGTGCCGACCGCCTCTATGCCGGACAGGACGCAATGGGACATTCTCTATGATACCTGCATGGAAGCGGTGAGGGATTCGGGTCTGCACAAGAACGACATCGAAGGCGCGATTTGCGTCTCCCCTCAGGCCCAGCCGAAGATTACGGCCGAACTCTCATTCGGCAAGCTGCCGGAAGAGCTCGGGCTCAAGGGGTGTAAAGACACAGTCTTGTGTAATGCCGGCGGCGCTTCGACCTCGAACTGCCTGCGCCTGGCCGAGCAGTGGATTGAGAACGGGACCGCCAAAGCGGTTTTGATTCCGCATGTCACCGTGCACTCGACCGTACCCATCCCGGACCTGATCAATTTTTTCGCCCAGGCTGGCGTGGACCTGCAGTGGGAATATCCCTTTGGATCAACCTACAATATCATCATGGGCCTGATGGCCAAACGCTACATGCACGAAACCGGATGCACGCCCGAAGAAATGGCCTCGGTCGTGACGGCGCTCCGCAGCTGGGCCGCCAAGGACCCGCACTCCATCTTCTATGGCAAGGAAGTGCCGTCCGTGGAAAAGGTCATGCAATCCAGCCTGCTCAACACACCGCTCCACAAGCGCGAGAGTAATGTCCTGGCCGACGGCGGCTGCGCCATGGTGGTTGTTTCCGCGGCCGAAGCCAAGAAGATGAAACGCCCGGCCGCCTATAAGCTGGGTGAATCGGTGCGCTATTTCAGCGGCACCCCATTGATGCGCGATTTTCATAAAGTGGTCGAAGGGTTCTACCTGACCGGCAAGGAATCCTTGGCACAGGCCGGGATCACCAAGGATGATATCAGCCTGTGGAATATCTATCTGGCCTATTCCCTGGCCCACCCGCTGATGGCCGAGGCCCTGGAAGTTGCGCCCTTGGGCCAGGGCGGCAAATATTTTGCCCAGGGCCGCATGTCATTCGGCGGCGACATCCCCTGGTCCACCATCGGCGATGCCGTCGGGCGCGGTCATACCGGCTCGGGGGTGAGCGCAGCCCTGTATGTCGAGACGGCCCGCCAGCTTATGGGCAAGGCCGGTGAGCGTCAGGTCAAGGACTGCCGTTACGTGTTCCAGAATACGGCGGGCGGTTCCGGCTTCAATAATATCGCTACCGTGTGGGGGAGGGACTTCTAATGGAATTCGACATGACAAAACCAAATCCTGAAGTACAGCCGTGGTCAATGAAGTTCTGGGAAGGGACCAAAGAGGGTAAGTTGTTTATCCAGTTCTGCAAGGACTGCAACTCCAACATCTTTTACCCGCGCAAGTTCTGCCCCGAGTGCTGGTCGGGCAATTTGGGTTGGAAACAAGCTACCGGTAAGGCCACCATCTACACCTTCTCAACCGCCTATGACATGGTCGAGCCTAAATTCATGGATGAGCTGCCTTACACGATCGCCTATGTCGACCTTGAAGAGGGTATCCGATTGATGACCAGGATCGTGGAATGCAAACCCGAAGACATTGAGATAGGCATGCCGGTCGAGGTCGTCTTCCATCCACGCAATGAATTCATGCTGCCTTATTTCAGGCCAGTGAAGAAATAATACCTCTTATATCACCCCATGTGCCCTGCTTGCCAGGCGCATGGGGAGCTTTTTTGAGGAGGATCGATCAATGGAATATACCACTATTACCACTGCGCTCGAAGGCGCTGTCTGCACCATCACCCTAAACCGGCCCGATAAATACAATGCCATCAATAAGGAAATGGCTGCCGAATTGCTGGATGCCTTCCGTAAGGTCAGGGATGAACAGCAGGTAAACGTCGTGGTCCTTTCCGGGGCGGGCAAGGCCTTTTGCACCGGGGGCGACCTGACCGTTTTCCCGTCCCTGGCCCAGCATTTGAACTCCCTGAACTGGCTGGCGCATGAAGGATACGATATCAACAAGGCCATCGAGCAATGCGAGAAGGTGGTGATCGCCAAGGTCCAGGGCCATTGCCTGGCGGGTGGGCTTGAACTGGCGCTCATGTGCGATTTGATCTATGCCAAGGCCTCGGCCAAATTCGGGGTGACCGAGATCAATATGGGGATCTTGCCCGGCTGGGGAGGATCTGTGCGCCTGCCGCGCAGTATGCCGATCTTTCGCGCTCGTGAAGTCCTCTATACCGGCAAGAAAGACTATACCGCCGCCCAAATGTATGAAATGGGCCTTTTGACCCGGGTTTTCAATGATGATGAATTCGAATCGAAATTTGCGGAAGTGGTCCAGCTGATCGCATCCAAAAAACAGATCGCGCTGCGCATGGGCAAGGAGATCATGGCCCGTTCCCTGGAGTGCGGCAGCATCGATGCGGCCCTGGCATTGGAAAGGGATGCGATTCAATGGCTGGTCTATGCCCCGGATATCCAGGCGCTCATGGAAACATTCAGGAACAAAACATAGGAGGCAGGTATGGATTTCAGTTTTAACGAAGAACAACGCATGATGCAGCAACAGGCGCAGAAGTTCTGCGATAAAGAGCTCAGTTATGAATACGTGCGCTGGATGGACGAGCATGTGGATTTTCCGCCCGATGAGCTGTGGCAGAAGTTCGCCGACTTGGGGACCTTCTACGGCGCCATACCGCCCGAGTACGGCGGTCACGGCCTGGGCCAGGTCGATACCATGGTGGTCTTCGAGCAGCTCTGCAAGCGCTCCATGTCCGTGGCCCTGGCCGTGGGCGTCACGGCCGGCTTCGGCGTGCGCTTCATCAATGAACTGGGCACACCGGCGCAGCGCGAAAAATACCTGCCGCTCATCGGCCAGGGTAAGTTCAAGACCTGCATGGCCTTGACCGAACCGGCCGGCGGCACGGATATCCTGGGCGCCGTCAAGTGCACGGCCGAAGACAAGGGCGATACCTGGGTGATCAACGGCCAGAAGGTTTTCATCACGGGCGCGCACGTGGCCGATTCCCTGATCACGATCTGCCGCACCGAAAAGGACGCCAAGCCCGCCAGGTCGTTGAGCATCATCATGGTGCCGCGCGCGACCCCGGGCATCACTATCAACAAGATCGGCAAGATCAGCTGCCATCACTGCGAATCGGTCGAGATCTTCTACGACAATGTCGAGGTGCCCAAGGAAAATATGCTGGGCACGCGCGGCAATGCCTTTTACGAGATCATGACCGTGCTCAACCCGGAGCGCATCGGCGTGGCCATGATGGGCGTGGGCATTATCGCCGCCATCTACGAACTATCCATGAAGTATGTGCAGGAGCGCTGCGCCTTCGGCGGACCCATCAGCCGCTTCCAGATCCTGCAGAACTACCTGGCGGACATGTACATCAACCTGGAGAACTCGCGCAACCTGACCTACAAGTCGGCCTGGCTGTGCGACGCGGGCCAGCCCTACCACCTGGAGGCCACCATGGCCAAGCTGGTGGCGGCCGAGGGCGCGCGGCACGCCGGCACGTTCGGGTCGGAAATCTTCGGCGGCTACGGCATCTGCAACGAATACCCGGTTTCCATGTTCCTGCGCGACGCCTATCAGATGCAGTTTTCGCCAATCTCCAACGAAATGAGCCGCAACATGCTGATGCAGTTCCAGGGACTGCCCAAGTCCTGGCCTGGTTCAGGGATGTTTTGATCAATACATTGAAGGAGAAGAACCATGTATACGTTAGGTGATATCCCCAGGATCGGCGCGATAAATTATCCGGACAGGGAGGCCATCGTTTTTGAATCCACGCGCTTGACCTATCGCGCTTTCAACCACCGCATCAACCGCTTCGCGCATGCCCTTATCGGCCTGGGCTGTGGCAAGGGGCAGCGTATGACCATCCTGGCCGACAACTGCGCCAAGTATCTGGAGGCATATTTCGCGGCTGCCAAGCTGGGCATGACGGTCACGCCGCTCAACACCCGCCTGGCCGACGAAGAGATCGGCTATATCGTGCAGGATTGCGAGGCTTCCATCTTCGTGCTCGGCGACGGGTTCGAGGCCAAGCTCAAAACCATGCAGCCCGCGTTTACCAATATCACGACCTGGATTTCGTTCGACAATCCCATCGATGGTTTCCTGTCGTACGAAGACCTGCTGGCTGCGGCCACGGAAACCGAGATCGATCAGGACCAGTACCCGGTCGAAGAAAATGAAATGGCCATCCTTATGTATACGGGCGGCACCACGGGTCTGCCCAAGGGCGTGATGCTTTCACACCGCAGTTTCATGATCGCCGGAATGGTCGCAGCCATGAGCATGGGGAGCATCGCCAAGATCGATTCCACCTGTTATGTGCTGCCCCTGTTCCATGTTTCCTTGTGGACGGTCTTGGCCGTGCTTTCGGTATGCGGCAAGGTGTGCATCAACCGCAAGCCCGACCTGGATGCGATCTTCAAGCTGATCCAGGACGAAAAATGCACGCACATGAATCTGGTGCCCACCATCTACGGCTGGATGGTCGATTATCCCAACATAGAAAAATACGATCTCTCCAGCCTGCGCATCCTTTCCTATGCCGGCAGCCCCTTTCCGACCGAGGTCTTGAAGAAGTGCATCAACAGGTTCGGCAACATTTTCGGCCAGGCCTACGGCTCCACGGAGAGCACCGGGGCCCCGGTGGCCATGCTGGGCCTTGGCGACCACCATCTGGATGGAGATTCAAGCAAATATCTCTCAAGCGCCGGCAAGGTTTCTCCGTGTTCACGGATCAAGATCGTGGATGAAAACGACCAAGAGGTTCCGGCCGGAACCGTGGGCGAGGTGTGCGTCAGCGGTAAGCATATCATGATGGGCTATTGGAAAAACCCCAAACTGAGCGAGGAAGTTCTGCGCGGCGGCTGGCTGCACATGGGCGACATGGGCTATCTGGACCAGGACGGCTACCTGTTTCTGACCGACCGCAAGGCCGACATGATCATCTCCGGCGGCGAAAACGTGTACCCCAAGGAGGTCGAGGATGTCATCTACCAGCTTCCGGCGGTCCAGGAATGCAGCGTGGTGTCCGCCCCGGATCCCAAGTGGGGAGAGATTGTTCAGGCCGTGGTAGCTCTCAAGCCTGGGCAGACCGCCACGGCCGAGGATATCATCGCGCATTGCAAGGCAAGGCTGGCCAACTACAAATGCCCCAAGGCCGTGGCTTTCTGGGATGCGATCCCCACCACGATTGTCGGCAAGATCGACAAAAAATTCATTAAATCGGCCTTTTGGAAAGGCCAAGCGCGTACCATCAGTTAACCAATAATCTAATAAAATAAAATACCATAGAGGGAGGGTAGCAGGATGAAATACGAGGCATTATTTTCACCGATTACCATTGGGGACCTGGAGATCAAGAACCGCGTCGTTATGGCACCCATGAATACCGTGTTATCACAGAACAACCTGGGGTATGTGAACGATGAAATCCTGGCGTATTACGCCGCGCGCGCCCGTGGAGGGACCGGGCTCATCATCACCGAGTGCGTTTTGGGAACCGAGCTTGCCTCGCGTTTCCCCTATACCTCCAACCTGCACCTCTTTAATGCCACCCATGTCCCAGGGTTGGAAGAGCTCTCGGAAACCATCCACTCTTTTGGGTCAAAGGTCTTCATGCAGCTCTCCATCGGATTCGGCCGCCAGGGCCACAGCGCCCATCACGAGGCGCCTCCGGCGCCTTCGGCCATTCCCTACCAGACCGACCCGACCTTGATGCCCAAAGGCATGCAGGAATTTCTGACAGCCAATCCGGTGATCCTTGATCCAAGGTTCAAGACGATGGCTTATTCCGACATGCCGCGGGAGATGACCAAGCAAGAGATCGCCTCTGAAATTGAAGAATACGCCAATTCCTGTGTCCTGGCCTTGATAGCCGGCTTTGACGGCATCGAGATCCATGCCCCGCATGGATATCTTGAACATCAGTTCCTTTCGCCACGCGCCAACAAGCGTACGGATGAATACGGCGGCTCCTTGAAGAACCGCATGCGTTTCCTCATGGAAGTCTATGAAGCCGTGCGCAAGATGGTCGGACGTGCTAAGGTTATCGGAATCAGGCTCTCCGGCGATGAGCACATGCCCGACGGCATCCACCATGACGAACTCAAGCAGATCGTTAAAATCTTGGGCCAGACGGGCATCGATTATGTGCATCTTTCCGATGGGTCCTATGAAGCGCTCAGCTACTTCTTCCCGGATGAAGATAACCTCCATTTGCTGGAAGAGGCCCAGAGCTTCAAATCGGTGCTGCCCGCCCATGTACCGGTGATTTCGGTTTCCATCCATAATCCGGCCACGGCCGACCAGGCCATCCGTGAAGGCAAGGCCGATATGATTTCGCTGGGCCGCCAGATGCTGGCCGATCCGGAGTGGGCCAACAAGGCAAAAGAAGGCAAGAAGTATGTCAAATGCCTGCGCTGCAATGACTGTCTGATGCGTACGGCGGCCGGCCTGGCTGTCCGCTGCCGGGTCAACCGCAATCTCGGACGGGAAAAGTATGAAACCGCGAACTGGCGCCCTGAACGGCCGAAATTCGTCCCGGTCATTCCCCCGATTCCTCCCGCGCAACAGATTGGCAGCATACCGTCTTTGGAAGCCTATTACGCAATGGAGGACTAGCATGGCTGAAATTCCAAAGGACACGTATTTCAAGATCGATCCGGAATGCCATCTGATCGGAGACCTCGAAACCGTCAATCACTTCCCCGGGGTGCAGATGTGGTGGCGGGCCATTGAACATATCATGCGGCCGCTGGTCACCGGAGCTCCTCTGTCGCTCATGCTGGGAGCCTTGGAAGGGCTGGAGGAATGGGAGGCGCAAAAAAGCGGCGACCCGCAGGTCATCCTCAAGACCATGGACAAGTACGGGGTCGATATCGCCTGCCTCTTACCGGAATCCATGATGGATACCACCGGCTTTTCCAGCCGGTGGGTTTCCAATGGCGAAATGGCCAAGGTGGTTGAGACCAATCCGGAACGGTTCATGTACCAGCCCAATATTTCGCCCATCAAACAGCGCGGCGTCAAGAACGCCATCTGGGAACTGGAATACTGGGTCAGGGAGAAAGGGGCCAAGATCTTCAAGTATTATCCGCCCGAAGATACCTACATCAACGATCCCGATCTGTGGCCCTTCTACGAGAAGGCCCAGGACCTGGGCATCGTGCTCGACATGCATACCGGCTTCTGCTGGGTGCCGCCGGGCAAGAGCAAGTACTGCCATCCCGAGCAGATCGACGACGTGGCGCGCGACTTCCCCGGGCTGGTCATCAACGCCTTCCACATGGGCTATCCGTACGGTGATGTGCTCAACATGGTGGCCTTGGGCCACCCCAATGTCTACATCTGCATGAGCCTGCTGGTGCCCTGGGCCATCACCGCGCCGCGCAAGTTCGCCCATCTTTTGGGCGAGGCCATGCGCTTTGTGGGGCCGGACCGCATCACCTGGGGCACGGATTACGCCGGGTACGGCATTCAGGTCGCCAACGCGGTCAAGGGCCTGGCCGAGTTCCAGATCCCGGAAGACATGCAGGCCGCGTACGGCTACCCGGCTCTCACCGAAGAAGACAAGGCCAAGATGTTCGGGGGCAACCTCGGCCGGCTCCTCGGCATCGATATAAGCAAACGCAGGGTGAGGCCGGCCGGCTAGGGTAAATTCCGGCAGCAAGGCTCGTTCTGCTGGAGTAGGTGGCCTATGGACAGACGGGAATTCATGCAGCGATCGGCACAGGTGGCTATGGCGGGCTTAAGCCTTCCGCTGTTGGCGTGCGGGAGCGGCTCCGGTTCTTCATCCGGCACCGGTTCAGCTCCCGCAACCTCCGACTCGAGCACGGCTTCCATAGCTTTCGAAACCATGCAGGTGGTCAAACTGCAGACCGGTTGGGCCCTGGACGTGCACCATCATGCCGTGCCTAAACTGTATGTGGACGCCCTGGCGGCCAAAGGCATCACCACCTTCGGCGGATTGCCTTTTCCCGCCTGGGGCCCCCAGACCGACATCGCCACATGCATGGACCCCTTTTTCATCAAGGCGGCCGTGCTGTCGCTTTCTTGCCCTGGCACGTATTTCAAGGATCTGGGCGATGCCTTTGCCGTGGATTTGTCTTGGCGGGTGAATGAGTACTTCGCCTCTGTCGTGGCAATCTATCCCAAGCGTTTCCGGTTCGTGGCCGCGCTGCCCATGCCCCTGGTGGATGCGTCCATCCAGGAAGCGGTCTATGCCCTGGATGCACTCAATGCCGACGGCATCGGCCTGCTGGCCAGCGCGGGCGATATGTATCTGGGAGACCCTGCTTTCGAGCCGCTGATGCAGGAGTTGAACAAGCGTGCCTGCGTGGTCATGGTGCATCCCAACATTCATTCCAGCAGCGAGCTCACCGGACTCACCATTCCACCCGCCGGGCTCGAATTCACCTTCGACACCTCGCGGGCCATGGTCAACCTGATCTGGAATGGTGTTCTCACGCGCTATCCCAAGATCACATGGATCTTCGCGCATGCCGGCGGAGTCGTGCCCTACCTGGCATGGCGTATGGATTTGCTCTATTTCACCGAGCATTACTTGGAAATGAATGGTTCTTTGAAGGCGCCGAGCGCCTTTTTGAACGATCTGTACTACGACACGGCCCTTTCAATGTCGCAATATGCCATGTCCGCCTGCCTACTGCTGGCTGGGGCAGGACATATTCTTTTCGGCAGCGATTACCCGTTCAGTCCTTTCCCGGTTGTGGGCGATGAACGCTATATCCTGGCGTGTAATGTGATCAACAACGACATCGGCGGCTTTTTCACCCAAGAAGTTCACAACCAGATTATCAGCGGAGCGGGGCAATTGTTCCCTCAATTAGGAGTGTGATGACGGATAGGCTTCGTGATCGAAAGAGGGATGCTGGAATTTTACCGTGAAACAAGGCCGGATTTGATAAGGATGAACATGAGACTTAAAGATAAGGTTGCGGTGGTTACGGGCGGGGGAAAAGGCATCGGTAAGGCCGTCTGTCTGGCGTTAGCCGAAGAGGGCGCGCATGTCTTGGTCACCGGTAGAGACGCCGTTGCCATCAATGCCGTTGTCCAGGAAATAGTCGAGCACGGCGGCAAAGCAGCCGCATCGATTATGGATGTGCTCCAGCCCAGGGATGTGGAACGAGGAGTCATGAAAACCCTGGAGACGTTTGGAAGGGTCCACATCCTGGTCAACAACGCCGGCATTGAAGGACAACGCGCCAATATCTGGGAGTCCGACGATCAGGACTGGCGCAGGACCGTCGAGGTGCACCTGTTCGGCAACTACCATTGCACCAAGGCCTTTCTCCCCAAGATCATGGAACAGAGGTGGGGCAGGATCATCAACATGGCCTCCATTCAGGCCAAGCAGGCCAGCTTTCAGAACAGTGCCTATTGTGCGGCCAAGCATGCCCTGGTGGGTATAACCAGGACCGTGGCGCATGAGGTGGCCAGGGCCGGATACCCGCAGATCACCGTCAATGCGATTTGTCCGGGCATCGTGGCCACCGATCTGGTGCTGGGGCCGGGAGGCGCCATGGATCAGATCGCCGATCAATACCACATGCCCAGGGAGCAGGTGATAGACTGGGCCAAGACCATGAACCTGCAGAACCGGTTCCTCGATGTGCAGGAGATCGCCGCTATGGCCGTGTTCCTGGCCTCGGATGATGCGCGCGGCATTACCGGCCAGGCCATCAATGTGTGCGGCGGGACCGTGTTCCATTGAGGCGCCGGATGAAAATATACTTTCTTGCCACTGGTTTCGGCAGTGTCGCCAAGGGGTTTTTCGTTCAGGGCGCGGGTTTTAAGACGGTGCGATTCCCCATCCTCAGCGTTCTGATCGAGCGGGATCATGATCTGGTGCTCTTTGATACGGGCATTGGCACGCGCATCGAGCAGGAGATGCGGCCCTCCATATATTGGGGCAACCTGTTTTTCCACCGCTGCGTTATGCGCACCCGGTTCGACCCGCAACGCGACGCTTTAGTGCATCAGCTACCGCGGCTTGGATTTCATCCGTCCGATGTCAAACATGTCATCCTCTCGCACTTGCACTGGGATCATGCCGGCGGCATGCGCGATTTTCCACTGGCCCACTTTATCGTGGGCCGCAAGGAGTGGCTTTACGCCTCACAGCTCGCGGGGATGCAATTGTTCAAAAATGCCTTTATCAAGGAGCAGTTCTGGGCGGCGGGCCTGGATATAGAACTGATCGATACCGATCCATGCAAGCCCTTCAAGAACTTCCCGGCCTCCTGTGATATTTTCGGCGACGGCTCCATGGTGCTGGTGGATCTGCCCGGCCACACCCCTGGTCTCATGGGCCTGTATTTGACGTTGCCGTCCGGCAGAAGGTTTTTTTTCAGTGCCGACACCTTCTACTTTCCCGAAGGATTGGAGCAAAGGCTACCAAAATCAAAGTTCATGCAAGCATTAGTGAGCGAGGGCCCGGATGCTCGTTCAAGCATTGATAAGGTCTATGACCTCGTGCAATCCGATCCCGGCCTGGAGATCGTGGGCAGTCACGATTATCGCTTGCCCGGCCGCTACGCCCTGGCGCCATGGTATTATGCCTAATGTTGGAAGGAGTTGATGATGTCATCTAAATGGGCGCAGACGATCATATCAGGAGCCAAGCCGAGAGCGGCCATGCCGATCATGCTCTCACCGGCTAGCGAGCTGACCGGAATAGGGATGATTGATATGGCCACGAACGGTGAGAAGCAGTTCGCTTGCATCGAAGCCTTGGCCAAACAGTACCCATCACTCGCGGTCCATACCGGCATGGATCTTTCGGTCGAGGCCGAGGCCTTCGGCTGCGGCGTGAGATTCACGGACGACGAGGTGCCGAGCGTGGATAAGCGGGTCATAGCCGGAATGGAAGACATTGAAGGGCTTGCCGTCCCCGTTGTGGGAACCGGGCGAACGTCCGCATATTTACGGGCGGCGCGCCTGGCAGGCGAAGCCATAAGTTACCGGCCGGTGTTTGGCGGCTGTATCGGGCCTATATCCCTGGCTGGGCGCCTCATGGATACCAGTGCGCTTATGCTGGCGCTGATGAAGCACGTCGCACAGGCGCATGCGCTCCTGGAAAAATGCACGGACTTTCTGATCGAGTACGCCGGGGCCTTCAAGGCTCCCGGGGTGGATGGGATCATCGTGGCCGAACCCATGGCCGGACTTCTATCGCCGGAGAAGTGTGAAACTTTTTCGTCCCGGTATGTGGCGCGGATGGTGGATGCCCTTCAGGATGAGTGTTTTACCGTTATCCTGCACAACTGCGGCCGGACCCAGAAACTGGTTGGTTCCATGGTCAATACAGGCGCGCACGGGCTGCACTTCGGCAATGCGGTGAACATGCGGGAAATCGCGCCGTTGATCCCGGCGGACCGGCTGTTCTTCGGCAATGTCGATCCGGTCGGAGTCCTCCGTAATGGCACGCCGGATGATGTGGAACGCACCGCCATTCAGCTGCTTGAGGACATGCAGCCGTATGACAATTTCATCCTGTCATCCGGATGCGATCTTCCGCCGGGGACCCCGCTTGCGAACATCGATGCTTTTTTCCGGGCGTTCGATTGTTTTCAAAAGAACGCATAAATCAATAAGGAGAATGACATGGAAGAACATGATGGACTGTCTGAACTTGGGCGGGCCTTGGCGGATCTCGATGAGGGCGGGGTTGAGCACCTTGTCCGTCAGCACCTGGATCATGGCATGTCGCCGGAGGCGATTATCAACGAGCTCTCCGCCGGCATGGCCGAGGTGGGCGAGCTTTTCCGCCAGGAGGAATATTTCCTGACCGAGCTGATCTATTCCGGAGATATTTTCAAGAATGCCATGGCCGTGCTACAGCCGCTCTGTAAAACCGCCGCGGACGGTAAAGCCGGAGGCGTGGTCGTCCTGGGAACGGTGCAGGGTGATATTCATGACCTGGGTAAGAATATCGTCGTTACCTTGCTGGAGTGCGCCGGTTTCACCGTGGTCGATATCGGGGTGGACGTACCGGCCCAGCGTTTCGTGGAGGCCGCCGTCGAATCCCAGGCCGTGCTTGTCGGTATGAGCATGCTGCTGACGACGGCTTTTGATGCCGCGCGCGAAACCATTACCGCATTCACGCAGGCCAATCTGCGCGACAAGGTGAAGATCATGATTGGCGGCAGCGTCACCAACGAGAATGTGAAGCAGGATATGGGCGCCGATTTCTGGGGCAAAGATGCCACTGCGGCCGTGGATATCGCCCGGGCGGTGTGCCAATGAACGCCAGACAGCGTATAGCGGCGGCAGTGGCGCTTCAGAAACCCGATCGGGTGCCGGTGGCCCCTTTGCTGGACCATTATGCCGCGACCTATGCGGGCTATACCTGTGCCGAAATCATGACCCAAGGGGACAAACGCATTGCGGCGGTCATCAAAACCGCCACGGAACTGGGGCCATGGGACATGACCTTTCTGGCCGATACGGCTAATGCTACCCTACTGCAGATGGGGGTGCCCATCCCCATCAAGCTCCCTGGCCGGGACCTGCCCCCCAATTCAACCCATCAGTTCAATGAGGTCGAGTTTTTGACGCCGGATGATTATGCCCTCCTGGAACGCAAAGGATTCTTACTCTTTATGATGGATGTCATGGGCAGGCTCAAACCGGAATGGAAGGGCTTACGGGCAGGTATTCCCCTGGTAAAAACCATGCTCGAATATCGCCGCCATGCCAAGATGGTGAAAAGACAGGGCATGGAAGTGGCGGTCGGCTTCGTCCACCCCGGGATCTTGTACGAGTGGTTTTCCCTGGGCCGGGGGATCACGGCCATGAGCGCCGATACCTTCAAACGCAAGGATGCCATCCTTACGGCCGGCAAAGTCTGGCGCAAGGGCATGGTGAATCTGGCAATTCTTGCTTCACGCTTCGTCGGCGTGCCGCGGGTTTTCATCGGCCAGTCGCGGGCATCGCCGGAATTCATCTCGCGCCGCAATTTTGAAACCCTGGTCATGCCTGACCTGGAATATACCGTGAATAGGCTGGTGGCGGCGGGGATTACGCCGATCATACATTCAGATACGAACTGGACCAAGTTTTTCGATCTTTTCCTGCGTTTTCCCGCGCGCAAATGCATCCTGGAGCTGGACGGCAAGTCCGACATCTTCAAGGCTAAGGAGATCCTGGGCTCGCATATGTGCATTATGGGCGATGTCCCAGCCGAGTTGCTGGCATTGGGTTCCAAGGAAGAGGTCTTGGACTATTGCCGGAAACTGATCGAAATTGTGGGAAAGGATGGGGGGTTCATCCTGTCCTCGGGGTGCTCGCTGCCACCCAATGCCAAGGTGGAGAATGTGCGGGCAATCTATGAGGCGGCCGAGAAATGGGGCTGGTATTCATAGCGTAGGTACACGTCATGGTAAAATGCGTCATGAATCTTGAACCATCAGGGGAAAGCAGGGTTTTCCCTCATGGCACCCTGCTGGCCGACGCCCTGTTCGATATGGGCGTTGCCTTCGATTTCCCGTGCGGCGGCAAGGGGACATGCGGCAAGTGCGGAATCCAGATCGCCGGGCCCACCTTTGATTCGCCGATCAGGGTCCTTGCCTGTCGACATCGTATCAGTTCTGATCTTCAGGTATATGCGCCGCCCCTCGACATGATCGGGCTATCGCCACACCCGCAGGTCCAGAGTGAGCATGCTTTTAGCCTGGCGGTGGACATTGGGACAACCACGGTAAGAATGTCTCTGGTAGATGCCATCACGAAAGAATCTTTCGAGATTGCTTCATTTCTCAATCCCCAATGCAGGTTCGGACAGGACGTTATTTCACGGATCGCCAATGGCAGTGATCCGGAAAAGTCATCAGCCATGCGTGATGTTATCCGGAAGGCCATCCGGATGCGGCTGGAAAAAGTCCTTATGGCACTGTCGCTACCCGCTGAAAGGATCAAGAACATCGTGTTTTCGGGCAACACCACCATGCTGTATCTGCTTTTCGATCTGGATGTTGCATCACTGGGCCGGCATCCTTACATCGCCCGCGTGCAGGATTTTACGACCCGCCCAGCCCGGGAGATCGGGTTGGATGTCATTGGAGCGGCTCATGTCCATGCATTGCCGGTAAGCGGGGCCTTCACGGGGGGCGATCTCATCGGTGCGTTGGCGCTCTGTGAGCCGCTGGGCCTTGCGCGCAACGTCTTTTTCATCGATTTGGGTACGAATGGGGAATTGTTCGTGCTAGATGGCTCGGGAAAACCGTTCATCACATCCTGCGCCATGGGGCCGGCCCTGGAGGGGATGAATCTTTCATCGGGCATGACGGCGCATGCCGGAGCCGTTGCCCATATTCGGGAAGAAGATGGCGGCCTGGCCTATACCATGATTGGCGAGGGCGTTCCGGCAGGCATTACCGGCACGGCCCTGATCGATCTGATTGCCATTCTGCTTAAGCAGGGTGTGATTTCAAATCAGGGCGCATTCGTCAGCCGGATAGAGGAAATGCATCTATTGCCTCCCCTGCGTTTCAACCACACGGGAAATGCCAAAAGGCTGGGGCTCTGGGGTCGGATCGGCTTGACCCAGAAGGATATCCGCCAGGTCCAGTTGGCCAAATCAGCCTCCCACACGGCCTCACTCCTTCTGCTGATGGCCTCCGGGTTGAAGTCGGACGATATCGAACATGTAATCATCGCTGGCGCTTTTGGCGAATATGTAGATCTGAATCACCTCAGAAGAGTTGGATTCATCCCTGATTTTCCAAGGGCCACGAAGATGTTCATGGGAAATACAAGCCTGCGGGCGGCAGAAAAGGCCTGCCTTGATCCAGAATTCATCGACCGTGCCGCGGCACTGCGTGGGAGATGCCATACTGTGCCGCTCACTATGCGGCCGGAGTTCCAGGAAATCTTCCTGCGCGCGCTGGCCTTTACGCAATGAAAGGATAGGGACGATGGACAGGCTCATTCTGGATAACATCCCCTTTCATGTGGAAGAACAGGCCCTCATCGAACTTTTACGGATACCCGCCGGCTCACGCATGGCTGAACAATTTTCCATGCTCTTCAGACAGGCCTGTGGAATAGCCGCTCCCAAGGCCACTTACATCGTGTCCGAAGCATGCTTGCTCGCTCAAGACAGAGTAGCGATTGGAGGGGTGCATCTGCATGGCAGGCTCCTGTGCGGCAACCTGGACAAGTCCGGCAAGGTCTTTCCCTTTGTGGCAACCTGTGGCGCCGAACTCGAAGCGTGGTCGTCAGGCATCCGCAATACCATGCATGCATTCTGGGCCGACGGTATCATGTTTACGGCGCTCGGCTGTGCGGTCAGCTATCTGGAGGCCGACTTGCGAGCCAAAACCGGTAGTGGGGAATTGTCATGCATGAATCCCGGATCTCTTCCGGAATGGCCCCTTTCAGAGCAGGCACATATATTTGCCCTTCTGGGCGAGTCGGCGGCAACGGTTGGGGTGCGGCTCATGGAGAACATGAGTATGCGCCCGCTCAAGTCCATATCCGGCATCTACTTCATGTCAGAAAAAGGTTTCTGCAATTGCGAACTCTGCTTAAGAGAGCGCTGTATCACTCGCAGAGCATCCTATAATGCAGGGCAAAGAATGTCGCACAATAAAGGAATGTCTCCCTATGCAAACGAACCTTAAGGGGAAGGTCGCCCTGGTAACCGGTGCCTCGCGCGGTCTTGGTCGGGCCATTGCGTTGGCCTTGGGACGGGACGGCGCAGACGTGGCGCTTACCGATATCCTGATCGAAGGGCAGGAGCATGACCCAGAAAAACTTGGCCGGTACAGCGTGCTGGCCGGGCATTTCGCGCAGTCCGGCGCGGTGAAGACGCTCTCCGGGGCGCAGGAGATCCAATCCATGGGCGCACGCAGCTGTGCCTACAAGATGGACGTGACGGATTTGTTCGAGATCGCCCAGGTGATACAGGCCGTAGAGGCTGAATTGGGCACAATCGATATCCTAGTGAACAATGCCGCGGTCATGGACAACCTGGGCGCGTTCGAAGAGCAACAACCCGAGCGCTGGCAGCGCGATTTGGGCGTCAATCTGAGCGGTGCGTTCAATTGCAGCAAGGCCGTGTGGCCGGGCATGGTGAAGAAAGGCTGGGGCCGGATCATCAACATCTCCTCCGTGGCGGCGCTGATGGGGGCGGCACTGCAGCCGTCCTACGGCGCCACCAAGGCCGGGTTGATCGGGTTGAGCAAATCCCTGGCCATCGAGGCCGGCAAGCACGGCATCACGGTCAATACGGTCTGCCCGGGTTTCATCGCCACCGAGGCCGTGCAGCTCTATGATGAGCGCATGAGAGAACGGATCGAGAAAAAGACCGCGCTCAAGCGGCTGGGGCGTCCGGAAGAGGTGGCCCGGGTGGTGGCCTTCCTGGCTTCGGATGAGGCATCATATATTACCGGGGCCGTGATCCCGGTCACCGGCGGCATTGATCTGCTTACGTATTAACTGAACCGATAACTTAGGAAACATCTGCAGCATTCAAAATTAAAAGAGAGATAACGTATATGGCTCAATTAGGTATCAAAAGGATCAACTTCATTGAATATAACGCCAAAATAAATACCCTTGGATCGCTTGTTCCGATCTTCCCCAAGTACGGCAGCCTGCTGCTGGCCAGCTTGATGCGCGATATGGGCTATGAGGTGCGCTACTTCCTCGAAGGTATCAGCCCCATGGGTTTCGAGGTGATTACGGATGCCGACGTTATTTGCCTGAGCGTCTTTGCCCCGGCCCTAACCAAGGCGCGCGCCCTGGGCCGGATGATCATGCAGCGCAAGCCCGGCCTGCCGGTCATCATGGGCGGCCCGCAGGTATGTTACTTCACGGATACGGTATTGGATTGCTGCACCTATGCGGTGCGCACCGAAGGGGACGAGGTCCTGCCGCGGCTGATCCAATGTCTGAACAGCGGCGGCGATGTGCAGGCCGTGCCGGGCATTTCCTTCCGGCAAGACGGACATATAGTCCACAATCCGACCGGGCCTGCGCCCCGCATCCCGGCCACCATTCCGGATGTATCCCTGATCCAGGGTTTCGCGCAAGCCACCAGCGGCCTGTTCGGCGGCTGGCTCGTCAATACGCTGCAGACCACCCGGGGGTGCCGCTTCCGGTGTAATTTCTGCCCCACGGAAAGGTTGTTTCAGGGTTCGTACCGCAGCCGCGACATCGAGAGCGTCATCGCCGACATCAAGGCCAAACTGACGTACAGCAACATCTTCTTCGCCGTGGACAACGACTTCTGCAGCGACCGCACAAGCACCAAGGCGCTGCTGGAAAGGCTCATCCATGAAGACCTGGACTTGCAGTTGATCATCTTCGAACGCCATGAGATCGGACGGGACGGGGAAATGCTGGACCTGCTGAAACAAGCCGGCGTCAAGGTCGTGATCGTGGGCGTGGAATCGCTGATCGACAAGAGTCTCAAGGCCTTCAACAAACGGCAGACCAATGAACAGGTGATCCAGAGCATCCGCAACATCACGGCCAGCGGCATGAATGTCCTTTCGACGTTTGTCCTGGGGTATGATGAAGATACGCCAGCGAGTGCCATGGAGATGGCCGATTTTGTTATCAAAAATCATCTCATCATGAACCTGTTCATCCTGCACGACCTGGAAGATGATGAGAACCGGGATCTGTTGATCCCGAAAAACAGGCGTTTCATGACTCACTATGCCAAGACCGACCCGAATAACCTGGATTTCTGGGATTACATGACCGGCAGTTTTGTAACCTACTTTCCCAAGCGCATGAAGCCCAGCACGCTCCAGCGGCTGATCTTCGATATCAACGAGCGGGTGTTCGCGCATGCCAATATCCTTAAGGACATGTTTGCCGCGGATCTCTTCCGGAGTTATTTCGGCATCTTCTTCGGTTATGCCATGAAGCGCATCAACCGCAATCTGGCGCGTTTTGCGGCACAGGGGTACATTGCCTATCTGGAGCGCATCGAAGACAACCTCTATGACGAGCGCGAGGAATTGATCGAAGAAAAACTCTCCGCACTTAACGGACTCCCGCTTCCCCCCGTGGTTAAAGGCTATAAGGAACGGCAGGCTTTCTGGATCATCACCGCTCTGGCAATGATCCCCTCTGGGCTGCGGTATCCATTTCAATCCTGGGGGGAGCGGCATAGGTCTGCATGACTAGACCGCAGCACGTTTCAGGGGAGAGAATAGAAGAGAGGAGAGCCCCCCGATGACTGAGTTTTCAATGGTCAGGGGGCGATGTTCCTGGATTTTGATTTTGAGCGCCCCGGCCGCCGCGGCGTACACAAGCGGGGCTACGATCCCGGCCACGGGTGGCGCGGATTTACTCATGTTTTAATGTGATAGCGCATCTCTTTGAGATGAAGGGAGAATTGTCATGGGGAATAAGATTTTTTTGAATCTTCTGGTTGTCATCTTGATCTTCGGCTTGGCAAAAACTGTCCGGGCTTCAGGTATCACCGACACCTATGGTGTGGGGAGCAGGGCGATTGCGCTCGGAGGGGCCTTCACGGCCGTAGCCGACGATTACACCGCTGCCTACTATAACCCGGCCGGACTGGGTCAGATCAATGGCCATCACTTTGCGCTCGAATATCACTACACCATGCCCGATATCGAGGTGAAGAAGGCCAACGGCGAGGACCTGATTCTTTACGGACCCGACGGCGCGGTGCGCACCGACCCGACCGATTGTGCGGCCGGCGACGGGCTCGACCTCGGCCTGCCGGTGATCGGGTTCGTGCTCGACATCAACAAGATTGCCAAGCTGCCGGTAAAGACCACATTCGGCTTGGCGGCCTGCCTGCCTGAACAGGGAGATGTCGGGTACCGCATGCATGACATGCCGCCTGATCAGCCGCATCTGATCCGTTACGGGGACAATATTGACCGCATCACTTTGGCCGTGGGCGTAGGCGTGGAAGCGGTCAAGGACCTCATCTCCATCGGCGCCGGCGTCCAGGCCATGTTGTTTGGTCCGGGCAGCTTCTATATCGATGGTCTGACGCTTAACCCCGGCAACGTGGCGTCCAAATCCGAGTTCGGCGCCCTGTTCAAATATGAACCGGTGTTCGGCTTATTGTTCACGCCCCTGGACAAGCGCGTGCGCATCGGCTTTTCCTGGAAAGATCAGCAGGAACTCAGGCTGGGCGTCATGCCGAACGTGGCCACGGTTTCCGCCGGTGGACTGGATGTCAGTGTGCCCATGAATCTGGATATCAATGCCTTCTTTACCCCGGAGGAATACTCGGCCGGGCTGGCCTTCGACCTCGATCCGCTTCTGATATCCTTGGAAGTGGACAAGCAGATGTGGAGTGCTTACGAATATTCCGTGACCGACAGCTACCATTACCCGGATCCACCGGATTTCGAGGATACCTACAACTATCGCGTCGGTCTGGAATACAAGCTTAACCCAAAGACGAGCCTCATGGCCGGATATTACCACCAGCCTTCTCCGGTGCCTGATCAGTCCGGCAGGGTCTCGAACTACCTCGATCTGGACAAAGATGTTTTTTCCCTGGGCGGCAGTTATATCCTGGACCCCGGTCTCGGCATCACCAAGGGTCCGGTCAAACTGGCCGGGGTGGTGCAGTACCAGAAAATGAAGGATTTGGACGTAAACAAGGATGGTGTGACCGGGGTCAGCTGGGTCGATCAGGAAAGCTACACGGTCAAGGGCAATGCCGTGACGATGGGGGCCTCCATGATTGTATCCTGGAAGTAAAAGGTTTCTTCTCCCAACCTCAGTTCAAGAAGGGGGGCTATACGCTGCTTAGATTTTGATCTTAAGCGCCTCGGCCGCATACCTGACCATGTCCATGTCCTCTTCTTGGGTGACCTTGGCGATGCCTTCGCCGCGTTCCATGGAGCCCGAACGCACGATGCCGGCGATCTCCCAGGCGTAGGGGTGGAAGTTGAAACGCCTTCGGTGCAGGTAGTTTGCCAGGGCATTCAAGAGGCAGTTGGTGGAGTTGGGGTCGGTGTCGGCCGGTTTGATCCAGCCCATCTCCGAGATCTCCCTCAGGATACGTTCCTCGTCGTACTCCATGAAGGCCAGGGGATGGATGTTGGTGGGCCAGCATTCGGCCGGTTTCTCCAGGTCGGCGTCGTTTAGGAAGTAGGTGCCGAGCTCCGGACCGACCGCGTTCAGCAAGGGATCGCGCACGGTGCGCTGGGTGATGCGCTGCAGGCGCGGGTTGGTCTTCATGACGGCCGAGCTGATGGGGGCCTGGCCCGGCGACCAGCCGTAAGCCACCAACGGAATGTCGTAGGCCAGGGCGGTTTTCAAGATCATGGATTTGACGAAGCCGATGCAGGTGGTGCAGATGGAGCTGGCGCGGTCCAGGGTTTTGGGGCTGTAGATGTCACGGGCGGCCGCGGTGGCGAAGGCCTTCTGCATGAGATCAAAGGGTGGGCGCACCATGACGCTGGTGACCCCGAGCGTGTCGGTCATGTGCAGGACATTGACCTTGGCCTGCTCGGAGATGAAGCCGTTGTCAAAGGTAAAGGCCAGGATGTTCAGACGGTAGCGCTTTTTAAGCACCATCATGGTATAGGTGGAATCCTTGCCGCCTGAATAGGCCAGCAGCGCGTCGTAGACATGCCGGCCGCGCTTTTCCTCCAGGAGGGCCTCGAATTTCCGGAGGTGGGCTGACTTTTCGGCCGCGTCGGGGAGCTTGATCGTGCGGCAGTAACTGCACACCCCTTGTTCATCAAAAGTGATGCCCGGGAAGCTCTCCGAGAGCACGCAGCGGCTGCAGGTCTTCATGATTTTAAGGCCTCCTTGTCGATCTTGCCCGAAGATTTTTTGGGCAGGCTCTTGACGATGTTCCAGTGCCGCGGCTGCTTCCGCGGGGCGAGCTGTTCCTGGACATAGGCGCTCAAGTCTTCGAGCCGGAAGGTCTGTGCGTCGATGGGCACGATAAAGGCCTCGGGCACCTCATGTAAGAGCTTGTCCGGCCGTCCGATGACCGCGGCCTCATGGATCAGGTGCGAGGCGATGATGGCATCCTCGATCTCCTTGGGCGATACGCGTTCGCCGCCGACCTTGAGCATCTCCTTCTTGCGGCCGGTGAGGAACAGGAAGCCTTCGTCGTCATAGTAGCCCAGGTCTCCGGTCACCAGCCCCCAGGGTTTGAGGGCCTTGGCGGTCTCGTCCGGATCGTCCCAGTAGCCCCGCATGATATTGGGACCCCGGGCGCAGATGTTGCCTTCCTCATACGGCGCTTTCACGGCCCCGGTATCGTCGCGCACATCGATCTGGACCCCCGGGATGGGGATGCCGATCGAACCGAGCTTGTCGCTCAGCCTCTCGGGAGGCAGATAGCTCAGGCGGGCTGAGGCCTCGGTGGCGCCGTACATGACATAGAGCCGGGCGGATTTCAGCGTGTCTCTCAGACGCTGGGTGAGGGCCGGGGCCATGGCGCCGCCGGCCTGGGTCACGATGCGCAGGCTGGCAATGGCGGTGCGGTTGAATATGGAACGATTCAAGAGAAAGGCGAAGGTCGAAGGCACACCGGCAAAGATCGTGCACTCCCTCTTGACCATTTCTTGCACCACCACATTGGGGAAGACGAAGCGGTTGTTGATGACGATCGAGCCGCCCGAGGCGAAATGCGTGTTCAAGAGGGTCTTGCCGTAGACATAGTGAAACGGCAGGATCACCATGGCGCGGTCGTCGGGATTAAGGCCCAGGTAGCTCGCGATCGAAAGGGTGTTGGCGCACAGGTTGGCATGCGTCAGCATCACGCCTTTGGGTTTGCCGGTCGAGCCCGAGGTGTAGACAAGGGCGGCCAATCCTCCGGTGTCGATCGCCCTTTCCGGCGAGCTGTCCGGCTGGTTTTGCAAGCTGCTCCAGGGAATATACCTTGCAGCGGAATTGTTGAAGTCCATGTCCGGGCCGATGATCAGCGGGATATCAATACCGGCCAGGCGCCCGGCGCTGGCCTTGGAGAGCATGCACGCCCGCGCGCCGCTGTTGCCGATGAAGTAGGCCACCTCGCTTAAGGTCGAGCGATCGGGCACCTCGACGCTCACGCCGCCGGCCTTGAGGATGCCGTAATAGGCCTGGATGGATTCCAGCGAGTTTTCCATGACCACCACGACGCGCTGGCCGGGCTTCAAACCCTGTCTGAAAAGACAATGGGCGATGCGGTTGGCGCCGGCGTCGATCTCACGGTAGGTGGCGCTCAGGTCTCCGTGATAGACGGCAATTTTTTCCGGGTATCGGCGTGCGGCTGCTTCTACAAAGAGGTGGACCAGACCCTCCACTAGGTGACCCCCTTGGTCCTCAGGAAGGCGATTATGTTATCGATGGTTTCAAGGTTCTCCGGCATGAGATCTTCATCCTTGATCGTGATGGCGTAGGTCGCCTCCAGGAACTCGACCAGTTCGAGCACGCCGGTTGAATCCATGATGCCTGAATCGATCAGCGAGATGTCGTCTGCGATGACCACGCCGCTGCGGCCCGTAATAAAGTTGTCTTTGATGAACTGTGTGATTACATCCTTTAGCGAGGACATGCCGCCTCCTTGATACGTGATAACTCTATGAATTATCGGTACGCTCCCACAGCATCTTTACCCATTGGAGGATAGAACCCACTCGCCGGAACGGCAGTGCCGGCATGAGTATCGAACGTTTAGTCCGCCTTACATGGGCATGCGGTCTGTGAAAATATGTCGGAAGGACAGACAAGTTGTTTGGTTTGGTCGCCGGATGGCCGATATGTTAAGTATTATGGATGCAGCCATCAAGATCACCCGCACCGTGAAGATCCCGGATCTGCTCAAGATCGAACGCTACCGCAGGCTGCCGGAACTGGGTCCGCGCATCCTTTTCTTCTCGGGCGGCACGGCCTTGCGGTCTTTAAGTCAGCAGCTCATCAACTACACGTATAATTCCATCCATCTGGTCACGCCCTTCGATTACGGCGGGTCTTCGCGCAAGCTGCGCGACGCCTTCAACATGATCTCGGTGGGCGACCTGCGGAACCGTCTCATGGCCTTGGCAGACCAGTCCGTAAAGGGTAATCCCTTGATCTACCGGCTGTTCGTCTACCGTTTGTCCTATCACGAAGAGAATCCGGTCCTGGTTCAGCGGCTGGAACGCATGGCCTCCGGCGAAGACCCGCTCATCGCCGTCATCCCCCAACCCATGCGCGATATCATCTGCAATCATCTGAAGTATTTTCTGAGGCACATGCCGTCTGATTTCGATCTGAAGGGCGCCAACATCGGCAATTTGATCCTGGCCGGCGGGTATCTCAACAGCAATGCCAGCATCGATGCCATTATCTACATCTTTTCGCGGCTGGTGGAGGCGCGCGGCATTGTCAAGCCGCTCCTGGACGAGCTGTTGCATCTGGCCGCCGAGCTGGAGGACGGCACGCTCATCATCGGGCAACACCTTTTAACCGGCAAGGAGGTGCCGCATATTGCCTGCCCGGTCAAGCGTATCTTCATCACCCAGAGTCTTGATGACCCCGAGCCCGTGCATGCCCGTATCAACGACGATATCAAGAACCTCATCCGTGAGGCCGACCTCATCTGCTATCCCATGGGCAGCTTCTATTCCAGCATCGTGGCCAACCTGATCCCGGACGGGGTCGAAGAGGCCGTGGCCGCCAATATCTGCCCCAAGGTCTACATCCCCAACACCGGACCCGACCCCGAACAGAACGGCATGGACCTGGCCCAGTCCGTGGCCACCCTGCTTCAATGCCTGAAGAAAGACACGCCCGGAATCGACAATGTAGACCTGCTGAATTATGTCATCATCGATTCCAAGAACGCCCGTTACCCCTATGCCATCGACCATGACCGTATCCATGACTTGGGCGTCGAGATCATCGATACCAAGCTCGTCACGCACGGCACGTTCCCGTATATTGATTCGGCGTGTCTCATCGACGTGCTGCTCTCGCTCACCTGACCGGCCCGATCAGAACTTTGAATACCCACGTCGCTTCCTCGCCGTGGGAGCTGCGACATACATCAAAAGTATGTCTCGCTCCACGACTTCGTCGCTCCTCGGTCTTCTTTGTTCTGACGGGCCGGTTGCATGATTTACGAGAGTTAATCCGGACCGACCGATTGCTAGCCAAATAGTACCCAACCGTCACTGTAATCTTCTTGACGGAACCATGGTTTGTAGCAATAATAGCAAAATAAACTGCAACTTGATGCACGGAATGATTCAGCAATAGCCAACTCTCCATAGGGTTAAACAGACTGATTCATTGTAATAAACGTTGGCGATACGTGGAGGCATAATGGACGCAACGATATTTTTCAAACAATTCCAAGATTACTTGTCTCCCAAAATGAATACCTATGAGCAAGCTGTCTACTTGTATATCGTTCGTCACAGTCGCCTTGAAGGTGTTGAGGATGTTGTAATTGGTTTCAAGTCAGCAAGAAAGACAATGGCTTTTGGCATTGGCAAGGCTGGTACTCCTATGTCGGAAAACCAATGTTACATAACGCTTCGCTCTCTCGAACAAAAGGGTTTCATCAATATTTTGGGCAGTGAGCGTAATGGTACACGTGTACATCCATTCTTGCCTTCAGAAATTTCCAATCTATTCTCACCTGAGGCAGAATCAAAAATATTTGATTTAGAAGAAGTTGATTTTTTTGAAGATAGCACGTATAGACAACTCATCTTAGAGCGTGAGGAACTGCATTGCTTCTATTGTCTACGGAAGATAAACTCTGAGAATTTTGTAATTGAGCATGTAGTATCACGCCCAAAGGGAAACAATAGCTATCGTAATGTTGTTGCTGCTTGCCGTAGCTGTAATAATCGAAAAGATAGTAGTTCAGCTGAGGAATATTTTCGTCTTTTGTTCCGTGAATCTTTTCTTGATGAAGAAGAATTTTTAAATCGTATGCATCAGCTTCAACTGCTACAAGCAGGAGAATTGAAGCCTAAGTTGCTTCGCTAACCACGGCATGGGAGAAGAGTGGGGTCAAGTCTTGAATTATCACATTTTCTCCTTTGGTAAGGATTGGGCTCTTCGCAACGATTAGATGAGAAAGATGATAGCGCGGGGCTATTCCGTGTCCGCGTAGGCGGCCTTGAGTTTGGCCTCTTTTTCCAGTTTTTCGTGGTATTCCTGTAAAGTTTTTTCCTTGAGTCTGGCCGCAAACTTGGGACGTTCCATGTAGCGTAGCGTGCTCTCCAGGTAAGAAGCCTGCATAGAGCGCGTCACCTCGTTAAGGTGCCGCATATGCACGGCCGGTCGCTCGATCAGGCGGGTCTTGACGATACGATCACCGCAACAGGCGCGCAGCTCGGTGTCTGTGTCTTCCAGCGCCAGGCTGTACCGGATCTCCAGGCGCACCATGTAGAGGCCGCCTGTCAGAGGCACGGTTTTATCCTCGATCGTGACAACGATTCCGTTTTTTAGCTGTATCTCTTGCATGGCAGGGCTCAGGGATTATACGAAAGCCCGTTGAAAATCAAGGAGAGCTTGTTCACCCACGACCAGGTTTGCGATTGACAATTATGAGGGCTGCCCTTAAGCTTACCGCTATGACCATGCGGCTGCCGCCGAACAAGACCAAGATCGTAGCCACCATCGGCCCGGCGTCGCGAACGCCTGCGGTGCTCAAGCGGATGCTGCGCGCCGGAATGAACGTGGCCCGCCTCAATTTCAGCCACGGCGACCTTGAAACCCACCGCAGCGATATCCGCGCCATTCGTAAGCTGGCAAGCGAACTGGGGCTGACGGTGGCCATCCTGGCCGATCTGCCCGGCCCCAAGATCCGTATCGGCACGCTTGAGGGCGGGTCCCTGGTCTTGAAAAAGGGCGAGCGGGTGACCATGACCACGCGGGATCTACCGGGCAAGCCGGGCCTCATCCCGGTGCGGTTCCAGGACTTGCCGCGCACGGTTGCCAAAGGCAGCGTCATCTATCTCAATGACGGCTTCATCCAGCTCAAGGTCTTGGAAGTCAAGGCTCAGGACGTTCTCTGCCGGGTGATCATCGGCGGTCAATTGCTGTCGCACAAGGGCTTAAACCTGCCCGGTGCGCATATCGGCGTCGATGCGGTGACCGCGCGCGATCTGGAATTGGTGCGCTTCGCCGTAGCCGAGGGCATCGATGCCGTGAGTATCTCCTTTGTCGAGGATGTACGCGATATCGACAAGGTCAGGGCCGTTGTAAGGCAGAGCAGGCATCCCATGCATGTCATAGCCAAGATCGAGCGGCGCGAGGCGACCAGAAATATCGACGCCATCCTTGAGGCCGCGGACGGCATTATGGTCGCCCGCGGCGACCTGGGCGTGGAAATCCCCATCGAAGAGGTGCCCATAGCGCAGAAACGACTCATCTTCAAGGCCAACCTGGCGGGCAAGCCGGTCATCACCGCCACCCAGATGCTGGAGTCCATGACCGGGAATATCCGCCCCACGCGCGCCGAGGTAACCGATGTGGCCAATGCCATCTTAGACGGTACGGACGCGGTCATGCTCTCGGAGGAGACGGCCATCGGGGCCTATCCCAGCCAGACCGTGGCCATGATGGCCAGAATCGCGCGGGTTACGGAAAAGGGGCGCGCCTCTCTGGCGACCGGAAATCAGGTGAGCGAGGCCGTGCGGACCTCCATATCCCGCCCCGGAGCGGTGAGTGAGGATGTCATATCCTTGGATGTGATCGAGGCCCTTAAAACCCTCAAGATACGCTACGTGCTGGCCCCGACTCTCAGCGGCGGCACGCCGCGCCGCATTGCGCGCTACAAGGCCGGCACATGGATCCTGGCCTTTACCACCGATGACCTAACCCGTAATTTCCTCAACCTCTCCTCCGGGGTCTATCCGGTTGTCCTGCCTTCCATCGATTCCGATGATGCCATCATCGCCTTTCTAAAAAAAGAGGGACTCATCCGATCCCAGGACAAGGTCCTGATCACCCGCCATCTACCGTATGAAAAGCTGGGCAAAGTGAATGCCCTCAAGATCCTGACTTTGGCGTGAGTTTTTCATTTGGAAAACTCCGGCAGGGGTGTTATCCTGGTCGGGAACACTCGCACCTAATCCAAAGGAGGAAATTATGCACAGACCTAGGTATGCCATCGGACTGGCGGTCATCATCGCAGCCTTGCTCATGTGGCCCAATATGGCCTTGGCCGATATCTTCATGAAGCAGAAACATCATACCGGGAGTTTCCAGATCATGGGGCAGACGCAGCCGGCCAAGGACGTCATCCAGAACATCTGGATGACCGATAATGTCATCCGCAACGACAGCGAGCAGCAGAGCGTGATCGTGCGGCTCGACAAACAGACCGTCACCATGATCGATCACACCAAGAAGACGTATGCCGAGATGCCCCTGAACCTTGACAAGGCCGTGGGTCAGATGGGCGGCGAGAAAATGACCAAGGAGCAGAGGCAGGCCATGTCGGGGATGGTGAAGAGCATGATGAAGTTCACCATGAAGGTCACGGAGACCGGCGAAAAGAAAAAGATCGGCGCCTGGAATTGCCGCAAGTACATCCAGAAGCTGGACACCGCCATGGGGCCCACGACCACCGATGTGTGGGCTACCGAGGATATCAAGGTCAAGGGCGATATCTTCGCCAAATACACTGCCGCCATGATGACCATGCAGCCGGGCTTAAGGGAATCCATGGCGCAGGTGATGCAGGAGACCAAGAAGATCAAAGGCATGACCGTGTTCACCAACACCACCTCCTCCGTGATGGGCGCCACCATGCAGTCGACCATGCAGTTGCTGGAATTCAAGGAGGGCAGGGCCCCCGCCACGATCGGCACCGTACCGGCGGGTTACACGAAACAGACCATGCGTTAGGCCGTAAGGGTACCCCCCCTGCCCCGGCTTCCCCAGCCGGGCAAAGGGGGCCCTTAAGATTGATTATTAAGCACGGATAGCGGGTGCCGATAGGCATTGTATGGCATTTATCCACATCACAAACATCAAAGGCCTGGTATATGTGCCCGAGGATGATGGGGGCGTGAAGAAACACCCTTGTCCGGACTGTTATGCCTGTCAGATGTGCAGCGATGCACGCTGCGAGCTGTGCCTTAAGAGCAAGACCAGTAGAGAAACCAAGCCGAAAGAATAACGGCTTGGGAGCGCACCTTCACCCGGCGTTGCCGCCGTCGAAGGGATGGACATTCTCTTCAAAAAAGTATATTCTGGACTCCTTGATGATCGCAAGCGGCGATCATGAGAGGATTGCTCAGGAGGGGAATGCATGTCGGCCGGATTGGATGTTATTATCATTGATGATGAAGAGAATATCTGTGAGGTGATCTCGCAGATGATCGGAAAATTCTATGTCTGGGGAGATATTCTGTGCTTCAACGATGTCGATAAAGCCCTGGAGTATTGCCTGAAGCAGGATGTGGGCGTGGCGATCTTCATCCTGGATGTATTCGTCGGCGACAAGAACGGTTTCTCGTTCCTGGATGTCGTGGAGAAGAGGTTCCCATCCGCGTCCCAAGATACGATCATGATCACCGGCAAGGCCAGCAACGACGTGGTGGATATGTGCGTCGCCACCGGGGTGAACCATCTCCTGGAAAAGCCGATCAAGCCCTATGCCTTGCAGTTGGCGGTGCGGTCGGTCGTGAACAAATACCTAAGCTTCGCCAAACGTCTCTTGACCGATCCGCTGTTTGCCGAAAGCATCGAGAGGATATAAATGCCCCTATCCGCTCGCCTGTACGTCCCGGATAGGTAGCGGGGGATACGTATGGAATACGTGGTTTTCATCATCATCGTCATCGGGTGTCTGTCGCTGATCTGGTATGTTTCGCGGCGTTCTGACGGACGTGAAAAGCCGGTCGACCTGGAAGCCATGCATAAGGCCGCCCAGCACGGCGATGTCTTCGCGCAGTATACGCTGGGTCTCACCTATTGCGAGGGCCGGGGGGTTGCCCCTGATCCGGATAAGGCCACCCTATGGTATCGCCGGGCCGCCGATCAGGGACATGTCGAGGCCCAGTACGCCCTGGGCGGTTTACTGGAAAAAGGCGACAGCGACGATGAAGCGCATGCCTGGTACACCAAGGCCGCCATGCACGGCCACGCAGCGGCCCAGAAGATCTTGTCTTCCGAGAAATGGAAGGACAGGGCAGCGCCGGTAGCCGCGACCCAGGGCCATGTCGCAACTCAGGGTCATGCCGCGACCCAGACAGCGGCGGATATGTCTCCCGAGGCCCTGGACAAGCTTTTCCACCAGGCCGAGGAGGGCGACCTGGACGCCCAGTACAATCTCGGTATCATGTATTACAACGGTGAGGGCGCGCCCCAGGACTTCCAGCAGGCCATGAACTGGTTCCACCTGGCGGCCCAGCAGGGCGATGCCGACGCGCAGTTCAACCTGGGCATCATGATCGGCCGCGGCGAAGGGGTCAAGAAAGATCCCCAGATCTCGCTGCAATGGTTTCAGAAGGCCGCCGAGCAAGGACATGCTGAGGCCAAGGACATCATCGCCAAGCTGGCCAAGCAATAACGCCTTAAGAAGAATATCTTTTTAAGCATATGTCCGGCAGAGACGCCCACCGGCTGAATTTCCCGATTGCTTCAGGTGCTTAAAATATGGTGAGTCATCAGGTGATGACGCATCTGCCGATCAAAGCAATCCTTCCCGACTTGAAAGCGGTCCTGAATAACGGCCGTAATGCCGTAGTGCAGGCCCCGCCCGGAGCAGGCAAGACCACCTGCGTGCCGCTGGCGCTCATGGATGAAGCCTGGCTTGAAGGCAGGACCATTCTCATGCTGGAACCCAGGCGTCTGGCTACCCGCGCCGCGGCCGGGCGCATGGCGGAGATGCTTGATGAGCCGGTCGGACGTACCGTGGGGTACCGCATCAGGTTGGACAGCAAGGTAGGACCGCAAACGCGTATCGAGGTTCTCACCGAGGGCATTTTGACACGCCGTATCCAGAACGATCCGGGATTAGAGGGCGTGGGTCTGGTGATCTTCGATGAGTTCCATGAGAGAAGCCTGCATGCCGATCTGGGGTTGGCGTTGTGTCTGGACACCCAGGCGGCCTTGAGGCAGGACCTGCGCATCGTGGTCATGTCAGCCACATTGGAGATCAATTCCGTAGCCGAACTTCTCGGCCAAGCCCCGGTGTTGAGCGCAGTGGGCCGCGCTTACCCGATTGAGACGCGTTACCGGCCGCTTAAGCGCACTCACGTCCGTGATGGAGCGGTGGCTGTTCCGGTGCGGGATGTGGCGCAGGCCGTGCATGCGGCCCTGGGCGAGCATCCGGGCAATATCCTGGTCTTTCTGCCCGGCGCCCCGGAAATACGGCGCCTGGAAGGCCTGCTCGCTGAATCCGGCCTTGGCCCGGATATCATCGTGGCTCCGCTCTATGGGATGCTGCCGCGCGAGGCCCAGGACCGCGCCATTGACGCTCCACCTACGGACAAGCGCAAGGTGGTTTTGTCGAGCGCCCTGGCCGAGACATCACTGACTATTGAAGGCGTTACGGTCGTCATAGACTCAGGCTTTATGCGTGTGCCACATTATGATCCACGTAGCGCGCTCACCCGGCTCGAGACGCTTAAGGTCAGCCGTGCCTCGGCCGACCAGCGCCGCGGCCGCGCCGGCCGTACCGCGCCGGGTTTCTGCTACCGCCTGTGGCGGGTAGAGGAAGACGCACATCTGGCGCCGTTTTCCGAACCCGAGATCAGGAACGCGGATATGGCCCCCCTGGCCCTGGAACTGGCCCAGTGGGGGGTGAGCGATCCGATGACCCTGGCCTGGCTCGATCCGCCGCCAACGGCGGCGTTCAACCAAGCGCGCGCCATGCTTGAGGAGCTTGATGCCATCGATAACCAGGGCCGCATAACGGAAACGGGAAGGCGCATGGCGGGCTTCGGCCTGCATCCCAGGCTGGCGCACATGCTGATCGCCTGCGAGCCTCTGGGGCTTGGCCGCCTGGCTTGCGAAATCGCAGCCCTGCTGAGCGAGCGGGATATCCTGCGCGGCGGCGCATCTTCCGGGCCGGCCGATATGCGAGCGCGGCTTGAAATTCTGCATGGCCTTGAGGGCAAGGCAAGGCATGGCCGTCAGGGAGCCGGCGTGGACACGGTCCTGGCGCGCCGGGTGCTCGACTTGGCGCACAACCTGGAGAAAACCCTTGCCCATCCGGATACCGAGCGGCAAACGGGCGATACTACCGACCAGGCCGGCCTGGTGCTGGCCTTTGCCTACCCCGACCGCATCGCGCGTCGGCGTACCGGATCGCAGGGTAAATATCTGCTCTCCGGCGGCCGTGGGGCCCGGCTGCCGGTAACCGATCTCTTGGCCGGCGAGGAATTCATCGTGGTGGCCGAGATGGATGGTGATCCCCGCGAGGCCCGCATATTTCTGGCGGCCCCCCTTGAGCTCGTGGCCATTGAGAGGCATTTCAGCCGACGTATCATTACGGAAGATTCCAGCGGCTGGGACGATTGTGTCCAAGCCGTGACAGCCTACCGGCGGCGCAGGCTGGGGCAGGTGGTGCTGAGGGAAGAAGCCCTTCCCCAACCCGATCAGGCGATTATGTTGCAAGGCATTCTGGAAGGCATACGTAAGGGCGGTCTGGAGGTCCTGCCTTGGAGCAAGGCCGCGCGCACGCTGCGCGAGCGCATCGCGTTTCTGGCGCGGATGGCTCCACGAACCGGGCCTTGGCCGGATATGTCGGATGCGGGCCTTTTGGACAGGCTCGAACAGTGGCTGACGCCCTATCTGGAGGGCATGCAGCGGCTCAAGGATCTGCAAGCCCTCGATCTTGTCGCGGTGCTTTTACACCAGCTCGACTGGGAGAAACAGCGCAGGCTCGACGAGCTGGCGCCTACGCATATCCGTGTACCCAGCGGCTCGTGTATTCCGCTTGATTATGAAAGCGGGAATGATCCAGTCCTGGCCGTGCGCCTGCAGGAGATGTTCGGCTGCACGGCTACGCCCACCGTCGCGGGCGGTATAGCGGTGGTGCTGCAGCTCTTGTCTCCGGCGGGCCGCCCCATCCAGGTCACGCGCGACCTGGCCAATTTCTGGCGCACCACCTATACCGAGGTGCGCAAAGACCTGCGCGGCCGCTATCCCCGCCACTACTGGCCCGAAAATCCGTTCGAGGCCCAGGCCACCAACCGCGCCAAGCCGCGCAAGGGGAAGTCTTTTTAAGCGCGTGTTAGGCAATAAATTACACATCCTCAAGGGAAGAAAAGTACCACATGGTAAATATGTCTCGGCTGGATGGTCTGGTTCAAACTTGATATTGTTACAATCAATGTTCGATTTTTGATGGCATGCATGGTGATAAGACCTTGATTATCAATTAACTAATAAAACCATGAAACGTTTCTATCCTTTTAAAAAAGATAGTGCTTCCGTACATGGTAACGCCGCCAACTGATGATGACCTCATGGTATGATAATTGCTTAAAATTATCTCAGATTTTGCAATGTATTTCCATAGTACTAAGGAGGTGGACATGAAGCATGGATGTCGGATCATTTTGTTGCATTTCACGAGTTTTTTTCTCCAGAAAAGAGAATGTGGCGCCCCGATCCTGAGTTTATTGGTGTGCTTGAGTATCTGCCTGGTGCCGGGAATTCCTCAGGCGTCGGGCATATCATATGATGCAGCCGGGGTCTATAGCGCCACGACCGACGACAATGTTACCATCAAGCTCTATCGCTACCGCCCCGTTCCGTCTGAGCCGTACCGCACCAACGGCACACCGGTGCTGCTCTTCCCGGGCATCGTGCAGAACATGAATCAGTATCTTTCCTGCACCCCGGATGAGATGATCGATTCTTACGGCAAGATGGAGATGCCCGCCACCGTTGCCGACTGGGCCCTGGCAAAAGATACAAAAGGCAATCCGATCTATGCGAACGGCCAGCCCGTGCTCGAAAAATACATCAAGGCCGATCACATGAGATACTACAGCCTGGCGCATTACCTCTGGCTCAAGGGCTATGACCCCTGGTTGGCCAATTACCGCGATGGCGGCCGCGGTGTAACGCACAGCAGCGGCGACAACAACAAGACCCTGACCACCTTGGATACCTGGGCCACGCTTGATACATCCGCCGCCATCGACAAGGTGATCCAGATTACCGGGAAACGCATCTATATCGGAGGGCACAGCACGGGCGGACTGGTATGCTATGCCTATCTGCAAGGCTGCTACATGGATTATGACAACCAGTCCGACAAGGCCGCCGTATATAAGGCCGCGGCCGAGGCCGGGTATCAGCGGCATGTCAAGGGCGACGCCGCGCTGGCGCTGAAGCGCAACAGCCAAGTCAAGGGTTTCATCGGCATCGATCCGGCCGGCCGGCCGCCCCTGCCGGACATTCTGAACATCGATCTGTTCTGGTATATCATGTGCGCGAAATTTTATATTCCCATGGACGATATCGCGGAGGAATTGGTTTCCCTGATACCCGCGGATACCCTCGTGACGATCGAGCAGGTATTCTTTGGCGCCATCAATACCTGGGACCAGATCTACACGCTGGGCGGGATGGAAAACAGCCTATTCGGGTACCTCGATTTTTGGTACGTAAAAGACTTGGACCCTTACATGGGAGACTTAACGGCACGCTATGCCACGGCCGGCTTTACGGTACGCTGTTTCGGCCAGTACATGGACAATGGACTGCACGAGACCACGCGGGAGTTCTGGAAGAACGGCCTCGAGAACCAGAATCTGGTCAGAGGCCCCGAGCCTGATCCCGGGAACGACGGGTATTACTATTACAGTGATCATATGGACCGCATCACCGTGCCCATGATCGCCTGCCTGTCCGATTCGGGGTCGCTGGTCGCCCCGCTCACGGTCTATGAGGATATCATATCGAAAAAGACCCCTAATGCCTTGGACGAATGGTATACGATAACCGACACGGCGCATTTCGACGTAGCCGCCGGGAGGAAGAGCCCCGGCGAGGTGTTCCCCAAGATCGGCGCCTGGCTTGACAAGGTTGAAGCCGTCGAGGCGGATACATCCCAGGCCGATGCCTCTGATGGAACAGAAAGCGACACGGAGAAAAACGCCTCCAAGGCGGCCACCGATTCATCCGGAGAAGGATCATCCGGCGGCGGTTGCTTCATCGTCAGCGCCAGATTCTAGAAAAGAGCCTTTTTGAGGCGTCGGACCTCGGCAGTCGACCAAGGCCGAGGTCCGACGCCTTTCGATTTCAGGCGCATCATGCGTGAACAGGAGAGAAGGTATCGGGCGCGTTGGTCTATGGAAAACCAATAATTTGTCTTGGTCCGATCTGATCTGACAGAGAATTACCTGTTCTCATGCCTGCCAGAAGACGAAACTATCGCCGTTCCTTGTTTTTTTGATATAATCTCTTCTCGCCTTGTCGATGGAATGAAAAAATGTTTTAGGGCTGAGCTCAACCGGCTTGTTACAGTTGGGGTTTGGACACTTGCCCTTGTATCGAGAACGTTCTTCGTTGTCGATCTCGGCGAAGAATTCTGATCCGCATGATCCATGATCATAGAGTGCCAACATATGTTCTTTTGTCATCTTCTGAGCCTTTCATTTTCCGCCATTGATATGCGCACGGCTTCTTCTTTTACTTATTTCCCAGGCGCTATGGCTTCGGTGGGACAGGCCTCCGCGCAAGCACCGCAATCAGTGCAGAGGTTGGCATCGATGATATATCGATCAGCGCCTTCGCTGATCGCTTGTACCGGGCATTCCTCCACGCAGGTCCCGCAGGATATGCATTCTTCCGTGATCTGATATGCCATGGCTATCCTCCTAAACGATTCTTTTTTGCGGTATGCAGGGATAATGCCAAGAGGCAGGAAGGGTACCGCCGCACGTGTGATTCTATCCTGAGGCCCCCTCCTTAAAAAACAGCTGTATGTCAGAAAGATGAAGTAAATATAGGATGATATCATCAAAGGAGGGTGTCGTTACCGATTGCGGGCGACGCATCAAAACATGCATCCTCGGTCCAGTCATGGATCTCAAGTGGCTTTCATTTTTCAAAATGTGTTAGGAATATTGCTATTCCTTACTATCAAAAATGATAGATTTTGAGGTAATCGTTGGTTGGACGGGCCTAAGCTATCATCCACAGGCCGCAGAAGCGATGACGAATCCATAGCGCTGATATATATAAGAAATCATGGCACGCACCGGAGAGAACTCTCAGTGGGAGATCTCCACTAAGCGAACCCATCGATCAGTGCAAAACGCTCCACGTCGAACAGCCCCTTATCGCTCAGTTTTAAACGCGGGATGACAAGCAGGGCCATGAAGGAGAGGGTGACGAACGGGTCATGCATGGTAGTACCGAGCCCCTGGGCCAAAGCCTTAAGATGGGCATACCGGGCGGCCACCGTATATCCATCTTCCGGTGAGATCAGGCCGGCTACGGGTAAGGGCAATATTTCACAAAGCGTCCCGCTTGCGACGGCAAGGCCTCCCCGGTTTGCGATGACCAAATTCACGGCCGCGCACAAGTCCTTATCCGAGACGCCCACCGCTACGATATTGTGGGAATCATGCGCCACGGACGATGCCATGGCGCCCCTTTGCAAGCCGAACCCCCTGATGAACGCGACCGCCGGGGCGGTATCCCGGTAGCGGTTTATCACAGCGAGCTTCAGGATGTCGCGCCCTGGGTCCGCGACGGCGTAGCCATCTTCCCTCGCGGGTTGCTCCATAATCCGGCCGGTGAGAATGGACCGGTCCTCGGCCACGATGACATGCGCCGGTCCGCCCGGATGCCGGACGGCAAAATCCGTCTTTAATTTGGGCGCGGTTTCAAACCGGTTCACCAGCGTTGAACGGCTGTGCTCCAGGAGGGCTTTGCCATGCTCGGCCACACAGGCGCCCTTGATGAAAACCTTGCGCACCCGAAAATGCTTAAGATCATCCACCACGATGAAGTCAGCCGGATCGCCTTCCTGCAACAGGCCTATCGGCAAGCCGTAATGTCTGACCGGATTCAGGCTGGCGCAGCACAGAACCTTGAGAGGATCATGCCCATGTGCCAAAGCCTTTCGTACAAGAACATCGATGTGGCCGCGCATAAGATCGTCCGGGTGGATGTCATCAGTACAGAACATGCACATACCGCCATGGGCGGAGATAAGCTCGTGCAGGTGGTCGAAATCACCGGCCGCCGAACCCTCGCGTATGATGATCCGCATGCCCAGGGAGATCTTCTCCAGGGCCTCATCCATATGGGTTGTCTCATGATCCGTAGTGATACCGGCCTCGATATACCGCCGCAGCTGCTCCCCTCTCAGTCCCGGGGCATGCCCGTCAATCGGTTTGCCGAGACGTCGTGCATGATCGATTTTTGCCATGATGTCCGGATGATGCGCAATCACGGCCGGATAGTTCATGACCTCGCACAAATGGGTGCATGCCGGGTCGGATAAGAGGCGCTCGATGTCGGAGGCGCTTAAGCTGGCACCGGAGGTTTCGAAGCTGGTGGCAGGCACGCACGGAGGCGCGCCGTGCGCAAGCATGCAGGGGCTTTTCAAGGCATTGTCCCGCATGTAGTGGACGCCCGGTATTCCCAGCACGTTGGCGATCTCATGGGGATCGCACAGGGCCGCCACCGTGCCGTGGGTCATGGCCAGGCGGGCAAACTCCGCGGGCGTGAGCATGCTGCTTTCAATGTGCACATGCGCATCCACAAGCCCAGGGGCAAGAAAGTCGGCATACTGCTCTGATGATGGGATGATACGCTCAATCCTGCCTTGCCTGATGCGGATGGTTGCCGGATAGATGCGGCCGCCCTTTACGTCGATAAGGTTGCCTGCAATGCTCCCGCAGGTGGTGAGATCAATACATTTTTCCCGAGTTTCCATAAAGACTCATCCGCGACTTCGTCCCAGGTTATCTTTTAAAATTTTTTTGTCAAGCTTCAGGAGCACAAAGGCTACAACGTGTTTCGTATGGGGAATGTATAAAAAATCAGCATGACGTCATAACGGCAGGCTATGAGCGTCATGCTGAGGACTTTGTTTTTCAACTGGATCCGACACGCAGGCCATTAAGCCCGGCTCGGGCCTAAAAGTAAACCTTTCCCGCCAGGTTGATGGTCGTGCCGCCGATGTTCATGTCCACGTCTTCATAGCCGTCTTCTTCGAAATCCATCTTAGCCGAGCTCCATTTCACCTCCACCCCGACGGCCATGTTGTAGCTGACGGCCAAGTCCACGCCGGCCACGAGATGGTATCCCACACAGCTTCCCGTGTCGGAGAACGAATCGCCGGAAAACGGTTCGTATCCGGCGGCCCTGAAGGTTTCATCCCCTTCGAACGTGGCGTTGTAAAAACCGATGCCGGCGCCGAAGAAGCCGGTCAGTTCATTGGATAAAGGGAACTGGAATTTCGCCGTTACCGGTATGGCCCAGACCGTGACGTCATTATCGTGGCTCACCCTAATGCCGCTGATCGGGTCCCCGGTATCCGCATCGTAGAAATCGGTGCCGTAGTAGGGCGCGGAAGTCTTGAGCTCCGTGGAATAATACTCTCCACCGACCTCGATCGCCACTTCCCTGGTGAGTTCATGCCCGAACGCCAGAGCGATGCTGGCCGTCGTGTCATAATCCTTGAGGCCGTCGCGGTCTTCATTGGGCAGGAAGCATCCCAGCTTCAATGACCAATAGTTATCAGGCCCGGCCGCAAACAATGTCTGCGCAAACATCAGCACGCCGATAAACGCCATAAGTCCGATTTTCCTCATCAGAGTTCCTCCATTCTCATGATCTTCTTCCGTCTTAGAAATCCCGTCTGGTCATATGCTTAAGTTGCTGCGGCTGCTTGACCGTACGCTGTTGGCCGTTATCCGATGCGCCAATCTTACGTACCTGCTGGCTCTGCCTGGTCATGTTCTTGACTTGCTGATTCTGCCTGGCCACAGTCTGACTGCTCTGCTCCGGCTTGGTCAGCGTGCGGAGCTGCTGATTCGGCCCCGCCATTGCTCTGACGTTCTGGCTCTGCCTGGTCATGGGCTGACGATAGCGGCTGTCGCGGTAATCACTGCGATCGATGGCATGCGTTTTCCGGGTCATGGTTTTGCCCTGCTCGTCCCTACTGATGTATCGATCGATGTCAGTGAAGCTGCGTCCCTCGGACCGGTAGCGCATGATCTTCTCCGGGGCATAGCGGTGATGCTCCGACATGAACCTCAAGTTCACCTGATTGATGATGTCGCGATCACGAAGGTCGTGCCTCGTCCAGCCACCGCGTGGATGGTGATGATAATAGCCGTAGGCAGGCCCGTAAAAAGGGGCATAGCGTTCGATCACGACCGGCATGTAATATATGTCCGGGCTCAGTCCCAGGAACAGGGTTATGTCCATCCAACTCATCCCCTTAAGGCGCAGGTTCGCGATGTATCCGGGATACACATGCGCCCTTTGAGCCAGATAGAACACGACCGGGAGTTCCTCTTCATAAATCCCCCGTTCGTGAATGACGGCGATCTCCCGCTCGGGCACCCCGTAGTATTCACCGATGGAAAGGTTGAATCCATTGATGCCTGACCGGCCGCCGGAGACTCCCACGTTCCAATAGGTGTCTGCCGAGCATGGCAAAGCCATGACCATGAAGCCCGCTATGAATCCCATGATCGCGGTAAACATTTTTAAGGTAAGTCGCCTCATATGCGTTGGTTTCATATGTTCATCTCCTTATGTGGTGATACGCATACAGACGATCCAGGGGTGGACATTGTTTACAAATATTTTTGCCTGAACAGACAATACATGGAGCCGGATGGCGAAGGGGCGCAGCTTTTTTTATTTCTATCCGGGCTTCTCGTCGTCCCAGCGCAAGCTGAATCCCTTGCCGCTGACGACCTCGCCGGGCACGGTTGGTATCTCGTGGTTCGGTATAATGAAGCGGGCGGGACTGGCGCCCAGGATATCCCGTGCGATGTCGATGCCGGGCATGCGCTCGATCAGTTCCAGTCCCTCGGCGGTCAGCCTGAAGATGCCGACGGTGGTGACGTAGAACACTCTCTTGCCGGCCTTAAGGGCCTTCCGGCCGTTGAAGGTGATATGGTCCACATGCGCCACGAACTTGGGTTTGCCGGGCTTCTTGATATGGACGTGGCCGTCGCTGATGGCGAACTCGGCCTTGTCCATCCAGCCGCCCACGAAGATAATGGTCTTGGCATAGGTCACGATGTCGGTGAAACCGCCCGGGCCCACGAAATCCAGCATGCGTGTTCCGCGGTGCGAGACATTGACATTGCCGGCCGAATCGATCTGCAGGAAGCCCAACACCGTGGTGTCGAGGCGTTCTCGATACAGGCGGAACATTTCGGAGGTGCTCATGATGCGTTCCGGGTTGATGGCCGAGCCGAAGAAGATGCCGGAGGCGGGGAGGCCGCCCAAGGCCCCGCCCTCGGTGGTGAAGGTGACGCGCTCGGTGACGCCTGTCTCATAGAGGATACGGGCCACCTCCTCGCCCATGCCGATGCCGATGTTGATGGTGGACCCCGGAGGAGTTAAGCGCACGAAGAGCTGGGCCGCCATGCGGGCCACGATCTCGGCCACTGCCCCGCGGTAAGGGGTGATGCCCATGAAGGTGTTGATCAGTTTGACGAGTTTGACGGCCGTATCGGTCTCCATCTGGCCCTTTCCGGTGAAGAACGGCAAGTACCTGGTCTGGAGCACGCCCGCGATCTGTTCATTGCGGGGGTTGACCACGATGGCGTCGATCATGTCGGCCGGTATGGAGATCTCGTCCGGGCTCTCCGGGACGATTTCGGCCACCGACACGATCACCTTGCCGCCGCCAAATTTAGCCGCCCGGGCCGCCTCGCGGTAATCGAGGATCAAGGCGGCGTTCTTGAAATAGATATTGCCTTTTTCATCGGCCGCGGGCGCCAGGAAAAGGGCGCAGTCGATCTTGGGCAGGGAATAGACCAGGTGGTCGCCCTTGAGCGTTATGAAGCTGTCTTGGGCGCCCGGGGAAACCGCCGAGCCTGCGCCCACGCGTGGATCAAGGAAGGTGCCGACGCCGGTGGGGGTTTCCAGTTCATATCCGCCCTGGGCCTGGGCTTCGATGAGCCACGCCAGTTCCCCTTGCGGCATGGTGTGCAGCTCGAGATGCCCGTGATCCGCGAGTCTGAGCAGAGCCTTGGCCGTTTCGCCGTGTCCCACGATGTAGCGGGTCACAAGGCCGGGCAGGTTCAGGTCTTCGATGGTTCCGGGCACTTTTCCCCGGCCGCCCTGCGGATTGGACCCGATCACGGTAAGGTGCTTGGGGTGTCCGGTCCGTTTATACGCCTCGCGCAGGGCCCAGTAGAAGATCGAGCTGCGGCCGATGGAGGTGAATCCGCCGATGGTGAGCGTCGCTCCGTCGGGTATCAGATCCACGGCCTGGCGGGCGCTCTTAAACTTGGTCGGCAGACCCTTTGGACAATAATCACTGTCGTGCCGCTTCCAGGTCAGACGGAAATGCAGCATGCCCAACAAGATCTTAAAAGACTTGGTGCCCTTGACCTCGAGACGGGCTTTGATCAAACGGGTGATGTACACATCCGCTCCCTTTTTAGTAAAATTCCCACGCGAGCCGCTCTTGTGCGGGGCGGGACCGCAGGGCATAGTAATCCGGGTTGGCTGGCCAATTCTTAAGTACTTCCTGCCAGCGGTTTTCCGGATTTAAGGCCAGCATGTGGATCAGATCGAACACCCGGCGGTCGCCGCGCGCGATCACGGCTTGGAGATAGGCCCACTTGGGGCCTTCAAAGCTCACGCTCATGTTGCTGGTCCCGGCCAGTCCCTTGGCCAGGCGTTTGATGCGGGTCTTGGCCTCGTTCACCGTGATCATGGGCGCCCGCTCAAAGGTGCTGTGGGGTTTGGGTACAAAGGTATTGATGTTGACCGACAGGGTGCCGACGGCCTTGTTGCCGCGCGAGACCTTGATGAAGCTCTGGCGGATGCGTTTGATGAGGTCGATCGTGGCATCGATGTCGTTCAGCGTCTCATCGGGTAGGCCCACCATACAGTAAAGCTTTATGTCGCGGATCCCGGAGGCGATCAGGCGTTCGATGTCCTCCAGGATGGCCTCATTGGGTATGGGTTTGCCGATCGCCCGGCGTAATGCCTCGCTGCCGGTTTCCGGGGCCAGGGTGACGCCCTTGACCTTGGAGAGCCTGATATGTTCCAGCAGCTCTGGTGTTATCATGCCGAAACGCAGGGACGGCGGGGCGATGGCGAGGCCACGCGCCAGGATTTCGGCATACAACCCAGCGGCCTGGGGATGGTTATTGAGCGAGGTGCTGACCAGGCCCAGCTTGAGGCCGGAGGCTTTCGCCTCGTCCAGGACGGGCAGGAGCGCCTCAATCGGCACCGGCCGGAAGGGGGCATAGATGGCGCGCGCGGTGCAGAACTTGCAGTGATACGGGCAGCCGCGCGCCGTTTCCACCAGGAACATGTCGCCGAAGGCGGTATCCGTGGTGAGGACGCTGGAATAAGCCGGGGAATTGAGCGGATCCATGATGGAGAGCCGGGGAGGGCGGGGCTCGCCTCCCGGTTCGACGGGGTTGAAGCGCGCGGGCAGATAGATCCCGCACTGCCCTTCAAGGCGGTCGAAAAATTCCGTGCGGCTGGAGCTCAAGGTGAAGGCCTCGTGGAGCATGTCGGCCGCGCCTTCGCCGTCGCCCAGGAAACAGACGTCCAGGATCCGGCAGGCCGGCTCCGGATTCATGGTCACGGCCGTGCCGCCGGCCATCACGATGGCCCCGCTGCGCTTGGCGGCCTTCAGCTCGATCTTGTTATCCATGAGGATCCTGATTACGTTGATCCAGTCGAGCTCGTACGAGACGGAAAAGGCGATGATGGGAAAATCGGACAACGGCCGCCGGTTTTCGACCGAGCGGGGATGATCGGTGAAGAAGCGTTCGCAGACGATGCCGGGGTGCCGGTTCAAGGTGCGGTAGAGCGTGTGCAGCCCCAGATTGGACATGCCTACCCAGTAGGTGTTGGGGTAGACCAGGGCGATTGACAGCTTGCCCCCAGGTTCCTTGCGAACCGTTCCCTTTTCAGACGTCAATCTCGAGTCCCTTGATCTTACGGTGCAGGTTGCTGCGCTCCACGCCGATCAGATCGGCCGTTCTTGAGATATTGTTGCCGCATTGCAGGAGTTTCTTGGCGATGAAGATGCGTTCGAATTCTGAGCGGGCGTCCTTGAGCAGGTCCATTTCCATCAACCGGTCGAGCTCCGGCGCCGAGCGGCCGCCTACGGCCAGCGGGGAGACGTTATCGACCCCGATGATCGACCCTGGGGTCATGATCACGAGGCGTTCGATGATGTTCTTGAGCTCGCGCACATTGCCGGGCCAGTCGTGCTGGATGAGCTTCTTGACCGCTGCCTCGGTGATGGTCTTCTTGACGCCGTTGTTGAGCAGGGCGTAGGTCTTCAAGAAATGATCGATCAGGGCCGGGATATCCTCCTTGCGCTCGCGCAACGGCGGCACGTGGATGGGGATCACGTTGAGCCGGTAGTAGAGGTCCTGCCGGAAGCGGCCGTTGGCGATTTCGGTTTCCAGGTCCTTGTTGGTGGCCGTGAAGACGCGCACGTCCACCTGGATGGTCTGCGAGCCGCCCACGCGTTCGAAGCGCTGTTCCTGCAGGATGCGCAGGATCTTGGCCTGGGTGTTGAGGCTCATGTCGCCGATCTCGTCTAAGAAAAGCGTGCCCTTGTTGGCCAGGTCGAACTTGCCGCGCTTGCGCTCGGTGGCGCCGGTGAAGGCCCCCTTCTCGTGGCCGAAGAGCTCGCTCTCGATCAGTTCCTCGGGGATGGCGGCGCAGTTGACCTCAACGAAGGGCTCCTTGAAGCGCGGGCTGAATTTGTGCAACCGGCGCGCGACCAGTTCCTTACCCGTGCCGTTTTCACCCAGGATCAGCACCCAGGAGTCCGAGGCCGCCGCCCGGTCGGTCGCTTCCTTGAGGCGTTGCATGGCAGGGGAGCCGCCGATGATCTCGTCATCCTTCTCGCTCTTTTTCTTTAAAAGGACGTTCTCATCGACCAGGGCCTTCAAATGCATGGCATTGTTGACCGTGATAATGATGCGGTTCAAGTCCAGGGGCTTTTCGATGAAGTCCATGGCACCCAGGCGCGTGGCCTTGACCGCGGTTTCGATCGAGCCGTGGCCGGTCATGATGATGACCGGCAGGTCAGGGTTCGTACGTTTGATCTCCTGCAGGGCATGCAGACCATCCATACCCGGCATCCAGATATCCAGAAACACCAGATCGACATCCTGTTTTTCGATGATCTTGAGACCTTCTTCGGCCGTCGAGGCCAGGATGGTGGTGAAGCCTTCATCCTCCAGGCCTCCCTTGAGGGAGAGTCTGATATTCTCCTCATCGTCGATGATCAATATCAGGTACTTCATGTCTTCTCCTTTACCGGAAGTTCGATACTGATGATGGTCCCGAAGGGTGCGTTGTCCCTGACCCGGATGAAACCATTGTGGTCCGTGATGATGGTCTTGACGATCGCGAGGCCCAGGCCCGTGCCGCCTTTTTTGGTTGAGAAGTAGGGTTCGAACATGCGTTCCTTGATGGAGCCCGGTATGCCCGGGCCGGTATCGATGATCTCCAGGGTGGCGATGTGGATCAGGTTGTCATAGCGGGTGCGCGCCGTTACCCTCCGAGGGGGGGGCTCGGTTTCCTTGACCGCCAGGGTGGCGTTCTCGAGCAGATTGCCGATGGCCCGGCTCATCTGCGAGCGGTCGATCTCGACCAGCGGCAGGGTTTCATCAAGCTCCAGGACATAGGTTATGTCGGTATGGGCCTGCCGGTAGAGGGCCACGGCGTCTTGGACGGCTTCGTTGAGGTTGTCCGGGGAAGGCAGCGAGGTGGGCATCTTGGCGAAGGCCGAGAACTCGTCCACCAGACGTTTCATAACGTCCACTTGCGCCACAATCAGGCGCGTGCACTCGTCGAAGACCTCTTTGTCATCCGCCGGGAGCTTGTCCAGATAACGGCGCCGCAGGCGTTGGGCCGAGAGCTGGATGGGGGTCAGGGGGTTCTTGACCTCATGGGCGATGCGGCGCGCCACCTCGCGCCAAGCCGCCACGCGCTGCATGCGCTGCAGCTCGGTCAGGTCGTCGAAGACCACCACCATGCCCATGTACTCGTTGCTGTCGTCGAAGAGCCTGGAGGCATGTACCATGAGCACCAGCCGGTTGCCGCCGATCGTCAGCGTGATCTCTTTCTGGGTCGATACGCCCTTGGAGGTGAGCAGTGCGTCCACCAGCTCGTTGACGATGGGCATGTGTTCTTCCTTGAGCACCTCGGTGTAGGAGCGCCCGATGACTTTTTCGGTCTTGATGGCGAGCATCTTTTGGGCCGAGGGGTTGATCATGGAAATACCGTCGCTGTTGTTGACCGAGATCACGCCCGTGGAGATATTGTTGAGCACGGTCTGGATATAGCGGTTGCGGTAAGCCAGCTCGTTGTAGGCGTTTTCGAGGTGCTTGCGCGAATTGCGCAGGTCATCCACCATGGAATTGAAATCCGCCACCAGGATGCCGAGTTCGTCGTCGGAGGCCACGTCGATGGTGAAGCCCAAGTCTCCGCGCGAAATGCGCTGGGTGCCTTCGACGAGCTGTTCGATTGGCGTAGTGAGTCCCTTGGAGATGTTCATGCCGAACCAGATGGCCGAAAAGATCACCAGGAGCGTGATCGAGGTGAGCGTGATGATATACATGTTCTTGATCGGGCCTTTGAGCTTCAGGCTTTCCATGTAATCGCTGTATGATACCTGCACGAGCTCCAGTCGGCCGGAGAGGCTTTCCGGGATATAGTAATCCACCACGAGCACGCCCACGACGTCCTTGGGATTGAAGGAAGAACGGATGGGCACGATGCCTTCGATAAGGTCGGCCTTGCCCGTGCGCACCACACGGTTTAAGGATTTGCCCTGCATGGCGGATTTCACCAGGGCGGACTCCGGATCGGGCAGCGTTGATATCCCCAGCTTGGGTGAGATGATCTTGACCAGTTCTTCCCCTTGGGCGGAGAAGACCTCCACGGCCGAAAGACGGAAGAGCTGCATGGTCTCTTCCAGCTGGGCCTTGAGAATATCGAGGTTGCCTTCGCGCAGGAGTCGGCGTTGGGTGATTTCGCCCGCGATGAAGTTGGCATAGTGCAGGGCGTCCACGCCGGCCTCTTTATAGTAGATATTGGCCACGTTTAAGGATTCCTGGATGGAGTGCTTGACCTGTTCGGACAGCCAGCCCTCCATGCTGCGGTTCAAAAAGACCAGGCTGGTGAAGAAAAGCACCATGGTAGGGATGATGGTGAGTGTGATAAAGGCGCTGATGAGCTTGGTGCGCAAGCGGGCCCCCAAAATTTTGCGCCGGCGTTCCAAGGTGAGTTTGACCACATTCCTGATTACCAGGAAGACCACCAGGATCAGGAGCACGATATTGAGGTTGTACAGGGCGAAGACGAACACATGGCCCGAAGGAATGCTTCCGGTGCGGGCGACCTTGGTCTCGAAGAAGGTCAGGATGGCAATCACGCCGATGGCGGCCAGGGCGATGATGATTTCCTTGGTGCGCCTAGTCACGGTGCTCCTCCCGGGTTTGCCTGTTCGCGTATGCGGCGGGCCAACGCCACATGCAGTCCGTGATTGGCCTTGTACGCCCTGATGCCGGCCGTGACAGGCCGGCCCAGGAGCCAGAGGTCTCCCAGGCAATCGAGCACCTTGTGCCGGATGAACTCATCGGCGAAGCGCAGGCCCTCGGGATTCAGGACCGTATCCCCATCCACGACCACGGCGTTGTGCAGGCCGCCGCCCAAGGCCAGGCCCATGGAGCGCATCATCTCGACGTCCGAGAGGCGGCCGAAGGTGCGGGCGGGGGCGATCAGACCGGCATAGTCCGCGCCGTCGAATTCCAGCGACTGACGCCCGATGGCCGCATCCGGGAAGTCGATGCTGTAAACGATGGCGAATGGGCCGGGGCTGGCTTCAATCCAGGCATCGCTGGCCGATACCCGCAGCGTTTCGGTCACGGTGAACGGTGCCACTTCCCCCAGGATTTCGCTTCCGGATAAGCGCAGCTGTTCGAGAAAGGGCAGGGAAGAGCCGTCCATGGCCGGCATCTCGTCGCCCGTAACCGTAATGGCGCAGTCGGTGATGCCAAGGCCTGCCAGGGCGCTCATGAGGTGTTCAACCGTGGAGATGGTTATGCCGTTTTTGCCCAACATGGTGTTGAGTCGCGTATCAACGACATGCTCCAGCGTGGCCGGTATGGTGATGCCGTCCTTGATGAAGACGATACCGCCCTCAGCAGGTGCGAGCCTCAGCTCGACCTCGCGTCCGCGGTGGAGTCCCACCCCTTTGATACGGATAGCCTTGCCGATGGTCTTGCGTTCCATGGTCGTAGATTATTGTACCTTCAGCCAATAGTCAACCACCGGGACTCGTCAGGATGGATGCCGATTGACAAATGTGCCCCGGTGTGGTTCAGTCCTCATAGGTCCGAAAAGCTTTGCAGTCAACGAGTTATAATGAGGTTATCGTATGCGTGGATATCATATTCCTTGGTTGGGGGTATTTTTCCTTTTGCTGCTAGTTTCCCGCCCCGTCTGGGCCGGCCAGGTGGTCACCGATGATGATCGGCGCTGGGCCAAGAATGCGCTCGCGCAGGAGCAGGCCATCCAGCCGGCACCGAACACCCTGGCGGTGCTCTATTTCCACAATCGCACCGGGCAGCCGCAATTGGACCCTCTGCAGAAAGGGTTCGCCTGCATGCTCATGACCGACCTGGCCGCGGTGGAAAACTTGCACCTGGTGGAACGGGCCAGGCTGCAGGCCCTGGTGGAGGAGCTCGATCTCGGAGCCACCGGGCTCGTCGAAAGGCAAACCGCCCCGCGGGTAGGTAAGCTTTTGGGCGCGAGCTATCTCGTGGGCGGAGATCTGAGCGCCCCGGGCGCCGAGACCATCGGGATCGATGCCAACCTGCTTGAGGTCAGCGACCAGCGCACGCTCGGGCAGCCTGTGACCCAGGGCCGGCTGGCTCAGATCTTCGACCTGGAGAAGAAGATCCTCTTCGACCTTATCGAGCTCTTGAAGATCAGGCTTACCCCTCAACAGCGCGAGCGCTTGGAACAACCCCTTACCAGGAATTATCAGGCCCTGCTCCTGCTCTCCTCCGGCCTGGAGGCCAGCGACCGCGGGAATTACAGCGGGGCGGCCGTCCATTATCAACAGGCCCTGGCGCATGATCCCCAATTCCAGCCGGCCAAGAATGCCCTGAAGGAACTGCGGGGGCTTGGGCTGGTGAAGGTCAACCCTAAGAGCCGCGCCCTGCTCGAAGCCCTGTCGGAGGAGAACTCTTCCACGCTGAACCTGGGCCCCACTATCGCCACCTTCAGGCCGTTCAGACCTTCCCCTACCGGGCAGGTGCGCGTGACATGGTGAGGAGGAAGATTGAGATGATTTTACGCGCGCGCACTTTTTCCCGGCCTGTCCTCAGCCTGCCGATACCGGCCTCACTGGCGTGTTTGCTGGTCCTATTCCTGGTCAGCGCCTGCGGCTCGCACGAGTCCGCCTCCAGTCAGTCCGGCAGCATCAGCTTCGCGGTGCAGAAACCCACGGCGCAGGCCTACCGAGGTCTGGCGCAGGCGGCGATGTTTGACTGCGCGCAGCACGACATCGAAAGCGTGGAGGCGCGCGTAGAAAATGCCCAGGGCGACATCATCGCCACCGGCGGTCCGTGGGCCTGCGATACCGGCGAGGCCATCCTGACGGATGTGCCGGCCGGCGAAAACTATACGGTCATCGTCTCCCTGAGGAACAGCTCCGATGTCGTCATGTTTGAGGGGATCGTTAGCGGCATCACGGTCCTGGCGGGCGTTACCACGGATGCCGGCAGCATCAACCTGGGCTACGCCAACCGGCCTCCGATCCTGAGCGTGCCGACCGCAGTGCGGCATGTCACAACCAATGGAACGCTTGCATTCGGAGTTTCGGCCACGGACCCGGATGGCGACAACCTCACCTTCGATATCGGCGATTTGCCTTACGATGTAGCATCCTCACAATATTGGACCGGGGTCGACTTTGCGCCGGATCCCCTGAACCCGGATGCCGATATCTTTACCTGGGACTTGAGCCTGCTCGATATCGGCGCGGGTGAATATACGGTGCTCATCCGTGTCACCGATGACGGCACCCCCCGCATGACCGCCACCAAATGGGTCACCATCCAGGTCTACGACACCGACACCGGCGAGCTGGACGGGTATTATCCGCCCATCCTTAACCGTATCTCCCTTCCGTCAGCCATCTCCGTGAACGTTCCCGTGCAATTCACGGTGACGGCCACGAACCGCAATTCCGAGGGTGACATCACCTATTCCGCTCAAGAGATCCCGGACAAATCATCCGGCTTGTCGGAGTATTTTGATGGGAACACCCATCAGTTCCAATGGACACCTGAGGCGCAAGGTAACTATTGGGTTCGCTTTGTTGCCGCGTTCTCTGTAGGCGCGTACAGCCTGACGGATTACGAGGATGTCCTGTTCACGGTCGGTGATGTCGACCGGCCGCCCCGCCTTGATCCGCTGGGAGACAAAAAGTTCGAGTATAACGAGCTCCATCAATTTGTCGTCACGGCCGACGACCCGGAGTTCGACCCCATTACCTATGCCGCCTATTATGTTCCTGCCGCGGCTGCTCCCCAACCTGTCTCGGCAATCGGCGCCGCCTTTGACCCCGAGACCCAGGTGTTCAGCTGGCAACCGGATGAGGGTGACATCGGTCATACCTATACCATCCGATTCCGGGCGCAGGACGGCAGCGGCGCGTATGATGTGCAGGATGTGGACATAAGCGTAGTCAATGAATAGGTCGCTGGCATGTGAGGTATATATGAAGGTTCGATGGTTCGTTTTGGCTTGCGTTGTTCTGCTGTTCAGCAGTGTTCCCTGCCTGGCCCTGGAGACCCGGTTCGCCACCGGCCTGCACACCACCTGGTGGCAGAACGACAACGACGACACCGGGCTGCAGATGACCATGCCCATCCAGGCCGGGATCACCATGGGCGCCTTCACGGCCCAGCTCCTCAATGCCCTGGTGTACACCGCGGTTGAGCCTGATGCGGGAGACAAGGCCACCCTTACCCATGTCTTGGACACCAAGCTCGACTGCTCCTATACCGTGAGCCAAGCGCTGCCCTTCGATCTGCTCTTAGGGTGCGGCTTCAACCTGCCCACCGGCTATACCAAGTTCAAGAGCGATGACATGGCCCTCCTGGCCCTGCCGCCAGATCTCTTGCCCATCTCGGTCTACGGCGAGGGCTTCAATGTCAATCCCTACCTGGCCGCGTCCAAGGAATGGGACCGCATCGTGGCAGGGATCGGCCTTGGTTATCTGTGGCGCGGAGAATACGATTACAGCGAGACCATCCTGGACTACGACGCCGGCGAGGTCCTGACCATGAGCGCCTCGGTCGGCTACGATTTCACCCCGGCTCTTACCGGCCGGCTGTTCGGCGAATACGCCACCTATGGCAATGACACCGTGGACGGCGAGGATTATTACCAGGACGGAGACCTGCATCTCCTCGGGGGCGGTCTGGTCTACACTCAGACGGCCTGGAAGCTTTCGGGAAGCCTGCATGCCATCTTCCGTTCCAAGGCCGAATTTTACAGCTCCACGGCCACACCCATCGATGACAAGAAGAACCTCGGCGACGAGTGGGAAACCCTGGTGAACTATTGCTACTTTCTGAACTCGCGCACCACCCTCACCGCCGGTATCGACTACCTTTTCATCGCCGAGAACGACTACGCGCCGGAGACGGGCTTATACAACGGAGAGCGACGTAAGGCCACCATCTCGGGCGGCATGGAGCGGGCCTTCACGGACAAGATCAAAGGCACGCTGCGCTTGGACCTGTTTACCATGCAGGATGACAAGAACTGGTACCACCCCGCCGAGGACTATCGCTATAGCGGTTTAAGCCTCCTTGCCGGCCTGAGCGCGCACTTTTAAAGCAACGCCGGCGCTTTTTAGGCGGTTGAAAAAGATCGGGGGGAAACCTTGCGCGTCAAGAAGGTTGCCCCCCGATCTTTCTTTGGCGGCCGTTTAAGGCAGCGTCAGCGGGATTCGTCCGCTCCGATATCCACCGTCTCATGAAGGATGCGCGGGTCGCCCTCGAAATCGATGTCCGGCAGCGCGACGGCCGCATTCGTACCGGCGTCGAGGCAGGGCGAACCGGGCAGGAGATGCCAATTGCTTTCAGGATCCGTCAGGAGGGGATTCATGCGGATGTTATGCTTGATGGTATCGCTGCCGTAGGGCTCCTGATTGATATCGCAGTAGCTGATGATGCCCCCTGAATCGCACTCGCTGTAGATCTCGGTGCCGCACCCGGCGCTGTCGCCCCACAGGATCGTGTTGGTGATTGTGGGCGCCGAGCTCGCGTTATTGAAGACGGCGCCGGCCTTGGAATAGGTCTTGGATGAAAGCGCGGCAGCGTTGCGCGTAAAGGTGCAGTTGGTAATTACAGGGTTGCTGGCCTCATTAAAGACCCCGCCGCCCTTGGAAATGTTGTTCCCCGCGGCCAGATTGCCGGCGAAGATCGTATTCGTGATCACGGAATCGCTGGAGGCATTGTAGATGCCGGCGCCGAAGCTGTTGTCCCCGCCGGTTCGGTTGGCCAGGAAGAAACAGTTCCGGATAATGGGGGTGCTGGCATTATTGAACATTCCGCCCCCGGCGGCCACGCTGCTACCGGCACAATTCCAGACAAAGGTGCAGTTGGTGATGACCGGATGGGCCTGCTCGTTGTACATGCCGCCCCCGTAAGATTTATCAGATCCGGCCGCCGCGTTGGTGGATATCCGGCAGGCGCTGAGGGTGGGGTTGCCCAGTTTGCAGGCGATGCCGCCGCCATAAGATGCTGAGGTATTGTCCGATACCTGGCAGTGTTTGATGACGGGCGAGCAATTATCGATCAAGATCCCGCCGCCGGGGTTTCCGGCCATGCCGTGCCGGATTGTCAGCCCGTCAATGGTGACGCCGTCTTGTGCTTCGATGCTGAGGCAACGTCCGACAAGGCCGCCATCGATGATGGTTTCATATTCCGCCTCAGGGTCGATCCCGTCGGCGACAAAATGCCAGCGTCCGGTGAAATCGTTGCGCCAGCCGCCTTCAAGCGATTTCCAGGCCTCCATGGTGATGTTTTCATGGTATGTGCCCGCCGCGATATGAATCGTTACCGGATTTACCGGGGAACCCTCTGCCGCTGCAATGGCATGCCCGATGGTGGCGAAGGGCGCCAGGGCCGTGCCGGCGTTGGCGTCATTGCCAATCGGCGCCGGTGCCACGCAGAGACCTTCCAGGCTGACGGACACGGTCGGATTGGCAGAGGTCCCCTCACTTGGCAGGCGCACCGTCTCGCCCTGCTCATCCGCAAAGATGAAGGCATAGGCATGGACGCCCGGCGATAATCCATCGGTCTGGAATACATACACCCCATCCCAGGCTTTTCCGGATTCGAGCGTCATGGCATAGGATTGGTCGTCGATGGAGACCGTGTGCTGGGCAGGCCTGTGGCCGTCACCGTCTTGGTAGTGCACGCGATAGGTGAACAGGGTCTCTGAGTAACCCTTCTCGGGCGTTACCGCGCCGTCCTTCAAGATCTGGTCGCTGATCCGCGGTCCGTCGTAGGAATCATCCAGGGACTGAGGCGCGCGCGCGGAACCGCCGTTCCCATCGTCGAAAATAAAGTAATAGGTATGTGTCCCGGCCGTGAAGGCGGCCTGGCGCGCAAAGGTGTAGATCCCATTGACGGCCGTTCCGGAGCTCAGCGTCATGGGGTGGGGCGTCCTATCGTTATCGATGTATACGGAAGCTGTTTTCGGCGGCGTGATACCGTCCGGGTCAAGATAGTGAACGCTGTAGGTGAAGGGAATCGTTGCGGGCGTGCCCGTATCCGGGCTTACGCCCGTCTGGTCAAGCGTCGGCGGCTGGTTGGGCGGCAGGATGGCGATCGTCACCGTGGCGGTTTCGGAACGATTGAATCCATCCCGGACCTCGTAGGTAAATGTATCGCTGATGCCGGTGCCGTCATGATCATACCGGAAGGTGCCGTCGGTCTTGAGTGTAACCGTGCCATGCTGCGGTGCTACCACGGGATTGATATTGACCCTGAGATTTTCTCCCGCATCGTTCCACAGGACGCTGTCATGCCCGGAATCCAGCGCATAAACCGTCCCGCCGCTGTTCACCGTGGCGCTGTCATCCTGCGTCTCAAAGATTTCTTCGGGAGTGAGATCGACGAAGCCGATGTCGGTGGTCCGGCCGGCGAAAACCGTCACCGGCGTGCGTTCGCCCTGTATACGGATGGCCTGGTCCTCGCTCAGGTTGTCGTCCCTGAGATTGATCACCACGGTGCGGTTCTTGCCCTGTTTGATCCCGCTGATGATCCCCGCATGTTGGTTGCAGGGCCACGGTCCGCCACGAGCGATCAGCGTATCGTGCTCGTCATAGACAAGGGCTTCCACGCTCGTGATGCCCCACTCCTCGCAATCGATCCCGGAGGCGGCCTGGACGACCCCGCCCACTGCCGCGGAGGCCAGTGCGGGCGTTTGGACCATCCGCAGGGAAAACGCGATCGATCCCGTAGTGTGCGAATCGTCATGGCCGGCTGACCCGCCGCAGGCCGTGAGCATTACCCCCACCAGGCCTATGACGAATAGCCAAAACCACCCCGAACGTGAACTGGTTGTCATCACTGCCGCATCTCCTTGCCGAGCTTCCGCGCCCTACATGCTGTATTATGAACCGGGCCTTTGTTCAATAATAAGATTAAGCAATAACCGTGCAATCGTGCAAATGAATAAAAACTAACTAATTTCTGTTATTTAGTAAATAGTCGGATGTGCGCCGGTACGGCCGGAGGTAGGCGGAACGGCAATATATGTGTAGAGGATAGGTAATAGTTTTCCCATTTTTGTGTTTATTGTGTTTATGATGTTTATGCAAAGACCGGACGTCTCAAGAAAAAACGCGGGGCGCCTTCCGCCGTAAACTTACCGGCAGCTTGCGCCCCGCGTCTGTTTGCTTCTCGCTGGGGTGTAAGAGGTGTTAAGGATACAATGCCGCGCCCGCTTGACGTGCGGCTTCGAGCCAGGCGGCCGGATCACCGGCCGCGGCGGTCTGCTTGGCGGTCTTGAGGACCCGTCCGGTTTCCACCTCCACGCGCCTGAGGTCGATGCGCATGGTGGATCCCACGACCATATAGCCGCCGAAGATCATCTCGCGCGCCCCGAGCAGGCGTCCGACCTTGAGCCGGGTGGACTCATCCGCCAGGGATGAAGTTCCCAGGCGGAGTTCTTCCAGGATCATGACCAGCTTCTCGCGCTCCACCACCCGGATATCGCCGGTTTGTTGGATGCTCTGGATGATCTCGCCGCCGAGCAGGCCTCCAAGATCGGTCCGGGTCGCGATGTCCGGGCTTAGGTTTTCCAGGTCCCAGACCGCCACGGTGCGTTTGTGTTCCTGCACAGGGACCGGAGCGCACCCGGAAACGAGCATCCAGGCGGAACCCAGGATCAGCAGGATGATGGCACGGGTGCGCAAAGGCCTACTCCTGGTGCTCTTCGAGTATCTCGACGAGCTTGTCGTCCTTGGCGATCGGGCGCGTGGACTTGTCGATGCGGCCGTAGGACAATCCCGGTTCGGTCTTGGACACCTCGATCCGGCCGATCTCGACCGGGGCTGTTTTCAGCTCTTTGCCCTTGTATTCGATCTTCCTTCCCTGCTCGATCACGCTGAACTTCGTGCCCGTCACCACCCCCTGGTCGCTCCCGAGGTTGATCATGGCCTGGCCGTCCTTGGCCTCCACCACATAACCTTGCAGCGGATATTCCTTGATGATGGCGGAGAGGATCAGGCGGTTCAATTTGAAGAGGTCCTGGGGCAGGGGCGTCCCGGAAGCCAGCGGCATGGTGATCACCTTGGCCACGGCGGTGGTTTCGGTGTCGATCAGGCGCATATTGAGCAGCGTGCCCTGAGGGAGATTGAAGACCGTACCGGTCCCCAGTACGCGCGCGGCCAGCACGCGTCCCAGCTTAAGGGAGGTTTCCGGATCAGCCAGCTCGGACGAGCCCAGATTGAGCTCCTCCAGGAGCTTGTCGATGAGGACGCGATCGACCACCTTGACCCGGCCGGAGGCCTTAAGCTGATCGGAGAGTCGCGAGGTCAGGACGATGGAGGTCCCTTCTCGTTCGGACAGGCCGCCGGACTCCTGGAAATCCACGAAAGACATGACCATGGCCGGCGATGTCCAGGTATCCTGTGGCTTGGGCGCCTTCTGCTGGGCGCGGAAACGCTCGGAGAGTTCCTTGACCAGTTTTCCCACGCGCTCCTGGCGGGCGGCGTCCTTCTGGAATGCAAGCATATCAAGCGCCCTGGCGGCCAGCACCGAGGAATAGGTGTCATCGCTGTTGGCGCCTTGTCCCTGCTGGTAGGATGCCAGGGCCAGGTCCCATTTGTCTTCCTTCTCATAGCTCAGGCCTTTGTTGGCCATGGCCTCCACATTGTACGGATCGAGGGCTACGGCCTTGTCGTAGAGCTCGCGCGATCCCTTGTAATCCTTCACGCTGGCATGCAGGCGGCCCAGCTTGTTGTAGGCCGCGGTCTTTTGATAGGATTCGGCCTCCGGCTTTTGCGCCGCGGTCTCGTATTCGGTCTTGGCCGCCTGCTTCTTGTTCTGGGCATAGAGGATATCGGCCTTGATGATATGCGGATAGGCCCGTCCGGGCGCTTTGGCCTCAATCTCCTGGACCAGCCGCAGGGCCTTGTCGTTCTGACCCTGCCGGGCATACACCGCCGCCAGGCCTTCCTTGCCCAGGATCTCGGAGGCTCCCGCACCTTTGGCAAGCTTGAGGAAAGTCTGCTCCGCCTCGGAGAGCTTGCCCGCCTTCAGCAGGGCATAGCCGCTGACCATCAGGGCCTTGGACTGGTCGGGATTCTTCCTGGCCACTTCCTGGCCGATCGCCTGCGCGATTGTCGTCTGTTTCTGCTGCAGCTTGCGTTCGGCCAGGCGCACCAGCATGACGTTCATGGTCTTGCCCCCACCCTGGAATACATCGATGATCTTCAGGTTGGGCCCCAGGATGCAGACCGTGGGCAGGATGGCCCGGGCCTGATACTGGTCGCTCACCGGGCCGGTGTCAATGAGGATGGGGAAGGCTGGCTTGGTTTTGGCCAAGAAATCGGCCACCTGCGCCTTGGGAGAACGCGTGATGCCCCAGACTTTCAGATCGGCGTTCTGATACTTTTTCGAGAGCTGATCGAGGTTCAAGAGCCCTTCCTGCGAGGGCCTTGAGCGGGCGTCGAAGAAATAGAGGATCACCATGGGCTCTTTCTTCACGGCCGCGAGATCGTATTGTCTGCCGCTTAAGTCGGACAGGCTGAAGACGGCGGCGGCCTGCCCCGGCGTCAAGGCATGACACACCGGAACCGCGGAAAAGGCCAGGACGATTACCAGACAACCGATGACGCGCATGATAGCATTCATAGCGTTCCTCCTAGAAAGTACGACTTTCAACCACCTTCATCACTCTTTACTTACCACGGGCTCTAGCGTTACGTTGAGCGGTTGTGTCTGCTGTTTCTCGACCTGCACCTGCGCCTCCCACTCGTGGTGATCGGGCATGCTCAGGCGCACCTCATGGGCGCCCGCGCTCAGATCGAGCCGCAGGGGGGTCGTGCCCTGGAAGGCGCCGTCGATAAACACCTGGGCACCGGTTGGAGTGCTCTCCACCTGGAGGGCGCCGGTCGAAAAGCTCTCGATTTGAGGGACGACCGCCGCGGGCGGCGGGACCGCCTTTTTCTCAGGGGGATGGTTGGTCATGAAGTATACCGCCCCCAGCACGATGGTCAGCAGCAGAACGGCTCCGGCTATGATGGGTCCGCGCGGCGTCTTGCTTTTGCGCGGCGTCCCCACGGGTGCGGTATCCTGTTTCCCGCCCAGGGATGTCAGCGCCTCGGCGAGCGCCTTGCCGCTCTGGAAACGCGCCTCGGGTTCTTTCCGCAGGCATTGCATAATGATCCGCGAGAAATCCGGATCGATCTCGGGGTTGAGCGTGGCCGGTGGGGGCGGGGTCTCCGAGGTGATGGCGTGAAAGACGGCGCCCAGGTTTTCGCCCCGGAAGGGACGTACCCCGCAGGATAACTCGTAGAGGATCACGCCCAGGGAATAGAGGTCGGAGCGGCCGTCCACCTTGCGGCCCAGGACCTGCTCGGGCGACATGTAATTCGGGGTGCCCAGGATCTCGCCGGCCTGGGTCTGCTGGGCGGCAGCCGGATCCTCGATGTGGGCGATGCCGAAGTCGGTGATCTTGACCCGCGCGTCCGGGGTGATCATGATGTTCTGCGGTTTGATGTCGCGGTGCACGATCCCGCGCGCATGGGCATAATCGAGGCTCTCGGCCACCTGGATGCCGATGGAAGCCAACTCGTTCGAACTCAGGGAGCACTCCTTGGCATAGGTGCTCAGCGGCACGCCTTCCAGAAACTCCATGGCGATGTAGACCGTTTCCTGGTCTTCACCGACATCGTAGACCGTTACGATGCCCGGGTGCGCCATACGGCCGATGGCCTTGGCCTCTTTCATGAAACGCTGCACGAAGTCCGCGCTTCCCATGCGATCCGGTCGCAGGACTTTGAGGGCCAGCAGCCTGTCGATCTGCGGGTCGTGTGCCTGATAGACCACGCCCATGGAACCCCTGCCCAACTCCTTGATGATCTGATAGCGGCCGTATTGCATATCAGCTGTCCTTTATGAAAGTGATGATGGTTTCCAGGGGGATGAGCAGTCCGGAGTGGTTGTCCCCTTTCAACCTCCCCTTCACGATCGCGGCCAGGTTGCCCTTCTCGTCGAAAACCGGGCTGCCGCTGCTGCCGGGATCGATCTCCATGCGGACCTGGAGCAGAGGCTGGTTCTCGACCAGTTGCGGCGGTCCGTCCACGATCCCTTCCAGGACCCTTACCCGGCGGCAGCCCGGAAAGCCGAGCGCATACACCCGCTGTCCCATGTCGAGTTCGGTCTTGTCCCGCGCTATAGCCACCGCGGCGTCGAAATCGAAACCGCAGTCGATCAGGGCCAGGTCCTTATGGTCATCCAAGCGGATCAGCCGACCCTTACATCTGGTCCCGTCGGCGAGGTAAACCGTCAGGGCCTGGGGATCGTTCAGGGTATGGGCGGTGCACAGGATCAACCCATCCTTGTCCACCACGAAACCGCTCACCTGTATGATCTTGCCCTGGACCCGCGCCATGATGCAGACGACCGACTTCTGGCGCGCCAGAACGGTCTTAGGGACTGTTTCCCATTGCAGGGCGGTGTACCCTTCCAGGTAGGCGGTGAGCTGCTTGAACAACGCGGTTTCCGTCCCGTCGGCCGCGGTGTTTTCCTGCCATATCTCGGTCGCCAGGGGTGAGTGGTGTTTCAAGATGAGGCGCCATTGCCTCTTTGAGCATGTGGCTCGCAGCTCGGAGAAGCTGTCGCGGGTGCTCTTCGCGACCGTGCAGCCCTGCCGCTCCAGCCAGGCCGTGACGACCTGCTCGGCCTCGAGCCGGGGAATGGGGTATATCCTGATATCCGGGCCCTCAGCCTGGGCTGAGCCAAGGCAAAGGCAGAGGATCAGGGCGCAAAGGCCGGGCCTGAGCATGAGGACCGTATGCCTGCGCGCCTTCTGAGGTAATTTATGCATTCGCCACGACTATGAGCGCCACCGTGATATTATCCAGACCGCCGGCCGCCTTGGCCAGTTCGATCAGCCGGCCGGCCATGGCCGTCGGATCGCCACCCTGGATGAGCGTCTCCGTGATGGCCTCATCCGTTACCATATCCGTCAAACCGTCTGAGCATAAAAGGAAGATATCGCCCGGACGGCCCTTGCCCTTGAGGATATCGAGCTCGATTGTATCCCTGGTGCCGACCGCCCGCAGGATCACATGGCGCATGGCATGGGTGCGGGCCTCATCCGGGCTGATAAGCCCCTGGTTGATTTGATCCTGGACCAGGGAATGGTCCTGGGTGAGCTGTCTCAGTTCGGCATCGCGCAGGCGGTAGGTGCGGCTGTCGCCTATATGTCCGATGACGATCCCAGCGTCTGAAAAAGCGATCAGCTCGGCGGTGCAGCCCATGCCGCGATGCCCGGGGTTGAGCGCGATATGCTCCAGGATGCGCTGGTTGGCAAGCGTGAAGGCCTGCTGCACACAGTCTAAGCGTGAGACATGCGGGGCGCTGTTCTCGAAGACCGCCTGCGCGGTTTCGACGAAGATACGGCTGGCGACCTCACCGGCGGCGGCGCCGCCCATACCGTCCGCCACGGCGCAGAATCCAAGATCGGGCCTCAGGATAAAGGCATCCTCGTTGTTGCCGCGCTTTAATCCGACATCGGTCATGCCCGCACACATGGTTTTCTGAGCCATCATTCCCTCATAGTTCCAGAATCAACATACCTGCAATCTCCTTGACAGGCAAATGATTCCCTTGTAATTTTCGCTGCATTATGAAAGAGCCACCCGTCATCATGGTGCAGATCGTACACATCCAGGGCCCGCTCAAGGGCCAGATCCAGGAGTTTGCGGAGGCCAACATCGTCATCGGCCGCCACCCTGCCTGCCAGGTGCTCTTTCCGGCCGAACTCACGGGCATATCCCGCAAGCACGCTGAGCTTATCCGCGAAGGCAACCGTTTCAAACTCGTGGACCACAGCACCAACGGCACCTTCGTGAACGGCAAGCGCATGACCGAGACCTATCTCAAGGACGGCGACGTGATCATGTTCACCGAAGGCGGTCCCAAGGTGAGCTTCCTGGCCCAGATGGCGGCCTCTCCGGCAGCCGAAAGGCCCGCCGCTCCCGTAGACGGCGTGGCCGCTCCCGCCGCGGCGCCTCCCGCGGCCTTGCCTGAACCGTTCAAACCGGCGGTCATGCCCGCCGCGCCGGCGCAGCCGGCGGCCCCGGCACCCCAGAGCGTCGTGAAGGTCCCGGCGCCGCTCTTCATCCAGTTCGGACCGACGTTGCGCTCATACAAGGAACTGCCGGTGGTCATCGGCCGGCAGGCCGACTGTGATTTTGTCCTACCGCATCCCGCCATCGCGGCCCGGCATGCCCAGATCTTTTTCAGCCGTGACCAGTATTGGGTGCGCGACCTGACCGGGGGCTCCGCCCTTACCGTCAACGGCGCCCCCATCGGCTTGGAAGTGGGCCTGCGCCCCAACGATGTCATCCGCCTGGCCTCAGGCGGCCCGGCCTTGCGCTTTCTGGGTGAGGGCCGGCTGGCCGAATACGAAGAGGACCCCGAACAGGCGGCCCCGGCGGTAAAGCCCCCTGTGGCGGCGAGCGCGCCTCGCAAGAAATCCAAGTCCATCTTCGACGTGTTCAAGAAATAGTCCCTCTGCCCGTGGGCGCGCCCTTTTTAGGGCACCTGGGTGGCCGCCTGTCCCGGCATGGTGATGGTGATGACGCCCCCATAGGCGCACGTGCAGGTGGAGGCGTTGTTGAGGGCCGGTTTCCCGGAGATCATCACGGTCGGCGATCCCGGGGCCCAGGGCGCCGGAATCACGGGAGTACAGGGCTGAGGGGTCAATACCCCCGCGGCCGCGGCCGTGGCGGCCGCCACGGCCGGGTTGGCCGGGCAGGTGCACATGCCGAAGGGCGCGATGTTGACCATGGGCTCCTTGTCCATGATATTGGCCGCGGGCATGCTCGCAGCCAGGGCGGCATTGGCCGGCAGGACCGTCAGGGCCCCCGGTGCCATACCGAAACTGCACATCAGCGTTGCGCCTGATACCACAAGATTTCCCATGCCTTACCTCTTCGCTCGTTAGTTGATCTGCACCAGGGCGCCCTTGAGGACATTGTTGCCAGAGGCCTCGCTGTTTACCATGGCGCCTTTGATGTCGAGTTTCGCTTGCGCCTCGGTGGTGACATTCACGCCCTTGATGGTCACGGTCCCGTCGTTCTTCAGGGTGATCGTGGCAGAGCCAACCTTGAGTGAAAGCTCCTCAAGGGCCTCGATCACGACCTCTTTGGCGATCAGCTTATGAATATTGCCGATCTCGGTCGTGGCGTCGTTCTTGACCTCCACCAGCATGTCCTTGTCGCCGTGGAGATAGATCCGCTCCGCGCCCTGCTTGTCGTCGAAACTCAGCTCGTTGTAACCGCCGCCGGCCACGAATTGGGAGCGGATGGTCCCCTTGGTCTTCTCGTCCGGCAGGGTGTAGGGCGGCATATTGTTGGCATTGTAAACGCTGCCCGTAATGATAGGCCGGTCCGGATCGCCGTCGATGAAGCCCACCATGACCTCGTGGCCGACCCGGGGAAGCCAGGTTGCGCCCCAGCCCTGGCCGGCCGCAAGCTGCCCCACGCGCACCCAGCAGGAACTGGCGTTTTCCCGGTCCCAGGGAAAACGCACCTTTACCCGGCCGTGCTTGTCCGGGTCGCTGTCATCGGTGACCACCGCGGTTTGAACCCCCGCGATCACGGGCTTCCTGGTGCGCAGCGGCGGACGATAGGGCACATCATGGGGGATGCAGGTGAACGCGTTGCTGTACGCGATCCGCGACTCCTGACCGGAGCCACCGACCGGCACGCTGGCCTCGTGCCGCACCATGGTGAGCACATAGTCTTTCTCGTTCAGGTCCTGGCGGGGATATTCCGTGAGGGTGAAGCGGCAGCCGCTGACAAAGCCCCGGCAGGTGCCCGTGCCGTGCAGGGTGGTCACCTGGGCCTCCTCGGCCTGCATGCGGATATTGGACAGGCGCTCGCCATCGGTGCGCGTGTCGTAGGTTCCCGGGTAGGCATAGAGCTCGCAGGGCTCGTCGCACAGTGAGGTCCTGGTGGGCGACTCGACCCTGAGGTCGTCGCCCGGCTGGAGGAAGTTGTAATCCTTCATGCTGTATTTCCGGGAACGGATCTCCTGTCCCCATTCCAGGGACTGGATCACGTCCTCTTCTCCCAGGCCGCCGGTGGTGATCTCATAGCGCGCGCTGTTCTGGTGCTCACAGGACGGGTGTTCCAGGGGCGAATCGGCCAGCACCATGGTATGACGCCCCTTGTCGTGCGTGAAGTAGTAGAAAATGCCCTCCTGCTCCATGAGCCGGGAAATGAAGTCCAGGTCCGACTCCTGGTATTGGACGCAGTACTCCCGCTGCGGGTAGCTTCCCTGAAGCTTGTTGGCAAGGGACTGGGAGGCGTAGTTTCCGCATACCTCCTCCACGATCTGCGGCACGGTCTTTTGCGTGAATATGCGCGTACCCACCTGGCGTGAAAGGTACCAGAGCCAGGGCACCATGGTCGCCCGGTAGCGGGCCAGGAGGAGCTCCTGATCGCCTTCGCCGCCCACCCGTTCCTGGAAAAAGCGGGCGATGACGCCGTGGAGATAACGGGTCTTGCCGTCGGCGAGCTCCAGGGACACCGTGACCCCCTTGCCGATGATGTCCTTGAAATTGATCTCGCTGTCTTCCGAAACCAGGTTGAGCTCGAAGGTAAAGGGCATCGAGATGCCTTCGGTGCCAGAAACTCCGGCAAGGACGAGAATATCCTTGCCCAGCGGCGTCTCGATGGAGAGCAGACGGTTCTCTTGGGTAAGCATCATGGTTTCACTCCTTGGTTTATCACCCGAGCTCGAAGCTGAAACCCGTCCCGGTCAGTGCCACCTGCACGCGTTTGATCTCCTGGCCCGCGGCCATGCGCGCCAGGAGCTCCTTGGACATGTCCGGCAGCAGCGTGTTGGTCAGGATATGGTCGGCGTTTCTGGCCCCGCTGTCCACCTCGGTGCAGCGTTCGGCGATGAAGTCCACGATCTCTTCGCCGTACACGAAGGCCACCTTGCGGTTGGCCAGCAGGCGTTTTTTAATGCGATCCAGCTTGAGCCGTATGATGCGCTTCATGTTGGCGTCCGTAATAGGGTAGTAGGGCACCACTTTGAGCCGTCCCAAGAAGGCGGGCTTGAAGTGCTTGAGCAGGTCGGCGCGCAGCATCTCGGCCAGCGTCGCCGGTTCGGGTTTGGTCTCATCGTCCGCGCAGGCCTTCATAATGAGGTCGGTGCCGATGTTGGAGGTCAGGATGATGAGCGTGTTCTTGAAGTCGATCTCGCGGCCTTCGCCGTCTTCCATGCGGCCCTTGTCGAAGACCTGGAAGAACATCTCCATCACGTCCGGGTGGGCCTTCTCCACCTCGTCCAACAGCACCACGCTGTAGGGCCGGCGCCTGACCGCCTCGGTCAACACCCCTCCCTCGCCGTAACCCACGTAGCCCGGGGGCGAGCCCTTCAAGCTGGAGACCGTGTGGGCCTCCTGGTACTCGCTCATGTTGATGGTGATGACGTTCTCCTCGCCGCCGTAGAGCAGCTCGGATAAGGCCAGCGCCGTCTCGGTCTTGCCCACGCCGCTCGGACCCACGAACAGGAACACGGCCGTGGGTTTGGACGGGTCCTCGATCCCGGCATGCGCGGTCTGGATCATCTGCGCCACGGCGGAGAGGGCATGGTCCTGGCCGATGATGCGCTCACCCAGCAGCTCCCCCATCTTGAGCACGGTCTCCAACTCGTCGGTCATCATCTTGCCCACCGGGATGCCGGTCCAGCCCGCGATGACCTCGGAGATGGTCTGGCCGTCCACCGCGACCTGGAGGAGCGGCTCGTCGCCCTGGAGCTTCTTGAACTGCTTTTCGAGCTCCTTGAGCTCCTTCTGTTTCTTGCCCAGCTCCTTATGCTTGGGATCTGCGTCGTGCAGGGTATGGATCTCTTTCTGCGCCGCGATCACCTTGTTGGCGGCCTCCATTTCGGCCTTCCACTTCTTATTCAGGGTCTCCAAACGGGAGGTGGTGTCCTTGCGGTCTTTCTCCAGGGTTTCGATCTTCTCGGCATGGTCCCTGCCCATGAGGGTTTCCTTTTCCAGGGCCTTGAGCTCGCCCGCGATGTGGGTAAGCCGCCGCGTGGCCTCCTCAACCGCGGAAGGGCTCGTGGTCAGGCCGATGGCCACGCGCGCGCAGGCCGTGTCCAGGACGCTCACGGCCTTGTCCGGCAGCTGCCGGCCCGAGATATAGCGGTGCGAGAGACGCACCGTGCACTCGATGGCCTCGTCGGTGATCATGACCTTGTGGTGCTTCTCCAGGAAGGGTGCGATGCCCCGCAACATAACCAAAGCCTTGGCCTCGTCCGGCTCCTCGATCTTGACCACCTGGAAGCGTCTGGCCAGGGCCGCGTCCTTCTCGAAGTACTTCTTGTACTCGGCCCAGGTCGTGGCCGCGATGGTGCGGAGTTCTCCTCTGGCCAGGGCCGGCTTCAGGAGATTGGCGGCGTCGCCCATGCCGGCCGAACCGCCCGCGCCGATCAAGGTATGCGCCTCGTCGATGAACAGGATGATGGGCACGGGTGATGCCTTGACCTCGTTGATTACGGATTTCAGCCGGTTTTCGAACTCGCCCTTGACCCCGGCCCCGGCCTGCAGCAGGCCTAAGTCGAGCGAGCGGATCTCCACGCCCTTGAGGGCCTCAGGAACATCGCCCGTGGCCACGCGCATGGCAAAGCCTTCCACCACCGCGGTCTTGCCCACGCCCGCCTCGCCGGTCAGGATCGGGTTGTTCTGGCGCCGCCTAATCAGGATGTCCACCATCTGCCGCACCTCGAAGTCGCGGCCCAGGACGGGGTCGATCTTGCCGGCCTTGGCCTGGGCGGTCAGGTTGATGGTGAACTGATCCAGGGCCTTGGTGCCAACGGGCTTGCCCGGCTCGGCCGCTCCGCCCTCGGCCCCACCTAAGGCAGGCGCGCCGCCGTCTTCGGCCGAGCCTTTGGCTATATCCGCCAGACTCTCTAAGAGCGTCTCGACCTTGACCTTCCTCAAGAGGTCGGAGTCCGAGATCAGGAGCCGCGCCGTCTGCTCATTCTTGAGCAGGGCCAAGAGAATATGTCCGGACCGGATGAACTCGGCCTGGAAGTCGATCGAGGCCAGCATCCAGGCCTCCTGGATCATCCTGGGAATCTGAGGCGAGAACGCCGGCGTGCGGGCGTTGCCGGTCTTGAAGCCCTCGATGGCCCTGGTCAGGTCAGCGCTCAAGCGGTCGATATTGATCTCGAAATGCCGCAGAATCTTCGAAAGGTCCGTATCCGTCAGGTCGAGCAGCTTGAGGAGAAAATGCTCGATGTCCACCTCGTAATGGGTGTGCGACATGCACAGGCCCGCGGCCTGCTCCAGGGCCGAGCGGCAGGTGGGGTTCAGTTTGCCGATCAGGGTCTTCAAGCTCGATACTGACATGGTTTCTCCTTATGTTGTGGTGAGGTCGTTATTCATCCCGACGCAATGATGACGGCTCAATTCATGGGCCTGTCTGGATCTGGATTGCCCTTTCCATTTTGACCACCTCGAGGCTGTTCTTGGAATAGTTCTTCCATTCCTCGAATACATGGCGGATATAAGTAAAGTGGCGGGGATAGATCTTCGATTGCGATCGGGGATTGTTCATGATGCTGTCATTGGAATAGCCTGCCACGTTATAGTTGCCATCATAGGGATATCCGCGATTGTTTTCTCCCACGAAGCCCACCACCTGATACTCATCGGGGTTGCCGATCATGTGGCCGAATTCATGGAGGAGGGCCTGGCGGTCGACAATCCCCCACTTCTTTATATTTTCCGTCTCCCGGTCATTATGGTCGGCGACTTGTTGACGAGTCGGATGCGCGTCTGCTCCGAACCGCTCTGCCGCCGTCTGGGCCTGAGGTACTGCCGTTACCGGATACGTATTGAGGTTGGCGTCAGTCCATTGGACATCGAAGAGGATGGGTATGCCGCGGTCATGCTCGCTGCCCGTTCGCCGGAGCTTATATTTATTGCTCCACGATGCGTGGATATGGGTTCTCCAATTGCTCGTCAGTTCGAAACCTGCGGCCGCGCCATCTTGGGTGGTCGCCTTGATGGGCACGATGACCCGCAGGGAACTGATGGACGGCATGAACACCAAGGTGAAAAAAATATGCCATTTGGTATCTTCGGCGGCGCCTGTGTACCGCTGAGAGAACCATCCCTTATGGGCCTTTTGGTCCTCGGATTTCAAGCCCTGCACCGTGTTCATCATGTATTTCAGCGCCGAGCCGTATTTGGTGCGGCTTTCAGCCGGCAGGTGAGCCAATTCCCGCTGTACCGAGTTGATGTCCGGGATGGGCGGTCGCTTCAATACATCGACCAGGGCATGCAGGGAACTCGTCCTGAACCTCTCGTAATGTGGATTGGCAGCCTTGAGAAGGCGCATGAATTCATTGATATCAAAAGGCATAAAACCTCCCTACCTTTCCGTTGCGTCTATAACGGTGAACCTGTTACCGTCTCGCCGCCCACCACTTTTCACTAGGCGGTTATGCAACCGCCCCTTCCGCGATAGTTATCGATCCATGCATGTCCGGATGCGTGCCGGGCGCCAGCAACCAACTGGTCATGCCCAGGCGGCTCTCGCCGCCCAGCCGGCAGATTGGTACCTCCGCTCGGTTCAGCATGACCTTGAGCTCGAACTCGTATTCCGGGCCCACCATGGTGCGGATGAAGGCTTTGAGCGGCTTGAGCGTCTCTCCGCCGGGCAAAAAGCGCGTGAAATCGGCGTAATCCATGGGACCCAGGTCGATACGGAATGTGCTCTGGCAGTCCCGGACGTAGCCGCCGCACACGGTATCCATGCCCAGCCGGGCATTGGCTTGGCCGACCGCGGTCTGGTCCGCGGGGCTCAAAGGGATCACGCGTTCCACGAACTGCTCGATCGCTACCTCGACCCCGGCCAGGCAGGCCACGGCACTCTCGATGCCGGCCGCGGTCGGAAAAGGCATGGATAAAAGCCCGGCGTTGAAGGCCAGGGCTTCGCTTTCAAAGCCGATGTTTTCGCCCAGACCCGGGGTGCCCAGGCCGCACAGGCTTAAGAGGCAGCGGCTGAGCCGGTCCTGTCCGCCCGGTTGGTAGTTTTCAGCCCAGCGGTGTTTCTTCCAGGCCAGATAGAAGAGGGTGATAAGGCGGTGGTGAAAGATATCCAGGAAATTCGTGAGACTGAAGTCCGCCTGACGGTTGCGCTCGATGGCGAGCTCGTTGTACCAGTGCGGCAACACGCCGTTGGGGCCGGTGAGCCCCAGGAAGGTTACGTCCATACGGGCCGGGCCGCCCTCGAGATCCTCAGCCAGCGACGCGATCTCGGCCGCCGGGAAGGTAAACGACGGCCTCACCGCGAAGCGCACCGGCTCTTGGGAAGGTTCCAGTCCCTCTCCCAATGGGGGCTTATCTGCAGCCAAACGTTCGAGCAGGTGCACGGCCTCGAAGAACGAGAACCGCTGGAACTGCTCCAAGAGACGTTCTTTCAGAGCAGGATACGCGCGCCGTTTCTGGGGGGCCAAAGCTTTACCGCCTCTGCTTTCTGCACGGTCTTGAGGGTCAGCTGGGAAAAGGAATTGACCGAGACGTACTGGGCCAGGAAGCGCTCCAGCACCGCGGCGAACAGGTACAGCCCCGCGCCCACGAACTTGTCCTCGTCCAGGGTAAGCGTGACGTGCAAGCCCCGGCCGAAGGCGCGGCCGATGCGCCTGGTTACGTGCTCGGAGCTGATGGCGGCGATGCCGTCGATCTGCTGGCGCGTGGCGGGCGAGTGCTCGAAGTCGTAGAGACGCAGGATCTCCTTGAGGGCCTCCTCTCCGCCCTGCACGAGGGAGAGGTAGTTCAGGCTCAGGTGTGATATCAGGCGCCACTGCAGCGCCCCGCCCAGGCTCGGCCGACGGGTGGGCGTAGGCTTGCTGAGGCAGGTGATCCTTGAGACCGGCCCGGCTTTTTCCAAGGTAAAGTCGCCTGCCGCATCGCCGAAAGGCAGCCGGCCGGGCAGGTCGCGGTTGGTACAGACCGCATGTACGGTCAGGACCTCCACCCCCGGGTCGGTGGGCTGGAAGTCCAGGTCGGTCAGGGAGAGAAAGACCTCGGTGCCGTTGTCGCCTTTCTTGCCTGATTCGCGCCGCTGGGTGTGCCAGAAGGCCTTTTCCCCCGCGCTGACGTGGTGGCTTATGGAATAGAAGGGTTTTATCTCAAAGGTCTCGCCTGATTGGGCCGCGGTCGTAGCCACGACGCGCTCGATGCCGAAGACCTCGCAGGCCTCCTGCCGGCGCATATCCGGGATGACCCGGTAGTCGGTCGACTGGTGCTCCACCCGGATGGGCTCGGCCACCTTGCGGAACAGGTTGACGGCTGGCGCGGCATTGAGACGCAAGGTCTCGGCATTGACGACCAGGTTGGTCTTGGCGCCTCTGTTCAGGTAGATCCAGATGTCGAGGGTATCTCCGGCACCGAGATCCCTGAGCCGCTCCAAGCCCTTGAGATCGAAGAAAAGGAACTTCTCCGGAAAACAGAAGTACTCGAAGAGCAGAAGAAAGCCCGGGAACGAGCGCGGCGACAGCGGCAGAAGACCTTCATCCGGCTCGAACCCCACCGGCGCTATTGCATCAGACGCGAGGCTGATGGTCTCCACCCGACCCTGGGCGCCTGTGATCTCCAGCTCCACGCCGCAGTTCCCGCTCATGAGCAGCTCGTAGAGGTGGTAGGTTTGCTGGTGCGCACCGCTTAAGAAGAAGCGCAGAGAATCTGCCTTAAGCTGGGAGAAGCTCATATTGTTGAAGCTCTTGAGCTGTATCCAGACGGCCTGCTGCGCCCCCGGCACCGCCCGGTGCGGGGCCTTGAGCCCGGCCGCCGCAACCTCCACGGGCTGGATCGTGACCGGATAGGCACTTACGAACTGGCAGGCCGTGCCGCCGACCGGCTTGGAATAGAGCCGACTGCCCTTCTCGATGGTATACCCCTGAGCCGGTATTGCTTGCCTGACCGGCTCGAACTGGACCACGGTCATGGAGGGGATGGGGCTGATGTAATGCGGGTAGATGATCTGAAACAGGGATTCGGTAATCTCCGGGAAATGGTCGTCGATCTTCTTGTGGATGCGGCCCGCTAGCAGGGCAAAGGCCTCGATCAGACGCTCGGTGTGCGGATCCTCGCACTTGTCGGCTTCGAGCTCCAGCCGCCCGGCGATCTTGGGGTATTTCCTGGCGAATTCGGCCCCCATCTCGCGGATGAAGGTCAGCTCGCGTTCGTAGTAATGGAGAAGGCTGTCGTCCATTTATCTCTCCACCACAAACTCGGCCCGGTTGAGATCAAAATAGGTGTCGAACTGGACCGGCTCGCGTTCGGGTTCGATCACCAGCATGGCATTGATCCTGAACCTCAGGCTGTGCCCTTTCTGGTCGGGCTCCAGCTGCACCTTGACATTACGCAGGCGCGGCTCGAAAAGGGCGATGGCCTGTTCGATGTCCTGGCGCAGGAGCTTGCGCACCGCGGCGCTCTTGGGGTTATGCGAGGTGAAGTCCTGCAGCCCGAAGGTGAGCACGCTGCGGTTGGCCTGAGTGAACGCCGGAGGCGGCGGATCGATGATGCGCCTGGTATTGAGGAGGTGCTCCAGGTCGCGCACCACGTTGACGCGCATCTCCCGCATGTCCAAGAGCCGGTACTGAACAGGCTCGTATGAGAGGGCCGGCTCCTGGTCGATGAGCCTGTCCAGCAGCGAAGCCCTGATATTCCCTTGGCTTTCGCGCATCCTTAGGATGGTCTAGATCTTCTTATTCTCTTTCAAATTCCAGCCGGCCGGCACCTGGCCGCCGCCACCGCCGCCGGCGCGTTCCTGTTTGGTATAGGTCCACGAAATCTTGCCGTAATTAAAAGTGATCGTCTCGACCGGGAGACTGCCCCCCCCGCCGCCGACCGATACCGCGCTGATAATGACTTCTTCCAATTTATACTCCATATACTTGACCCTTTTATCGCCGCCGGCGCGGCAGAGCTCCACGATGACCTCCTTGATATGCTTGCCGGAGGCACATGCCAGGGCGATCAGCGGCGAGGCGCTGTCCATCATTTTCACGATGGACAGGTCGCTGAAATCGGCCCGGGCAGACGTTCCGCCGCCCGCCGTGCTGACCCGCGTCGAGGCCGACTGGTGTACGCCCCAGGAAAAAGATTCAACCTCCATCCATTTTTTATGCTCCGCATCCGTGCTTTCACCATCGATTCCGTCAATCTTCAGATAGGTATCAGACGCCATAGGTACATCCTCCTTATACGTGGTATCTCGGTTTATTCCTCATGCGTTGATGGGGTGATCATCCCTTGGCCGGGGGCGGCAGGTTGGCCACCAGCCGCAACGATACGGAGAGCTCGTCGAGCTGATAATGCGGTTTAAGGAAGGCCACGGCCCGGTAGGCCCCGGGCTTGCCGGGGATCTCGCTCACATCGATGCGCGCTTCGCGCAAAGGGTATTTGGCCTTCATTTCCTGCCCGGCGTTGTCGTCCAGCAGCACATAGTTGCTGATCCAGCGGTTCAGGAACTCCTCGGCATCCTTGCGGGACATGAAGCTGCCGACCTTGTCGCGCATCATGCTCTTGAGGTAGTGCGCGAAGCGCGAGACCGCCATGATGTACTGGAGTTGGGCGGACAGACGCGCATTGGCGTTGGCCGCGTCCGTGTCAAAGGTCTTGGGCTTGTTGACCATCTGGGTGCTGAAGAAGGCCGCGTAGTCCGTGCCCTTGCAGTGCACGAGCGGGATGAAGCCCAGGTCGGCCAGCTCCTTCTCGCGCCGGTCGGTAATGGCGATCTCGGTCGGGCACTTGAGGGCCACGTCGCCCTCGTCGGTCTTGAAGGTATGCACGGGCAGCCCCTGCACCAGGCCGCCGCCCTCGACGCCGCGGATGGCCGCGGTCCAATGATACTTGGCGAAGGACTCGGTCAGACGCGTGGCCAGGGCATAGCCCGCGTTGCCCCACAGGTACTTGTCGTGCTCGGCGCCGGTGACGTCTTCTTCGAAGGCGAATGTCTCTACCGGGACATTATCCTTGCCATAGGGCAGCCGGGAGAGCATGTGCGGCAGGGCCAAGGCCACATAGCGCGAATCCTCGCTGTCGCGGAAGGACTTCCACTTGGCGTAGTCCACGCTCTGGAAGATCTTGGCCAGATCCCTGGGCTGGCCCAGCTCGGTGTAGCTGTCCAGGTTGAACATCTGGGGGGACGCGGCCGAGATGAACGGCGCATGCGCGGCCGCCGCCACCTGCGAGACCTTTTCCAAGAGCGTCAAGTCCTGGGGGTGGTTGCCGAATTCATAATCGCCGACGAGCGCCCCGTAGGAGGCGCCGCCGAACATGCCGAACTCCTCTTCATAGATCTTCTTGAAGAGCGTGGACTGGTCGAACTCGGCGGCCTTCTCCATGTCCTTGAGGAGCTCCTGCTTGGTGGCGTTCATGACCCGGATCTTGAGCCTTTCGCCCGTCTCGCTCTGGTTCACCAGGTAGGCCAGTCCCCGCCACGAGGCCTCGAGCTTCTGGAAGTCCTCATGGTGCATGACCTCATTGAGCTGATCGGTGATGAGCTGGTCGATCTGGCTGATACGGGCGTTGATCATGGCTTCGGTATCCTTGGAGACGGCCATGGCCCCTTCCATGATCTGGCTCACGAATTCGCCGATCAAGTCCTTGGCGCGGGCGCGCTGGGTTTCGTTGCGCGCCATGCGGCCCTCATCGATGATCTGGTCCAGGAGGCCCTTTTCCTCCTTGACCTCCTGGGCTTTTCCTTTTGAGGTATCCTTTTCCGGCATGGTTTCCCCCTTATTCCTTCTTCTCGCCCTTGCCGACCCCGGCCGCGTCGCCCACCTGCTTCAGGGCGTCCGTGCTGGAGATGACATCTTGCAAGAGCTCTTCCAGTTTATCGTTGCCGTCGAGCTTGCTCAACAGGTCGGAAAGACGTCGGCGCGCCTCGACCAGCTTGCGCAAGGGTGCTATCTGCTCGGCCACGCGCTCGGGGTGAAAATCGTCCATGGACTTGAAGGTCAGGTCCACGGCCATCTGACCGCCTTCATCGGTGAGCTTGTTGTCCACCCGGTAGGCCACGCGCGGCTTCATGCCTTCCAAAACCTTATTGAAATTGTCGCGGTCGATCTCGACGAATTTGCGGTCCTTGAGCTTGGGCAGCGGCTCGGACGGCTTGCCGGAAAAATCACCCAGGACCCCCACGACAAAGGGGATTTCCTTCATCTCGATGGTATCCCCGATCTCGACGTCATAGGTGATCTGGACCCGCGGAGCCCGCACCCGGTCGAGGGTATGCTGTAAACTCTCCTTTTTTGCCATTAGAAGCCTCCTTTTTTATAAAGCAGCGCTTTGGTTATATCTTTGGAACACAGTTTCGGATAGAGCTCATAATACGCCTTGTTGGTATCCTCATCCGTTGCCCCTTCGGCCGTCAGGCACTGGTAGTAGGCCTCGATCACCTCCGCGATCCAGGTGGGCGACTCCCAATGGTCGAGATGGTACTCCTGGATCAGGGCATAAAGCTCTTCCACGATGGAGCGCGCCAGGTCCGGCCGCTCGGCTTGAATAGCGAGTTTGACCATCATGAGGCGGTAGCGGTTTTCCTGGCGCGGCGAGGGGGCGCTCAAGGCGGCGTTCAAGAGCTTGGTCAGCGCCGCTTTGATGCCCGAGGATTGCAGGGCGGCTTGGGCGTCCTGCCAGAGAGCCTCCTCAATTCCGTTCCCGGAGTCGCGCACGGGGGTAGCCGCCTGTAAAGCCCCGGCCGGGGCCGCCGCCATGGGTTCCATAAGCTCCTCCTGTTTAGGCGCTTTGACCTGCGCCCGATAGTCCGTCTCCGGCGCGGATTCCACCGGCAGGGCCGCGGACTCCGCATCGCGCCCACCCTTGTCCTTGAGCATGAGGCCAACCAGCCGCTGAGCGTCCTCGATGGCCTGCTTGATATCGGAGAGCCGCGGGGCCTCCCGGCCGAACTTTTCGTCCGCCAGGGTATCCAGACGGGTGAAGGTTTCCAGGCAGGCATCCAGGGCCTCGGCCTGGGCCTGGCAGAAAGCCTTCGCGGTCTGGGCCGCCGCCGCGTCGAAGTCCTCGGACGTGGGCTTGCCCTCGGCGATCTTGTCCTCGCGGGCACGCTGCTTGCCTTCATCGACATCGCCCCACTGGTTGTGCGTGTCCTTTTCGTAGCCCACCTGGCGCGATTCCTGCCACTGATACCAGGAAAAGAGAGCTCCGGAGCGCTCTTCGGTCACCGGGATCTCACGGATCATGGGCGCAATCTTGTCGTTCAGAAACTCTAAGGGTCCGATGCGGTACTCGAGGTCGCCGTCTTCCGCTATGGGGTAAAGGTTCTCCCAGTACTGGTCCAGGAAGGCGGTGATTATTTCCAGGCCGGCGGCCAGCCCCGAGAAACCATGCTTCTTGATCAAGGCCTCGCTCAGCCAGACCGCGATCTGCAGGTCCTTGCTTTTTTCGGCCAGGGCTTCAGCCGCTACCTGAATGACCGTGTTCCAGTCGGCGCGCTTGACCTCGCGCTGCCAATCGCCCTGTGAGAGCAGGTCGTCCTCTTTGCGGGCCTCCCTGATCTGCTCGTAGACCGGCGTATAACGCAGATCCTCACCGGCGGGGTTGTCCCCCTTTATCGGCGCCAGGACGGCTTCCATTTCCACGGGCAGCCCTTTCATCCAACACCTTCCGCCAGCATACAGGTTACCTCCTTGATTTCGAGCAGGGCGGTTTCCGCCTCACCGGTCTGGTAGACATGCTGCCCCACGCCGCGGGACAGACCCGCCCCGAGCGGCAGCCAATCCGTCAGGCGGCCCATCTTGATGCGATCGTCCGTCCGCCGGAAGCTTTCCGCATACACCACCGGTAGGTGGCAGTTCATGGTCAAGCCCTCCCAGGTGGTGATGCCGGCCGTTATCCAGATGAGGTCGAGCGCGGTTAGGGGCGGGTTGATGACGAACTCGCGGATGGCCTCGAAGGGGATCCAGACATAACGCGCGTGCACGAAGGCCTCCAGGAAGGCATACAGCCGGGCGTCGGTGTCGCACCAGCCCGTGAAGGTCTGTCCGTTCAGCGTGCCGGCGGTCACCGGCCTGACCGCATCGATCTCGGTGATGAATGCGCGCGCCTGCTCGAACGATCCATCCTGCAAGGCGCCCAGATACTTCAGATACGCCTCGAAATAGACCGGCGTCTCCGGCAGCACGGAGGGAGTCTGCGCAAGCGCGAGCACCTTGAGTCGCTCCTGCTCGGCATTTACGATGTTCCGGCAGGTATGCACTCCGGCGGCGCGGTCAGGGTTAAGGGCGGCGATCATGTCGAGGTGCTTGAAGGCCTTGTCCCATTCGCCGAGCTGGGAGAGCACCTGGAACAGCAGCGTGCGCTTGCCGGCGTCAGCGGGGTCGGCCTTGACCTCCTCGATCAGGACCTGACGGGCCTCGGCCAGGCGGCCGGCCTGCATGAGATCCTTCGCCGTCATGTCAATGCCCTCGCATCATATGCGGTCTGATCATAGCAAATCAGGGGTGCCGATGAAAACAGAAAATCCTCCCGCGTCCCACCTCGGTCCTTTTACGGAACGAGCACATTTGAAACCATGGTTCTGTTGATGGTCTATCGGTCATATGGCATGTATTCTTGATCACATGTCCTAGTTAAATAACGCATAATTCGATAGGTAGGTTGGGGGAGCGCAGCGTAACCCATCCAAGGAGCATAAGCGCAACCCATCACAACGCATTACTCCGCCTGCCACAGCCGCCCGAAATCCTCCGCGAACAGCCCGCGCGTGAAGATGGCGATCCCCGGTTTTTTCATACGGCCGCCGATGAAGACCGCCTCCGGGTTTGCGCCTGCGGCTTTGAAACCGGTCAGCAACCGCGCGACGTGCGCGCGCTGGTCCCCGGTTTCCGGCAAGGGGGCATGAACCGCGCCGCCCTCCAGGGGGGGAAGGTTCGGCGCGGGTTCAACCGGGCCCCCATGCTCCGGCCAAGCCGGCGACGGCAGACGCGCGAGCGCGCCCTTGAGCTCGGCGAGGTCGAACATGCGCCGGGCGCATAGATATTCCATGCGTTGCCAGGAGGCCTCACAGGCCTCGGGTATCCCGGGCCAGCGTGCTTCCCACATCTCCAGCGCTCCGGTGCCCAGGATCAGCAGGGGAAACGCGCGGCCCACGCCGTCGCGGCTGTCCCGCACCAGACCGCAGGCTATTTCCGAGCCTTGCGGCCCCTTGGCGAAGAAACGCCATGAGTGTGGCGTGCCGGTCTGGCTCAACGCGGCGTAACCTGCCTCGACCCATCGGGAAAATGCATCCATGAGCGGCGATTGTTCCCCCAGCCGGATATAATCCTTCACCACCGGGTGCTTGCCGTACGCCCCCCATTTCCAGCCCTTCACCCCGCGGTGCATCTGACGATCGTGACCGGGAGCTGCGTGGGTTGGGACAGCGAGGGCTTGGCCTGGTTGATGATGGCCTGATGTCCGCTGAAACGGTACTGCGCCTTGATATAGGTGATACCCAGGGCACGTAACGCGCCTGCCTGCTGGGGGAAATCGGCGGGTGTGAAGGTATGCCGGCCGCCCGGGAAGTCCATCAGAAACTTGGCGAAGGCCTCGGGGCCGGTATACATCCTGGTCAGGACCACATTCCCGACCTCGATCGTGAATACGACGCCGGAGCACTGCGGCGACCAGGTGAAAACCTTGCTGACCGGGAAATTCATGTTCGCCAGGCTCTGCATCCCTCCCAGGCACTGGACATCGAGCCTCGTCAGCTGCGGCTGCAGGCGGGCGCTGTCGTTGGCCTCGGTGGGCAGTCCGCTGACCGTGACGGCGTTGTCCGAGGCCGCCTGGGCCAGGGCCGCCATGGGGATGCCTACCTTGGCGCGCGAGAAGAAGACCAGGAAGGCATTCTCGAAGGGCAGACTCCGGCCGAGGGCCTCTTTGGGATAATAGCCGCGCTTCAGATCCCGGCCCACAAAGGGTGCGGCCGGGCCCTTGATGAACTTGGTGGCCAGACCTTCGGGTGCGAAGAGCAGCTGGTTGAGCTGGGCCGGATCGGTAATGCCCTGGGTGTCGGCCACAACCTCCTTCTCCCACAGGGCCTGGAGCTGGCAGGCGCTTTCCTGGCAGGTGTAGGCCCACAGGAGATCCAAGGGGCCGTAGATCAGGGTCCAAAATGCCTCGGACGGCAGCGCGCTGGCGGCGTTCAGACGGCGGTAGGCGTTCTGGGCGACCATGAAGGGCGAAGGGGTCGGGTCATCGCCGAAGGCCACCGTGGCAGTCTGGAAGGCCGCGGCCCGTGATTGGGTGATGCCGGCGGCGACCTTGGCCAGAGCGGCCTGGTAGTCCTTGTAGGCCCGCGCGGCGTCGAATCTGAGCCCCTGCACGGTCTCGGACTGCTCCTTGCCGATCTTTTCCTGGATCTTTTCCTTCAGTTTGGAGGCCGTCTCGCTGGCCTTGGCCACGGCGCCGGTATCGACGCCCATAGCCAGGAGCTGGGTCTGCTCGAACTCATAGACCAGCCGCATCCAGTCCGGCTCGGGCTGGATCTCCTGAAAGGGCTTGAGCTCGGAGCACAAACGCTGCATGAGCTGGAAATGCGGTCCATTCTTGGCGGCCGCGCGCAGCGCCACGTTACGCCACTCTTCCCGGCCCTTGAGGGTGGCGATGCCCTTGTTGAAATTAAGACCGAAGCCGTGCCAGGCATCCAGGTAGGCGTCCCGGTACCCGGTGAGGAACTCGGCCTTGCGCGCGGCGAACGTACCCGGATTGCTTAAGGTAGCTTCGAGATCAGTCAGCAGACGATCGATCTGCTGTTTGCCCGCCAGGGTATAGGCCGGAGCGATGCGGATATCCTCGCCCAAGGCCTGGCTGCCGCCCCAGAAGGCGTTCAGGGTGACCGGAGCAAGCGCCGGATTGGCATTGATCCAGGTCGGGATCCAGGTGAGGTCGCCGCCCTTGGCGAGCGCCTCGGACAACAACCGTTCGAGCTGCGCGGCCTCTTTCTCAAGACCCGGACGGTCTTCATCCCAGCGGAGCCGGTAGGCGTAGAGGTCCGTGAATAGCGTGGCGTCCTGCCGGTCCTGTCCGGCCAGGGCAAGCGTGGCGCGCGGCTGTGCAAGCGACTTTTCGAGGTCTTCATCGCCCAGGCGGGCCTTGAGGAGGTTGAGGCGGTAAATGAGGTGCACGATGTATTCGCCCATGCGCGGGTCGGCCGGCGCCAGATTCCTTATTTCGAGCGCGAGCTGCTTGTCCGAGAAGGCCAGGAAGCGCGTATCGAAGAGCCGGCTGTAATTCTGCTTGAGGGTAGACTCCACGCCGCGGCTCTCGGTCAAGCCCAGCCGGGGGATCCACCAGGAGCCGTTCTTCTGCTCCACCTTCAGGATCGCCTGGCGATAGCGCTCCATGGTAGTGAGGTCGGCGGACAAATCGTTCTTGAGTTCTATGGGCCGGGCGAATTCGGCCGGGATGCCCCGGATGATGCCCATGTTCTTCACGAATGAGAAGCTTAAGAGGCCGCAAAGGGCGATGCCGATGGCCACCCAGGCGAGCAGGCCCAGATTGAGAGTCAGTTTGTTCCAGGCCATGGCCTGCTTGGTAGGCGCGAAGAGTCCGCGTTCCTTGGGCAGGATACGGGCGAAGAAGTCATGCAAAAAAAGCCCGCGGCTCGTGCCCGGCAGGACCTGGCGGTCTTCGATGAGTCCCAGGGCCTTGAGGAAGTGCGAATAGGGGCTGCCTTCCTGGCGTCCGCTGGAGAAGAAGAGGCCTCTGAGCATCGGGGTTTCCTGGTAGGGGTTGACCTGGAAGGCTGACTGCATGAAGGCGGCCAAGCCGGATTGAAGGCGGCCGAACTCCTCCGGGAACAGGAGCAGGGCCGGATCGGGGATCTTGGCCGCCGGTTTGTGGAAGATAAGCAGCCTGAAGCTGGCCAGCCGTTCCCGCAGGGTATGCATGACCCGCGCGAGGAAAGCGGGGTAGTCCTGTGTGTTGTCATGGTTGATGGCGCCGAAGGCCTGTTTGAGAAGCTCCTCGTCCAGCTGATCACAAAATTGGGTCATGCCCTGGATAAGATCACACTTGGTCACCAGCACATAGACCGGGAACTTGCTGCCGAGCACGCGCATGAGCTCGTCGATGCGGCGTCTGATCTGACGGCCGTCCTCGGCCAGTGCATCCGTTCCGCCTTCCAGCAGCCGGTCGGCGGCCACGGTGACCACCAGGCCGTTGAGCGGCTCCTTTTTGCGGAAACGCACCAGCAGGCCCAGGAACTTCTGCCACTCATCCTTGTCCCGGCCTTCGTCCACGGGGATGGCGTAGCGGCCGGCGGTGTCGATGATGATGGCCTGCTCGAAGAACCACCAGTCGCAGTTCTTCGTTCCGGCCAAGCCCGAGACCTGGGTCATCTCCGCGAAGGGGCTCTCCAGCTTGGCGCTTTTGATGGCGGTTGATTTGCCCGAGCCGCTCTCGCCGATCACCATGTACCATGGCAGGACATAGAGCGGATTTCCGAGCTTCTTCAGGTGTGACCGTTTCAGCGCCGCCACCGCTTCCGTGAAGCGCGCCTGGACTTCATCCAAGTTTTTCCGCTCGCTTTCCTGCAAGGACTTCCGGTAGGCCTCGTCTTGCTCGGTGATCTCGCTGACGAAGAGCTGCTCGCGTTTCTTGCGCCAGACCTGCTGGAGAAGATAGGCGGCGATGCCGAGGCCGACCAGTCCGATCAGGATGAAGAAACCCACCCACCAGGGCCAGTCGAGGACCAGCACGATCCCGAACATAAGCAGGATGACAAGCAGGGCCGATAATCCGATCAGGATATATTTTAGGATATTTTTCAACATGATCAGGACACCACCCTCAAAAGGGTATGGCTGACGTTCTTCAGCACGAAGAGATAGATGATATACAGGACGCCGAACAGCGCCGGGGGCAGGGCTAGGAAGAAGATGTTCACGAGCGAGAAGCGCCCGGCCGTTTGGGGCGCCGTCACCTCCGGTGCCGCGAGCGGATAGGCCTCGGGAAAGAGCTCGCCCTGCTTGAGGTTGGGAATCCCGACGGAGCTGCCGGTCAGGACCTTCAGGTTGGAGGTCTTGAGCTGGTCCAAGAGAAAGCGGTCCTCTTCCTTGCAGTAGCGTCCCGTGAAGCCCATGGCCAGGCAGAGGTAATACACCTCGCGCACATCGTTTTGATGCGCGGCCAGGGAGTTCAGGCGGTCGAAGAAGAGCTCGCCCGCGTTGCTGGTCTGATAGAACTTCATCTGCAGCGGCTCGCGCTGCCAGGCGTTGCGCTCGTTCCAGGCCGAGTTCATGATGGCCTCATCGATCCAGGCGCACACGGCGAAACGTGCCTGGTCGTAGTCCTCGGGCGGGAAATCGGCGCCGCTCCCGGCTCCGTCCGCCAGGAGCGCCATGATGCGGGTGCGCACCCCGTCAAAAGGCGGCTGCTTCTGACCGGCGCTCTTGAGAAAATAGGCCACGTAGGCGACCAGATCCATGAAGGTTTCCGATAGATGCATGCTTACCCCCTTCCAACCACCATGAGCTCGACCTTCAGGTCTTCCGGCGCGGCATCCCAGAACAGGGCGATGTTGTTGCCCTTCTGGACGTTAAGCCACTGGTCCGCGTGATGCTCGATCTGGAAATACAGGGCGAGAGGCCGGCGCGGCAGCTCCTGGGGGGGCCGCTCGAGGTGCGTCAGGCCGAGGCCGGGCAGGGCCCGCACGATCAGCAGCGGCAGGCTCTCGCGCGCGCTCAGCTTGGCCCCGACGCTCAGGGCGTTCAAGACCGTGCCCGCCTCGGAGGCGGTCTCAACCACCAGGAAGAAGCGGTTGCGGCCTTCAAAGACGGCCGGCGGCAGGTCGGTCGAATAGTAGGTGCCGTCATATGACAGGGCGAAGACGTACTCCGGCCCGGCCGTGATCTCGTCCAAGAGGGCCGTGATCACGCTGCGGGCGCGGCCGAAGCACTGCGTCAGATTCTGGTGGTTGTAGCGGGGCAGCTCGCCGGTGCCGTCGGCGCTGCCGCCCGCGACGGTGTACTGTTCGGAGAAGCTGGAGAGCTCGCCGATCAGCTGGCGCAGGAGGCCGTAGACGGTCCAGGGATGCGCCGTGCCCTCCATCAGGTGGGTCAACTGGGGTATATAGCGGTTGAGCGAGCGCAGCGCCAGGAGGTAGACCATGTCGCGGCTCCCGAACTCGGCCGTATGGATGCCCCGGTCGCGCTTGAATCCCTCCAGCTGGTACCCGCGGGCCGCGATCTGGTCGCGGATCTCCTTGAGCAGCTTTTCGAGCGCTGGGCAAGCGTTCATGGTCAGGCCGGGCGGGATGAAGTTCTCGGACAGCACGATCTCTTCGCCCCGGCGCTCGATCTGCGCCAGGGGGATGGTTTCATAATCGCCGAAACGGTCCCGCTCGGTTTCGAAGAGGAGCTTCAAGGCGTATTTCAAGCGCCTGACTTGCGCGGAAGGACCGTTCTCGTGCAGGTCGCGCACCTCCTCGTCGGCCGCCGCGGTCAGGAAACGGGTCGTCACGCCGGCCACGCCTTCTTCGCCGGCGAGCGTCGTGACATTGGGCCCCATGGGATTGAACCTGCGGAGCCCTAGATAGACGGTCAAAGGCTTGCTGCCGTCCACCCATTCATCCTTGAAGGCGCGCGGCGCGACCACTGCGTTGTCCGGCACGACGCAAAAGGACATGTCAGGGAACAGGAATTCGCCGGAGGCCAGTTGGAAGCTGCCGGTGGCAAGCGCCGCCGGCCGGATCTCCAGCCGGGCCACACCCCAGCAATAGGGCTGGAGGTATTTGTAGACGGGCGTAAAGAGCGATTGCTGATACTGGTCGGAGAGCTGGAAGTGCTGCGGCTGGAGAAACAACCCCTGATGCCATAAGAGCGGTCTTTGCATACGTGCGTCCCCTTACGGTTTTTTTGGCGGATCCTGGATCTGCAGGGCACCCAGGGTGAGGATGATAGCGAGCTTGCCGGGCTTGACGGTTTTTCTGAGCAAGATGCCCTTGCGCTTGGTGATTTCCGGTATCTTGTAGAGCCGCGCGATTTTGTCCTTGTCCACGCCGTAGTAGCCGGCCACCACGGCCACATAGCGCGCCCCTTCGGCGCGGTCCAGCGTGGTGTTCACATCCTTGCCGGGCGTCACGAAGATCTGTTTGCTGACGGCCACGCTCGGATCGAAGATCTGGCACTGGAGCAGCTGGTAGATGCCGCCGCGGTCGCCGGCGAGCTGGTTGAAGGCATTGGGATTTTTAAGCTGATAGACGCACAGGGCCAGGGAATGCGGTTTGCGGTCCTTGAGGTTGAGCTGCTTGTCGGCCTTCAGGTTCATGGTGATGGCGTCCTTTTCGTACTCCCACTGGGCGGCCGGTCCCGATTTGGCGGATGGGGTGGCGCAGGCGCAGACGCAGAAAACCAGCACGCTACAGAGCCAAGCCATCTTCTTCATGGAGCACCTCCTTTCATATTCTGACACTGCTTCTCGAACTGGCGCAGGAAGTCCACGAGGAACCGCTCCGAATCGAACCATTTCCGCACGCGCCCGTATTTCTCCTCGAACAGATCAAAGGCCTCGGACTTTTTGAAGGCCCCCAGCTTGAATCCTCCCGCGCCGGCATCCATCGCCCGGGGATCGAGCTCGGTCAGGATAAAGCCGGCAATGGTGCGCGCCGCCTCCTGGGAGGCCTGACGGGCCGTAAGAAAGGCCGTGCGGATCTGACCGAGATGCTCCTCGATCGAGCGCGTCCTGTCAGTTGATTCCAGCGCGTCCCCGATGACATGGCGGATGGTTTCATCCGCGTTCGGGCTTCCTCCCAGGGCGGTATTGATTATGCCGATCAGCTCGTTGAGCTGGCTGAAAACGGTATCCAGTGCCTGGGCCAGACGGCGCACGAGCTCCGGGCCGGTAAGGTCGGCGGGCCGGACATGCCCGCCCAGCAGCAGCGGCACCAGGTCCCGCAGGAAATCCTCGTGAGTGTTCCCGGCCGCCGATGCTCCGGCCTGGCCGAAGACCTGCTCGATCCGTTCCAGGAGCGCCAGGCGCTCAGGCATGGGCAGCGTTTCCATTTCGCGCTCAAGGTAATCCTCAATCGCCGCCGCAGCCTGAGCGTGAGCGGGCGCGACCGAATAGATCCGCCGTATGGCGCGTTCCAGCGTCAAAAGGGATTGATTCGTCATGCAAGACCTCGGCCGGGGGCGTTAATATACGCCGGAAGCATTTACTTCTTGGGCTTCAGGATGACCGTCTCGGCTAGTTCGTCATCCGCGGCGGGCGTCTTGGTCGCCTTGGCAGGTGCGCCCATGATAACCGTTTCCATCAGATCGTCCTGCGGCGGGGAGGGCGCCTTGGCCGGGGCCTCGGTCGGCTCCATGGCTTGGGGTGGAACGGAGCTTGGGGCGGGGGCCGGCGGGGCGATGACGACCGTCGCGTCCATGTGCGCGGGTGGCGGGGGCTGTGCCGCGGCTTTCGAGGTAGGCCGGACTGCGGGCTTCAGGAGCACGGTCTGCTCCAGTGCTTCCGTGGGTTCCGGCTGAAGCGGGGTTTCTTCCGGCGGCGGTGCATGCCGCACGATGATGGTCTCGGTATGGAAGTCCTCTTCCTCGGGTTGAAGCTGAGGGGCCGCTTCCCGGGACACGCGCGCGGCGGAGTCTTTTGCGCTGTCCGTCTTCTCCGCTGCCTGCTCAACGATCGGCGACACCACCGCGCTTGGGCCGGTCGTGGCCTCCGGGGGCACGGTCTTGCCTTGTGTTTCAGCCGCTGCCGTCCAGCGGGTGCGGATATCCTGGATGATCTGCCTGATGCTCGCATCGTTTTGCGCCGAAGTCCCGGTCCCTGGCGTGGCGCTGACCTGTGTCACCAGCGGTGGTTTCTCGGAAACGACCGGCGGCGGCGCGGCGGCACCCTCGGCCACCGGCCCCTCCATGGGCGAGCGGAGGGTGAACAGATCTTGTCCCAACTCGGCCAATGGTGTTCCCGCGGCCAGGCCGAGATAGGTGACGGCGTTCAACGCGGCGGCCTCGAAGATCAGGAGATGGAAGGGATAGAATACCACCGGGGTGATACTTAGCAGGGCTTGGCGTTCGTTCCCGTAGCACCGGGCATGTTCGTTGCAGCCGATACAGGGGAGATCGCCTGCGGAAAGCCGGCCGAATTCCCGGATAAGCATATCCGGACCCTGAACCGTGGAACCGGCCTCGGGTTGGGCGGCATAAAAGACCGGCGTATCCTGGGCGCAGGACGGGCAGAAAAGATAGCGCCTCAAAGACGTTGAATACCCTTGGAGTCCGTGGGCGGCCAGCCGAGCGTCCTCCCTACAGAGCTCAAGCGCCCGACCGCATCGCGGACAAGGGGGTTCGAAAAACCGCCTTGCCCGCCGGCAGAGGAAAAGGGGCTGGAAGGGCAGCAGGTATCCGTTTTGGTCCACCTGGCATGACAGCGCGTTCAGGGCCGGATTGTTGCGCTGAGCCTGGAAATACATCTGCCAGAGCGTATCGACGTCCGGGTTGCGCAGCCTGCTGTCCGCCTCGTCGATGCGCGGATAGGCATCGCGGGAGGCCATGAGTATAACCGGTTTGGCGGCACTCAGGGTGCTCGGTTGCATCCGGCCTCCCATGATCCAGGACAAAGGTCCGCGGTCATCCGCGGCCAAGGGGAGGGACGGCGACGGATCGGCAAACAGTCCTACGGGATAGGCCGCAAGCTCAAGCTTCACGTGGGCTTGTGACCCATTCAGAAATGATTTGAATGAGATGTCAGGCATATGGCAGTGCTCCGCCTCGGCAGGTGAACAATCGTATGGGTTGATTTTCTCTCATTTTTCGGTTTGTAAATCTCAATCTCGTAGTTCAGTGAATTAGCGCTATTATGCTTATACTGATACCCCCCCCTTGTCAAGAAATGGTGGGGACCTGAAAGATAAGTGCATGGCGGCCGCGAGGTCCTGTTTGACACCCCATAAAAAACATCTTATATAGGCGGGCATGTTCGGTATTGGTGGACAGGAATTATTTATCATCCTTATTATCGCCCTGATTGTGCTGGGGCCCAAAAAGCTGCCCGACCTGGCCAAGTCTCTCGGCCGGGCCTTGGGGGAGTTTCAGCGCGCCACCCAGGACCTCAAACGCGAGATCGATATCTCCGGCCAAGTGCGCGTCGATGAAAAACCATCGGATGCCAAGCCGTCCGGAGACGTTGCCCCTCAAGAACGCGCCGATGGCGCCGATCAAACGGCCCAATCCGGGAATGCGGCTTCTCCTCATGATCAGGACGGGGAACAAGCCGAGCATGTAGCCCCATCGGACGAAGAGGGTCATACCCTTGGAGGATGAGAAGCTTCCCATCACCGATCATCTCGAAGAGTTGAGATGGCGTCTCATCAAATGTCTGATCGCCGTGGTTGTCGGTTTCTGCGTCAGTTATGCCTTCGTTCAACCGATCTTCAATTTCTTCGTTTCCCCCCTGGTCGAGGTTATGCCGCCCGGAAGCCGGCTCATCTATACCTCGCTGCCCGAAGCCTTTATCACCAACCTCAAGCTCGCATTCTTTGCCGGCCTTATTCTGGCCCTGCCGGTGATCTTTTATCAGCTCTGGAAGTTCGTCATGCCCGGCCTCTATGAACGCGAGCGACGCTATGTCATACCCTTCGTGCTCATCGCCACGGTCTTTTTCATCCTGGGGGCCGGTTTCGCTTTTTTCGTGGTCTTCCCGTTCGGCTTCCGCTTTTTTCTCGGATACTCATCCGAGACCATCTCCGCCTTTCCGACCCTCAAGGAATATCTGAGTTTCACCACGTCGCTGCTGCTGGCCTTCGGGGCCATCTTCGAGCTGCCGGTCGTTATCTTCTTTCTGGCCAAGATCGGCATTGTCAACCATGACATGCTGAAGCGCCAGCGTAAATACGCCCTCTTGGTCAACTCCATTGTCTCGGCCGTAATCACCCCGCCGGATGTGATCAGCATGCTGTTCATGATGCTGCCCTTACAGATCCTGTATGAGGTCAGTATCTGGGTGGCCTATTTTGTGCAAAAGGGGAAGCCCGCGCCTCAAGAAGAGGAAACCTTGCCTGGAGAACCTGAATAGCCCCTGTCCGCTTATTATTCCGTTTCTCAATCGAGATGACAACGTCGACTCTTGATTGAAAAACGGAATTAGAGGGTTTTGGTCATGAACATCACCTCAAAGGGCAAGTGCCTGAGCTTCAGCGTTTTGTGCTCAATGAAGCCCAAGCGCCCATACCAGGCTTTAAGCCTCGTATCCTCAGCGATAATGCCGATGCTGACCAGCGAGCATCCATGCAGGCGCGCCTTTTCAAGCGCATGCTGTGCCAAGGCCTTGCCGTAGCCCTTTCCCCGGAAGGCGGGCAGCAGCGCAAGCCGTTCCAGGTAACCCACATCGGGCTCGGCCGACAGTTCCAGGGCCACGCACCCGCAGGGTACATGGTGGATTTCGAGCAGGAAGTAGGTCAACCCCTTGGCCAGATCGCCGCGGATCCATTCCGCGGTACAGTTCGACGGATGCGTGGGGGCGTTCTCGGGGCTGAGCCCCATGCGCTCGGCCACGTCCCGGAAGGCCTGGCGGATGATGGACGCCAAGAGCTCGGCCTGATCGCTGCCGGCGTCCTTGATATCGTAATCAGTCGCCTGCATATCGTTCCCCACCCCCCTTCAGTGGAGGAGATGTTGCTATATCGGCTCATATCTAAACGTGCGGGCAAGAAAGTCAAGAGAGAACCAGCGGTTGCATGGAGGCTTGAAGGACTATTGATCAACGTGGTCTTGCGCCGCCGGCCTATTGCGAGTACGATCCGTTCAATAGCCATGTTCAGCCAAAAGAGGTAAGGGATGAAGAAACCCAGAAGTGCCGCTCTATTCGATGAGAGCGATTTTCCCATCAGCATTGTGCGTACTTCGATATTTCAAGGCACAGGGACCGACCTGAACGAGGCGCGCGCCAAACCGGTCATTGCCGTGGCCAACTCGCTGACGGAGTACAATCCCGGCCACATGCATCTGGGCACCCTGGCCCAGCGCGTCAAGGACGGCGTGCATGCCGCCGGCGGGCTGCCTTTCGAATGCAATGTCCCGGCCCCCTGTGACGGCATGACCGAGGGGCACGCCGGCATGCGCTTTGTCCTGGCCCAGCGCGACCTGATCGCGGATATGCTCGAGACCTATCTGCGCAGCATGCGCTATGACGGCATCGTCTTCATCGCCAGCTGCGACAAGATCATCCCGGGCATGCTCATGGCCGCGGCCCGCCTCGACCTGCCCTGCATATTCTTGACCGGCGGACCCAATGCCTGGGACATCCGCTTCAAACCCAGCATGAAGGGCGGGGTTGACCACAAGTGCTACACGGACCTGTTCGACAAGCTCGCCACGGCCACGGCCGCCACCTGCGGCGCCTGCGAGGTCATGGGCACCGCCAACACCATGCAGTCGCTCACCGAGGCCTTAGGCATAAGCCTGGCCGGTTCGGCCACGGTGCCGGCCTTCCATTCCGCCAAGCTCGTCTATGCCCGTCACGCCGGCGAGCGCATCGTGGCCATGGTGGAAGAGGATTTGACGGCCAAAAAGCTCCTCACCTCCAAGGCGCTCGAAAACGCCCTGATGGTCAGCCTGGCTATCGGCGGGTCCACCAATGTCGCCCTGCACCTGCCGGCTATCGCCCACGAGCTGGGCATAGAGCTGCCGCTGGCGCGCTTCAACGACTTGGGCCGCGTTATTCCGACCCTGTGCGGGATCTCTCCCAACGGCCCCTTTGGCATGATCGATCTCTTTGCCGCCGGTGGCATCCCGGCGGTCATGAAGCGCCTCGCTGATGACCTGCATCTCGATTGTCCGACGGTCTCAGGCTTAAGCGTAGGCGAGATCGTCAGCCAGGCCGAGGTCAAGAACCCGGCCGTCATTCCGGACAAGGCCCAAGCATACCTGCCCGAGGGCGGCACGGCGGTGCTCTTCGGCAACCTGGCGCCGGAAGGCGCCGTGATCAAGCAATCCGCCGTGGCCGAGGATATGCGCGTCTTCACCGGCCCCGCGCGGGTCTTTGACGCCGAAGCCGATGTGCTCAAGGCCATCCGCGACAAGACCCTGAATGAAGGCGAGGTCATCGTCATCCGCTACGAGGGGCCCAAGGGCGGCCCCGGCATGCCCGAGACCCTGGCCGTGACCATGGGACTCGACCTGGCCGGCTTCACGCATGTGGCCCTGGTGACCGACGGGCGCTTCTCGGGCGCCACGGCCGGACCGTGCGTCGGGCATGTGGCCCCCGAGGCGGCCTGCGGCGGTCCCATTGCGCTGGTGCAGGGCGGTGACGCCATCACCATCGACATACCCGGTCGTAGACTCGACCTGAATGTAAGCGATGAGGAGTTGGCGAAGCGGAGAGCCGCCTGGAAACCGGTAGAGCGTGAGATCGCGGCCGGGTACATGCGGCGTTACGTGAAGATGGTCGGCTCGGCCGCGAACGGGGCCGTCCTGGAGTAGGGAGGGTGATATGGACAAGATCGTTTCCTTGGCGCCTTTGCCGGCCATCATCATCAGCGAGCTGTTCAAACCCTACGGCATCGAGTCCATCGAGGTCATCGATGCCAGCGGCTTTGCTCCCGACGAGATCGTGGAGGCCGTCAAGGGCGCCGACTACATCATCGGCGACTATACCTTTCAGCGCCCCATAACAGCCGCCGTGGCCCGGGCCGCCAAAGGGGTCAAGCTCATCCAGCAGCCCAGCGTGGGCTATCAGCATATCGATGTGGCGGCCTGCCGTGAGGCCGGCATCATGGTGGCCAATACGGCCGGCGCCAATACCGTGGCCGTGGCCGAGCACACCATCATGGCCTGCCTGAGCCTGTTCAAGAACATCTTCTTCGCCGCCCGCACCACCGCGGCCGGGCAGTGGCGCCAGATGGAGGTCCGGCCCCTGGAGCTCTCCGGCAAGACCTGGGGCTTTGTCGGCTTCGGCCGCATCGGGAGAGCCGTGGCCGAGCGTCTGAGAGCCTTCGGCGTGCCCATGCTCTACACCGATCCGGTCAGGCTCGATGCGGCGGTCGAGGAACAGCTCAATGTTACGTTTGCTCCCCTGAATGATCTGCTCAAGAGGGCCGACGTTGTGAGTCTGCACTGTCCGCTTACCCCACAGACGGCCGGACTGATCGGGCGCGAGAACCTGGCGCTCATGAAACCTACGGCCATACTGATCAATGTGGCGCGCGGCGAGGTGATCGATGAGACCGCCCTGGCTGAAGCCTTGTCCGCCGGCAGGCTGGGCGGGGCGGCCCTGGATGTGTTTGCCGTCGAGCCCATAGACCCCGCCAACCCCATGCTCAAGGCCGCCGGCGACAAGCTTCTGCTTTCCCCGCATGTGGCGGGCGTAACGCAAGAGGCGCAGGGACGCATCATCACGATGACGATCGAGAACATCGTGGCGGTCATCAAAGGTGGTAATCCCGTAAACCTGATTAACTGATGACTCCGGGTGAAATCACGGGCAAGGCTAAAGGCCAAGCCCGTGGCACCCTCCGAATTGGTCCATTTCTCAATCAAGATGAGATCGAGGAGTCGAGGAGGGGGCGACGCAGGTGTACTTTGACGTACTCCGAGGAGCACCCCGACGAAGACGACAATGATATCGCTTGATTGAGGAATGGACCTCAGGCGTAGCCGTTGGCCCTGAACCAGGCGATGGAATCGGCCAGGGATTGTTCGATGGGCCTCAAGGTCAGTCCCAATTCTTCGCGTGCCTTGCGGTTGTCGAAAAACAGATATTGTGAGCTATAGGCGATATCTTCAGGGGTCGAGAGCGGCGGCTTGTGGGTGATGGTATCGGAGAGCAAGGTGAGGAAATGGGTGGCCGGTTTGATAAGCGGCAGGGGGATCTTTGGCAAGAACTGTGAAGAGATCCCGGCGGCCCGATAGACGCGCCGCATGAAATCGTCCATGGTCACATTGAGATTGCCGAGGATGTAAAGCTCGCCTCTGCGGCCGTGCTTGGCAGCCAGCACATGGCCGCGGGCCACGTCCCGGACATCCACGATATTGATCCCGCCGGCAAAATAAAAGCGGTTGAAGCCCTTGAGGATATTGACGATGATCGCGCCGGTGGGCGTGGGCGTGATATCGCCCGGCCCGAAGGGGAAGCAGGGGTTGACCACCACCAGGTCCAGGCCGCCCCCTGCAAAACCCAGGGCCTCCTGCTGGGAGAGATACTTGGTGAGGACATAGTGATGGCCCAGCGTATATTGGTTAAAGGGCGTATCCTCGTTGGACAGGGCCTTGCCCGGCGCGACGCCGAGGGCGGCGATCGAGCTGGTGTAGACCACCCTGTGCACCCCGGCCTTGAGCGAGGCCCACAGGACATTGCGCGCGCCCTGCAGATTGACCTCGTAGATCCGGCTCCAGTCCTTCATCCAGATGGCGTAGATGGCGGCCAGATGGAAGACCGTGTCCACCCCTTTGACGGCCTGTGCCACGGCGGCCGGGTTGAGGATATCGCCATCATAGCGTTCATACGTGAGCCCTGCGAGGTTGGCGGTGCCCTCCCCGGGCCGGATGAGAGCTCGGACGTTCAAACCTTCCTGCAGCAATTCCCTGACCACATGCGCCCCGATGAATCCGGCCGCCCCGGTAACCAATACCTTCTGCATATCTCCTCCTTTCTTTTAAAACATGAAAAGTAAGGACAGCTACGCGCCGAGCGCGCAACACGGAGTCAACAAGTAAATTATATCGAACGATTCGAAAAGGGCAAGGTGTGGTTGGCGATGTGATCAGCGCGGATTATATCGGCCGCTTCCACTGCGATTTCTTGGGCCGTTGCCGAAGCAGGACGTACAGGGCGCCGGTGCCGCCGTCGTAGGGCTGGGCGGAGCAGAGCGCCAGGACGTGGTGCGCCAGGCGGCCGGTGGTCAGCCAGGTAATCACACTCTCCTTGAGCACGGGACCTTCGGGCGATTTGAGCCCGCGGCCGTGGATGACCAGCAGACAGCGCTCGGAGAGGGCCACGGCGTTCTGGATGAAGGTGTCCAGCGTCTGGCGGGCTTCGTCCCTGGTCAGACCGTGCAGGTCGAGATGTCCCTGCAGCGCAAATTCACCCTTTTTCAGGCGTTTCATGATCACCGGATTGATGCTGGCGACATGGCCCTCGACATATTCGCCGGTGGCGGTGATGTCGAAGTGCGACTTACCCTTGACCAAGGCGTCGAGTTCTGCCAGAACCGCATGGTCTTCGGGGTGTATATTCTGGCGTATGGCCCGGACATAGGCCTGGGGGTTTTCCGGTTCGGGCGCGATACGGTCCTGCTTGATGGGAGACACACCCTGCATGGCCTGCCGGAAGAGATCGGCATCGTCCGCCGGCGGTTTGGGCGTTGCGGCCGGACTGGCTTCGGGCGCTTTCCGGCGCTGAGCCTTTTCCTTAACCGTAACACCCTTCAAAGCCTGAAAAGGGGCGTTGAATTGGGGGTCCTTTTTCATGGTGCTTATGCTAACAAAAAAAAAGGGCCCACTCAATAGAGGTGGTAGTGGGCCTAAAAAAGGAGGTCTATAGCCCATAAGAATTGTGCTATAGCTGGAAAGGTTTATATGTTAAGTTTCGCGCGATGTCAAATATAATTATTCTATGGTATCATTAAGGAAAACTAAATAAAGTAACATCGATGTGGAGGATGGAATGAATATTCACCAAATACGGATTTTTTTCCTTGCGGCGCAAACGCTCTCCATCACTCAGACCGCTAAGAAGCTGCATCTTTCCCAGCCCTCGGTCAGCATTCAGATCAAGGACCTCGAGGATGCGCTGAACGTCAGGCTCTTCGACCGGGTCAGCCGTAGGATCGCGCTGACTGAAGCCGGCAAGGTCTTGAATGAGTATGCCGGCCGCATTTTGAGGCTCATTGATGAGACCCAGGCCGTCATGAGCGAATTTTCCTCCGGCGATATGGGCAAGATCGTGATCGGCGCCCCCAATACCATCGGCGTGTATATCCTGCCGCGCTATCTGGGCGAATTCAAGGATGCCTACCCCAAGGTGGAGATCGCCCTGCTTACCCTGAACCGGCAGGAGGCCATCGAACAGGTCCTGGCCAGCGAGGTCGACTTTGCCTTTATTCAGGAACCACCGCGGCACGCGGATCTTGAATCCGACTTGTTCATGCGCGATGAACTTGTCTTTATCTGTTCCCCCAAGCATCCCTGGGCCAAACTCGAACATTTAACCCCCCAGATGATCAAGCATGCGCTTGGGCCGATGATCATACGGGAAGAAGGATCAGGGACGCGCGATATCGTTGATATGATGGGCAAGAAATTCGGGGTGACGCCCAGGGTGGCCATGGAACTGTCCAGCACCGAGGGGATCAAGGGTGCCGTAGAGGCAAATCTGGGCATCGCCGTCCTTTCCCGGAACGTCGTCAAGCGCGAAGTCATGGACCACCGGCTGGTGGCTTTGACCATCGCTGGCATGGACTGCCATCGCGATTTCTACATCGTCCGCAACAAGAAGCGCACGTTCATATCGCTGCTGGGCAAGTTTTACGAATTCATGCTCGAGCGCCGGCAACTCTCCAACCCGGGGAGGGGGTAGGGCCGAGGCTCCTTGAACGCCGGTGAACCGCCGTCCTCATCCGACGGCCTAAAAGGCGGTTCCCCTGCGTCATGCCATGCGGCGCCGCCCTCTTGACTCTATCCTGCCGGGCGTTATTACAATACGATACGTGCCGGGATATGGGGGGGCGGTGTATCCGCCGGAGGATCTTAGCCTTCGGGAAAGGAGCCGATTATGATAAACCTGGATGTTTCCAAGGAAGAACTGTCGCTGATCGAGATGCTGCTGGCCAGGGAAGAGGCCCAGACGCGTATCGAGATCCATCATGCGCGCCGGTCGTTCGACTACCGGGAATATCTGAAAACCCGGGAAAAGGAACTTCACGATCTCCTGGGAAAGGTACATAAACTCTTGCCTGAAGGGTCCGCGTGCTGATCCCGGACCTAAGTTCGGGCGCGGCGTAACCCTTTACCCCTGTTCGCGAAGGACGCCAAGACGTTTGTCCTTGCCGCGCGGTCGCGTGAAAAAACCAGCATGCGCGGCACCCCTCGCCGATCATCCCGAATGGGTGTCAATACCGGCTTCTTATGCTGCCATATGGGATGAATCATCGATGTTTGTTTCCTTGACAGTGAAAGATGAAAAATGATAATTTGCCCATCTTAAAACTAGAGCAATAGGAGCACGTATGCTGGAGATCAGGTTTCATGGGAGAGGCGGACAAGGGGCGGTCACCTCGGCTGAACTGATAGCAATCGCCGCCATCGGCAAGGGCAAATTTTCCCAGGCCTTCCCCAGTTTTGGTCCGGAACGCAGGGGTGCGCCGGTCGTGGCTTTCTGTCGTGTGGACGACAAAAAGATACTCATCCGGGCCAAGGTCTATGAGCCCGATATCGTGGTGGTGCTTGATCCGGGACTCTTAACCCTGGTTGATCCTACGGAAGGGTTGAAACCGGACGGGACGCTCATCATCAACAGCAAGAAGAGCTATGAGGAGATCATGAATTCATGCAGTTTCTCCTGCCGGGTGGGTATCGTGGACGCCAACAAGATTGCCCAGGAAGAGCTCGGGCGCGTCATCGTCAACACGACCATGCTGGGCGCGGTCATGAAGGCTACGGGGATTCTGGAGGTTGATGACATCCGCGCGGCCATGCTGGACCGGTTCGGGTCCAAGCTGGGCGAAAAGAACATGAAGGCCCTGGCACGGGCCTATGCTGAGCTCACGATAAAGGAGTAGGACCGTGGCAAAACCGATGAATAAGATTGCATGGCAGGAACTCGAAGTTGGCGCGGCGGTCTCCGAGGTCGGCAACGCCCGGGAGTACAAGACCGGCACCTGGCGTTCCCTACGGCCGGTAGTCAACAAGACCCAATGCATCCGCTGCGGCGTATGCTGGCTGTTCTGCCCCGATATGTCCATTGTGCGCTCGCCCGAGGGACATTTCGAGGCCGATCTGGAATACTGCAAGGGATGCGGCATCTGCGCGCATGAGTGCCCGGTGGGGTGTATCATCATGGTGGCTGAGGAGGAATGATCATGGCCAAGGAACGTAAAGGCATCGAAGTATCGCTCGCCATATCCGAAGCGGTCGGCCAGGCCGACTGCGACGTGATCAGCGCTTATCCCATCACCCCCCAGACCCATATCGTGGAACATCTCTCCGAGATGGTGGCCGAAGGCCACCTGGATGCGGAGTTCGTGCCGGTCGAGAGCGAGCACTCGGCCATGAGCGTCTGTTGCGGCTCGGCGGCCGTGGGTGCCAGGACCTTCACTTCCACCAGCTCCCAGGGTTTGGCCCTCATGGCGGAAATATTCTACATCACTTCGTCGTTGCGGCTGCCCGTGGTCATGGCCCTGGCCAACCGGTCGCTATCCGGCCCCTTGTCCATTTGGAACGACCACACCGATACCATGATGGTGCGTGACGCGGGGTGGATCCATGTCTTTGCCGAGAACGGCCAGGAGGCTTACGACCATGTGTTCTGGTCGTTCCGCGTGGCCGAGGATGCCGGCGTCATGCTGCCCGTGGCGCTCAACCTGGACGGCTTCATCATGACCCATATGATCGAGCCCGTGGAGTTTGAGGACGACGACCTGATCAAGAAGTATCTGCCGGAGTTCAAGATGGAGGGCGCTCTGCATCCCGACAACCCAATTTCCATGGGCTGTTTCGCCATGCCCGAGATGTATACCGAGACCCAGATGGCGCGCGAGCAGGCCCTGCTGAATTCCTATCCCACCTGTATCAAAGCCTGGGAGGAGTGGGCGGCCCTGACCGGACGGCATTACCACCCCATCGAGACCTATAAGGCCGACGACGCCGAGTACTGCATCGTGACCATGGGCTCCTACGGCGAGACCGCCATGGAGGCCGTGGACGCGCTCAGGAAAGAGGGCGAAAAGGTCGGGCTCATCAAGATCCGGCTCTGGCGTCCGTTCCCGTTCGAGGCGTTCGCCAAGGCCGCAAAAGGCAAAAAGATCCTGATTGTCATGGACCGCGCCATCAGCTTCGGCGGCCCCGGTGGCCCGGTGGCCCTCGAATTGCGCAGCGCCCTGTACAACAAGCCGGGCGCCCCGACCATCGTCAACTATGTAGCCGGTCTGGCCGGACGGGACGTGGCCGTGAACGATTTCAAGCACATTATCCTCGAAGGCAAGGCCAAGGCCGAAAAAGGCGATACCGACGGGTACACCCTTTACGGTCTGCGGGCTTAAAGGAGCTTATTCATGGACAAATTCTCGGTTTTCTCTTCACGCCTGGTTGAAAAGGCGGAATACTTCACCTCCGGCCACCGCGCCTGTCAGGGCTGCGCCGAGGCGCTGGCCGTCAGGCTGGTTATGAAGGCCCTGGGCCGCGATACCATCGTGGCCATGTCCACGGGCTGCATGGAGATCATCTCCTCGCCGTTGCCCACCACGGCCTGGCAGGTGCCCTGGATCCACGTGGCCTTCGAGAACTCCTCGGCCGTGGCCAGCGGCTGCGAGGTGGGCATGAAGGCCATGATGCGCAAAGGCAAGCTGCCGGCCAAGAAGATCAACTTCGTGGCCATGGGCGGCGACGGCGCCACGGCCGACATCGGCATGGGCCAGCTCTCCGGCGTCCTGGAGCGCGGACATGACATGGTTTATGTCTGCTACGACAATGAGGCCTACATGAACACCGGCATCCAGCGCTCAAGCTCCACACCCTGGGGCGCCAGCACCACCACGAGCCCGGCCGGCAAGAAGTCCATCGGCCAGCATACTCAGAAGAAGGACATGGCCAAGATTGCCATTGCCCATAATGCCCCTTACGTGGCCACGGCCTGTTCGAGCTTCCCCTTCGACCTCATGGACAAGGTCAAGAAGGCCGCCGCCACCCCCGGGCCGGCCTATCTGCATGTCCTGTCGGTCTGTCCCACGGGCTGGCGCATTCAACCCGAAGAGGCCATCAAGTACGGCCGCCTGGCGGTCGACTCCTGCGTGTTCCCGCTCTATGAATTCGAAAACGGGAAGTACCGGCTTACCTACAAGCCGGCGCATATCCAGACCATCAACGAGTATATCAAGGGCCAGGGACGCTTCCGGCACCTGACCCCGGCCGATATCGGGGCCATCCAGGCCCGCACCACCGCGGAATATGAGAAGCTTTTGAAGCTTTGTGATGAGGATTAATACAATGATAGACGTAAGCAAGGTCGACGAGATCATCAACCGTTACGACAAATCGGAAGAGTCGCTGCTCGCCATCCTGCAGGACTTCCAGCGTGAATTCTACTATGTGCCTGAAGAAGGCATGCGTCGCTTGAGCGAGGTCATGACGGTTCCCCAGAGTAAGATCTACGCCATGGGGACCTTCTACAAGGCCCTGTCGCTCACCCCGCGGGGCAAACACACCGTCAAGGTCTGCACCGGAACGGCCTGTCACCTCAAAGGCGCCACCCAGATCCTCGAGACCCTGGAGCGCGAGCTCAAGGTCAAACGCAACTCCACCACCGCGGACGGTGAGTACACGATCGAATGCGTGAACTGCGTGGGCGCCTGCGCCATGGCGCCGGTGACCGTGGTGGACGAGGATTATTATGGTCAGACCAGGGCCTCCAAGGTCATGGACGTAGTGAAAAAATACAAGTAGAGGGCCAAGTGCATGTCAGCGATAACCTCGATTGAACAGTTAGGGAAATACCGGGAGCAGGTCGCGGCTTCGGCCAAGACCGATCTGCCCACCGTAATGGTATGTTTCGGCACCGGCTGTCAGGCCAACGGCGCCAGGCCCGTAGCCGAGGCCTTCTCAAAGGTGATTGCCGAACAGGGACTCAAGCTGGATGTGAACATCGGCATCAAGACCACCGGCTGCCACGGCTACTGCGAAAACGGACCGCTCGTGGCCTTGAAGCCCCAGGGCATCCTGTACCTCAAGGTCAAGCCCGAGGATGTGGCTGAGATCGTGGAGAAGACCATCAAGGGCGGTCAGGTCGTGGAGCGCTTGATCTACAAGGACAAGACCACGGAGCAGACAATCGCCCAGTATCAGGAGATCCCCTTCTATAAGTATCAGCACCGCATCGCGCTACGCAATATCGGCGCCATCGACCCCACCAATATCGACGACTATATCCTGGCGGGCGGCTATGCCGGCCTGGCCAAGGCGCTCAAGATGGAACCGGACGCCATCATCTCCGAGGTGGAGCGTTCGGGCCTGCGCGGCCGCGGCGGCGGCGGTTTTCCCACCGGGACCAAGTGGCGTTCGTGCGTGGCGGTTGGCAGCGATACGCGTTACGTCATTTGCAACGGCGACGAGGGTGACCCGGGCGCGTTCATGGACCGTTCGGTCATGGAAGGCGACCCGCATGCCGTGATCGAGGGCATGATCATCGGCGCCATCGCCGTGGGCGCCCATAAGGGCTATATCTACGTGCGCGACGAATACCCCCTGGCGGTCAAGAACTTGAGGACCGCCATCGCAGCGGCGCACGACAAGGGCCTCTTGGGCGAGAATATCCTGGGCAGCGGTTTCGCCTTTGATCTCAAGATCAGCCGCGGCGGCGGGGCATTCGTCTGCGGCGAATCATCGGCCCTGATGCGCTCGGTGGAAGGCAATGTGGGCGAACCGCGCGCCAAGTACATCCGCTCGGTCGAGAAAGGCCTCTATGACGAACCCACGGTGCTCAACAACGTCGAGACCTGGGCCAACGTGCCCGAGATCATGGTCAAGGGCGCGGACTGGTACGCCAGCCTCGGCACCAAAGGCTCCAAGGGCACCAAGGTCTTCTCGCTGGTGGGCAAGGTCAACAACACCGGCCTGGTGGAAGTGCCCATGGGCATCTCCGTGCGCGAGCTGGTCGAAAAGATCGGCGGCGGGATCCTTGGCGGCAAGAAGTTCAAGGCCGTCCAGACCGGCGGGCCATCGGGCGGCTGCATCCCCGAGCGCCTCTCCGACCTGCCGGTGGACTTCGACAGCCTGACCGAGGCCGGCAGCATGATGGGCTCGGGCGGCATCATCGTCATGGACGAAGAGACCTGCATGGTGGACGTGGCCAAGTACTTCACCAACTTCCTGGTGGGCGAGTCCTGCGGCAAGTGCACCCCCTGCCGTGACGGGCTGCCCCGCATGCTCGACATCCTGACCGGCATTACCGAAGGCAAAGGCAAGGAAGAGGATATCGCGGCCTTGGAAGAGCTGTGCGAGGTCATCTCCTGGGGCGCCCTGTGCGGTCTGGGTACCTCGGCTCCCAACCCGGTCTTGTCCACCATCAAGTATTTCCGCAACGAATATGATGCCCATATCAAGGACAAGAAATGTCCGGCCGGCGTCTGCAAGGCGCTTATTACCTATTCAATCGATGCCGAGGCCTGTACCGGCTGTACCCTGTGCGCCAAGAAATGTCCGCAGAGCTGCATCAGCGGTGAGCGCAAAAAGGCCCATGTCATTGATGCCAGCAAGTGCATCAAGTGCGGCGTGTGCAAGGACGTGTGCAACTTCAATGCTGTGAGGATCGCATAACATGGAAAAAGTCAGCGTGATCATCGACGGGAAAACGGTTGAAGCCGTCAAGGACCAGTGCGTTCTGGATGTGGCGCGCGAGAACGGGATCTACATCCCGTCTTTATGTTACAACCCCGAGGTCAAGTCCAGCGGCGGCGCCTGCCGCGTATGCCTGGTCGAGGCCCATCAGGGCGGCAGGATGAGGCTGGTTACATCTTGCAACTACCCGGTGCGGAAAGGTCTCGAGATAAAGACCGACACCCCGTTCGTGCACAAGATCCGTAAAGGGGTCCTGGAGCTGCTGATGGCGCGCGTGCCGGACTCGGATGTCATCGCCGCCATGGCCGCCAAAGAGGGTTTGACCGAGACGCGCTTCCGCAAGGACGAGGGCGAGCTCAACCGCTATAAGTGTATCTCGTGCGCCCTGTGCACCAACGTATGCGCCGAGGTGGTGGGCGTGTCCGCCATCTCCATGGAGGACCGCGGCGCGGATAAGAAGCCAGCTACTCCGTACCACAAACCCTCGGATGTCTGCATCGGCTGCGGCGCATGCGTCTATGTCTGTCCGACCGGCGCCATCACCATGAAGGAAAAGGGCGACGTGCGACGCATCTGGGCAAAAGACTTCAAGATGATCTGCTGCAGTGTCTGCTCCACCCCGTACATTCCCGAGGCCCAGGTGGACTGGATCGTGAAGACAACAGGGAAGGATAGATCATTCTTCGACAAGTGCCCGGATCATCGCTGATGCTGCGCGCCAGAACTTTGCAGACTTTGACTCGGGCCTTCCATGGTCCTCGCCCTTCGGGCGCACACAGGGTGCGTCCAATTCGTCTATCCTGACGAATTGTGTCGCTCCTGCGTTGTTCTGACGTACAGCACATCAAAAATAAGAAGTAGAAAACACACGGCATGGGATATCGAACCCATGCCGTATTTTTTCAAACAGGGGGAGGCGAGTATGGGTGTTGTCATGGATATCGTTTATGAGGGCGAGCTGAACTGCACCGCCACGCATGGTCCTTCGGGCAATGTGCTCAGAACCGATGCGCCGATGGACAACGGCGGCAAGGGCGAGGCCTTTTCGCCCACCGACCTGGTGGCGACCGCGTTGGGAAGCTGCATGGTCACCATCATGGCTAAGGTGGCCGAGCAGTCCGGCCTCGATCTCAAGGGCACCCGCATCCAAGTTATCAAGGAGATGACCACCACCCCGCCTAGGCGCATCAAGGAACTCATCGTGCAGATCGATCTACCCAACGGACATAAGTTTAGCGCCGCGGATAAGCGCAAGCTCGAGGCCGCGGCCAAGACCTGTCCGGTGAAACAGAGCCTCCATCCGGATGTCGATGTGCGCATGACGTTCGCGTATCCGGAATAAGTAAGAAAAGACCATAGAGCAACATTGCACCGGTATTGATTGGTTTCGTGCCAAGAAATAGTAATCTTGGTTCGGGAGCCTCCCTTTACACATCGCATCCGGATAGAGTAACTTTTCTTACCTCGATGGAGTCCATGTTTATCGCAGAAACCTATATTCTGGCCGGAGCTGTCAGTTCTGATAGAATTTCTTACTACGGATTCGTCTTACCCCTGCTTGGATTTGCAAATATTATCTTAAATCCAGCCTAACCACCAACCTTTTTACAATATCTATAATTTTGTTTTAATAGATATATGAATCGTTGTGATACCCTGTATCCTCTGATTGATCAATAAATCAGTCAAGGTATAGAATCCTTTCCTTAGCGTACCGAAGAAATGTCCATCGAATCACAAAATACTCAAACACTGTGGCTGCGATAGCAGCGATTACAATAGTGATCATACCATATTTATTATAATATATTAACATGTTAGATAGCTCAACTGACGATCTATGAAATTTAATAGCGATTACTAGTACTAAACCAGACACTAGCCATAAGCATCCTACTGACGCCCATGAAAAATATGATATCTCAGCCTTCGTTGGAAGCCGACCATGATCATTCGTAAAAGACCTTGCAGCAACCATACTCGCACATATGGTAGAGAAAATGCCCGCCAAGTCACAACTATCAATTTTAAGTGCACGTGAAATAATGACATCAACAAATGATAGAAGAACTACAAATACCACATTAGATATTGTACATACAAGCACGTATTTCTTCATTATCAACCTAATACGCCTTTCAGCTCAATGCATCCCTTCATCTTCCGAACCAATTATTGGGGATCCTGATATAATGAATCGTTGTCACCCAATATAAGATCCATTCATTTATACATGAAACTTATATTGGGTCAATACACAACTATGTTTTCATTGGCCATTAGAAGAAATCAATGGTCCCACCACACTGCAAATATCAGTAATATACATGGGCTTTAATAGTGTCCCTAAACTGATGATTCTCGAAAAAGATCTTTACTCAAAAGCTTTGTCTACCAAAGTCCATATACTGGCACGGTAGCGATCATTTTATCCGACCCTCGAAAACGCCATGTAGCTTGAGGATCTCCTTCCGTAGCTGAGACGGAGTGATTTTATCGGTCTCATTCAGAGATCATAGCTTTTTTGAGTTCAGAAAAGCTCTACTTCATCGCAGAAACATGCAGCCTGGCGGGACCATCGTTTTCTGATAGGTATTCATAGTCTGCCTCAACTTTCATGAGCTTTGATCTTCAATGGAAACATTCAATTTACGGGGGCGAGAGCGAAAATCTTTGGTAGGTCTATATCGGCCTAAAACACATTGACAGAATCTGAAACATGGAGCCTATAAAGCAAATATCACCATCCTATGAGGCATGTTACGATGTTTATTATGCGGAAACCATATAATACGAAGTATTTAGGTAAATACAGCACTAACTAGATGATTTATATCGGCTTATGCGATTATTTATGAAGCGTATTATCTGCAAGGAAAACCCAGATGTGGGTTTATATGGAAACCATATAAACAGTAGTTAGCGGATAGGAGGAGCAATTGGCAAAGAAACAACTCACTTTTGATACTCCTTTTGATACATATACATCTTTGACTGTTATCGGTGAAGGCGGAGCTGGTCGTGTATATGCTGTTACAAATAATGCTGGGGAAACGTTTGCCCTCAAATGCTTAGCTCCCGAGCGAATATCATCAGAACGCCTAAAGCGCTTTAAGAATGAAATCAATTTTTGTCAAAATCATAGCCACCCAAATATTCTCAAAGTAATTGATACTGGTGTGATAACAATGGAAGAGGTTAAGTGCCCATTTTATGTCATGAAGCGTTACGCTGGTACTCTTAGGACTCTAACAGGCTGTTGAAATTTGATTTACTGGAGAGCACATAAACCAACATTTGCGATGAATTTGGGTAATGATCGAGCAGAGAGCCGGATAATATCCATCTGATCGATGCGTTTGAATGCCTTTCAACTCCGACAAGACACACTACCCCCTTACGCGGTTTGAGCAGCCAAGATGTTTTTTATCCTAACCAGATTATATGCCGCGGCCGTCAGCGTGAACATCCAATCGACCAAGGGAATCCCCCGGTGACGAGTTTTCCGAAAATTGCCAACGGTCTTCATCCAGCCGAAGATCTCCTCCACGCGCTTGCGTACTCGTTGGCTGATTGTGTAGCCGGGGTGACGCGTCGTGCGCTTGTCGAT